>Ga0064013_1059_pt1 | contig 14975 bp, 12 predicted proteins | sample CrowatWCoCulture_FD_61583 | JGI IMG/M metagenome (GOLD analysis project Ga0064013, IMG submission 61583) | Marine cyanobacteria communities from the University of California, Santa Cruz, USA, analyzing cyanobacterial DNA methylation -... | ecosystem: Host-associated > Microbial > Bacteria >...
GATTTCGGTGCGAGCGCGCCGGAGAGCTGGCCGTCGCCCTTCGATCGACCGGAACGCGTCCACGTCGTCGCCACGCTGTATGCCGACAAGACCGCTTCGCTCGATCGAGCGACCGAGCAGGTTGAGAATTTCGCCGCAGGGTCGCATTCAGCTTTTGCCGTGGCCGGTGTCCGCGACGGGCGCAACCTCGACGGAAACAAGGTGATCTTCGGCTACAGAGACTCCATCTCGCAACCGAGCATCAGGAATGACGATATTCCCGACAGGGTAAGGGATCCACTGGGCACGGTCCTGCTGGGCTATCCGACGCGTTCCGAGGGAATCGTGTTTCGCGTACCGACGCCACCTGTGCTCGGCCGCAACGGTACCTTCAGCGTCTTCCGCGTCCTCGCCCAGGACGCATTCGGTTTCGAAGACTACCTCGATCGCGCCGCCGATGAACTCATCGCAAATCATGACGTCGATCGGCTGCTCGCGCCGGGTGCCGAAAAGCGTATCGGCAGCGACCTCACCCAGCATGGCGCCTTGCGAGAGATCGTGGCCGCGCAGATGTGCGGACGCTGGCGCGATGGTACGCCCTATGCCGTTTCGCCCGAATGGCCCCTGTCCGGCTCGACGGAACTCGGCATGGAAGAGTCCGACGGAACGCCGCCCGGGTCCTGGGGCTTGCGAAACGATTTCGACTACGGCCCAACCTCGCGCTGTCCCGTCGGCTCACACATGCGCCGCGTCAATCCGCGTGGCGGGCTGATCGTCCAACGGATCGCCAACCACACACGGCGCCTGGTGCGGCGCGGCATGACCTACGGTCCCGATTTCGATCCCGCCATCCGCGACGACGAGGAGCGTGGCCTGCTCGGCCATTTCATCGGCGCCAACCTCGGCGCCCAGTTCGAGGCCGTCATGTGCGACTGGCTGAATCTCGGCCTGCACCATCCCGATATCACCGGCTCCAACGATCCGCTGATCGGCGCGAACCAGCCGGAGACCAGCTGGTTCGACCTCACCGCGCGCGACGGCGGCGCGATCCGGCTACGCGGCTTTCCGCGTTTCGTCACGACGCGCGGGGGTGCCTATACGTTCCTGCCCAGTCTGCCCGCGCTCAGCTACTTGTCAAAGCTGCCCTAGCGGGCCCCGAGTTCGGCGAGTGCAGTTTCGATGCGCAACAGCATCGGCGATGCGCCGGACAATGCAACGATACGATGCGCCGCCGTCAGATGCTGAATCGCCGATCGCTTCCTTCCGCGGGCCCGGTTCACCATGCCCAGAACCATCTCCGCATGGCCGATATGTTGGCCATCAGCGTCGAATAGCGGATTCGAGCGTGCACGCTCGACCAACGCCAGGATGCGTCTCGGCCCAAATAGAAAAATTCCCGATAGCGAGAAGATGTTGCGCGCCAGCACACCAGGCGAGGCGTGGCCGGACCCGGACAAAATCGCCAGATGCGCCTCGCACAAGGTCAGACGGTTCCAGTCGGCGGCTACGCGGTAACCTTCTTTCTCGCGTTGCGCGATGCATCCCTCGATGTGGCGCAAACCGGCGCTGATACGTCCGTCCATGACCAGCGCGATGCCCTGCATCGTGTCCGGTCCGGTTAGGAAAAGCCCCCAATCCTGCTGCCTGCAGTACGTCACAAAGGCTGCAGCTTCCGCCGAAGCGCCCGGCACGCCCAGCACCAATCGGGAGGCATGGCGCGCGGCGCTGGCGATCGCTTTTTCAAACGGCGCCTTCGAAACCTCGAGCGCCTGCTCGGCCCTCTCGAGCGCCGACCCGTAGTCGTTGCTCATCATCGCGATGAGCGCCTGCATGGCGGTGCCGTAGCCAAGCGCCCGCGGATCGTTGGTTCGGTGACCCACGGCGATCATATCCAGGGCGACGTCGCGGGCTTGCGCCATTCGTCCGCGCGTGACGCTGTTCCAGCCGAGGTGTGCCCGGAAGATGTTGTGAAGATAGGCGTCGTCAATGTCTGCCAGCAGCACTTCCGCCCGCTGGCGCTGGGCCTCGAAGGCTTCGCTGCTCAATTGTCCGCAATAGCAGGAAAGCGCCATCTCGCTCACGAGCGCGTAAGCGAGCGCGCGTTCGTCGTCGAGCCGGTCCGTCATCGCCGATAGTTCGTGCTGGACATCGAGAGCGGTGTGATATCGGCCGCACCAGATCAGGCAGAATATGTAGTGGTGCAGGAAATAGGCGTGTTCGCGGCTGTCGCCGAACCCCTCGAGGATCGGTCGCACCTCCGAGGCCAGTTCCAGCATCGTCGTCACTTGCAGCGAGATGTTTGACGAAAGCGCATAGTCGGCGAGAAAGGCGGCGAGTTGTTCCGGCTCGGCGCATGCTGGGTCGCGCCTGTAAATCGCGATCGCCGAGGCCAAATACCCATTGGCCTCGCCGAGAGAGAAGACACTCAGGCTGCTGGCCGCCGCGCGGGCGGTGTAGGTGAAGGCCAGATCGGTGCAATCGGTGTGGGCGTAATGGTAGGCCAGCGTCTGGGCGATCTCGGACAGCCGCCCCGCATGACGATTTTCCAGCGCCCGTGCGACGGCGAGGTGAAGGGCGGTGCGCCGGTCCGACAGCAGACTGTGATAGACCGTGTCGCGCATGAGAACATGCCTGAAGGCGTGGCTTGACGAGCCCGGCTCACGATCGATGATCCCCTGTGAATGCAACCGATGCAACGCGGCCCCCGAATCCACGAGCCCAACGACGCTTGCAAGAAGGCCAGGGTCAAAACGACGTCCGATAGCCGCGGCTGCCTGCAGGAGCGCGCGGTCCTCCGGTTCCAGCCGGTCCATCCGGGCGGCAAGAAGGCCATGAAGGCTTTCCGGCAAGGCGGTGTGGCCGATTTCGTCGTCGTACTCCACCCGGTCGCCCGCGACGCGCAATGCACCTTGATGGAGCAGTGAATTCAACAATTCCTCGACGAACAGGGGGTTACCGCCCGCGCGTTCGCCCAACTGCCGCACCAATGCGTCCGGCAGCTCGGCGACGCCAAGCTGCGCGCGCGCCTTGTCGCCGACATCATCGATGGCGAGCGGTTCGAGCCACAGCGTCGTCACGGAATGACGGTTGCACCATTGGGGGTCATGGAGCGGCCGACGCGTCTGAACGATCATGAGGTTCGGCTGGCCGCCGCCTTCGACCAGCCCCAGCAGCAGTTCCGCCGACGCGCCGTCGATCCAGTGAATATCTTCCAACAAGATGACGACATGCGTGTCGCGACACCGCTCCGCAAGCAAGGCTGGCAGCAGGTCGCGGGTGCGCAGCCCGATGAGGACGCCGTCCATCCCGTCGAGCGCGCCGGCGGCACGTCCAGTTCCAGCAGATTGAAAAGCAAGGCGAGATTCTCGGTCGAATGCAGGCCCGATGCTCGCAACCCCACTTCCAGCTTGCGCGAGATCTCGTCGAGGGGATCCTCGGTGGCGATTGCGAAGGCGCTGCGCATGACTTCGATGAAGGGAAGGAAGGGCGTCCGCTGCCCGATTGCCGAACATTGGCCGGTAAGAACCAGCAGATTCCGGTCCCCTACCCGCTGCAGGAACTCGAAGCTCAGACGGGTCTTGCCAAGGCCGGCGTCTCCAACGATGTCAACGACCTGCAACTCTTCACGCGATGCCTCGAGCGCTTCCAACAGGGACGTGACCTCCGCGTCACGGCCAACGTGAAGCCCCAGGCCGCGCGAAACCGAGGCGGTAAAGCGCGTCGCATCCTCGCGCACCGCATTCAGATGCCAGAGTATCTGCGGCGTCGAAATGCCCTTTATGGGGTGTTCGCCTTCATAGCTTACCTCGGCCAGCCATTCGACCAGCCGTCGCGTGGCGTCGCAAATCAGACAGCCGCCTGAAGGCGCGAGCTTCTGCACCCGTGAAGCCAGATTCACGCAATTGCCGACGACGGTCAGCGGTCCCGTCTCTCCTTCGACCGAGGCCATGACGACGATGCCTGAACTGACGCCCACGCGCATCTGCGGGCGGACACTGAACGCCGCCTCAAAGCTCTCGGCAGCTTGCGCGAATGCGGTTTGGATCCACAGCGCCGCCCTACAGGCTCTCAAGGCGGCATCTTCCTGCGCATCGGGAACGCCGAAAATCGCCATGACGCTGTCACCACCGAAGGCGCGAACAGCGCCGCCGTATTTCTGCACGGCCTCTGTCAGTCGATCATAGACCATGCGCGTGAACGCGAGTGACTGCTCCTCCCCCAGCTGCTCTATAATGGCGGTGTAGCCCACCATATCTGCAAAGAGCACGGTAGCTAGACGACGTTCTCCCGCCTGCATCGTCCCCTCCGAGACTTCGCAGATTGCTGCGTAGTCCGGATTGTAGGACCAAGGAAAACTCACGCAAAGCGATATTTCGCAAGACGTCGTTGCTCAGTAACTGAACCGCACCGACTTTGCGGAAAGTCGATTGGCCTGATACTCGGCCTGTCCCACAGAAGTTGATCTGCTCCCCGAGGCACTAGATCGTTCTGAACTGAAGTTTTCCGCACCAGCATTCCCCGCCGAAAGAGCGGAGAGCGATAAAGGCACGTCGGTTTTCGGACGCCCGGAGGCGTTCATCCTGAAGCAGGCCGCGGACGGCATGCCGGTGGCAGCTCGCGCACGCGCGAGACCGTCTATGAACCGCCCTGCCAAGAGAGCTTCGACCGGCCGCCCGATGTTCGGATGGCTGGGCCGATGCAGCAGCCTGAGACGCCTTGACGTAGCCTCACGTCATGGCGAGAACCGCATATCAATGCCAATGCCCTACAGGTGTTGGTGCTCTCCATACATGCTCCTCAGACAAGGCGGTCGACTATGGGAATTGTCGCGAAGGCGACTGAAGTCGTGGGTGGGGCTGTCGCGCTCGTCAGGCGCCTTGGTTCTCCGTCGCATCAAGCCGTCGGGCTGACACCCCAGATTCCGGAGGCGCGAAAACAGGGAATCATGACCTTGAAACTTCCTGCGGCGGAGGGCTGGAAGGAGGGACGCCTGCCCACCTGCGCGCCGGGGCTTCAGGTCAATGCCTTTGCGTCGAACCTCGATCATCCCCGCTGGATCGAGGTCCTGCCGAACGGCGACGTCCTCGTGGCGGAGTCGAAGGAACAGCCGGAGCGGCCGCGCACCCTCATGGACCACGCTCAGCAGGCCACGATGCGCCGCGTCAAGGCGGTCGGCCCCAGCGCCAATCGCGTGACCCTCTGGCGTGACGCGGATGGGGACGGCGTCGCCGAGCGCCGCGAGGTCTTCGTGGAACACCAGAACCAGCCCTTCGGCATGGCGCTGGTCGGCGACCGGTTCTATCTCGGGAACACGGACGGCATTCGGTGCTTCGACTACCGGCCAGGCGAAACGAGCCTCACGGGCGGTGGTGAAAAGCTCGTCGACTTCAAGCCGCACGGACACTGGACCCGCAGCCTGATCGTCTCGCCGGATCGGGCGAAGATCTACGCCGGCGTCGGATCGCTGTCCAACATCGGCGACAAGGGGATGGCGGCGGAAGAGGGTCGCGCGGCGATCTGGGAACTGGACGTCGCCACCGGAAAGGCACGGATTTTCGCCTCCGGGCTGCGAAACCCGGTCGGAATGGCCTTCGAGCCGGTCACGGGAAAGCTCTGGACCGTCGTCAACGAGCGCGACGGGCTCGGAGACGAAACGCCGCCCGACTACCTTACGTCTGTCGAAGAGGGCGGGTTCTACGGCTGGCCCTATTGCTACTGGGGCAGGACCGTAGACGACCGTGTCACGCAGGCTCCGGACCTCGTCGCCCGTGCCATCCAGCCGGATTATGCTCTCGGCGGCCACACGGCATCGCTTGGCCTCTGCTGGATGCCGAGCGGCACCTTGCCGGGGTTCGGCGAGGGCATGGTGATCGGCCAGCATGGATCGTGGAATCGTTCGACGCTCAGCGGCTACAAGCTGATCTTCGTTCCCTTCGAGAATGGCGCGCCGAACGGACCGGCTCGCGATATCCTGTCCGGCTTCCTGTCCGAGGACGAGAAACTTGCCTATGGGCGTCCGGTCGGCGTGGCGATCGGCCCGGACGGCAGGTCGCTGCTGATGGCGGACGATGTGGGAGACGTCATCTGGCGCGTGACCGCCGTGTGACGCAGTCGGTCTCACCGCAGTGGTGATCGCGGCGGGTGAAATAAGCCGTGGACCTGGAACGGTCGCATGAAGGCGATCTTGATCATGCAGGAGTCTTGCCTGTGAGCAACCGACCCGATGGTTGAGCGATCGCGTCGGGTTGCGTCGGCGAAACAGGAGTGAAGATCGGTCTCGGTAGACCGTTGGCGACGCGATTGACGCCTGCGGAGCGAACGAATAGCGATGCGATTGTCGTTGTCGCGCGGCAAGTATCGTTCGTTTTCCGACGATACGCCAAGAACCCGGGTCCTTGACGACGTGGACAGCACGTTTGATCGTTGCCGACGGGAAACGTCCGTCTCGGCAGGCGTCGCCAGAGGCAGAAGCCGATGAGGGCCTTCGGGGCAGGCCCTTCGATCATGACGATGCAGTTGGAGGGGGAGACAGCTTTGACGGCATTTCAGCGCCACAATGTGACCTTGGCCGGCACCGGGGCAACGTCGATGGTGTTCGCACATGGCTTCGGCTGTGACCAGAACATGTGGCGGTTCGTGGCTCCTGCTTTTGAAGACCACTATCGAACCGTCCTGTTCGATCATATCGGCGCCGGGAGATCTGATCTGACGGCCTACGACCCGGAGAAGTATGCCTCGCTCGACGGATATGCCGACGATGTTGTCGCGCTTTGCCGGGAAGTCGGCGTCGAGCACGGTGTCTTCGTGGGCCATTCTGTCAGCGCGATGATCGGCGTTCTTGCTCTCAACAAGGCGCCTGACCTGTTCGATCGATTGATCCTGATCGGCCCGTCTCCGCGATATATCAACGATAGAGACTATGTCGGTGGCTTCACCGAGCCTCAGATTGCCGAGTTGCTGGACTTCCTCGACACCAATCATCTCGGATGGTCGCAAGCCATGGCCCCGACCATCATGGGGAATCCCGACCGGCCAGAGCTCAGCGAAGAACTGACTAACAGCTTCTGCCGCACGGATCCGGATATCGCCAAGCGCTTTGCACGCGTCACGTTTCTCTCCGACAACCGGGCGGATCTCTCGCACATCAAGGTCCCGGCTCTGATTCTCCAGTGCTCTGACGATGTCATCGCGCCGACCAGCGTGGGTGAGTACGTTCACAACAATATTCCAGAGAGCCAACTCGTGACGCTGGACGCCGTTGGACACTGTCCGAACCTCAGCGCCCCTGAGGAAACGATCGCGGCCATGAAGGCTTTCCTCTGAGGGTGCGAGGGTGAGCCGAACCAACAACTCCGAAGACGATGATCTGGAAGATCTGGAGGACCTCTTTGAGAGTGCGCCGTGTGGCTATGTGTCGGCGGATGCGAAAGGCCGGATCACCAAGGTCAACCGGACCTTGCTCGCATGGCTGGGGCATGAGCGAGCTCAACTTGACGGGCAACGGTTCCAGGACCTTCTGAACATCGCGGGGAAGATCTATTACGAGACGCATTTCGCCCCGCTGTTGAGAATGCAAGGCTTCTTCAATGAGGTTGCGCTCGACCTTGTTCGCGCGGACGGCACCGCCTTCCCCGTCCTGGTCAACGCTGTCGAGCGACGCGACGACGCCGGAGGCGTGCGGTTCATCCGCATGACGGTGTTCAATGCATCCGACCGCCGACGGTACGAGAAGGAGTTGCTCGAGGCGCGCAACGCCGCCGAACAGGCGAGTGCAGAACTGCGCGATCTCAACCTGACATTGGAGCAGCGGATCAACGATGCCGTCCAAGAGCGTCTCAGGGCCGAGGACCAGATCCGACAGATGCAGAAGATGGAGGCCGTGGGGCAACTCACTGGCGGCATCGCACACGACTTCAACAACATGCTGGCAATCGTCATCGGCGGATTGAACCTCGTTCAGCGCAGGCTCGCCAAGGGCGACACCGATGTCGGCAAGTTCATCTCGGGCGCAATGGAGGGAGCCAACAGGGCCGCGACGCTGACGCAGCGCCTTCTCGCCTTCTCGCGCCAGCAGCCCCTGTCGCCGCAGGCTCTGAAGGCGAACGACATGGTCTCGGAGATGTCCGAGCTCCTGCGTCGGACGTTGGGCGAGACGATCCAGATGGAGACGGTGCTGGCAGGCGGGCTCTGGCAAACCTTTGCTGATGCCGGTCAGCTTGAGAATGTGGTGTTGAACCTCGCGGTCAACGCGCGCGACGCCATGCCGGATGGCGGGCGGTTGACGATCGAAACCGCGAACTGCCACCTCGACAGCGCCTATGCAGCAGAGCACGGCGTAGCAGAAGGACAATACGTTCTGGTCGCAGTGACGGACAACGGCAGCGGCATGCCGCCTGAGGTTGCCGCCAAGGCGTTCGACCCCTTCTTCACGACCAAGGGCGTCGGCAAGGGCACCGGCCTAGGGCTGAGCCAGGTCTTCGGCTTCGTGAAGCAGTCCGGCGGGCACGTGAAGATCTATTCCGAGCCGGACCATGGCACGTCGGTGAAGATCTATCTCCCCCGGTACTACGGCAACGCCGAGGCTCCCGTGCGCACGTCGGCTCGTGGTGTTCCATACGGGACATCGTCCGAAGTCGTCCTTGTCGTGGAAGATGACAGGAGGGTCAGAGAACTGGCGGTTCAGATGCTTCGTGATCTCGGCTACGGCGTTCTTGAGGCCGAAGACGGTGTCTCCGGCTACAGGCACTGGACAGACATCCGGAGGTTTGCCTGCTCTTCACCGACGTTGTCATGCCGGGCATGAGCGGGCGCCTGTTCGCCGATGAGGCCCGGCGGCGAAAGCCCGAACTTCGGGTTCTGTTCACGACGGGATATTCGCGCAATGCGATCGTGCACAATGGCGTGCTGGACCCGGGTGTGCATCTTTTGCCAAAGCCGGCCTCGCTCGAACAGTTGGCTGTGAAGGTGCGTCAGGTCCTGGATGAGTAGATCGAACCCGTACTCCGGTTGGTTTGAGCGTCGATGGGAACGCTCGCTATTTCCGGACATAGCCTGAGAATGGCTGATTCCGGCCTACCGACAGCGGTCAGAGTCCGCTGACGGGCGACTACAGAGATGGCCTCGTGACCGTCGAGATCGGCATCGCTGGGCGCGATGCCGCGGGTCCGGCGTTCGGTCGAGCGCATCGCTGTTGCTCGCGGACCCGAACCCTGGTTCGAACCAACTCAGCTGAAGAGCATGCCGCCGTTGATGTCGACATTCGCGCCCGTGACGAAGGACGCCTCGTCGCTGGCGAGGAAACAGACCATGTTGGCGACGTCTTCCGACCGGCCCTGGCGCTTCAGCGGGGTTGCCGCCTCGACGTTCTTGCGCACTTCGGGCTTGGTGAAGATGTTGTGGAAGTCGGTGTCGATCATGCCGGGGCACAGCGCGTTGACGCGGATGTCCGGGCCGAGTTCCTTGGCGAGGCCCCGGGTCATCGCCATGATGGCGCCCTTGGAGGTGGCGTAGGCGACCGCCCCGGTCCGCCGCCGTCGCGACCTGCCTGGCTCGCGATGTTGACGATGGCGCCTTGCTCATGTGGGCGAGAACCGCCTTGGTCATCAGGAACGTGCTGGTAACGTTCAGGTCCATGACGGCCTGCCAATGCTCCAGCGGCATCTCGCCGACGGTCTTGCGGGCGATCAGGCCGCCGGTGTTGTTCACCAGGATGTCCACGGTGCCGTAGGTCTCGACGGCCTTCGCCACCAGCGCGTCGACGCCTTCCGGCTTGCTCAGATCGCCCTGAACCGCGATCGCCATCCCGCCGGCTGCCGTGATCGCGTCCACCGTGGCATGGGCGCGGTCGGCACTGGCGAAATAATTGATGACGACGTTGGCCCCTTCCCGGGCCAGGCGGATTGCGCAGGCGCTGCCGATATCGCGGCCGCCGCCCGTCACGATTGCTGTCTTGCCACTCAGTGTCATCTCATCTTCCTTCTGTTCGTGCTGCGTGCAGCGATGTGTTCGTTGAACCGGATGGGGTGCCGGGGCGCCCGGCACAAGGGTTTCTCATACGCCGTTCGCGCCGGCGTCTGGCTGGCGATCCGCGCCCCTATCCCGCGGCAGCGAGAACCGGGCGCCGACACGGCTGTCGGCCCGGAGCTGCGCCTCGTCAGTTGAGGAGCGAGGGAAGCCAGAGCGAAATGCCCGGCACGTAGGTCACCAGCAGCAGGGCCGCGAGAATGGCGAGGTAGAAGGGCCAGATCGTCCGCATGGCCGCTTCCAGCTTGATCCGCCCGACGGCGCAGCCGACGAACAGGCAGGTTCCCACCGGCGGTGTGCAGAGCCCCAGGCCGAGATTGATCAGCATCATGATGCCGAACTGGGTCGGGTCCATGCCGAGGCCCTTGGCGATCGGCAGGAAGATCGGCGTGCAGATCAGGATCAGCGCGGCCATGTCCATGATCATGCCGAGGACCAGCAGGATCACGTTGATCATCAGGAGAATCATGATCGGGTTGTCGGAGATCGAGACCAGCAGCATGCTGAGCTTGGTCGGCACCTGGTAGAGCGCCAGGAGATAGGCGAAGGAGCTGGCGAAGGCGATCAGGATCATCACCATGGCTGTCGTGCGAACGGCACTCGCCAGTGCGATGAGGAAGGAATTCAGGGTCAGGCTGCGATAGTAGAAGGCGGTCAGCAGAACCGCATAGATCGCGCCGAAGGCACCGGACTCGGTGACCGTAAAGACGCCCGAGAGCGTCCCGCCGACGATGATGACCGCCGTCATGAAGCCGGGAATGGCATCGGCCGCCGTCCGGCCGACCACGCCCCACCCCGGGAACGGCTCGGCCGGGTAATTGTGCTTCACCGAGATGATGTAGGCGGCCACCGCAAGGCACACGCACATCAGGATGCCCGGCAGCACGCCGGCGAGAAACAGGCCGGAGACGGAGATGCCGCCGCCGGCCGCCACCGCGAAGATGATCATGTTGTGGCTGGGCGGGATGACGATCCCGGCGATCGACGACGTCACCGTCACATTGACCGCGAAATCGGGCCGGTAGCCGCGTTCCTTCATCACCGGGATCAGCAGCGAGCCGAGGGCCGAGATATCCGCCACGGCCGAGCCGGAGATGCCGCCGAACAGCATCGAGGAGAAGATGTTGACCATGGCCAGGCCACCGCGCAGATGGCCGACGATCGCCGAGGCGAGCTTCACCAGCCGGCTGGCGATCCCGCCATGCAGCATGATCTCGCCGGCGAAGACGAAGAAGGGAATGGCCAGGAGCGAGAAGACGGACACGCCGGCGGTTGCCCGCTGGAACGTGATCAGCGTCGGGAATCCCTCGTACCAGAAGGCCGCGGCCGCCGCGATGCCCATGGCGAAGGCGACCGGCGCGCCGATGATCACTCCGGCGCCGAAGACGCCGAGCAGAATGGCAAGTCCCACGTTCAGAGATCCTTGAGTTCGGCTTCGGGATTCCAGTCACGGAAGGACAGGATCCGCAGAAGTCCGCGGGTGCCGGAAAACAGCATGACAAGGCCGCCGCAGGAGGTGATCGCCAGCGTGCGGAAGCTCTCCGGTATCCGCAGCATCGGAAGCAGCGTGTCCCAGCCGAACTGCATCAGCGTGATCCCGGCAACGAGCATCGTCGCGCCGAAGGCAGCCAGGCAGACATCGATGGCGATCATCACGATCTTGCGGGCCGTCGGCGGCAGCATGTCGCGAAACAGCGTGACCCCGATATGGGTGTCTTCCTGAACCCCGACCGCCGCGCCCAGGAACGCGATGTAGCAGATGAGCAGAAGAGCCAGCTGCTCGACCCATGTCGGCGTGACGTTCAGGACATAGCGGCCGAAAACGAGCCAGCCGAAACTTGCGATGAGCAGCGCCAAGGCTGCTGTCGCGACGATCATGCAGGCCTTGCGAAGGTGCTCCAGCGTCCGCCGGAGCGTCAGAACGGGGAATGAGGATGGCGTCATGGCTGCCTCGGACGATGCGGGCCGCAGGGCGGCCGCTCCGCCTCCGCAGGGAGACGAAGCGGCATATTCGACCTCGACGGAGCTCAGTCCGCTTCGCGGATCATGTCGACGAGGTCGGTCATGCCCGGATTGTCGGCGAGATACGCCTCATAAACCGGCGCCATCGCGTCCTGGAACGCATCCTTGTCGGCGATGGTGTTCACCTCGGTGCCGCCCGCCTTCACCGTTTCCAGGCTGGCCGCCTCGCGCTCGTCCCAGAGCTTGCGCTCCATGGCGGCGCTGCTGCGGCCGGCCGCCATGACGATGTCCTGCTGCTCGGGCGTCAGCTTGTCCCAGGCCTTCAGGCTCATGCACAGGCACTCGGGAATGATCAGATGCTCGGTCAGCGAGTAGTATTTGGCGACTTCGTAATGGTTCGTGGATTCGTAGGATGGCGGGTTGTTCTCCGCCCCGTCCACGACGCCGGTCTTGATCGACTGATAGACCTCCGCGAAGGCCATGGGCGTGGCGTTGCCGTCCATCGCCTCGACCATCTTGACGAAGAGGTCGTTGCTCATCACCCGGACCTTCAGGCCCTCGACATCGGACGGTGCGTTGATCGGCTTCACCGAATTGTAGAATGACCGGGCGCCCGCGGAGTACCAGCCGAGCGGCACGATGCCCTTGGCCTTCATCCCCTCGCCGATGGCGTCGCCGACCTCGCCGTCCATCAGCTCGTACATCTGCGGCACGCTCTTGAAGATGAACGGCAGGGCCGTGACGTTCGCTTCCGGAACCGCCTGCCCCATGGGGCCGAGATTGAACTCGCCGAAGTCGATCACCCCGAGCCGGACCTGCTCGATCGCGTCGGGCTGATCGCCCAGGACGCCGTTGTGATAGATCTTGGAGGTGATCTCGCCGCCCGTCTTCTCGGCCACTTCCGCGGCAAACGCCTCCATGGCGATCGAGACGGGATAGTCCTCCACATGGATGTTCCAGCCGCGCAGTTCGGCGGCCGAGGCGGCCCCGCCCAGCGTGGCGAACGCCATCAGCGCGGTCAGCGCGGTTCCGGCGGCAGCGCGGCGGCGCAATGTCTGGGTCACGGTCATGTTTCCTCCCTGTTTGGTTCGGATTCCGCGACCGCAAGGCCTCCACCACGCCGGTCCGCGAAACGTCATCGACCATGCTCAGCGATGGCCTGCGCTAACTTGTATACTAGTCGACGTTCGGTTTGTGAAGCGCAAGTTTGCAGCCGACGGCGATGCGTTCGCAGCGCAAGGGGCGAAAGGGATGATCGGAGCGTGAAAGGGCGCCGCATCTGGGTGGCAGAGCTAAGGCAGCGCTTCGCCACATCGTGCTTCCGCCCGGACACAAGCGGAAGCCCGTTCGCAAACGGCCTGCGGGCCGCGGCACGCAATCGGTCAGGCGGCAAAGACCGCGGGTCACCGCGCCGCCTATGACGCGATTAGCTTCGGGATGCCGTGGCCGGTCGGCGGCTGACGGCTCGGCCGACACCCGGGAACCAGCTACCGGCGGCGCGCGACGTGCATCACGCCAGCGACGCGTTCAGTCCGCGTCGTCGAAGTAGGATGCGTGCTGCTGCCGGATCAGTTCGATCGTCGAGTCGAGACGTGTCAGATGCAGCATGCCCGCAGCGACGGCCTCTTCGGGGCGCTGCGCCTTGACCATCTCGGCGATCTGCTGGTGATCCTCGACGAGTTGCGGCATGCGGTCCTCCTTGGACAGCGACAGCATGCAGAGCCGATCGACCTTGGCTTTCTCCGTCGCGATGACGTCGAAGGCATAGTCGACGCCGGCGATCTCGCAGAGCGTCCTGTGGAACTCGTAGTCCAGCGTGATGAAGCCTTGCGAGTCCGACCGGCTCAGGGCGCTGCGCTGCTCTTCGAGACTGAGATCCAGCCGCCGCGCGTCCTCGTCCCGGCAGAATCTGGCGGCCCGCCGCAGCACCTCGGACTCCACCGAGGCGCGGACGAAACGCGCCTTCTCGATGCCCTTGTTCGAAAAACGCTTCACCTCGGTCGATCGCTGCGGACGGATCAGCAGGAGATCGAGATTGGCGAGCCGGTTGAACGCGTCCCGGACAGGTTGGCGGGACACGCCGAAACGGGCGGCGATCTCGGTTTCGGAAATCTTGGCGCCCGGCAGGAGACGCAACGAGACGATCTCGCCGTAGAGATAGCTGGGTGATCCGGTCCATGCCGGTGCGGCGATCCCAGGCCTGCGTTTCGTCCATCATGTGCAGTGTTCTCATCGCTGGCTCTTGCCCGGAACCGCGCGCACATTCCTGTTCAGGGGCCAACGCATGCGGATGATCATGGCGTTCGGATCTGCTCGTGGTTCGGACACGGCCCGGCATTGGGGTCGAAGGCGCCGGTCGCGAAACGGTCGCAGATCGGGCACAGAGCTTATAGCCCCGAATGCCGCATTTCATGCAACACTTACCGGGCCGGAGACCGGCAGCCCTCCCCTCCCCTAGACGAGACCGTTGATCGTCCGCAGGAGGGCTTCGCGTTTGTCGGCGTCCTGCGCATCGGCATGGGGGAAGGCGAAGCGGCGACCGTCATTGTCGTAGTATCGGCCGGATGCGCTGGCGAACTCGTCCGACGTGGCGGCGCGCGAGAGGATGTCGACACCGATGCCGATGTCGTTTCCGCTCGTTCCGAAGGCGGCCTTGACCATCTTGGTGCCCAGCAGCGAGCCCGGATTGACGGCGACGACGACCGGTCCGTCCTCACCCAACTCGTCGGCCAGTGCGCGCGACCACATGGTCAGCGCCAGCTTGCTCTGGGCATAGGCTGCTCCGTCGGACAGGCGCTTGCCGCCTTTCAGGGCCTCTAGGTCGACGGGCGCCTGGGCGGCGGAGGAGAGGTTCACGATCCGCGATCCCCGCCCCATGATCGGCAGGAGCTCGCGGGTCAGCACGTAGGGGGCGATCGTGTTGACCGCGAAGCGCATGTCGAGCCCCTCGGCGGTCACCGTCTCCGCCGTGCCGTAGACGCCGGCATTGTTGATCAGCACGTCGAGACTTT
>Ga0064013_1060_pt1 | contig 14562 bp, 19 predicted proteins | sample CrowatWCoCulture_FD_61583 | JGI IMG/M metagenome (GOLD analysis project Ga0064013, IMG submission 61583) | Marine cyanobacteria communities from the University of California, Santa Cruz, USA, analyzing cyanobacterial DNA methylation -... | ecosystem: Host-associated > Microbial > Bacteria >...
CCATCGCCACGCCGGACAGATCCGCCGCATATTTGAGGCGTGACAGCTCCTCGATGGGAATGCCGATCTTCGAGGCCGTCTTGCTCAACTCGTCGGCGTCATTGATGACGCCACGAATGGCCACACCGATGCCGGCGAGCGCAGAGACTGCCGCGGCGGCCGCGGCCACGAAGGCGGCCTTCATCATCTGTCCGACCCGGGACAGGGTTCCCTGCGCGCCCTTGAGCCCCTTGTCGAACGCGGCGGTGTCGATCCCGAGATTGACCCGGAGGGCACCGATGACGGCATTACCGGCCATGTGTCGTCCTCATCGGGAAAGCGCCTGTGTCCATGCCCGGGCGATGGCAAGCTGTTGCTGCCAGGGCTGTGGGCCGTTTGTTGTCTTGCGGGCCTTCGGCATCACGTCTTTGAGCTTGGGGAACTTCTTGGAGCGGTAGAGAGCCGCCGTCGTCCAGGCGAGCCACGCCCTGCCTTCCTGTTCCTGCCTGCCGCGCCGCGTCCTCCCATCGACGATGGCGGCGAACATGCGCGGTGTCTGGCGCCAGAACTGATCCGGCGGCAGTCCAAACTCGCCAGCCCATGTGCCGTAGAGGGTCAGCCAGTTCGACCCTTCCGGCTCTTCGAAGGGCGGGCGGTGGAATTGCCAACCTCCGTATCGGGAAACGCGGCCTTGAACGCCTTGGCAACCAGCTGGCCCGCATCGCCTGCGCCGACTGCCGTGATGATGTCGCCGGCCTCTTCCACGCTGACGTCGTGGTGACGCCTCAGCCCGATCTGGAACACCTTGCGGAAGGCCGATGCCTTCGCGCCCATGACCTCGCCGATATCGTCCATCTTCACGTCGAGATCTTCCTCGATCGCGACGATCGCGTTGAAGTCGAATACCAGCGTGTAGTCGGTGCCGTCGGCCTTGAAGGCGACTTCGCCCTTGATGGAGTTCGCCATTATGCCGCGGTCCCCGTCACGTAGCTGCCGGTCACCTTGAAGGTGACGGTGGCCGTCATCTTGTCGTCGGTCGGTGCCGCCGGTTCGTAGCCCGTGAGAATGCCGGCGAACGTCCAGGTGACATCGTTCGGAAAGGTGATCCGGCAGCTCACCCGCTCACGCGCCGTGCGCACCGACTGGATCGCCGCGTCCGCCGTCGAACCCGGAATGAAGTTCATCTCGAACGAACACTCTCCCGGATCATTCAGGCCGATGATGAACTCCCGCGTCGCGTTCGGGCTCGTCATGTGAGTGGCATCGATGACGTCGACGCTGTCACTCGGCGGGGTGATGTCATAGACCTCGGCGAGATCGGTGAACGTCGTCCCGTCATCGGTGGAGATCGCGAAGAGCGAACCATAGCCGATGATGGCTTCGGTAGCGGCCATGTCAGTGTTCCTTGTGCCAGATGATGAAGTCGAGGCTGACGCGGTGGAAGTCCTCGCCGCCGGATCCCTGTTCGAAGGACTGCCGCTCGCTCTCGAGGAACGACCCGTGAAGTCGCATGCCGCCGATGGTGGTTCGTAGGCCGCTCAGTGCGGACGTGACGGCGCGGGACACACCGATCGAAGAACCGAAAGTCTTACCCCAGCAATCGATCTGCACCCGGCTTTCGACCAGACCGGAGGCACCCGCCATGGTGTAGTCGCGCGTGCCACCGACGCGGGTAAGGACGACGGACGGTGACCCCTGCGCCTGCGGCCGGGCGTTCCAGTTGACGCGATTGCCGACGAGCGCCGTCAGCCCGGCGTCGACCAGGAGGTAGCCGGACAGAGCCTCTTCCATGGATCAGCCTTTTCTGGAGAGCCGTGCCATCTTGCGGGCGTGGCGCTGTGCGGCCTTCTGGATCTCGGCCCAGAGATCGTCCTTGATGCCCTCGAGAAGGGCGTGCTTGCCGGCATCCCAGCTCGGGCGCATGAATGGCTGCGGCGGTTCTTTGAACGTACCGAACTCCTGCGTGATCGCCTGAGCCAGCCCGCCGGCGCCGACGAACATCTCGACCGATGCCTTGTCGCTCTTGAACATCTTGCGGTGAACGCCGCGCTGCCGACGGGTGAGCTTTGTGCCGACGCCGATGCTGTCGCGAAGTGCGCCCTCGTCCACCGGCGCACGCGCCGCCGCCGCGTCTGCGATCGGCCGCGCGCATCTCTTCAACACGCGCCGCAACGCCGCCTTGCCGGTCGAGCGCGGCAGTTCCTTCAGCGCCGCCTCGAGTTCCCGAAGCCCTTCGATCTTAACCGTCTCGGCCATCAGTCCGCCCTTGCGTTGGCGGTGATCTCCAGGCCCTCGCGTCGCCCGATTTCCTTGACCGCAACGACGTTGTAGGCCCGACCGTCAAAGGTGACGCTCGCCTGTGGATCGAGATCCGCGAACGTCGCAGCCCAGCGGATGCGAAAGCGCGTCGTCACCTCGGCGCCGACCTCTTGTGCCGTCCATCGCTCGCCGTCGCGGATGTCTTCCTTCGACGCCCATACCGTCGTTTCGGTCGTGCTGTAGATCGGCTCATTGAAGGCGTCGCGCCCGGTCTCCGTCTCGCGCACGATAGTGATGCGGCGATCCATGCGGCCCGCGTCCATCAGTCAATCACCCATTCCGCGCAATCCATCTCAGAACGACCAGCGCCGGTAAGGCGTGAGCAGCCGATCGACCGACAGGCTCATCTCGACTTCAGGTGTACCGCCAGGCCTGGCCGTTTCGCGATATCGGTAAAGATCACCGACCATCAGAAGTATCGCCGATCGTATCGGGCCCGGGACCGGGTTGGGATCGCTACTTTCTTCGGACGGGATGACGCCGAACCCCGCAAGGAATGTGATGGCGACCGGACGTGCCTCATGAAGATCGCGAGGAAAGTCGTAAGCCCCCTGGAACCGGACATACGAACCTGCGCTGTCCGCATCGAGCGCGTAGTTCGCCGTCGCCACGGTCGCAACCTGCCCTTCACGATTGCGCCAGGTGATCGCTTCGACCTCCGTCGCCTCGAACGGCAGGCGCATTTCTTGGCTGAAACTGTCGTAATCCTGCCGCCATGCTTGCGAGACCAGGCACCTCCCCAAGATGCCAGCGTAGCCGTCGAGATGAGCGACAGCCGCTTCGATATAGGTCTTGATCGTATCGTCGTCGTCGGAGTGGTCGACGCGCAGATGCGCCTTCACCGACGCCAGCGAAACCGGCAGAGCCGCCGGCGCCGTCACCAGGACCGGCGGCCGCGTCATCAGGCGCTCTTTGCGCGAGCGCTACGGATGGCGCCGACGATCTCATCCTTGCGCTTCGCTTCGCCCAGGTCGATGGACTCCTCGACGGCAAGCGCCTTCAGCGCATCGACCGTCTGGTCGAACAGGCCATCCTCGTTGATCTGCTGGCGGGCCTTTTCGGCGGGATCGTCACCTGGTTTGCCGATATCCCGCGCCATCTCCGCATCGTCGACGACCTTGATGCAGCGGGCTGCGACCAGCCGCGCCTCCTGATCCTCATCCGGCGCCGGCAGGAACCAGTCGCCGGCATGGAAGCGTTTGCCACTGCGTCGATCCAAGCACTCGGCGATCACCTTGTGGGCCATGATGGTCTCCTCTTGGCGGCCGGGTTCTCGCCCGGCCCGCTGATTACGGTGACGGGATGCCGGTTCAGCTCAGCGGCCAGTAGCGGCCATGGGTCATGACGGCGACGGCTGCGACAAACGCGTTGCCGGCGTTCCCGGCCGGGGTGACCGTCAGGCGCACATAGCGTTTTGATCCGACGTAGCCGATCTTGCGGGTGGCATCGTCGTCAGCGAACGTGAAGCTGGCATCGGCTTCTGTGCCGGTCAGCTGCGTGTCCGGAACGGCTGCCGCATCAGACAGATCGGCAGCGTCGCCGTGCTCCACCAGGGTGGTGAACGTCGCATCGACGTCCGCCAGAGCCCCGGTCAGGATGCAGAAGGCAAGGCCTTCGAAGCCGTTCTTGTCGATGATCTGCGAAACCAGCGCAGTGTTGTCGGTGACGGCGGCCGCTGGGCTGATCGCGCGGCGGAAGGCGAGATGATTGGCTGTATCGCGCATGGCGATCGTCCTTTCGGTGTGAAGTGGAAAAACCCGGCACGGATGTGCCGGGCATTCTGCCAATGCCGGAAAAGCCGGATCAGGCCGGGACGTCGAGGCCGACGAAGGGCGAGACCTCGTAGCCGTTCTCTTCCTTGATCGGCGCGGTCAGCCAGGGCTGGCCGTCGACGTTCCAGAAGATCTTGATGACGGTCTTGTTCGAGGTGAACTTGACGTGCTCGGACGCCGCGACGAATGGGCCGGACCCATCCTTGATCAGGTAGTGGGACCAATCCGCCAGCAGCACGTCGCCCTTCTGCCCCAGCGCCGGCGAACGATTGTTCCACCGCACCGGATAGCCGAGCAGCGTGCCGGCGAAGCCGTCCACCGCGCCCGGCTTCCAGATGTAGTGCCCTTCCGGATCGGTCATCTTCGCCAGCGGGACGAGCGCCGCCTGCGGCATCGACCATACCGGCGAGCCGCCACGCATCATGAGCCGCGACACCATGCTCAGGAGGTCGTCGTAAGCGATGGTATTGGCGCCGGCGCGGTTGATGTACTTGGTCGCGCCGGCATTGAGAGCGCCCAGCGGCTGCCCTGCCCCGGATCCCCGCAGGAAGGCGTGGTCCTCGGATGCGGTCACCGCGCTGCGCAGGAGACCTTCGATGAAGCTGCCCGCGGCCTGCCAGTTGCGCAGCAGCTTGTCGGTGACGGTCACGAGGCCGGCGACCTCGTGCGGGGTCAGCTCGATCGCCTTCAGCTTGGCATCCGTTTCGGGCTTCTCCTCGCCCTCGCCGATCCACTTCACCTCCACGCCGCCATACATGTTGGCGGGGCTGTCGCCCGACTGGTCGAGAGCGGGAATGGTCACCGGCGCGTCCGGCGGAGTCCCCGCTTCGATCACGTTCGCGCGCGGCCGCACGAGCGCCTCCTGCGGCTCGACCCGCATCATCGTGGTGCGCAGCTGCGGCGGCACCATGAAGCCGCCGGATGTGTCGTTGTCCATCCGCAGTTCGGCGGAAAAGTTCTCGCCGTCCGCGCCAGCACTTTCGACATAGTTGAGACGCTGGTCGTTCGGGTTGAAGCGGACCGCCGAAAGGAACTCGGCGAAGCTCTCGAACTCGCGGCGCGCCTCGGGCGCGGGCGGACGCACGACGCCGCCTCCGCGGGACGCCGCCGGGACCGTCGCGTCGAGAGCCGCGACGCTGGTCGCCAGGGTTTCGGCCCGCTCCAGCCGACGGTCGATCGTATCCTTCTCGGACTTCATCGCGTCGAAGGTCGCCGTCTCGTCCTCGTCGAGATCGCGGTCCTCGTCCTCGCTGGCCTTGATCATCGCCTGCATCTCGCCAACGAGCTTGGCGCGACGCTCGCGCAGGGCGACGACGGTCGGGGTCGCAAGCGAGAGCGCACCGAAGTCGAGGAGGCCGGGCGCGTGGTGCGTCACGGCAGTGATGTCGGGGATCGCCAGTGTGGCCACGACAAGGGAAAGCGCCATGATCGAGCAGATCACAGCGGCGTTGCGAATGAGCTTCATTTCTCTCTCCTGGGAGATGCCGGACGCAGAAAACCCCGCTCACGTCCGACGGCGTGGCGGGGCCGGGTTTCGCCGCTGGCGAACCTGGTCAATCGATGAGGAGTGCGCGGGCCTCCCGGCGCGACGCGAACGATCGGCGCGAGGCCGGCTCGGATGGTGCGCCGAAGCGCTGCAGGGTCTCGGCCATCGTGGCGATCCGGTCGGCCATCCCCTCGCTGACGGCCGCCCTGGCCCCGACCATCCTGCCCTGGCCGAAGCCGTTCCTGACGGTGGCGGATGAGACATTGCGACCGGCGGCCACGCGATCGACGAACATGCCGTAGAACGCATCGACCCGGCTCTGGATATGATCGCGGGCGTCCTCGGACAGGCTTTCGAGCCCTTCGGTCTTGTAGCGTCCGGCGCTGATCACCGTCTTCTTCACGCCAAGCTTCTCCAGCGCGGCGCTGACATCGCTATGGACCGTATAAACACCGATGCTCCCGACCTCAGCAGTCGGGTTGAGGACGATCTCGTCGGCGGCGCTGGCGATCCAGTAGGCGGCGCTTGCCGCTTGCGCGTTCACCTGAGCCACGATTGGCTTGCGTCCGCGTGCAGCGAAGATCTCGGCCGCAAGTTCGTCTGCACCCTGTGCATTGCCGCCGGGAGAATCCACATCGATCACCACGGCCTTCACACCGTCGTCGGCGATCACTTGCCCCAGCATCCGACTGAAACCTTCCGAGCTCGTGCCGCCCGAGATACTCGACATCATGTTCATCCGGTTCGCGATCACGCCGCGCAGGGGCAGGATGGCGACGGATCCTTCCTGCCGGGCGACCGACGCTGCACGCTGCGGTGCGATCTTCGCCTCGATCTCGTCCGCGTCGAACTTCTCGCCTTCGATCTGCAGGGCGAGGAAGTCGACGATCGTGGAAAGCTTCTCCGGTTCGATCGCCCAGATGTCGGAGACGAAGGCGGCAAGGATGTGCGCATACTTCATCAGTCGGTGTCCTCGGCTGGCGGGGTGTCGGAGGCCGGCTCGGCAGCGCTGGCAGCGGATGCTGCGGGTGGCTTGATCGCATGGCGGATCGGGACATAGCCCGCTTGGACGAAGTGCTCGTCGCCCTCCGCGCCGATTCCATCCTCGTCCTCGAGGCCGAGGATCCGGTTCGGCGAAAAGGCCCCCACACCGAACATCTTGGCGTAGAAATCCGCCCGGGTTTTCATGTCACCGCGCAGGAGCGCGTTCATGTTGAACTTGACCACATATCCGTTGGCCCGCTCCTCCTCGGTGAAGAGCTTCCAGTTCATCTCGCTTTCGATCGCCGACACCCATGGCGCGATGGTCTGCATCACGAAGCCGATCATCAGCTGCTCGATGCCGGAGCCCCACGATGTCGTCTTCTCGTGGCTCTGCAGCAGCACCAGCGGCACGTCGTAGATCCGCGCGATCTCTGCGATCTGGAATTCGCGGCTCCCCAGGAACTGCGCATCCTCGGGAGGAATCGTCGTCTGGACGAACTTCATCCCCTCTTCGAGCACCTTCACCCGATGCGCGTTGTCGAGACCGCTCTTGATCCCAGCGGCCGGGCTCGCCGGATTCGCGCGTTGCTGCCCGTCGGCGCCCTTGATGTTGTCGTGCGCTTTCGGGCTCAGCTTGCCCGGATGCATCAGGAAACCGCCGGACTTCATGTCGTTGGAGAAGAACTTGCCGCCGAACTCCTCCATGGCGAGACCCATGCCGATCGCCTGGCGCGCCATCGCGATTGGCGAAATGCCGAGATAGCCGTCGAATGACTGGTCCATGATGTGCAGGACATCGCCATGGTCCAGCTCGAACTGCTGACCGTCGATCCGTGTGCGATAGGTCAGCTGTCCGCCTTCGCGGTGTGGCGCCGTCCTGTCGGGCAGCAACGGCCAGAGATTGACGGCCTGCCCTCGGCCGTTCCGTTCGATCTCGTTGTAGCCGTTGCCCCACCTGAGCACGTGACCCATCAGCGCCTTGCGGTGCGACCGGCCCGACATGAACTCGTTCGGGCGCAGGCCGAGCCGGGACGCGAGCGGATGATCGGTCACGGGTTCCATGCCGCCTTCGGCTTTCGGCTTCATGATCCGCAACGGGAACATGCCGATCGGGTTGGCGATCCTGTTGTTGCAGGCGTAGACGACCGGCAGCTGCAGGGCGAGATGTTCGTTCACCGCCACGCCGGCATTCGTCTTGCCGCCGCCCAGCATGCGGACGAACCAGCCGTCACGGTCGGGCCCCGCCGATGCTCCGCCACCGACGGCCACGGCGTCGAAGCCGGCGGCGAAGCCAGTCCGGAAGCGTTGCCAGACACCCATCAGATATCGATCTCCAGGATGCCGCGCTCCTCATAGACCGACAGACCGGGCGCCTCTGGATTGCGCGACATCAGGTGGACGGCATTGAAGCTCGCTGCGAGAGGATCGATCTTGGCCTTGCCGGCAGCCTGCTTGGTAATCATCACCGCGCTGCCCCTCTGTTCGACCTTGGCGTTACCGACGCACCAGGTCATCAGCGATTGCCCCGCATGCCACAGGGTGCCGTCCTTCAGCTTCCGTTCGGCCCCCCAGATGGAGCTCGAGGCCCGTGTTCCCTGCGGAACCGAGACCACAGGTCCGCCTTGCAGGCTCGGCAGGATCTCCCGCGCCGCAAGTTCGTCCACGATCGCCGCCACGCCGTATGGATCCATTCCGACCCCGCCGTCGGTCGCCAGCTTGCCGGTATCCCGGATGCGTTCGACGATGTCGGCGACCTCGATGACGTCCTGCGTCGGCTCGTCACAGATCACCATCTCCCCTTGCGCCTCGAAGTCGCGAAGCTGGGGGACGATCTCCTTGCGTTGTTCGAGCACGTCGGTATGGGCCCAGGCGCGGTTCCAGAGCAGCCAGTCTCGGGTCACCGCGCAGCGCCCCAGAACCGCGAGCCCGAGAAGATCGTCGAGGCCGCCGCCATCGATTCCGACCACGACGACGTCGGACCGATCCAGTAGGGCGTCCAGTGTGAGCGATGTGTCGGCGGCGCCGAGCCAGTATTTCGCGCCGGCCCACGCATCGGCATTGAGCGCCAGACCGATCTCGATGTTCAGATGTTGCGACGCCCAGATCGACAGGCTTTCGATCCCGGCATCTTCGCTTTCACGATACTTCGGCAGGAGGCGCTCGACCGTGATCGAACGTCCGAGATTCGGCAGGACGATCGGCCAGTTCGCAGGGTCAGCCCATGGCCTCGCCTTGTCGACCTGCATCTCTCGGGGGAACTCGTAGAGCATCGGCAGCATCTCGCCGTCGATGAAGGTCCCGTCTCGCACGCTGCGCGCCAGCTTCAGTTCATCCTTGAACACGCCGGTCGGCGGCTCGTCCGACTGCGTCGTGATGATGATCACGAAGCCCTCGGCATTGGCGATGATGCCGCCCTCGATCTGCGTCATGACCTTTCGGGCGTGGGCAACCTTGCCCAGCTCGTGCAACTCGTCGACCAGGACGCCGACTGGCTTCGCGCCCGTCATGACCTTGTTGTCGAATGACCGGATCCGCAGCTTGGCACCGTTTGTGCGGTCCTCGATCGTCTTCAGATGTTCGCGGAGATGGAACCGCTTCTTCAGCCAGGGATCCGCGTTGACCATACCCTCGGCCTGCTCGTAGGCGCGCTCGGCTGTCGCCTGCGTCGGCCCGACCAGTAGAAATTCGGCGCTCGGACGGCGATTGCGGATCAGCGCCGTCATCATGATGGCCGCGCCGTTCGTCGTCTTAGAGTTCTTCTTCGGCACCAGCTGGAAGAACTTCCGCGCCAGCCGGTCGACGATGACGCCGCGCTCCTCGTCGAGCTTCACCAGGCCGAAGATCGCGGCGACGAAGTCCCTCGCCCAAGGCGCAGCAACGTCCCGCAGCAACGGCTTGCCCGGCACGTCCGGGAGCCGAAGCATGTCGAACGCCTGGACAGCGAGTCTTGCCTCCTCCTCGTCGAGGGGAAGGTTGTCGGGCAGCGGAGGCTGGCCGGCCTTCAGCTTGTCGAACCAATCGGGGCAGGAAAAGTCCGGCATCAGTTGGCCAATCGCGGCGTCACAGATTCCCAGCCCGCCGGCGGGTTGTCGGCCTCCTGCCGAAGCCGTTCCTTCTTGCCCATCTTCTCGGCGGCCGTCTCGACCTTGGTTTGGTAGAGCGGGCCCATCGCAGTGTCGTGGCGCCGGAAGTATTCCTTCATCGCCGCCGTGTTGCCCGACCGCCCCTGCTCCCAGAAGGTCAGGAGGCCGATCGCCTCGACGCGGTCGCGCGCGGCGTCACGCAGACGGAGCTCGCGAAAATAATGCTTGCGCAGCGTCGGCTCGGTGATCCCGATCGCCATGGCGATCCGCGGATTGGTCCAACCCTGCGCCAGCAATAGGATGATTTTGTTGCGGTTTTGCTGTGTCGGGATATGCGCTGGCCGACCCCTTTTACCGAGACCGTCCGGAATTGGATCGCCGAGCAGGTCGAAAGCCGGCTCAAAATCTTCCATGACGAAAAAAACCCGTGAATGAGGGGGACAGCGGTGCCGGACTGGGACAACCTGCAGACTTTCGACACCCCCTACCGTCGCCGCATCAACCGACGCCGCGCAGGCCCCGAGCTCGCGCTGCCTTTTCCAGATGGGTCTTACGATTGTGGCAGGCGGCGCACCGCAGCATGATGTTCGAAGGATCGAGAGCCGCGCCGCCGTCCTTCAACTCGACGACGTGATCGCCCATGATGCGACCGGAGTGCGGCCCGACGTCCTCGCAGGCGTACCCACGATGACGCTTGATGTCCGCCACCAGCCGGCGCCATTCCCGCGAGAGGTAGAAGGGATCGGCGACCTTCGGTGCGGGTCTGACCAGCGGCGCCAGCCTTCCAATCACAGGAGGTAGGCCAGACAATCGGCCCATGAGCTCCCCCTATAATTCCGCCTCGTCATTGCGCCATTGCCCCGTGACTCTGGCACGCGTAGACTCAGTGCAAGGCGCAAGCGAGGGAGATGGAGATGCGGCTCATAGAACTGACTGAAGCGAACGGCGGAGAGCGTATCTTCATCAACCCCGAGATGGTGGTTGCGGTCTATTCCCCAGGTCGAAGCGGAGCTCATGTCTACACCACAGCACGTGATCGCTACGGCCACGGCCATGTCATCGAAGTGTCCGAGACGGCGGCAACGGTAGTGGAGAAGATGACCAGCGGGTGAGGACAGGGCCGGTCAGCACGCAAATTGGCCTGCCAGCACATTGGCGATATGATAGCAGAACCTCAGCTCCGCCCATTCCTGCAACTGCTCCAGCATCAGCATGGCTCAGAACCGCTACATCCTGCGTATCAATGACGATGGATCATCGTGCATCGTGGACATCTTCACGAACATCCCGGCCGAGTTCGGCGGTCAACTGATGGCCTTCATGGATCCAGAGGAAGCGGACGAGATGGTCGATCTGCTCAACCTGCTTGACCGTCAAAAGCGCGCCCTGCAGCCGGATCCTGCCCTCAACGACCGCTCATATATTCCAGTTGGACACGCGACTATTTCGGGCTCCGAGACACACAGCCGCTACAAGCTGACCCAGAACCACGTCGGCCGATGCAGTATCATCGACCTCTTTACGGGCAGGCCCGCAATCATCGGACATCTTCACCTGATCAATCTGCATCCGGACGAGGCCATGGATATCATCGGCATTCTGAACGATCTCGATCGTCGGGAACGCCAGCAATCCTCCATTGCAAGGCTCTAGGACGATCAACTGTGAGCCACCCCAACGCAAAACGCCCCGGTGGGTGACCGAGGCGCCTAATCTTTTACAGTGTTCAAGGCATGCACCAAATTCCACCCGCAAGTCAAGCCACCTTGCAAGCGCGCCTGTGCACAGTCTCACCCTGTTTCGCGAAATTCACCGAAAAGGCGCCGCCGGGCGCCTGGCCGGCCCGCTGCACGTCCACGGCCATAGCCGTCGCCCCGGCCCGTCGACCCTGTGCTCAGCCATCGTCCCGTCGAGATCGGCAGCCAACACCGCCAGCGCCAGGACGAAGGCCTGATACTCTGCCCGGTCGCTGACCAGCCGCGCCGGGTCCGGCGTCAGCCGCGCCTTGCGATAGGCACCCGGATGTGGTCGCTGCCGGACACGATCGTAGCCATCCGCTTCCACCATCATTGGCGGACGCCCCTCGCCGGCAGAGCGTTCCACCATGCGGAACCACGCCTCCTTGCCATTCGCCCCGCAGACGGACTTGCGCGCCACCGCCTCGATCGCCCGCCATTCCGGAAACCGGCCGAGGATCGACAGCCGCGCCACAGTGGCCGGCATGCGCCCGCCGTTGATCTGAGCGATCGCCAGTCCGCGCGTGTGACAATCGGCTTTCTCGGCCACCGTCAGCTGCGAGCCGTCCGCCAAAACGAGATCGGTAAGAACGTCGTAGCCAGGCGCCGCCTCGAAGCTGACCCCGGCCAATCGCGACACCGCCTGCCCGACCAGCACCGCGTCCGGATGCGGCCCCTCTTCCGACGAGAAATCCGGCACACAGCCCAATGGTTCGACATCTGGATGAGAGCCAGCGTCTCGCCGTACTCGCTCACCGGATCCCAGCCGCCACGGCCGGGACCCGGACCGGCATGGCGCACAACCGGATCTCCGCCCGCCTTCGGCAACTCCTGCCGATACGCCCAGGCCAGCAGTTCCTCAATCCCGATCCGTTTCATACCCGATGCTCCCGCCATATTGCGCAACCTCCCGCAACCTCCCGACTCTTACTCGCTCGTTTCTTCATATTCTTCAGTACCTTGGGTTATTCATTTGGGAGGATGGGAGGGTTGGGAGGAATATTGAAGACTATCTCCATGCGCACCCGCTCGCACACACATCATGAAGCGCCCCGGAAAATGCTCCCAATCCTCCCGCACCCTCCCAATGCGCTGCGGCACAAGGCTTCCCGAAATCGGCCATCCTCCCACAAAGCCCCCATTTCGGGAGCTTACCGGCCTTGGCGGGTCATTTCCGTCGCATCGCGTCGGGAGGGGTGCGGGGACAGGCGTTAGTCGCGCCATTCGATGGCAGAGGCGATCAATGGCACCGGACCGGCGCGACACCACGCCACGAGCGATGGCTCGAAGCCGGGCATGACGGACACGATCAGGGGGCGACAGTCTCAATCGAGCGGGCATCTACAGATCCCCATAGCCTCGATCAGCGAACGGCCGGGTCTCTCCGGCCTCGCCCCGATGCGGGTTGCCGTCATAATCGAGGAAGTCGTCGACCGTCTTCAGCGTGACGATGTCCAGCCAGTAGACGTTGTTCGATTGCTTGGCGCGGTAGCCGCGCTCCTTCATCGCCTTCGTGAAGCCCTTGTTCGACCATTCGTTCTCGCCAGACGCCTTGGTCCAGGCAGAGTGCAACCGGTGCAGCTCTGACGACTGGACGCGGCCGCCGGGTTTCTCCGCGACGCAGAGCTCAAGGAACCGGCCGAGCGGGTCGGAATCCGCGAAATACTGCTTCGTGGCTTCGAGGATCGAGTCCGGCGTGACGAGACCGTTTTCGAGATAGTCGCGCAGCCCGTCGAGAGCGAAGTTCAGGATGCCGGAGGCTTCCTTTTCCAGCTTGTGCTTCAGGCGCTTGTCGCGCTCCTCTCGCGGAATGAACTCCGTCCAGGGCACCAGCTCGACACGCGCCTTGATGCCGTCGTCGGATCCGGAGATCTCCGGTCTGTAGTTGCCGGCCATGGTCACCGCGAATTCCGGCTTCAGACGGAAGAAGTCCTTGTTCAGGTGGCGGACCTTGATCACCTCGCCGCCGGTGACGAGCTTGATCTTAGCCTCGGCGAGCTTCGCCCCCTTCTCGGGCTCTGACGTGAGCAGCATCCGCACCCGACGCAGATCCGCCAGCTCAGGCGTCGCGTCACCACCCTTCCGCTTGGCGCCCTGGTCGAGGAACGTCTCGATCGCCACGGTGTCGGAGTAGTCGCCGAACACGAATCCCAACGTGTCGGTGAAGACCGATTTGCCGTTCCGGCCCTTTCCGTAGAAGAACGCGATCTTGTGCTCGTCGGCCGTGCCGAGGGCGTTGTAGCCCGCCCATTGCGCCAGATAACGCCGCTGGCCGGCGTCCGGCTGAACCGCAGGAAGAACCTGTCGAAGGCGGGCCGCGTCGCCGCCGGATCATAGGCGACCGGCGCGAGCTTGGTGATCAGGTCGCCGGGATCGTGCGGCTTCAGGACGATCAAATCCTCGCCCTCGGGACAATCCTCCGGCCTGCGAAACACCAGTGTGCCGTTGGCCACGTTGAACAGCATCGGGTCGGAATCGAGGGCATCCGGTCGCACCGAGACCTTCCGCATGGCCAGCGTCACCATCGCCTCGATGCGCGACTTCGACTCCGACGAGCGTCCCCATTGCGCGACCTTTTGCGACAGCCAGACGCTGGCTTCGTCCTCGTCTCCTCCGTCACCACCACGTCCTGATCGCTCTGCTCAAGGGCCTGCGCCTCTAGCTGGATGGCGCGGACCGTGTCGTAAACCGCGAGGATGGCGCGCGTTTCGGCATTCTCGACCTGCCAGCGCATGCCATCCCAGGCGAGCCATCCCAGTTCCTGGCACCAACGGAACGCGCCGCCAAACCGCCCAAGAAAGCGCTCGACATTGCCGAGATCCGTTTGCGGCCGGAGCGCCAACCGGATGTCCAGATCACTCGGCCGTCGTCTTTCGGTTTGCGTGGATCCGGCGGTCCCTTGAATTCGATCACGGTGCTCATGCGGCATCCTCCGCGAGCGCGTCGCCCCAATCTGTGCCGGGAGGCGCGATGTGAACGATCACGCGGCGACCGGGCCGATGATGGCGAGCGGCGGCACGCAGCATCGCCGCACGGGTGAAGGTCGGATCGGAATCGCCGTCGCCGAGCAGGACCAGTTCCCGCACATGATCGGGCACCGGAATGGCCTGGCTGGTCGGGTCGGGAGTCTCTCCCGGCACGAAGACCGGCCGTCGGCGGCCTTTCCGGTCAAGCTTCGAGCGTGTCGGATGGCGCAGCCGATC
>Ga0064013_1061_pt1 | contig 14359 bp, 17 predicted proteins | sample CrowatWCoCulture_FD_61583 | JGI IMG/M metagenome (GOLD analysis project Ga0064013, IMG submission 61583) | Marine cyanobacteria communities from the University of California, Santa Cruz, USA, analyzing cyanobacterial DNA methylation -... | ecosystem: Host-associated > Microbial > Bacteria >...
CTTCTACGAGCACGCCTTCCTGGCCGACCAGATGGGTTGTCGAGCTGATCGAGGGCGCCGACGCCAAGGTGATCGACGGCCGCATCCAGATGCGGACCACCGAGGGCTACCGGCCGATCGATGTCCTCTATCGCCGGGTCGACGACGAATATCTCGATCCCGAGGCGTTCCGCCCCGATTCCATGCTCGGCATTCCCGGCATCATGGAGGTCTACAAGAACGGCGGGATCACCATCGCCAACGCCCCCGGCACGGGCATCGCCGACGACAAGGCGATCTATTCCTACATGCCGGAAATCGTCGAGTTCTATACCGGCAAGCCGGCCCTCCTGCAGAACGTGCCGACCTGGCGCTGCGCCGAGGAGGACAGCCTCGCCTACGTCCTCGACAATCTGAAGGACCTCGTCGTCAAGGAAGTGCACGGCTCGGGCGGCTACGGCATGCTGGTCGGACCGGCGGCCTCGGCAGCCGAACGCGAGGCCTTCGCGGCGAAGCTGCGGGCCAGGCCGCGCAACTACATCGCCCAGCCGACGCTGGCGCTGTCGACCGTGCCGATCCTGGCGGAACAGGGTCTCGCCCCGCGGCATGTCGATCTTCGCCCCTTCGTTCTCGTCTCCGACAAGGTCCGGATCATACCCGGCGGACTGACGCGCGTGGCTCTCAAGGAGGGCTCGCTCGTGGTCAATTCCAGCCAGGGCGGCGGCACCAAGGACACCTGGGTACTGAGGGACTGAAGCGAAGCACATGGCACTACTCGGACGCACCGCCAACGGCCTGTTCTGGATGTCCCGCTATATCGAGCGGGCCGAGAACATGGCCCGCCTCGTCGACGCCGGACAGCGGCTGTCGATGACCAATCTGTCCTCGGACGAACCCGACGAATGGCAGTCGGTGCTGGTCTCGGCCGGCGTCGAGGCCGCCTATCTGGCCAAATACACCGAATACGACACCGCCTCGATCATCGACTTCCTGCTGCGCGACCGGGACAATCCGTCGAGCGTGCGCTCGTCCATCGACACGGCGCGGATGAACGGGCGGATGGTGCGGACCGCCCTCACCCGGGACCTGTGGGAGACGATCAACGAGAGCTGGCTGATCATCAAGAGCCGGCTCGACAAGCCGATGAACCCGCTCGAACTGACGGCCATCCTGGAGCTGGTGAAGCGCCAGACGGCACTGATCCGGGGCGTCTTTCACGGCACGATGCTGCGCAACGAGATCTTCGACTTCTGCTCTCTCGGCGCCTTCATCGAGCGGGCCGACAACACCGCCCGCATCCTCGACGTGAAATACTGGGTGCTTCTGCCCGAGCACTCCTCCGTCGGCTCGTCGCTCGACAATTTCCAGTGGGCGTCGATCCTGCGCTCGGTCTCGGCGCATCGCGCCTATGCCTGGGAATATGACGGCGAGTACCGGGCAACGAACATCATCGACTTCCTGATGCTGAACCGCAGGCTGCCGCGCTCGCTGGCCTATTGCTACCTCTGCATCGAGGAAAGCCTGAAATATCTGAACCGGAACTACGAAACCCAGCACCCCTGCTCGCGCACCGCCAGCGATATCACCCGCAAGCTGTCGGACGCCTCGGTGAAGGAGATCATCGACGGCGGCATGCACGAGTTCCTCGAGAACTTCATCATCGAGAACAACCGGGTGGCCAGAGAGATCGCCGAGAGCTACCGCTTCTACGCCTGATAGTGGCAAGACGGCTTCGCTCGCCGGCGAACCGTAACCTCCACGACCAATAACCATTGCAGAAGGCGCGCGGGCTGCACAAAGATGCAGCCGCGCGCGGGCAGCTGATTCGCCCTGCGCGCGCCAGGGGATGTCAGCCAAAATGACCTATTGCGTGGGGCTCCTCGTTGATCGCGGCCTCGTTTTCATGTCGGATACCCGCACCAATGCGGGCATCGACAACATTTCCGTCGTCTCGAAGATGAAGACGTGGGAGGTGCCGGGCGAGCGCTTCCTGTGCCTGCTCAGCGCCGGCAATCTCGCCACCACCCAGTCGACCGTCTCGCTTCTGGAAGAACGTCTGCTTGCGCCCTCGGAGCGCCAGCCGGCGATCCTGACCCAGCCGTCGATGTTCCAGACCGCCAAGCTGGTCGGCGAGACGATCAAGGAGGTCATCTCCTACACGACGCCGGCCGGCCAGTCGGCCGATGCGCTGTTCTCGGGCACCTTCATTCTCGGCGGCCAGATCAAGGGCGGGCGTCCGCGCCTCTTCCTGATCTATCCGGAAGGCAATTTCATCGAGGCGGGACCCGACAATCCGTTCTTCCAGATCGGCGAGCACAAATACGGCCGGCCAATCATTATCCGCACCTATGATCCGCAGATGAGCCTCGAAGACTGCGCCAAGCTGCTGCTGGTCTCCTTCGATTCGACCATCCGCTCGAACCTGTCGGTCGGGCGCCGATCGACATGCAGTTCTACGAGACCGACACGATGGCGGCCGGCTACAAGCGACGCTTCGAGTTGTCGGACCCGTATTACCAGGAGATCTCGGGCGGCTGGTCCGACGCACTGAAGGATGCCTTCGATCGTCTCCCCCCCTTCCAGCGTTAGAACGATACACATCAAGACACTTGCCGTGCATCGGCATTAATCTTGCGGAAAAGATTGTTCGCAATACTGACTGAACACAGGAAACTGTTTCGGCATGACGCGGACACTCACCCAGCAACCCCTGACGAGACGCGGCTTGTGCAAGCTGGCGGGCATCACGCTCTGCGGTGTGCTGTCATGCATGGCGGTCGCGGTGATCTACAACGCGGCTCTGTTCCGCAACGCCGATCCCGAGGCTTTCCGGCTGGCGATGATCTGCGCGGTGGTCGTCCCGACCATCCTCGGCGGGCCACTCTTCGTCTTTCTGTCGCTGAAGCTGCGCGAGCTGCGCGTTCTAAATCGCCGCCTCGAGATCGTCGCCGCCCATGACGGCCTGACGACGCTGCTCAACCGGCGGGCCTTCACCGAACGGGTCGAGGCGCGGCTGGAATCCATGGCCACGTATGGCCTGGCCGGCGCACTGTTCCTCATCGACGCCGATTTCTTCAAGTCGATCAACGACCGATACGGCCACGCCACCGGGGACCGGGCGCTCAAGGCGATCGCCCTGCGGCTCCAGGATTCGGTCCGCGAAGGCGATATCATCGGCCGTCTGGGCGGTGAGGAATTCGGCGTGCTGCTGGCCGATGTGGACCGTCTCGCGGCGAAGCAGATCGCCGAACGGATGCGCGAGGCCGTGGCAACAATGGACGTCTCGTCGCCGGAGGGCAAGCCGGTGCCGGTATCGGTCAGTGTCGGCGGCGTCATCTTCGACCGGCCGGTCGGCTACAGCTATCTCTACCAGGAGGCAGATAATCGCCTCTACGAAGCCAAGGCCCGCGGACGGAACCGCGTGGTCGTGCGCGACACGGCTCCCGCTGCTGCCGAGCCGGCTCGGGTCGGCGCCTGAAGCCGGCGCCCGCCTGTCTCAGCGTTCGCGGCGCAGACCCTTGGCATCGAGCTCGGCCAGATAGGCCTGCCAGCGTGCGTCCTTCTCACGGAACAGCTCCGCAAGGTAGCTCCAGCTGAAGATGCCGGTATCGTGACCGTCGTCGAAGCCGATGCGCACGGCATAATTGCCGACCGGCGCGACCGAGGCGATGGTCACGTCGATCTTGCCGCCGACGGTCTTGCGCTGGTCCGGCGAATGGCCCTGAACCTCCGCAGAGGGCGACATCACCCGCAGCATTTCGGCCGACAGATCCTGGCGGGCGCCGCCCGCCTGGACGAGCACCAGCGTGCGCCGGTCGGGCGTGACACGGATTTCCTGTGGCGGCGCGACGGTGTCGGTCATGGCAGTTTCGCCTCCCGGGCGTGTTTCAATTTGTCTGGCAATGGTTTGTTCGATGCGTCGCGCTTGACCCGCACGCACCACGCTTCCACATTCGCGGACATGGACATCCACATCACCCTCGCCTGCGAGGCCGCAATCTCATGAGTCTCGTCCCCGACATCAAGACCGCGGTCTCCGAAGGCCGGTCGCGCTCTGACGCGTTTCCGGAGATGATCGACCCGTTCGGCCGGGCAGTAACCTATCTGCGCGTGTCGGTCACGGACCGCTGCGATTTTCGCTGCGTCTACTGCATGGCCGAGGACATGACGTTCCTGCCCAAGCGCGACCTGCTGACGCTGGAAGAGCTCGACCGGCTGTCCAGCGCCTTCATCGCCAAGGGCGTGCGCAAGCTCCGCCTGACCGGCGGCGAGCCGCTGGTGCGCAAGAACATCATGCATCTGGTGCGCTCGCTGTCGCGGCATCTGGAATCGGGTGCGCTCGAAGAGCTGACCCTGACCACCAATGGCTCGCAGCTCGCCCGCTTTGCCGACGAACTGGCCGATTGCGGGGTCAAGCGCCTCAACGTCTCGCTCGACACGCTCGATCCCGACAAGTTCAAGCAGATCACCCGCTGGGGCGAACTCGACCGGGTGATGGGCGGCATTCGCGCCGCGCAGGCGGCCGGCATCAAGATCAAGCTCAATGCTGTGGCCCTGAAGGGCTTCAACGAGGAAGAGATCCCCGGCATGATCGAGTGGGCCCATGGCCAGGGCATCGACTTCACGCTGATCGAGACGATGCCGCTGGGCGAGATCGACGAGGACCGGACCGACCAGTATCTGCCGCTCAGCCAGGTCCGCCGCGATCTGTCGCAGCGCTGGACGTTGAACGACATCCCCTACAGGACCGGCGGTCCGGCGCGTTACGTGGAAGTGGCCGAAACCGGTGGACGGCTGGGCTTCATCACGCCGATGACCCACAATTTCTGCGAAAGCTGCAACCGCGTCCGCGTGACCTGCACCGGCACCCTCTTCATGTGCCTCGGTCAGGAAGACGCCGCGGATCTCCGCGCGCCGCTGCGCGCCTCGGAGGGCGACGAATTGCTGTCGAACGCCATCGACGAGGCGATCGGCCGCAAACCGAAGGGACATGACTTCATCATTGACCGCGACACGAGCAAGCCCTCGGTGTCGCGGCACATGAGCATGACCGGAGGATAATGATGCGTTTTGAAAGATTGTCCGTTGCCGCGGTGGCGCTGGCGGCGGCGCTGGCTTGCGCAGCGCCCGCGAACGCTGACGACGTCACCTATCGCAACGAACGCTTCGGCACGACGGCGAGCTTTCCCGCGGAAGCCTTCCCGAACCAGCTGCCGGCGCCCACCAATGGCGACGGTCTCGGCTGGAGTTCGCCGGAGGGCGCGGAGATCTTCATCTATGCCCGGCCGCGCGAACCCGGCGAAACGCCGCAGGCGGTGGTGGGGCAGCGCGCCGATACGGACGAGGTCACCTATGACCGGTCCGGCAAGCGCTGGGCCGTCGTCTCGGGCTATCGCGATGGCCTGATCTTCTACGAGCGCTACATCTTCCGTGGCGATCTCGTGCATTCGGTGTCGATCCGCTACCCGGAAACGGAGCGCGCGACCTACGACGAGCTGGTTGGCCCGATCACCATGACGCTGGACGGTCCTTCGCGCGACTGACCAGGGTACAGGCGCCCGTTTCCGGGCGCCTTCCATCAGGCCGGTTCGTCTTCGCGATAGGCTTCCTTTACGGTCGCGACACTGGCCTGCGGCGGCGCCGTTTCCGCTTCGACCGTCTCGCTGGCGAACGCGATCGCATCGCTCGAGACCTCGCCGAGCCCCTCGATGAGGCTCTGGGTCTGCATTGCCGTCAGATTGGCCAGGGCCGCTTCGCGCAACTGGTCGATCGCAGTCGCAGTCCGCGGCGTGATCGGCAGCGTCTGCTGGGCTGACGCGCCGGTGATCGGTGCAGATTCGCGCGGCGCCGCCGAGCCGACGGCGGTCGTGCTTGTGCCTGCAGCTGCGCTGTTGCCATTGCTCGACGCGGCGCCTTGCGTTTCGCCGTTCGACGTGCCGGTGGTCGCCGGTTCCGAGGCGCCGGCCTTGCCGTTCGAATCGGCGGGCGGCTGGGTCGCGTTGTTCGGCGGCGGAGACTGCGTCGCGCCCCCCGAAATGAGATTGATCAGTGCCATGCGTTGGGCTCCTCAAGTCAAAGAACCAGACAACTAGTCTGCCGGGGATTTCCCGCTGTTTGCAGAATCCATTAAAGTTGCAGACACGACGATGTGAGACGCGGCCGCGACCCGATTTCCACCGCCCGTCTCGCCTTGGCTGCGAGAAAGCGATAAGCCAGACTGATAACCGTCCTCGAACTGATCCGGCGTTCTCTCCTTGCTCAGCGACAACGCACGCGCGGCGCTCTTCATGCTCGTCTCGATGGCGGGATTCGTCGTCAACGATACCTTCGTGAAGCTGGCAGCCGACCACATCGCCCCGCCCCAGATCATGGCGGTGCGCGGGGTCGCGGCCTCGCTGTTCCTGTCCGTGCTCGCATGGCGCATGGGCGCGCTGCGGCCCATCACGATGGCCATGCAGCCGCGGCTGATGCTGCGCACGGTCGCCGACATCACCGCCACCCTGTCCTACATTACCGCCCTTGCCCACATGCCCATCGCCAACGCCTCGGCAATTTTCCAGGCGCTGCCTCTGACCGTCACACTCGGCGCGCGCTGTTCCTCGGCGAGCCCGTCGGCTGGCGGCTCTGGGCAGCGATCGCCGTCGGCTTCATCGGCGTTCTCGTCATCGTGCGGCCGGGCACCGAGGGTTTCACGGTCTATTCCCTTGCAGTCCTGGCGTCGGTTGTCGCATCGGCGGTGCGCGACCTGTCGACACGGCGGATGGATGCGAAAGTACCCTCGCTGTTCATCGCGATGATCACGGCCATCGCCGTCTCGCTGCTCGGCTGGCTCCTGATTCCGCTTTCGGGTGGCTGGCGGCCGATGCCGGCGCTGACCATCGTGCATCTGACCTGCGCGGCGGTATCCATCGCGGTGGGCTACATCTTCATCGTACAGGCGATGCGGATCGGCGACATGGGCTTCGTGGCGCCCTTTCGCTATGCAGTTCTGGTCTTTGCTCTGATCCTCGGACTGCTCGTCTTCGGTGACCTGCCCTCGCCCGTGACGCTCGTCGGGGCCGCCATCGTGGTGTCGAGCGGGCTTTACACCCTATATCGCGAGCAGGTGCGGGGCGTCGCCGCGCCGGTCAAGACACAGGTGCATTGATGCTCAGGGACATTCCCGGTCACGACGCCGCACCGGCAGCCCTGCCGACGGCCGAGATACTCGGCGCTTCGCAAAGCGAAGCGACAGCGCGCCGGCCGATGCTGGTCACGCTGATGATCGCCTCGGCGCTCTCGCCGCTGGCGATCAACATCTTCATTCCCTCGATGGCATCGATCGCCGCGGATCTGTCGGCCGACGGTGCGACGGTCGGACTTGGCCTGTCGCTCTATCTGGTGGCGACGGCGCTGATCCAGCTGGTCGCCGGACCGCTGTCCGACCGTTACGGGCGCCGGCCGATCATTCTCGGCGGCATGGTGCTGTTCCTCGTCGGCACCCTGCTCTGCCTGATGGCCGACGACGTGGCGCTGTTCCTCGTCGGCCGCGTCGTGCAGGCGGCGAGCGCCACCGGCATCGCGCTGTCGCGGGCGATCGTGCGCGACGTCTACAGCCGCGAGCGCGCGGCGGCGATGATCGGGTACGTCACCATGGGGCTTGCCGTCGCGCCGATGATCGGGCCGCTGATCGGCGGCGTCCTCGACACGGCCTTCGGCTGGCGCAGCGTCTTCTGGCTGCTGACCGGCATCGGCATCGTCACGATCGTGCTTCTGGCGTTCGACCTGTCGGAAACCAACGGCGAGACGGGCCGGCCGATCCTGCCGCAGCTGCGCGCCTATGGCGAGCTTGCCGGCTCCTCGGCCTTCTGGATCTATGTCGGCACGTCGTCGCTCACCTCGGCGGTGTTCTTCGGCTTCCTCGGCGGCGCGCCCTTCATCGCCATGACGGTGCTGGGCATGACGCCGGCCGGCTACAGCATCTGGTTCGCGCTCTGCGCCATCGGCTACATGCTCGGCAATTTCGCCACCGCGCGATTGTCGGAGCGGTTCCGCATCAAGACCATGATGGTCACCGGCGCGGTGATCTCGCTGGCCGCGACCAGCCTGTCGCTGGGGCTGATCGCCGGCGGGCTCCTGTCGCCATTGACACTGTTCGCGCCGATGCTCTTCGTCGGCCTCGGCAACGGGCTGGTGCTGCCGACAGCCACCGCCGGCGGCGTCAGCGTCATGCCGCAGGCCGCCGGGGCCGCCGCAGGCATGCTCGGCGCCTGCCAGATCGGCGTCGGGCACTGAGCTCGATTCTCGCAGCGCTTCTGGCCACCGGTAATGGCGGCGCCGTTGGCCTGCTTCTCCTGATGACCGGCATCGCCGTTGCGGGACTCGGCGTTGCCCTGTCGGCCAAACGTGTGAACGCCACGGGCTGAGACAGCGCCGTAGCACCCGGGCAGACGCTACGGCGGTTGCCTTGTCTGGCAAAACTTGCCAGCATTGCCACCATAACAGGCATGCCTTCCTGACAGGCCGCACCGGTCCGGGCGTGCCCTTCACCGACAAGAGGTTTCCATGCGTCTCACCCGAACTCTCGCCCTCGCCGCCACCGTCGCCGCCCTCGCTATGGGCCATGCGCAGGCGCAGGAGAGCGACGCCGACAAGGACTGGTCGAAGGTCGTCATCGGCACCGAAGGCGCATATCCGCCGTTCAACTTCCTCGACGCCTCCGGCGAACTGCAGGGCTTCGACGTCGACATCGCCAAGGCGCTGTGCGCCGAGATGAAGGTCGAGTGCAGCTTCGTCACCCAGGATTGGGACGGCATCATCCCGGCGCTGCAGAACGGCAATTTCGACGCGCTCGTCGCCTCGATGTCGATCACGCCGGAGCGTGAGGAGCAGATCGCCTTCACCAACAAATACTACCAGACCCCGCCGGCCATCGCCGTGCCGAAGGATTCCGACATCACCGAAGCCACCGCCGAGGCACTGGCCGGCAAGGCGATCGGCGCGCAGACCTCGACCACCCATGCGCGCGCCGCGGAAAGCTACTTCCCCGATGCCGACGTCCGCCAGTACCCGACTGCCGAGGAATACAAGCTCGACATCGAGAGCGGCCGCGTCGACGCGGTGGTCGACGACGTCGTGGTGCTGGACGAGTGGCTGAAGAGCGACGCCGGCGCCTGCTGCAAGCTGCTCGACACGCTGAAGGCCGACCCGGCGATCTACGGCAAGGGCATCGGCATCGGCCTGCGCCAGGCAGCGACAAGCTGGCCGGCATGTTCAACGAGGCCATCGCCGCGATCCGCGAGAACGGCACCTATGACGAGGTGCAGAAGAAGTATTTCGAGTTCGACGTCTACGGCGAGTAAGCCTGGACCCGAGACCTGTGAAGCCGCGGCGAGGCGACCCGCCGCGGCTTTTTCATGTGCGATCGATCGCGGCGGTCAGCCGAGATCGTACTGCCATTCGGACGGCCGGAAGGCATAGGCGGCCTCGCCCGAACCCTTGACCACATGGCCGATGCTGGGAAACGCGATGTGCATGCCGGCGATGCGCGTGCGGTTGGCCGCGACCTCCGCCAGCAGCGCCTCGCGCGTCGCGATCGCCGCCTGCGGATCGCCGTCGAAGGCGATGCCGACATCCGGCCGGGCGAACTGGATCGCGCCGGCGTGGACGATGTCGCCCCAGATCAGAAGGCCGTCGACGCCCTCGCCGATCATGTAGCCGCAATGGCCGGGCGTGTGGCCGAAGAGTTCGCGCGCGGCAATGCCGGGCACGACTTCGCCGGCGGCCGCGAAGGTCTTCACCTTGTTGCCGGCGACCTCCATGGCAGTGCGGGCCGCGTCAAAGAAGCCCTTGACCGAATCCGGCGCCGCGTCGCGGTTCTCGATGCTGGTCCAGAAATCGTATTCGGCCTTGTGGACGTGAACGGTGGCGTTCGGGAAGGCGAGCTTCCCGTCGAACACCAGCCCGCCGACATGATCGGGATGCAGGTGGGTCAGGAGCACCGCGTCGATGTCCTCCGGCGGGATGCCGGCCGCCGTCAGGCGATCCTGCAGCTTGCCCATCTGCGGGAAGGCGCCGGCCCCGCCGGTGTCGATCAGCACCGTCTGCTCGGGCAGATGCACGACATAGGCATTGACGCCGGTGGTCACCGGCGGGGCGCCCTTGAAGGCCTCGTCCAGCAGGCGTTCGGCCTCGGACGCCTCGATATTGGACAGAAGCGCGATGTCGAGGTCGAGATAGCCATCGGAGACCGCCGTGACGATCGCCTCGCCGACGCGAATCTGCTGGACCGGCAGCACCTGGCTCGTCGGCGCGGGCGCCTTGGCGGCGGCCGGCAGGGCGCCGAAGCGCATGAGGATGGGGCGCTCAGCGCCCCGGCAACGAAATGGCGGCGGGAAACGGGCATGGCGCAGGCTCCTTGAGGTTGGGGAGCGTGGAAATATCGCCGCGTCCGGCCAATGCAATGAAACGGTGTGTCCGCCCGGCTTGATGATCCCGCCGGTGGCGGCTAACCATGGATTTTGATGGATCATTACTGGACGCTCATCGGCTTTGGCCCCACGGGATGGGGAGACGACATCGCCTGGGGCGTCCTCGTCACCGTTTCGCTCGCCCTCGCGACGCTGCCGATCGGCCTCGTCTTCGGCTTCCTCCTGTCGCTCGCGAAACAGTCCGACGACCGCTATCTGAACCTGTCGGCCAACATCTACACCACGATCTTCCGGGGCCTGCCGGAGCTGTTGACGCTGTTCGTCGTGTATTTCGGCGCCAACGGCCTCCTGCGCTCCATCACCCAGTCGACCGGCCTGCCGGACATCGCCCTGTCGAGCTTCGTGTCCGGCATGATCGCACTGGGCTTCGTCTTCTCGGCCTTCGCCAGCGAGGTCTTCCTGTCGGCCTTCCGGGCGATTCCCCCCGGTCAGCGCGAGGGCGCGGCGGCGCTCGGCCTCGGTCCGGCGCGGATCATGATTCTCGTCATCCTGCCGCAGATCATCCGCATTGCCCTGCCGGGCCTCGCCAATCTGTGGATGAACCTCCTGAAGGACACGGCGCTGGTCTCGGTCATCGGGCTCGCCGACATCATGCGCCAGACCGGCATCGCGGCGCGCGTGACGCGCGAGCCGTTCTACTTCTTCGGCGTGGCGATCGTGCTCTATCTGGTGCTCACCATGCTGTCCTCGATCGCCATCGGCGGCATCGACCGCTGGACGAAGCGCGGGGACGTCGCGAAATGAGCGATGCCGCCATGGCCGCGCCGCCGGTGGTCAAGCCGAAGCCGAAGATCGGCGGGCTGATCGCGATCGGCATCTGGATCGCCATCTCCATCGGGCTGGCGATCTACATCATCCGCGGCTTCGACCCGACCTTGTTCACGCGCTTCGGCCCGTCCTACCTGTCGGGCCTGTGGATCACCATCACGCTGGTCGTCGGCTCCTTCGTCTGCGGCGCCGTCGTGTCCCTGCCGGTGGCGCTCGGCCGCATGTCGGCCAACCCGGTGGCGCGCACCCTCGCCTTCGTCTTCGTCTATTTCTTTCGCGGCACGCCGCTGATCGCCCAGATCTTCCTCGTCTATTACGGCTTCGGCCAGTTCCGCGGCGCCTTCGAGACGGTCGGCCTGTGGTGGTTCTTCCGCGAGGCCTGGTACTGCGCGCTGTTCTCGCTGACCCTCAACACGGCGGCCTATCAGGCCGAGATCCTGCGCGGCGCCATCCAGAGCGTGCCGATCGGCCAGTGGGAGGGCGCCCGGTCGCTGGGCATGCCGCGGGTGGTGATCTTCTTCAAGGTGATCCTGCCCCAGGCGATGATCGTGGCGCTGAGGCCCTATGCCAACGAGATCATCCTGATGATCAAGGCCTCGGCCATCGTGGCGATCATCACCGTCTACGATCTCTTCGGCGAGACGCGGCAGGCCTATTCGCGCACCTTCGACTTCCAGACCTATGTCTGGGCGGCGGTGCTGTATCTCGCCATCGTCGAGGGGCTGAGACACGCGACCAACTTCATCGAGCGGCGGCTGACCCGGCATCTGAAGCGCTAGCTTGGGAGCCGGATCGGCCACCGGATTGAAACGCGAGGCGACCGCGCAAGGTCACTCGCATCGCAGAACGACATATTGGGGGAGTGAGAACATGGCGAAAGTTGCATTCATCGGTCTCGGCGTCATGGGATATCCGATGGCCGGACATCTCAAGGCAAAGGGCGGCCACGACGTGACCGTCTTCAACCGGTCCGCCGCCAAGGCGCAGAAATGGGCCGACGAGCATGGCGGCGCCCATGCCGCGACCCCGCGCGAAGCGGCGAAGGACGCCGATTTCGTGTTCTGCTGCGTCGGCAATGACGACGACGTGCGCTCGGTGATCTACGGCGACGACGGCGCCTTTGCTGGCATGAAGCCCGGCGCCATGCTGATCGACAACACCACCGCCTCGGCCGAACTCGCCCGCGAGCTGGCGGAGGCGGCCAGCGCCAAGGGCGTCAAGTTCATCGACGCGCCCGTCTCGGGCGGCCAGGCCGGCGCCGAGAACGGCGCCCTGACGGTGATGTGCGGCGGCGACCAGGGCGATTTCGATGCGGCCAAGCCGGTCATCGACGCCTATGCCAAGATGGTCGGACTGATGGGCCCGGCCGGCGCCGGGCAGCTCACCAAGATGATGAACCAGATCTGCATCGCCGGTCTCGTCCAGGGCCTGTCCGAGGCGATCGCCTTCGGCAAGAAATCCGGCCTCGACATCGAGAACGTCGTCAGCGTCATCTCCAAGGGCGCCGCCGGTTCCTGGCAGATGGAGAACCGCCACAAGACCATGGATGCCGGCGAGTACGAGCACGGCTTCGCCATCGAGTGGATGCGCAAGGATCTCGGCATCTGCCTGGCCGAGGCCAAGCGCAATGGCGCCACCCTGCCGGTCACCGCGCTGGTCGACCAGTTCTACGCCGAGGTCGAGGCGATGGGCGGCAAGCGCTGGGACACCTCGGCGCTGCTCGCCCGGCTGGAGCGCTAAAGCCGCTTCACACACCGCATGAAGTGGCGGCCAGATCGATTCCGGTCTGGCCGCCAAACCTCTGATACCAATCGCGGATCGCCGGCTCAGGTCTCGCGCGGTTCCTTGTCGAGGACCATGTAGTCCAGCGGCATCTGGGTCGTGTACTTGATCTGCTCCATGGCGAAGGAGGAGGACACGTCGCGGATCTCGATCTTCGAGATCATGCGCTGGTAGAAGGCGTCATAGGCCGCGATGTCCGGCACGACGACGCGCAGCAGGTAATCCACGTCGCCGCTCATGCGGTAGAATTCCATCACCTCGGGAAACTCGCCGATCACCTCGGAGAAGCGCTTCAGCCATTCGTTGGAATGGGAATTGGTGCGGATCGAGACGAAGACTGTGACCCGGGCATTCACCTTGACCGGGTCGAGGATCGCCACCCGGCGGCGGATGACCCCCTCCTCCTCCAGCTTCTGGATGCGGCGCCAGCACGGCGTGGTCGACAGGCCGACGCGCTTGGCGACGTCGGCCACCGCCAGCGTCGCGTCCTCCTGCAGCAGTCTCAGTATCTTCTTGTCCAGCCGGTCCATCGACGTGTCACTCCTGTCCTTGCGCCAGAGGATTACAGGAGCCGGCGGCAAATCGGTAGGGTGGCCGAACGATCGCCCGCTCAGACAAGCTCGCCGACGCGCCGGCGCAGTTCCGGCAGCAATTCCTCGCCGAACCAGGGATGACGCTTCAGCCAGCCGCTGTTGCGCCAGGAGGGATGCGGCAGCGGCAGGACCGGAGCGAAGCGCCCGCCCCCGGCGAGGATCGTCCGCCAGTTGCCCACAGTCTCGGTCAGGGTCCGCCCGGCGCCGGACGCGATGTGGTAGCGCTGGGCATGCTGGCCGATGGCCAGGATTAGCTCGATCTGCGGCATGGCCGCCATCGCCCGGTCGTGCCATGTGGCGCGGCATTCGACGCGCGGCGGGCGGTCGCCGCCCTTCGGATCGGTACCGGGAAAGCAGAAGCCCATGGGCAGGATCGTCACCCGTGCCGGATCGTAGAAGATCTCCGGCGACAGCCCCAGCCAGTCGCGCAGGCGGACGCCCGACGGATCGTTGAACGGCGTCGTCGAGCGGTCGGCGAGGTTGCCGGGCGCCTGGCCGGCGATCAGCAGCCGGGCCGCGCCGGACAGGGCCAGCACAGGATTGGGCACGACCGGCAGCGGTGGCCCGACCGGCGCGTCCCGGCAGATCCGGCAGGCGCGAATCGTGTCGTAGAGCGCCGCTGGGTCCTCGGTCGCTGCCGGCACCAGGACGGCGTCACGCCGTCGCGCTGGGCCGTGCCGAGATCTCGACGTACCAGCGCGCGACATTGGCGAGGTTGTCCGGCAGGTCGATCTTCGCCGGCTTCATGAAGTCCATGGCGACGAGGCA
>Ga0064013_1062_pt1 | contig 14177 bp, 10 predicted proteins | sample CrowatWCoCulture_FD_61583 | JGI IMG/M metagenome (GOLD analysis project Ga0064013, IMG submission 61583) | Marine cyanobacteria communities from the University of California, Santa Cruz, USA, analyzing cyanobacterial DNA methylation -... | ecosystem: Host-associated > Microbial > Bacteria >...
CCGACGCGGTCGATCCGGAGGTCCTGGATGGCAGCTACGCGCCGATGCAGACCGATGGCAGCGGCAGCGACCGGAAGGCGCTGCAGGCGGCCGTGTCGGCCCTGCGTGATGCCGGCTACCAGTTCGAGGGGCGCTCGCTGATCGGCCCCGATGGCAAGCCCCTCGCCTTCGAGATCCTTGTCCAGTCGTCGGAACAGGAGCGCATCGCGCTGGCCTACAAGCGGTCTCTCGACCGGGTCGGCATCCAGGCCACCATCCGGCAGGTGGACGACGCCCAGTATCAGGCGCGCAAGAACGCCTATGACTACGACATGATCCTCGCCACCTATTCGGCCTCGCTCTCGCCCGGCGCCGAACAGGTCTATCGCTGGGGTTCGGTGTCGCGCGATCTTCCCGGCACGTTCAACTATGCCGGCGCCGCCGATCCGGCGCTCGACACCATGATCGGCGAGATCGTCGCGGCGCGCTCGCGCGAGGATTTCGTGACGGCTGTGCGGGCCTATGACCGGCTGCTGATCTCCGGCTATTACGTCCTGCCGCTGTTCCATCTGCCGGAACAATGGCTGGCGCGCTGGAAGTTCATCCAGCATCCCGAGACGACGCCGCTCTACGGCTATCAGCTGCCGGCCTTCTGGCGCGATCCGGCCAGCGTCGAATAGCGACGCCGGCTGCCGATCCACGCAGCCAGCCGGAGCGTCGATCGGTCAGCGGGCGCCGTCTCGGTCGCCTTGTCGTCCGTCCCGGCTTCTGCATCGCCGGCAGCCGGCGGCTGCTGGACGGGACCCTCCGACACCGCCGGCGGTGAATCCGGCTCCGCCAACGGATCCGCGGCGGCCGGAGCTGTCGTCGCCGCATTCGCCGGCCGCGTCGGACCGAAGGGCGCCACGACCTCGCTGACCGGCACCGCGAGGTTCATCGGCAGCAGCCGACCGACCTTGGCTGACAGCCCCATCATCGTCTTTGACAGAAACCGGCCGATCCGCCCCTCTGGCGTACAGACGAGGGTCTCCAGGCTGCCGTCCCCGGCTCGTTCGCCGGTACAGGCGACCGCATCCGCCAGCCGCACGTCCTTAGGCTCGAGGCCGATGAACTCCAGGACGGCACCGTTGCTGCCCGGCTGACAGCCCATCTCGAAATCCAGCCGCACCTCGGTCGGCGTCGAGGCAAACCGGGTCACGGTGTGGCGGCTCTGGTTCCAGCGCAGATTGGTGTCGATGGGGATGAAGCTGGGGATCGGGAAGCCGACGAGCGCCGAGACGACCCTCAGATCGAACGCCAGCGACGTGCAGATGCCGGCCTCGTTGAGCCGGCCTTCGATGGTCCGCAGCGTCACCGCATCGGCGTCCACCATCTCCGCCCGCACCGGCAGGACGCCGGAAACGGCGATCACCAAGACGGCGGATGCCAGAAGGCGGGTCGGCAGCAGCCGAGGTGATGAGGCGGGGAAGTGAGACATGGCCCGCATCAAGGACAGTCTCGCGGCAAAATTGTGAGTGACATCTCCAGCGGCGTGGTAGCCGCTGGAGATGCAGAGCCGCATGAAGACCGCCGTCAGGCAGCCTTCTTCTGCCCCTCTTCGGCAAAGCGCGCGAGCTGGGTGGCGATGGTTGCGGCCCCGTTCAGCCGCTTCTCCGGTGTAGGCCAGTCGCGGATCAGCACCACCGACTGGTCGGCGCGGATCTTGGCCGAAGCGCCCTGCTCCGAAATATAGCGCACCAGCGCACCCGGATTGGGGAAGCTCTTGTCGCGGAACGTGACCACCAGGCCCTTCGGCCCGGAATCGAGCTTCTCGATATTCGCCTTGCGGCACAGTGACTTGATGAAGACCACCTTCAACAGGTGCTCGACCTCGGTCGGCATCGGCCCGAAACGGTCGATCATCTCGGCGCCGAAGGCGTCGATCTCGCGGGCGTCCGAAAGATCGGCGATGCGCCGGTATAGCGTCATGCGAAGCTGCAGGTCCGGGACGTAGCTCTCGGGGATCATCACCGAGGTGCCCAGCGCGATCTGCGGCGACCACTGGCCGTCGCCGGCGCTCTCCTCGCCCTTCATCTCGGCCACCGCCTCTTCCAGCATCTGCTGGTAGAGCTCGAAGCCGACTTCCTTGACGTGGCCGGACTGCTCGTCGCCGAGGATGTTCCCGGCGCCGCGCTGGTCGAGATCGTGGGACGCGAGCTGGAAGCCGGCCCCGAGCGTGTCCAGCGACTGCAGCACCTTCAGGCGACGGTCGGCACCCTTGGTCGGCGTCTTGTTCGCCGGGATCGTCAGGAGCGCATAGGCGCGGACCTTGGACCGGCCGACCCGGCCGCGCAGCTGATAGAGCTGCGACAGGCCGAACATGTCGGCGCGGTGGACGATCATCGTGTTGGCCGACGGAATGTCGAGGCCCGATTCGACGATCGTCGTCGACAGCAGCACGTCGTACTGGCCCTCGTAGAAGGCGTTCATGATGTCGTCGAGTTCGGTCGCGGCCATCTGGCCGTGCGCGACGGCCACCTTCAGCTCCGGCACCTCGGCGTCTAGGAAGGCCTTCACGTCGGCAAGGTCCGAGACCCGCGGGCAGACATAGAAGCTCTGGCCACCGCGATAGCGCTCGCGCAGCAGGGTCTCGCGCACCACCAGCGGGTCGAAGGGCGAGACGAAGGTGCGCACCGCCATGCGGTCGACCGGCGCCGTGGTGATCAGCGACAATTCCCGCACGCCGGTCAGCGCCAGCTGCAGGGTGCGCGGGATCGGCGTCGCCGAAAGGGTCAGGACGTGGACGTCCGACTTCAGCTCCTTCAGCCGCTCCTTGTGCTTGACGCCGAAATGCTGCTCCTCGTCGATGATCAGCAGGCCGAGATTCTTGAAGTCGACCGCCTTGCCGAGCAGCGCATGGGTGCCGACGACGATGTCGACGGTTCCGTCGGTCAACCCTTTCTTGGTCTGCGAGAGCTCCTTGGAGGAGACCAGCCGCGAGGCCTGCGCCACGTTCAGCGGCAGGCCGCGGAAGCGCTCGGAGAAGGTCTTGTAGTGCTGGCGCGCCAGCAGCGTCGTCGGCACCACCACGGCCACCTGCAGCCCGTTCATCGCGCCGATGAAGGCCGAGCGCAGCGCCACCTCGGTCTTGCCGAAGCCGACATCGCCGCAGATCAGCCGATCCATCGGACGGCCCGCCGCCAGATCGTCGGCGACCGCGTCGATGGCGTTGAGCTGATCCTCGGTTTCCTCATAGGGGAAACGCGCGGCGAACTCGTCCCACAGCCCCTCCGGCGGCAGCAGCCGAGGTGCGCCGCGCATCTGCCGGGCCGCAGCGATGCGGATCAGGCCGTCGGCCATCTCCAGAAGCTGCTTCTTCAGCTTGGCCTTGCGGGCCTGCCAGGCGCCGCCGCCCAGCTTGTCCAGCATCGCCTCGGAGCCTTCGCCGCCATAGCGCGACAGAAGCTCGATATTCTCGACCGGCAGGAACAGGCGGTCGTCGCCCTGGTAGCGCAGCTCCAGGCAATCATGCGGCGCACCGGCCGCCTCGATCGTCTTCAGGCCGACGAAGCGGCCGATGCCGTGGTCGACATGGACGACGATATCGCCCTCGTCGAGGCCCGAGGCTTCGGCGATGAAATTGGCGGCGCGCTTCTTGCGGCCACGGCGCACCAGACGGTCGCCCAGGATGTCCTGTTCGCCGACGATGGCGAGATCGGGGGTCTCGAAGCCGGCCTCGACGCCCAGCACCGCCGTCATGACCAGGTTCTTCGGTGCCTCGTTGACCTTCTTCAGGCTGTCGGCAGCCTTGATGTTCTCCAGCCCATGCTCTTCGACAACCTGCGTCAGACGCTCGCGCGACCCTTCGGTCCACGCCGCGAGCACGACCCGCTTGCCGCCGGCGCGCAGCCTTCCGATGTGGTCGACAGCCGCCTGGAAGACGTTGACGTCGCCGCTGGCGCGCTCGGCCGCGAAGCTGCGACCGCGGGTGATGTCGATGTTGAACACGGCGTGGTTGGCCGCGTCACTCGCCGCATAGGCCGACAGGCGGATCGGATCGATACTGGCGATGCCGCCCGCCAGTTCGTCCTGCGACAGATACAGATCGTCCGGCTCGACCGGATTGTAGGGCACGGCTTCCGCGCTGGATTCGCCGGCGCCGCGCTTGCGGGCGTCGTAGTGGTCCTCGATCGTCGCGCGTCGCTCGGCCACCGATTCCAGTGTCAGATGGTCGAGGACCATCGGGAACCCGGCGCAATAGTCGAACAGCGTGTCGAGCTTTTCGTAGAACAGCGGCAGCCAGTGCTCCATGCCGGAGAAGCGCTTGCCCTCGCTGATCGAGGAGTAGAGCGCATCCGAGCGCAGCGGCGCGCCGAAGCGCTTGACGTAATTGCCACGGAACCGGCTGATCGTCTCCTCGCGGAGCGTGACCTCGGAGACCGGCGCCAGCTCGAAGCTCTTGAGCTGTCGGATGGTGCGCTGGCTGGCCGGATCGAAGGCGCGGATCGTCTCGAGCGTGTCGCCGAAGAAGTCGAGCCGCACCGGTTCTTCCTCGCCGGGCGCGAACAGGTCGAGGATACCGCCGCGCACAGCGAATTCGCCGCGTTCGCGCACGGTCGCCACCCGCTCGAAGCCGCCCCTTTGCAGAGCACGGACGATGTCCTCCATGGCGATGCGATGGCCCGCCTTGGCGGAGATCATCTCCTCGGCCAGCACATCCGCCGGCGGCATCTTCTGCAGCAGCGCGTTGGCCGTCGTCAGTATCAGCGCCCGGTGCGGCGCCAGGCGCAGCGCATTGATCGCCGTCATCGCCGACAGGCGCCGCGCCGCGGCATCGCCCGACGGGCCGACGCGGTCATAGGGCAGGCAGTCCCAGGCCGGCAGGGTCAGGACTGGAAGATCGGGCGCGACGAAGCGCAGCGCGTCTTCCAGCGCCGCGACCCGGTTGCCGTCGCGCATGACAAAGACGACAGGCGTCTTGCCGCCGCGAAGGCGCACGATGTCGGCTAGGAGGAACGCCTCGTAGCCATCGATGACGTTGCCGATCTCGACACCGGCGCCCTTCTCGATCGCCTTCTTCAGCGACGGAGGCAGGCTCATGGCTGATGCTCCCAGCCGGTGCCGTAGAAGTCGCGGATGCGGCGGAAGACCGGCGTGTCGTGATTCGGCGGCGTCGGCGCCTCACCGGTCAGCCACTGGAACAGGTCACGGTCCGGCGCTTCCATCAGCTGCTCGTATTCGGTGAGCTCGTCATCGGTGAGCTTGTCGATCTCCGCGTCCGCGAACCGGCCGAGCACCAGGTCCATCTCGCGGATGCCCCGATGCCAAGAGCGGAACAACGCCTTGCGGCGGCGGACATCGAGATCGCTCGAGGAGCGCTGCATACCAGTCATGGCAAACCCGTCTTGTGAATTCGGCCTCTATATAGGGAGCGTTCGGGCGTGTCAGCCTTGCCATCGGCATCCATGCGGCTAAACCTGCCGCCCGATGCGCCCTTCGATCCTCGATCCGCTGTTTGCCGCCGTCACCACGCTGGAAGGCGTGGGACCGAAAGTCGCGGCCCAGTTGCAGACCCTGCTCGTCGGCAATGGCGCCGAGGTGCGGGTGCGCGATCTCCTGTTCCACCTGCCGAGCGGGCTGATCGACCGGCGCAAGCGCGCCGAGATCGCCACCGCGCCGGAGGGCGGCATCGTCACCCTGACAGTCCGCATCGACCGCCATCAGGCCCCAGGCCGCGGGCAGAAATCGGTGCCCTACCGCGTCTTCGCCCAAGACGAGACCGGCGAGATCGCCCTCACCTACTTCCGCGGCCAGTCGGCCTGGCTGGAAAAGCTGCTGCCGGTCGGCGAGACGATGATCGTCTCCGGCCGGGTCGAGTGGTTCAACGGCCGCCCGTCCATGGTCCACCCCGACTTCGTCGCCACCCTCGAGGAAGCCGAGACCCTGTCGCTGGTCGAGCCGGTCTATCCGATGACCGCCGGTCTCTCGCCCAAGCTCCTGCGCAAGGCGATCGCCCAGACGCTGGACCGGCTACCGGCGCTCGAGGAATGGATCGACCCGGCGGTCGTTGCCCGCGAAGCCTATCCGGACATCGGCAGCGCACTCCGCCGTCTGCACGACCCGGAGGATGAGACCGACATCGCTCAGGCGGGACCGGCCTGGTCGCGTCTCGCCTATGACGAATATCTCGCCAGTCAGCTCGCCCTCGCGTTGTCGCGCCAGCGCATGAAGAAGGCGCGTGGACGGCCGCTCGCCGGGACCGGGCGGATGGCAGACCTGCTGCGCGCGGCCCTGCCCTTCACGCTCACGGAGGGGCAGGAAGCGGCCATCGCCGAGATCCACACGGACATGGCCGCGCCGGACCGTATGCTTCGGCTGCTGCAGGGCGACGTCGGTTCCGGCAAGACCGTCGTCGCCCTGATGGCAATGGCCGCCGCGGCCGAAGCCGGCGCCCAGTCGGCCCTGCTCGCACCGACCGAGATCCTTGCCCGTCAGCATCACGACGGCCTGTCGAAGCTCTGCCAGGCGGCCGGGCTGTCGATCGTGCTCCTGACCGGCCGCGACACTGGTCGCGCCCGTGCTGCGAAGCTGGCGGCCATCGCCGCCGGCGAGGTGCAGGTCGTCGTCGGCACCCACGCTCTCTTCCAGGAAGGCGTCGACTACGCCGATCTCGGTCTCGTGGTCGTCGACGAGCAGCACCGCTTCGGCGTCCACCAACGCCTCAGCCTCACCGCCAAGGGACGCGGCGCAGACCTTCTGGTCATGACCGCCACGCCGATCCCGCGCACCCTGGTTCTTGCGGCTTTCGGCGACATGGATGTCTCGCGGCTGAGCGGCAAGCCGGCGGGGCGCAAGCCGATCACCACCGTCGCCGTGCCGATGGATCGTCTTTCCGACATCGTCGGCCGAGCCGGCAGCGCGATGGATGCCGGTGAACGGCTCTACTGGGTGTGTCCGCTGGTCGAGGAATCGGAGAAGAGCGACCTGATGGCGGCGGAGGAGCGCTTCCGTCAGCTCCAGGCGCATTTCGGCGACCGGATCGGCCTCGTCCACGGCCGCATGAGCGGCGAGGAGAAGGACGCCGCCATGGCCGACTTCAAGGCCGGGCGCACGCAACTGGTCGTCGCCACCACGGTCATCGAGGTCGGGGTGGACGTGCCGGACGCCACCATCATCGTCATCGAGCACGCCGAACGCTTCGGCCTGTCGCAGCTCCACCAGCTCCGCGGCCGCGTCGGGCGCGGATCGAAGGCGTCGTCCTGCGTGCTGCTCTATCGGGCCCCGCTCGGCGAGACCGCCAGCGCCCGCATCAAGGTCATGCGCGAGACCGAGGACGGCTTCCGCATCGCCGAAGAGGATCTGAAACTGCGCGGCGAAGGCGACCTGCTCGGCACCCAGCAATCCGGCATGCCCTATTTCCGCATCGCCTCGATGGAACACCATGCGCGGCTGATGGAGGTCGCGCGCGACGATGCGCGGATGATCCTCACCCGCGACCCGGAGCTGACATCGCCGCGCGGTGGGGCGCTGCGGGCGCTCCTCTATCTGTTCGGCAAGGACGAGGCGATCCGGCTCTTGCGCTCGGGCTGAGCTCGTACACCGACAGGCCGCCTGTCAGTCGACCGGCTCGACCTGACGCTCGGCGGGTTTGTCCGTCGCATGCACCAGTTTCGAGGCTTCGGCCACCGACATCGGCTTGCTGCGTATCGGCCCGGCTTCGTCCGGCGACACGAGACCGGCCGAGACGACCAGTTTCAGCGCTGCCTCGATGCTCATGTTCAGGATCCGCACGTCGGCCCGGGGACGTAGAGCAGGAAGCCCGAGGTGGGGTTGGGTGTCGGTGGCAGGAAGATCGCCAGCATCTCCTCGCCCTGATCGGACAGAACGGTCTTGATCTCGCCGGTCGCCGTCGTTGCCACGAAGACGATCGCCCACATGCCCTTGCGCGGATATTCGACCAGACCGGCGGTCTTGAAGGACGACGAGCGGTCGGCCAGCACCGTCTCGAAGATCTGCTTCAGCGCCGTATAGACCGTGCGCACCAGCGGCATCCGACCAAGCAGATGCTCGCTCCAGTTCACCAGGGTGCGGCCGATGATGTTGGCGGTCAGAAAGCCGATCGTAGTGATCAGGAACAGCGCCACCAGAAGCCCGAAGCCGGGGATGGCGAAGGGCAGATAGGCGTCCGGCGTGTATTGCGTCGGGATGTAGGGTTTCACCCAGCCGTCCACCCAGCCCATGAAGGACCAGGTGATCCAGGCGGTGATCGCCAGCGGCGCGCAGACGATGAAGCCGGTCAGGAAATAGGTTCGAAGCCGCGTCATGGCCGTTGTCTGCTCCAGCGCCGCTGCGGCGCACCATCAAAGGCTACGCCTCGCTCAATCGAGACTCACTTGCCCCCATGGCGAATGCAAGGCAACTCTTTTCGCGGTTGCGAAGAGTACCGAACCGTCACTCCACGGTGACCGACTTCGCCAGGTTGCGCGGCTGGTCGACATCCGTACCCATCTGGATCGCTGTGTGATAGGCGAGCAGCTGCAGCGGGATGGCATAGATGATCGGCGTCAGGATCTCAGGCATGTCCGGCAGGACGATCAGCTGCGCGCCCTCCACAGCGCCGCTCGCGGCGCCCGAGGCATCGGTGATCAGGATGATCTCGCCGCCGCGGGCCGCCACTTCCTGCACGTTGGAGATGGTCTTCTCGAAGCTGCGGTCGTGCGGCGCCACGACGACGACGGGCATGGTCTCGTCGATCAGCGCGATCGGCCCGTGCTTCAGTTCGCCTGCTGCATAACCTTCTGCATGGATGTAGCTGATTTCCTTGAGCTTCAGCGCGCCCTCCAGCGCGAGTGGATAGGAGAAGCCGCGGCCGAGAAACAGCGCGTGCGACTTGGTCGCCATGTCCCGCGCCAGCCGCTCGATCGTCTCCTCCAGGCGGATCGCCTCGTTGGCGAGCCTTGGCGCCTCGGTCAGCGTGCGGGTCAGCTCCAGTTCGCGCTCGGGGGTGATGACGCCGCGATCGACGCCGGCGCGAATTGCCAGCGCGGCCAGTGCCATAAGCTGGCACGTGAAAGCTTTGGTCGAAGCCACGCCGATCTCCGGCCCGGCCAGCGTCGGCAGCACGAAATCCGATTCCCGCGCGATGGTCGATTCCTGGACGTTGACGATCGCGGCGGTCTTCAGCCCCTGCGACTTGGCGTAGCGCAGCGAGGCCAGCGTGTCGGCGGTCTCGCCGGACTGCGAGACGAACAGGGCCAGATCGACATCGCCGAGCGGGCTTTCCCGGTAGCGGAATTCGGACGCCACATCGAGGTCGCAGGGAATGCCGGCAAAGCGCTCGAAATAATAGCGCCCGACGAGCGCCGCGTAGAATCCGGTACCGCAGGCTGACAGCGCGATGCGGCGGATCTTCGAGAAGTCGAGATCCTGGCCGTCGGGGATCCGCGCACGCCCGCTGGACATGTCAACGAAAGCGCCGAGTGTGTGCGACAACACCTCGGGCTGCTCGTAGATCTCCTTCTGCATGAAGTGCCGGTGGTTGCCCTTGTCGACATAGAAGGCCTTGCCGACCGACTTGCGGATCGGCCGCGTCACCGGGCGCCCGTCCTCGTCGAAGATCGAAACGCTATCATGGGTCAGGACGGCGAAGTCGCCCTCTTCCAGATAACGGATGTCGTCGGTGAAGGGCGACAGCGCGATGGCGTCGGAGCCGAGATACATCTCGCCCTTGCCTTCGCCGATCGCCAGCGGGCTGCCGCGCCGGGCGCAGATCAGAAGGTCCTCGTTGCCGTTGAACAGGAAGCCCAGCGAGAAGGCGCCTTCCAGACGCTGCAGCACGGTGTGGACGGCGTCCTTCGGCGACTGTCCACGGTCCAACTCGCGGGTCACCAGATGAGCGACGGTCTCCGTGTCGGTCTGGCTCTCGAAGACGATGCCCTCGGCTTCCAGCTCGGTGCGCAGCTCGCGGTAGTTCTCGATGATGCCGTTGTGGACGATCGCCAGCCTTGGCGTTGCATGCGGATGGGCATTGGCCTCGGTCGCCGCGCCATGGGTGGCCCAGCGGGTGTGCCCGATGCCGATCGTGCCCTTCAACGGATGGTCGGCGAGCCGCGCCGCGAGGTTGACCAGCTTGCCCTCGGCGCGCAAGCGCGTCAGCGTCCCGTCTTCCAGCGTGGCAACGCCAGCGGAATCATAGCCTCGATACTCGAGCCGCTTCAGTGCGTCGACGAGGCGGTCGGCCACCTGTTCGCGGCTGATGATGCCGATGATTCCGCACATGGACTGGTTCCCGGATTGGCTGGATGAGGCGGTGGATATGGGAGCCCGGAGGGCGGGCCACGCAGCGCAACCTAGACGAAATGCGGCGCTGCGGTGATTCACGAATGGTATCGCGAGATTACGAAGCGGTCAGACCTTGCCGGCGGCCTTCGCCGCCTTGGCCGCCCTGTTGCGCTCGGCGATCTCGCGGCCGCGACCCGGCTTGGTCACCTGGCGTTCGCGGGCGATGGCCAAGGCCCCGTCCGGCACATCGTCGGTGACGACACTGCCGGTGCCCACATAGGCGCCCTGGCCGATGCGCACCGGTGCGACCAGGGCCGAGTTCGACCCGATGAACGAGCCTGCACCGATCTCGGTCCGGTGCTTCAGCGCGCCGTCGTAATTGCAGGTGATCGTCCCGGCGCCGATATTGGCCGCGGCGCCGACGCTGGTGTCGCCGATATAGCTGAGATGGTTGACCTTGGCGCCCACGCCGATCTCGGCATTCTTGACCTCGCAGAAATTGCCGACCTTGGCGTTTTCCGACAGGTCCGCACCCGGCCGCAGCCGGGCGAAGGGGCCGACCGAGGCACCGGGGCCGACATGAGCCCCCTCCAGATGGCTGAAGGCGTGAATGGTTGCGCCGGCCTCGACCCGGACGCCCGGACCGAAGACCACCTGCGGCTCGACGAAGACGTCGGGTTCCAGCTCCGTGTCGTGGCTGAAGAAGATGCTTCCCGGATCCTGGAGGGTCACGCCGGAGAGCATCACCTGCCGCCGCCGCGCGCCCTGCCACAGGGCTTCGACCTGCGCCAGCTCCTCGCGGGTATTGACGCCGAGCACCTCGTTGGCGTCGGCCTCGATGGCGCGGACACGGCGCCCTGCATTGCGGGCGATCGCGACGAGATCGGTCAGGTAATATTCGCCCTTGGCATTGGCGTTGCCGATCGCGTCGAGCATGGCCAGCGCATTGTCGCCGCGAAACGCCATGACGCCGGCATTGCAGAAGCCGACCCGCCGCTCATCGGCATCGGCGTCCTTTTCCTCGCGAATGGCGACGAGCTCGCCATCCGCCTCGATCAGTCTCCCATAGCCGGTCGGGTCCGCAGGACGGAAGCCGACGACGCAAACATCGGCACCGTCGGCCAGCGTCGCGCGGGCTCGCGCCAGCGTGTCGGCACCGATCAGCGGCGTGTCGCCGAAGAGAACGAGGATGTCGTCGAAACCCTTTTCCAGTGCCTCGCGGGCCGCCAGCACGGCATGGCCGGTGCCCAGGCGCTCGGTCTGCTCATGGGCGGCAACGCTGGCGATCTCGCGGCGCGCGGCATCGGCGACGCTCGTCCCGTCCCGTCCGACGACCAGTGCGACATCGTCGGAACCGGCCGCGCGGGCGGCGCGCACCACGTGGCGGATCATCTCCAGGCCCGCCACCTTGTGCAGGACCTTGGATTTCGACGACCGCATCCGCGTGCCTTCACCGGCGGCCAGAATGATCGACAGGCAGCGTCTCGCCATCTTGCACTCGCGTTTTTCGCGTGAATCTCGCAGCACGCCTTAGCACGGGGACCGGCGCGCGTTCAGGGGGAACGTCGCGGTAAGGTAAAGCGCCGGACGAGGATGCCCGGCCTCAACGCATTGCGACGCAGCGGTGGCGGTCCCGCACGGGGCCGCTAGCCGATGCTCTGCAGCGCCGGGAAGGTTTCCAGCAGCCAGAACGACATGGTCTGCATTCCGCCGGTCAGGAACAAGAAGCCGGTGACCACGAGCAGGCCTCCCATCGCCTTCTCCACGGTCGCCAGATGTGCCCGAAACCCGTGCATCCAGCGGAAGAAGGCGCCGGAAAAGGCGGCGGCGAGGATGAACGGGATGCCGAGGCCGGCCGAATAGAAACCCAGCATCAGGGCGCCCTCGCCCACCGTGCTCTTCGCGCCCGCCAGCCCGAGAATCGCACCAAGCACCGGACCGATGCAGGGCGTCCAGCCGAAGGCGAAGGCAAGGCCCATCAGATAGGCGCCGAGAATGCTGCGCGGCTTGTCGGGAGCGCTGATGCGCGCTTCGCGCGACAGGAAGGACAGCCGGAACACCCCGAGAAAATTCAAGCCCATGATGATGATCGCCACGCCAGCGACCATGCCGAGCCAGTCGAGATTCTGCCGCAGCAACTGGCCGATCGTGCTGGCGCCGGCGCCGAGCATGATGAAGACCGTCGAGAAGCCGAGAACGAAGGTCACAGAGGTCGCGATCAGCCGGCCGTAGCTGGTCGTTCCCATCTGCCGACCGGCGCGCAGCTCGTCGGCCGAGACGCCGGCCATGTAGCACAGATAGGGCGGCACCAGCGGCAGGACGCAGGGCGACAGGAAGGACAGCGCACCGGCGAACACCGCGGTCGGATAGGAAAGTTCGGCGAACAAGGGACCTGCCTTCGTTGCGGGATACGTTCGGCGACGGCGGCCAGCGCGCTCACGTGCTCGGCGCGCAGGCTGCAACTTGGTGGCGCCGCCCTGTCCCTGCGGGCGGACGGCAACGCCGCCGCCTTCTAGGCGTCCCGCCCGCCTGCGGCAAATCGCAAAACCGTCAGTGAGAGGTCAGAAAGACGGTTGACCGTGAGGGGGCGCCTTTCTATGGTCCGCGCGCTGCTCCCGGGACGTCACCGCCCCGGGGGTCGGAGCGCGTAGCTCAGTTGGTAGAGCAACGGACTTTTAATCTGTAGGTCCAGGGTTCGAGTCCCTGCGCGCTCACCACAATTCTTCGTTCATTTCAGGCGTGTACGCGACGGCGGCAACTGACTTCTATCTGGACATCCGTTCGGGGTTCCGAATGGGTTATGGTGCTTCGCGCATCCCCAGCATCTCGCGCGGCGTCGAGTTCCCGCTATGAATCCTTGGGTATCGAGTCCTTCACGTCGACAATCCGGTAGAGCATCGCCTTTCCCTCGACCGAACGAACCTCCACATCGACGATAAATACGGATTGGAGGGGATTCTCCTCCAGTTCCAGAACTTTGCGCTTTGCGTCCTCGCTCAGGAATTGCAGCTTCACAGCGTGCGAACCAATCGTCTCGATTATCCCTCTATCGCCGGTTTTCGACTTGGCGCTGTTTTTAACCTGCTCCAATGTCAGCAATTGGTCGGTAGCGATGTATGAGGCTGGCTTGGCCGGCCCGAGGTAGCGGCGCGCGCCGTTCTGAGCCGCGTTCGCATCTGGCGTGGTCATATGGATGACTTGGCTCAAGTTCACGACGCCGCCTTCAGCTACTTGGATGTTCAGCTGAGAACCCGTGTCCTTGGCGATGGGCTCGGCTATGCGAATCGTCTGGCTCGCCTGCCGCCTCGTCGGGGCGGTTTCTGGTGTACCGGAGCGTCCCATGAAGAAGTTCATCACTTCGTTGAGGTTCCCGACGAATCCAGCCAAAAACCTCCCCATGCTCCAGAATCCATTGCGCTTGATCTGTCATCGCAATCAGATCTGCGAAGACACTTCCCGAGCGTAATTCTCTCACATGAAGGCGCATGTTGTCCGGCAGAGGATCACGGGTCTCTTGCGTTGCGTAGTCACGAAACGCTTCTGCTACAGCCATCAAGCTGTCGGTGAGATCTAGTAGATCAAGCGGTTTCTGATTTTTGATCTCGATCGTTAGCACTGCATCATCGAGCTTTTGCATCGCGCCCTCCTCGCACCGGATGACTATCCTACTCTAGGCTTGCGCCAGCAAGGAACAGTGCTACGCCGCAATCGCATCAGCCGCTAATAGGGGTCTGTTTAGCGATCCTATTTCACAAGTATACAGTCGGCGCATTCTAGTACCCTCGGCCGTGACCGTCGTCAGATCGAGCCACACGAATGCCGGTCGCATGCCGGGCCGAACAGGCGTAATCGGTACGGTCGAAGGTGATCACCACCGAGGGAACGACCATGTCCGCCAGCAAGCTCTTCATCGTGCAGCAATTCGTCAAGCAGGGCCG
>Ga0064013_1063_pt1 | contig 14102 bp, 17 predicted proteins | sample CrowatWCoCulture_FD_61583 | JGI IMG/M metagenome (GOLD analysis project Ga0064013, IMG submission 61583) | Marine cyanobacteria communities from the University of California, Santa Cruz, USA, analyzing cyanobacterial DNA methylation -... | ecosystem: Host-associated > Microbial > Bacteria >...
CCAGCCGCAACGCGCCGAGGTCGAGCGGGGTGAACAGCGGGCTGAGCGTCTGCGAGATGTCCGAATCCGGGGTCTGCGTGTCCATTCAGGCGGCCTTCCGTGAAGCGTGAGGCTCTCCGAATGCGCTGGTCCGCGGCGATGTTCAAGCCCTGCGACAAGGACGCTGCGTCTTCGGCGCGGGGCGGTCACAGGAACAGGGCCCTTGCGGTCCGGTCCACGGGCCCCGAACAAAAACCGGCGGCCGATCGCCCGGCCGCCGGTGGAAATGGATCAGTTGGCCGGAGCCGGTGCGTCGCCGCCGCTGACATCCGGGGCCTCGACGTTCACGTCCGGCGTGTCGATCGAGACATTGGTGTCGGCACCGCCGCCGGCGCCGCCGCCGAGCAGGCCGTCGCCGAAGATGAAGAAGGCGCCGATCACGACCACGACGATCAGGATGCCGGCGATCAGCCAGCTACCACCGCCGCCGCCGCTTCCGCCGCGGTCGTTATTGACGATGACGGTGCGCTCGCGTTCGGGTTCACGAAGATCGCTCACGGGGGACTCCACTTCCAACAAAGGGCAGCCAAGGGCTGCCGGGCTACGCGTCGGTCCCGGCCGAAGCCTCGTAGAGGATCGGCATCGGCGAGGATCGCCATGCGTCGTTCCGCCACAGAATGCCGCAGGGGGGCATTCGTTCCGTGCCCGGCTATCGACAGGCGGGCAGGTGGCGGCGGCGTCGGCGCTCCGACCGGCGATGATCGGATGAGCGGTGCCGCCTGTCGGTCCGCCGCCGGCCTGGCTCCCACCGCCCCGACGTTCCGCAGGGGCCGCGAAACTTGACATTGGCGGCCGGTCGGTGTTTCTGCAGACCCAAATCCGCGACATCTGTCCGCGACCCGCCGACCGTGCCCCTCTCGCAAGAGCCGCACGGAGGTCAACATCCGCCAGCGAGTTTCGCCCGCGGATGCGATCGTGCTTTGAGCATTGCCAAAGCGCTTGCGGGTTTGCGCTTCGGATCGAAGCGAACCACCTTCCGGTCGTGTTCGGAAGGACGGGAAGGAAGCACGCATGTTCGATTCTCTCCAGGACCGCCTCGGGTCCATCCTGAACGGCCTCACCGGCCGCGGTGCCTTGTCCGAAAAGGACGTGTCGGCCGCGCTGCGCGAGGTCCGTCGGGCGCTGCTGGAGGCCGACGTCGCGCTGGAAGTGGTGCGGGACTTCACCGACCGTGTCCGCGCCAAGGCCGTCGGCGCGGAAATCCTGAAGTCGATCAGGCCCGGCCAGATGGTCGTGAAGATCGTCCATGACGAGCTGATCGCCACGCTGGGCAGCGAGCAGGTCGCCATCGACCTCAATGCGCCGGCTCCCGTCGTCCTGATGATGGTCGGCCTGCAGGGCTCGGGCAAGACGACGACCACCGGCAAGCTGGCCAAACGCCTCACCGAGCGGCAGCGCAAGAAAGTGCTGATGGCTTCGCTCGACACCCGGCGTCCAGCGGCCCAGGAGCAGCTGCGCGTCCTCGGCGAGCAGACCGGCGTCGCCACCCTGCCGATCATCGCCGGCCAGGGACCGGTGGAGATCGCCGCCCGCGCCAAGCAGGCCGCCAAGCTCGGCGGCTACGACCTCGTCATCCTCGATACCGCCGGCCGGACCCATATCGACGAGCCGCTGATGGTCGAGATGGCCGACATCAAGCGGACGACCGAGCCCCACGAGATCCTGCTCGTCGCCGATTCGCTGACCGGCCAGGACGCGGTGAACCTTGCCCGCTCCTTCGACGAGCGCGTCGGCATCACCGGCATCGTCCTGACCCGCGTCGACGGCGACGGCCGCGGCGGTGCGGCACTGTCCATGCGCGCCGTCACCGGCAAGCCGATCAAGCTGATCGGCACCGGCGAGAAGATGGACGCGCTGGAGGATTTCCATCCCTCGCGCATCGCCGACCGCATTCTCGGCATGGGCGACATCGTCAGCCTCGTCGAGAAGGCCGCCGAGAACATCGACGCGGAAAAGGCCGCGGCGATGGCCAAGAAGATGCAGTCGGGGAAGTTCGACCTGAACGACCTCGCCGATCAGATCGGCCAGATGCAGAAGATGGGCGGCATGGGCGGCATGATGGGCCTGATGCCCGGCATGGGGAAGATGAAGGACCAGATGTCCGCCGCCGGCCTCGACGACAAGATGCTGAAGCGGCAGCTGGCGATCATCTCCTCGATGACCGCCAAGGAGCGGGGCAATCCCGACATCCTCAAGCACAGCCGCAAGAAGCGCATCGCCGCCGGCTCGGGCACCTCGTCCGCCGAGATCAACAAGCTGCTCAAGATGCACCGCCAGATGGCCGACATGATGAAGTCCATGGGCAAGGGCAAGGGCGGCATGATGGGCAAGATGATGGGCGGCCTGGCCGGGAAGATGGGCCTCGGCGGCATGGGGGGCGGAATGCCCGGCGGCATGCCGGACCTGTCGAAGATGGATCCCAAGGAACTGGAAGCCATGGCCAAGGCCGCGCAGAGCGGCGGCATGCCGGGCCTTCCCAAAGGACTTCCCCCCGGCATCGGCGGACCGGGCGGCATGCCCGGCGGCGGTTTTCCGGGGCTGCCGGGACTGCCGGCGAAGAAGAAGTGACGGCCATACGGCCCGACCAAGAGACCTGAACACGCACTATCGAACCGATCGGCGCACCGTCGATCTCGAACCAAAGGACAAGACCCATGCCCCTGAAGATGCGCCTCGCCCGTGCCGGCTCCAAGAAGCGGCCCTACTACCACGTCGTCGTCGCCGACGCCCGTTCGCCGCGCGACGGCCGCTTTGTCGAGCAGCTCGGCTCGTGGAACCCGATGCTGCCGAAGGACGCCCAGCGCGTCACGCTGAACGAGGAGCGGATCAAGCATTGGCTCGCCGAGGGCGCCCAGCCGACCGACCGCGTCCTGCGCTTCCTCGACCAGGCCGGCATCATGAGCCGTCCGTCCCGCGCCAACCCGACCAAGGGCCTGCCGGGCAAGAAGGCCCAGGAGCGCGAGGCCGAGCGCAAGCAGCGTGAGGAAGACGCCGCGGCCGCCGCAGCCGAGGCCGAAGCCGCCAAGAACGCGCCGGCCGAGGAAGCACCGGCCGAAGAAGCCGCTTCCGCCGAGTAAAGCGTCAAGTAAGCTTGGCGTAGCATCATCCTTGTGCAAACGGCGCCCCTGGGCGCCGTTTGAGCAGGGGCGGCATCGGAATGTTCCGGGAGCGGTCGTCCTCAGGAGGGATACGGCTTCACATGCCCGATGCAAGACTGGACCCGGCCGATGGCCTCGGAAACGGCCCCGATGGCTGGGCCGAGACCGCGATCTTCGACCTGGCGCCCGTGCCGCTGTGGATCGAGGACTACAGCGGGGTGAAGGCGCTGTTCGAGGAATGGCGCTCCGCGGGAATCATCTCGATCCGCGAGCATCTGGACGCCGATCCGTCGCGCGTCGCCGCCGCGGCACAGAGGATCCGGCTGATCGCCGTGAACCAGTGCACCCTCGACCTGTTCGAGGCGGACAACTTCCAGAGCATCTGCGACAATCTCGACAAGGTCTTTTCGGGCGACATGCTCGACAGCCACAAGGAAGAGCTGATCCAGCTCTGGGAGGGGCAGACCGAGTTCGAGAGCTATGCGGTCAACTACACGCTGACCGGCAAGCGCCTCGACGTGCAGCTCAAGGCCCGGCTCCTGCCCGGCCACGAGAGCGACTGGAAACGGCTGCTGATTTCCACCGAGGACGTGACCGAGCGCGAGGACCAGCGCCGGGAACTGGCGGTCAGCGAGAGCTTTGCCCGCGGCCTGTTCGAATATTCGCCCGTCTCCCTCTGGGTCGAGGACTTCTCCGAGGTGAAGGCGCTGATCGACGATGTCCGGCAGCGCGGCATCACCGATTTCCGGACCTTCGTCGACGTCCATCCCGACTTCGTCAGCCGGTGCCTGTCCGAGATCCGCGTCATCGATGTGAACGAGCACACGCTTCAACTGTTCGGCGCGGAGAGCCGCGACGATCTGTTGAGCCGGTTGGGCGAGGTGTTCCGCGACGCCATGGAGCAGCATTTCCGCGAGCAGCTGGTCGATCTGTGGGAGGGCAAGCTGTTCCAGCAGCGCGAGGTGGTGAATTACAGCCTCAGCGGCGACCAGCTCCATGTCCACATGCAGTTCTCGGTGTTTCCCGGGCGCGAAAGCGACTGGTCGCTGGTGCAGGTCGCCCTGACCGATATCACCGCGCGCAAGAAGGCCGAGGCCTATCTGGAATATCTCGGCAAGCACGACATCCTGACCAAGCTCTACAACCGCTCGTTCTTCGTCGACGAGCTGAACCGTCTGGAGCGCAAGGGCCCGGCACCGGTGACGATCATCGTTGCCGACCTCAACGGCCTGAAGACGGTCAACGACGTGATGGGCCACGCGGCCGGCGACGCGCTGTTGCGCCGGGCCGGCGAGGTGCTGAACGAGGCGGTGCGCGAGCCCTGCCACGTGGCCCGCATCGGCGGCGACGAATTCGTGGTGATGATGCCGGCCAGCAGCGAGGAGGACGGCCTGCAGATGGCCCAGAGCATCGTCGAGCTGGTCGAGGTCAACAACCAGTTCTACACCGGCGCGGAGCTGTCCTTCTCGCTGGGCGTGGCGACGGCCGAGGCCGGCGAGCGCCTGGAAGCAACGGTCAAGCGCGCCGACGCCCGCATGTACGAGGCCAAGCGCCAGCACTATGCCGACGAGAAGCGCGATCGCCGCCGGGATGCGCAGTCGCTGGTGAACTGACGCCGGCGACACGCCCTGCCACATGCCCGCTGTCGCCAAGGCGGGCGGGGCGGGCTATTGTCGCCGCCGCGTCCCACCCCCGAATGAATGAGTCGATCCCGATGCAGCAAGCGGTCCCGAGCGCACAGCGCGATCCGTCCCATGGCGAGATCGCCCATGTCTGAGACAGGCAAGCTCGAGAATCCCGTCCTTCTCGGGGTCGTCGGCGGGGCCCAAGGCATCAAGGGCGAGTGCCGCGTGCGCTCCTTCACCGCCGACCCGACCGATCTCGGCGCCTACGGGCCGCTCGTCGACGCCTCCGGCAATCGCTATACGGTCCTGTCGGCGCGGGTCGCCAAGAACGTCGTCGTGGTGCGCTTCAAGGAGGTCGCCGACCGCAACCACGCCGAACGGCTGAACGGGCGCGAGCTGTTCGTCGATCGTTCGGTGCTGCCCGAGCCGGCGGACGCCGACGAGTTCTATCTGGAGGACCTCGTCGGCTACGCGGTCGAGACCGTCGCCGGCGAGGCCGTCGGTACGGTCATCGCCTTCCACGATTTCAACGCCGGCGACATCGTCGAGATCCGCCCGACCAAGGGGCAGACGCTGATGATCCCGTTCTCCGAAGCAGCGATCCCGGTGATCGACGAGGAGCGGCGGTTGATGGTGATCGAGCCGGCCCGGCGGGACTGGCGACGCCGACGATGAGTCGGAGGACGCGCCGTCCCGGCGGTGCGGATCGCTCAGCCCCATAGGCCGTCGCTCCGGGGCGCAGTTTACTCGCACGATCCGATTGCGTAACCACCATGCGGTAGGTGCGCCGACGAGGGGGTCGGTGACCGCTTTGAGGGAGGATTACACATGATCATCGTTTCCGGCATCCAGCGTCTCGACCCGGCCGATCTCGACCGGGTGCGCGAGGCCGCTCGCACGGTCATCGCCGCGACCCGCGAGGAGCAGGGCTGCATCGTCTATTCCTTCGCCGAGGACATGGTCGAGCCGGGCCTCTTGCGCGTCTACGAGGAATGGGAGACCCGCGAGGATCTCGAGCGGCATGCCAAGTCCGATCATGTGGCCGCCTGGCGCGCCGCGCTGGCTTCGGTCGAGGTGCTGCATCGCGACCTGAAGATCATCGAAGCCGGGGCCGTCCAGCCGCTCGGCTGATCCGCCCATGAGCTTCCGCGCCTCCATCCTGACGCTCTATCCGGAGATGTTTCCCGGCCCGCTCGGCGTATCGCTGGCGGGCCGCGCGCTGGAGCGCGGGGACTTCTCGCTGGAGACGGTGCAGATCCGCGACTTCGGCATCGGCCGCCATCGCATGGTGGACGACACGCCGTCGGGCGGGGGCGCGGGCATGGTCATGCGCAGCGACGTGGTGGCAGCCGCGCTCGACCACGCCGCTCCCGAGGCCGACACCCGGCCGCGCATCCTGATGAGCCCGCGCGGCCGGCCGTTGACCCAGGAACGGGTCCGCGAGCTGGCGGCGGGCGAGGGGCGGTGATCGTCTGCGGCCGCTTCGAGGGCGTCGACGAGCGGGTGATCGCCGGCCGCGGCCTCGAGGAGATCTCGATCGGCGACTACATCCTGTCGGGCGGCGAGGTGGGCGCGCTGGTGCTGCTCGACGCGGTGGTGCGGCTTCTGCCGGGCGTCATGGGCAATGCAGTGTCGGGCGATGCGGAGAGCTTCGAGGGCGGGCTCCTGGAGCATCCGCACTATACCCGGCCGGCCGAATGGGAAGGCCGGACGATCCCGCCAGTGCTGACCTCTGGCGATCATGGCGCGGTGGCGCGCTGGCGCTACGCCGAGGCCGAGCGGCTGACCCGCGAACGGCGGCCCGACCTCCTGCCGGGCAAGTCCCGCTAGTCCTAGCGAAAGCCGGCGGGCCGAAGCCCGCCGACGGGGCCTAGTAGACCCGCTTCTTCGGCTCGATGTAGTCGATCTGGTTCGACAGCGTGTAGGTGTGCACCGGCCGATCCTCGAGCGTCACGGTCTTGGCGACCGTGTCGCAGAAGGACAGGGTGTGCTTCATCCAGTTGGCGTCGTCGCGATCGGGGAAATCCTCGCGGGCATGGGCGCCGCGCGACTCGGTGCGGTTGCGCGCCGAATCCATCGTCACCACCGCCTGGGCGATGAGATTGTCGTATTCCAGCGTCTCGATCAGGTCGGTGTTCCAGATCAGCGAGCGGTCGGTGACGCGGATGTCCTCCGACGCCTTCCAGACCTCGTGGATCTTGGTGTGGCCTTCGTCGAGGATCTCGCCGGTGCGGAACACGGCGCAGTTGGACTGCATGGTGTTCTGCATGTCGGCCCGCAGTTCCGCCGTCGGCGTCGCGCCATTGGCATAGCGGAAGCGGTCGAGGCGGGCGATCGCGTTGTCGCCGGCGCCGGCCGGCAGGTCGGGCTGTTCTTCCGACGCGCTGACGGTCTCGGCGCAGCGAAGGCCGGCGGCCCGGCCGAAGACGACCAGATCGATCAGCGAGTTGGAGCCGAGACGGTTGGCACCATGGACCGACACGCAGCCGGCCTCGCCGACGGCCATCAGGCCCGGCACGACCGTATCCGCATTGCCGTCCTTCTTGGTCAGGACCTCGCCGTGGAAGTTCGTCGGGATGCCGCCCATGTTGTAATGGACGGTCGGCAGCACCGGGATCGGCTCCTTGGTGACGTCGACGCCGGCAAAGATCCGCGCCGATTCCGAAATGCCCGGAAGCCGCTCGGCCAGCACCGCCGGATCGAGATGATCGAGGTGCAGGTGGATGTGGTCCTTGTTCTTGCCGACGCCGCGACCCTCGCGGATCTCCATGGTCATCGAGCGCGAGACGACGTCACGCGAGGCCAGATCCTTGGCCGAGGGGGCATAGCGCTCCATGAAGCGCTCGCCCTCGGAATTGGTCAGATAGCCGCCTTCGCCGCGCGAGCCCTCGGTGATCAGGCAGCCGGCGCCGTAGATGCCGGTCGGGTGGAACTGCACGAATTCCATGTCCTGCAAAGGCAGGCCGGCGCGCAGCACCATGCCGCCGCCATCGCCGGTGCAGGTATGGGCCGAGGTGGCGGAGAAATAGGCGCGGCCGTAGCCGCCGGTGGCCAGGATCGTCTTCTTGGCGCGGAAGCGATGGATGGTGCCGTCATCGAGGCAGAGCGCCACGACGCCGCGGCACACACCCTCTTCGTCCATGATCAGATCGATGGCGAAATACTCGATGAAGAACTCCGAGGAGTGCCGCAGCGACTGGCCGTAAAGCGTGTGAAGGATGGCGTGGCCGGTGCGGTCGGCGGCGGCGCAGGTGCGCTGCGCGGCCGGGCCCTGGCCGAATTCGGTGGTCATGCCGCCGAAGGGGCGCTGGTAGATGCGGCCATCCTCGGTGCGCGAGAAGGGCACGCCGAAATGCTCGAGCTCGTAGACGGCGGCCGGCGCGTTGCGGACCAGATATTCGATCGCGTCCTGGTCGCCCAGCCAGTCCGACCCCTTGACGGTGTCGTACATGTGCCAGCGCCAGTCGTCCTTGCCCATGTTGCCGAGCGAGGCGGCGACGCCGCCCTGGGCCGCGACCGTATGCGAGCGGGTCGGGAAGACTTTGGTGATGCAGGCGGTCTTCAGGCCGGCCTGGGCCGCGCCGAGGGTGGCGCGCAGGCCGGCGCCGCCGGCGCCCACGACGACCACGTCGAAGGTGTGGTCGGTGAATTCGTAGGCCTTGCCGTTCTGGGACGGCGCCGTGCGGTGCGGCTGGCCGTTTGCGTTGGTGCCGTTCGTGGCCATGGTCAGACTCCGAAGCTCATCCGGGCGATCGCGAACAGGCTCGCGACGGCGATGGCGATGGCGAAGAAATTGTTGAGGATCAGCAGCGGCAGCTTGGTCGTGCCGTGAATGTAGTCCTCGATGATCACCTGCATGCCGAGACGCATATGGTAGGTGAAGGAGATCACCGTCAGTGCGACCAGCAGTCCCACCAGCGGATGCGCGAGGGCCGCGCGGACCTCGGCATAGGGCTGGTCGTGCAGGACGATCAGCAGGATCACGAAGCCGGTGATCAGCACCAGATTGGAGATCGCCGACAGGCGCTGCTGCCAGAAATGGCCGGTGCCCTCATGGGCGGAGCCGAGGCCGCGGACGCGGCGAAGCGAGGTTCTCATCTCAGTCATGGAAATATTCCTCAGCCGAAGACCACGATGCCGACCCACAGGATCAGCGTCAGCGCAAGCGAGGCGACGAGGGTGGCCTGGGCCAGCTTCGTCGACGTCTCCTTGCTGAGCCCGATGCCGGTGTCCCAGATCAGATGGCGGATGCCGCCGAACATGTGGTGGAGCAGCGCCCAGGTGTAGCCGAACAGGATGATCCGGCCGATGATCGAGCCGAAGAAGGCCGAGGCGTAGGAGAAGGCCTCAGGGCCGCTCGCGGCGGCGACCAGCCACCAGACGAAGAGCAGCGTGCCGACATAGAGCGCCGAACCGGTGATGCGGTGCAGGATCGACATCGCCATGGTCGGGCGGAATCGGTAGATAGAAAGATGCGGCGACAGCGGCCGCGCAGTCTTGAGGTCGGACATGGGTGCCTTCTTGTCCTCGCATTGGCCAGGCGCTGTGCGCGGGGGCCGGGTTGCCCTTCCCCTACAGCGATCGGAACGCTTCTAAAAGGCTTATCGCAATTGCGAAAGCAACCCTTTGGGCACGCGATCGCTGGGGGCGGGTCGGCTTAATCGATTAGGCGCGGCAAGAGGGCACGCGGCCGGCGGGTCGCCGCCGGAGCCGATGCGCGCGGCGAATCAGCGCTCGGACGGATCGCGGTCGCGGAAGCGGATGACGTAGCTTGCCCAGTCGGCGGGGTCGGCGACCTTTTCGTAGAGACCGCGTCCGGTGCCCGGCGTGCGCGGGGCGTGCAGCACCAGCTTCGACCAGCCGCGACCGTCGGCCTCCTCGGCGAGAAGATCGATCATCGCCTTGGCGATACCCTTCCGACGATGCTGGTGGTCGACATAGATATGATCGGCAAGGCCCGAACGCATGCCGGTCCATACATCCGGCAGGTCGTAGAAGATCACGAAGGCGACGAGCCGGCCGTTCAGCCGTGCGCCCAGCACCTCGGCGGTGCGGTCCTGCAGCAATTGCTCGGCATAGTAAGTGTCGGGTGCGCCCGGTGGGCCGCGAAACAGCGACTGGTTATAGGCCGAGATCAGCGGCGCCAGATCGCGCGCATCGCCCAGCCGCAGGCGCTCAATGTCGATATCGGGGGCCGGAATTTCCATCCGGTCTGTGTCGACCGGAACGCGGCGGGCGTCAAGCCTGTGCCGCAGCGTCGGATACACGCGAAAGGGCGGAGCCGTTGCTGGTTCCGCCCCTCGCAAGTCCTGTCATGGAAGCGGCTGCGCCGCCGTCGGGCGGCGACCCGTCCCTAGCGCCAATCTCGGATGTCGACGAAGTGACCGGCGATGCCGGCGGCCGCGGCCATGGACGGCGACACCAGATGGGTGCGCCCTTGTAGCCCTGCCGACCCTCGAAATTGCGGTTCGAGGTCGAGGCGCAGCGCTCGCCGGCCTCGAGCCGGTCCTCGTTCATGCCGAGGCACATGGAACAGCCCGCCTCACGCCATTCGAAGCCGGCATCCTTGAAGATGACGTCGAGGCCTTCTTCCTCGGCCTGCGCCTTCACGAGGCCCGAGCCCGGCACGATCATGCCCGACACGCCCTCGGCGATACGGCGGCCCTCGACGACCTTGGCGGCCTCTCGCAGATCTTCGATGCGACCGTTGGTGCAGGAGCCGATGAAGATCTTGTCGACCTTGATGTCGGTCATCTTCGTGCCCGGCGTCAGGCCCATATATTCGAGCGCGCGCTCCTTGGACTTGCGCTTGTTCTCGTTCTCGATGGCCGCCGGATCCGGCACGACGCCGTCGATCGAGACGACGTCCTCGGGCGAGGAGCCCCAGGAGACGATCGGCGGCAGGTTCGCCGCGTCCAGATGCACGATCTTGTCGTAATGGGCGCCCTCGTCGGAGGCGAGGCTGCGCCAGTAGTCGACGGCCATCTGGAAGGCTTCGCCCTTGGGGGCGCGGGGCCGGCCTTCGATGTAGCGATAGGTGGTCTCGTCGGGCGCGATCAGGCCGGCTCGGGCGCCGGCCTCGACCGACATGTTGCAGATCGTCATGCGGCCTTCCATCGACAGGCCGCGGATCGCCTCACCGGCATATTCGATGACGTGGCCGGTGCCGCCGGCGGTGCCGATCTGGCCGATGATGGCGAGGATGATGTCCTTCGACGTCACGCCCTCCGGCAGCGCGCCGTCGACCTGGACGAGCATGTTCTTCGCCTTGGACTGGATCAGCGTCTGGGTGGCGAGCACGTGCTCGACCTCGGAGGTGCCAATGCCGTGGGCGAGCGCGCCGAAGGCGCCATGGGTCGAGGTGTGGCTGTCGCCGCACACGATGGTCATGCCGGGCAGGGTGAAGCCCTGCTCGGGACCGATGATGTGGACGATGCCCTGGCGGCGATCGGCGGCGTCGTAATATTCGATGCCGAAATCGGCCGCGTTCTTCGCCAGCGCCTCGACCTGAATGCGGCTTTCCTCATTCTTGATGCCGTTCACCCGGTCGGCGGTCGTCGGCACGTTGTGGTCGACGACGGCGAGGGTGCGCTCGGGCTGGCGGACCTTGCGGTCGGTCAGGCGCAGGCCCTCGAAGGCCTGCGGGCTGGTGACTTCGTGTACCAGATGACGGTCGATATAGAGGAGGCAGGAGCCGTCCTCCTGCTGGGCGACGAGATGCTCGTCCCAGATCTTGTCGTAGAGGGTGCGCGGTTTGGCCTGGCTCATGGGTCGGTCCTTCTCCGGCGGGCGTCACGCTCCGGCCGGTCTGTGCATGGATGAAACAATGGGCGGGGGGCTCGCTGCCCTCGCATCCTGGCGCCTAGAGGCCGTCGGCGGCGAACAGGCGATAGAAGAAACGTCCCGGCAGCCGCGCGTGGTCGGAGAGCTTGGCGAAGCCCTCACTGGTCGGCAGGCGTCGACGCGCCTTCATGTCCCGGATCCGATGCATGGGCACAAAATAGCGATTGCGGCGGCAGGTGACAATCGGGGCGCGGTCCCGGCGCCTGCGCTTTCCTGCAATGGCGGCGGGAACCGTCGTGCGCTTCGGCGATTGGCTCTTGCAAGCGGCATCGGGGCGCTCCGCGATCCCCGGTGCCAGAACCGAACCGAGACAAAGCCGAGCGATCATGTTCTTCGACAGCTGGTACGACCTCTTCCGCATCCTGATCGTCGGGGCGCTCGCCTATGCCGGCCTCGTCTTCCTGTTGCGGATCACGGGCAAGCGGACCCTGTCGAAGATGAACGCCTTCGACCTGGTGGTGACGGTGGCGCTGGGTTCGACGCTGGCCACGGTGCTCCTGAGCAAGGATGTGACCCTGACAGAAGGGCTGGTGGCGTTCCTGCTCCTGTGCGCGCTGCAATACGGCGTGGCCAGCGCGTCGCTCTATTCGGCGCGGTTTCGCGACATGATCAAGGCCGAGCCGACGCTGTTGTTCTTCCGTGGCCGGTTTCTGGGGCCGGCGCTGCGCCACGAGCGGGTGACCGAAGACGAGGTGATCGCCGCGATGCGCTCGAGCGGCCATGCCGCCATGGCCAATGTGGAGGCGGTGGTGCTGGAAACCGACGGGTCGTTCAGCGTGCTGGGCAAAGGTTCGGCACCGGCGGACACGCTGCGCACGGTCAATGACCGCACCGACGCCTCGGAGCTGACCGCCAACGGCTGATCCGGATCAGTCCGGGACGGCCAGCTTGCGGATGAAGGCCGGGGTATGCCGGGCCTCGAACTCCGATTCGCGGATCAGGCCGTCAATGTGGCGGGTCAGTTCCAGCACCTGCCGCCGCTCGCGGAAGGCGAGATAGAACTGCCCGACATAGATGATCGCCTGCAACGGGCCGAACACGGTGACGGGCGCCGAGAACACCTTCTTCCTGTCGAAGAGATAGAGCCGGAGCGACGGGTAGAGCTCTTCGGTCAATTGCCGCAGACGCTCGAGCTGGGCGCGGCGCTCGGCCGCCGGCAGGCCGCGCCAATAGCCTTCGCCCGCGGCAAACCCCTCGAGCGCGTCGATCGGCATGGCGATCTCGTAGTCGGTGTCGGGCGCCCGCAGATAATCCAGCCGGTCGCGCATGTCGGCGATCGCCTGGTCTGAGGTGCGACCAAGGAAGTCGCCATATTCGAACCGCAGTACCTCTTCCGATTTCAGCATGTCGGGCAGGGTCGCAGGCACGTGGCGGATCTTGTAGCCGCGGGCTTCCTCGTGCCAGCGGAAGATCAGTTCGTCGGAGGGCGCCCGGGCGGCTTCCTCGATCCGCATCGAGGCCTGCAGCATCTCGGCCGCCCGTTCGGGGCGATCGGTCAGGCCGAGCAGCCAGTCGGACGAGACACCGAGGGCCGAGGCCGCTTCGGCGGCGAACTGGGCATTGGGCAGGCGCCCGTCGTCGGACGACAGCAGCAGCGACACGGTGGACCGGTCGGCGCCGCTCGCCCGGGCGAGGGCGCTCTTGGTCATGCCGGTCGCGGTCATCGCGCTGGTGAGGCGTTCGCGGAACAGCCGGGAGCGTTGGCGCTTGTCCATCATCCGTGAAGATTATCACGGATCGCGGATAAAATCTGCGAACGTGACTTCAGCCATGAGAATTCACGGAATACTCCGGACAGTGTGAGCCGGCTATGGAGAGAGCGTCCGCAGGTACGGAGGCCTCGCTCGAAGCCATCCGTGCCACGCCATCGACGACGACAACCGGGCGATGCTGCCCATCGCGCCGCCGTCAGCACAGGAGAGATTTCAGCCATGGAAACCCGCATGCGCAGCCTGACCAAAGCCGCCTCCTGGCAGGGGCTCGGTCTGGTGACCATGTCGGCCCTTGGCTATCTCTTCACCGGATCGCTGACATCGGGCGGCATCCTGGCCGTCACCTCCGGCGCGTCGGCTTCTGCGTCTATCTTCTGCATGAGCGCCTGTGGGCGCGGGTCCAATGGGGCTGGGACCCGGCCGGCGACGACCGTGACGACGGGCTCGGCCGCGGCCGCGCCTGATCCCCCCTGGTGCCCTGGGATCAACGCACAAAAAAAGCGGCCCGGAGGCCGCTTTGAAATTCTGAAGAAACTGTCTGCTGCCGATTACTCGGCAGCTGCGTCCTTGGCAGCCTGCTTCTCGGCCTTGGCGCGGTCGCGCTCGGCGACGGCGACCTGACGGGCCTCGTCGTTCAGCTTGCGCGCACGGACGTTGGTCGCCTCGACGATACGGGCCGACTTGCCGCGACGATCGCGCAGGTAATAGAGCTTGGCGCGACGCACCTTGCCGCGGCGCACGACCTCGACCGAATCGAGCATCGGGGAATACATCGGGAAGACGCG
>Ga0064013_1064_pt1 | contig 14057 bp, 12 predicted proteins | sample CrowatWCoCulture_FD_61583 | JGI IMG/M metagenome (GOLD analysis project Ga0064013, IMG submission 61583) | Marine cyanobacteria communities from the University of California, Santa Cruz, USA, analyzing cyanobacterial DNA methylation -... | ecosystem: Host-associated > Microbial > Bacteria >...
GACAGCGTAGCGGCCGACGCCGTTCCAGGCCGGCCCCTCGGCCCACAGCGCGCCACTCCATTGGCGCTGCAGCGGCGTGTTGCCGATCATGTATTGCGAAAAGCGGGGGTCGAGCACCTCCCAGGCGTCGTCCGGATAGCGCGAGGGCTGCGGCGCCAGCGACTGCGCCCGCACGACATGGGGCATGGCGAGGGCGGCGCCGAGCGCCGCGCCGCCGGTGAGCAATGCGCGTCGATGAATGGTCATGGGTTCCTCCCCGTCGACCGGCATGCCGACCCTCCGGACGACCGTGTTGCTGTTGCGGGGAACGGCCGGCGCCGGAGCGTAACGCGAAGCAGCGGGACGGGCCAGCGTAACGTATACGAAAAGCCCGGAGCTGGGCTGTAACGATCGCGGTTACCTTGCGGTGCAGCACAAGATTTCGGCGTCTGGCGTCCGCCAGCCATTGCGCAGGGGAGCCTGCGAATACAGTATACCGCCTGAAATTGCTGCGAGGGTGGGGCTTCAATGGCATCGGTGACATTTCGGGACGTGCGCAAGGCGTTTGGCCCGGTCGAAGTGCTGCACGGCGTATCCATTGATATCGAGGAAGGCCAGTTCGTCGTGCTGGTCGGTCCGTCCGGTTGCGGCAAGTCGACCCTCTTGCGGATGCTGGCCGGTCTCGAGCACATCACCTCCGGCGAGATCCTGATCGGTGACCGGGTGGTCAACGCGCTGCCGCCCAAGGATCGCGACATCGCGATGGTCTTCCAGAACTACGCGCTCTATCCGCACATCACGGTTGCCGAGAACATGGGCTTCTCGCTGATGCTGAAGAAGGCTTCCAAGGCGGAGATCGCCGAGCGGGTCCGGCCGGCGGCCGAGATCCTCGGTCTGACCAATCTGCTCGATCGCTATCCGCGGCAGCTTTCGGGCGGCCAGCGCCAGCGTGTCGCCATGGGCCGGGCGATCGTGCGCGAGCCGCAGGTCTTCCTGTTCGACGAGCCGCTGTCCAATCTCGACGCCAAGCTGCGCGTCTCGATGCGCTCGGAGATGAAGAACCTGCACCAGCGGCTGCAGACGACCACGGTCTACGTCACCCACGACCAGATCGAGGCGATGACCATGGCCGACAAGATCGTCGTCATGCATGACGGCATCGTCGAGCAGGTGGGCAGCCCGCTGGAGCTCTACGACCGGCCGGACAATCTCTTCGTGGCCGGCTTCATCGGCTCGCCCGCCATGAACATGATGACCGGCGCCGTCGACCCGAACGACCGTGCGACCTTCGTCACCGGCCACGGGCACCGGCTGCCGATCGCGCGACCGGGCAAGGCCGAGCCGGGCCGCGAGACGATCTATGGCGTCAGGCCGGAATCCTTCCGCCTCGGCGGCGACATTCCGCTGCGGGTCGAGGTGGTCGAGCCGACGGCTCGGAGACCCACGTCATTGCCAAGCTGGGCGACAGTGACGTGATGTGCGTGTTCCGCGAGCGGATCTCGGCGGGGCCGGGCGAGGAACTGCCGGTCTCGATCGACGCGGAGGCGGTGCATCTGTTCGACGCGGCGACGGGGGCGCGCGTTTCGGTCTGAAGCCGGCAAGCTTCGGGCGGCCGGTCGGGGTGGAGGACCCGGCCGGCAAGGGAGGACGGCCGTGGCGGCAGCGGGAGCGCCGTCACTTCGGGGCACAGAATCGCACGCTCCCGCGCAAGTGGAGGAGATCACGATGACCATCAATCGCAGGACGCTTCTGGCCGGAACGGCCGGCCTTGCCGCCAGCGCGGCCTTCATCGGGCCGTTCGGCATGCGCGGCGCGCTGGCCCAGGCGGCCGCGCCGAAATTCAAGCCGGAGGAAGGCGCCTCGCTGCGGCTTCTGCGCTGGGTGCCCTTCGTCGCCGGCGAGGAGGAAGCCTGGAACGCCAACACCAAGGCCTTCACCGAGGCGACCGGCGTCGAGGTGCAGATCGACCAGGAAAGCTGGGAGGACGTGCGCCCGAAGGCCGCCGTGGCCGCCAATGTCGGTTCGGGCCCCGACATGGTGATGAGCTGGTTCGACGACCCGTTCCAGTATCCCGACAAGCTCGTCGACGTGACCGATCTTGCGACCTCGCTCGGCGAGCAGCATGGCGGCTGGTACGAGGGCCTGGAAGGCTATGCCAAGCAGGGCGACAAGTTCATCGCCGTGCCGCTCTGCGCCATCGGCAACGCCATCTGCTATCGCGACAGCCACATGAAGGCGGCGGGCTTCGAGGAATTCCCGTCCGACACGGCGGGCTTCCTGGAACTGTGCAAGGCGATGCAGGCCAACGGCACGCCAGCCGGATTCCCGCACGGCAAGGCGGTCGGCGACGGCAACAACTACGCCCATTGGCTGTTGTGGAGCCATGGCGGCAAGACCGTCGACGAGGCCGGCAAGCCGGCGATCGACAGCCCCGAGACGCGGGCGGCGATCGAATATGCCAAGGCGCTCTATGCCACCTTCATTCCCGGCACCGAGAGCTGGCTCGACATCAACAACAACCGCGCCTTCCTGGCTGGCCAGATCTCGCTGACGGCAAACGGCGTTTCGCTCTATTACGCGGCGACCAAGGACCCGGAGATGGCCGAGATCGCCGAGGACATCCGCACCACCACCATGCCGGTCGGCCCGGTCGGCCAGCCGGCGGAGCTGCACCAGACCTCGACGCTCAACATCTTCCAGCACACCCAGTATCCGGAAGCGGCCAAGGCTTATATCGAGTTCATGTTCCAGCCGGAGCAGATGAACGCCTGGATCGAGGGCGCCAGCGCCTATTGCTGCCAGTCGCTCAAGGCCTATGCCGACAATCCGGTGTGGACCTCGAACCCGATCCACGAGCCCTATTCCAAGGCCTCGGCCAGCCTGCGGCCGAACGGCTTTGCCGGGCCGCTCGGACCCTCGTCAGCCGCCGTCATGGCCGATTACGTGCTCGTCGACATGTTCGCCGAGGCGGTGACCGGCCAGCGCACCGCGGACGAGGCCATCGCCAACGCCGAGCGGCGCATCGCCCGCTACTACCGCTGAGGATGCCGGCACCGGCCTGAACGGCCGGTGCCACGAGACGCGGGCGCGCGGGCGTTGCTGCCCGGGCGCCTGTCGGCGGCGGCCTCGGCCGCGCGCCCTTTCGGCAACGGAGACGATCGACGATGTCCAGCATAGAGGCGACCGCCAGGCCCTCGGCATTCCGCCGGTTCGTGCAGAGCCGCGGCGGGCTCGGCCTGTTGTTCATGCTGCCGGCGGCGGCGTTCCTTTTGTGCTTCCTGACCTATCCGCTCGGCCTCGGCATCTGGCTGAGCTTCACCGACACGACCATCGGCCGGACCGGCATCTTCATCGGCCTGGAAAACTATGCCTGGCTGTTCGACGATCCGGTGTTCTGGCTGTCGGTCTACAACACCATGCTCTACACGACGGTCGCCTCGGTGCTGAAATTCGGGCTCGGCCTTTGGCTGGCGCTGATCCTCAACGAGCATCTGCCGTTCAAGAACTTCTTCCGCGCCATCATCCTGTTGCCCTGGGTCGTGCCGACCGTCCTGTCGGCGCTGGCCTTCTGGTGGATCTTCGACAGCCAGTTCTCGATCATCTCCTTCGTCCTGATGAAATGGGGCTGGATCGACGCGCCGATCAACTTCTTGGGCGATCCGACCAATGCGCGGGCCTCGGTGATCGCCGCCAATGTGTGGCGCGGTATTCCCTTCGTGGCGATCTCGCTGCTCGCCGGCCTGCAGACCATCCCGCAATCGCTGAACGAGGCGGCGGCGCTGGACGGCGCGACGTCGTGGCAGCGCTTCACCAAGATCACCCTGCCGCTGCTGACGCCGATCATCGCCGTGGTGATGACCTTCTCGGTGCTGTTCACCTTCACCGATTTCCAGCTGATCTACGTCCTGACCCGCGGCGGGCCGGTCAACGCCACTCATTTGATGGCCACCCTGTCGTTCCAGCGGGCGATCCCCGGCGGCCAGCTCGGGGAGGGCGCGGCCATCGCGGTGGCGATGATCCCGTTCCTCTTGGCCGCGATCCTGTTCTCCTTCTTCGGCCTGCAGCGACGCCGATGGCAGCAGGGAGGCGGCGAATGAGGCGCGTTCAGATGCTGGGAGGAACGATCCGATGAGCAAGCAATCGGCGGCCGCCAAGGCCGCGAATGACCGGGCCGAAGCCTCCGGCCTCAGCCAGTTCGACACGCTGCCGCGGCGGATCCTGACGCTCTACCTGCCTCTGGCGGTGTTCGTCTTCGTCCTGCTGTTCCCGTTCTACTGGATGGTGATCACGGCGGTGAAGCCGGACAACCAGCTCACCGATTACCAGACCTACAGCCCGTTCTGGGTGGTCGGGCCGACGCTGGAGCACATCAAGTATCTCCTGTTCGAGACCTCCTATCCTGGCTGGCTGTGGAACACGATGGTGGTCGCCGTCTGCTCGACCTTCCTGGCGCTGGCCGCCTCGGTCTTCGCCGCCTATGCGATCGAGCGGATCCGCTTCACCGGGGCGCGGGTGACCGGCCTCATGATCTTCCTCGCCTATCTGGTGCCGCCGTCCATCCTGTTCATTCCGCTGGCCTTCATCGTCTTCCAGGTCGGCATCTTCGATTCCATGTTCGCCCTGATCCTGACCTATCCGACCTTTCTGATCCCGTTCTGCACATGGCTGCTGATGGGCTATTTCCGCACCATTCCCTTCGAACTGGAGGAATCGGCACTGGTCGACGGGGCGACGCGCTGGCAGATCCTGACCAAGGTGGTGCTGCCGCTGGCCGTGCCCGGGCTGATCTCCGCCGGCATCTTCGCCTTCACCCTGTCCTGGAACGAGTTCATCTACGCGCTCACCTTCATCTCCTCCTCGGAGAACAAGACGGTGCCGGTCGGCGTCCTGACCGAACTCGTACGCGGCGACATCTACGAATGGGGAGCGCTGATGTCCGGCGCGCTCCTGGGTTCGCTGCCGGTCGTGATCCTCTACTCCTTCTTCGTCGACTACTACGTCTCGTCGATGACCGGGGCCGTGAAGGAGTAGCGGCGGCGATCCGGGCGGTCGATCGGGGGACCGCCGGCGCGCGGATGCGAGCACCGGTGTAGTCGCGGCTGCCGAATTTTTCGACATTCGCGCGCATCCTTTAGGGGGCTACGAGTCTTATCCGAGTGAACATCCCTTCACCCGGAGCAGACATGACTCAGCAATCGAACGCGGATAAGCCGCTGGACGCCGGTACGACGCAGGACTATCGCGGCGAGGGCGGCGAGCTGCATCAGGTCGCTGGCGGCGACGTTCCCCAGATGACGACCCAGGGCGGCGCCCCGATCGGCGACGACCAGAACACCCTGAAGGTCGGTCCGCGGGGCCCGACGCTGATCGAGGACCAGGCGTTCCGCGAGAAGATCTTCCATTTCGACCACGAGCGCATTCCCGAGCGCGTCGTCCATGCGCGCGGCTTCGGCGTCCATGGCGTCTTCGAGACCTATGAATCCCTGTCGGACATCACCCGGGCGGACATGTTCCAGCGGGCCGGCGAACAGACCGAGATGTTCGTCCGCTTCTCGACCGTGGCGGGCAACAAGGGCTCGGCCGACCTCGCCCGCGACGTGCGCGGCTTCGCCTGCCGCTTCTACACCAAGGAAGGCAACTGGGACCTGGTCGGCAACAACATCCCGGTGTTCTTCATCCAGGACGCGATCAAGTTCCCCGACCTGATCCATGCCGCCAAGCAGGAGCCGGATCGCGGCTTCCCGCAGGCCCAGACGGCGCATGACAATTTCTGGGACTTCATGTCGCTGACGCCGGAAGCCATGCACATGGCGATGTGGATCATGTCCGACCGCACCATTCCGCGCTCCTTCCGCTTCATGGAAGGCTTTGGTGTCCATACCTTCCGGATGATCAATGCCGAGGGCAAGTCGACCTACGTCAAGTTCCACTGGAAGCCCAAGCAGGGCCTGCAGTCGGTCGTGTGGAACGAGGCGCTGAAGCTGAACGGTGCCGATCCGGATTTCCATCGTCGCGACCTGTGGGACGCAATCCAGATGGGCGACTATCCGGAGTGGGAGCTCGGCCTGCAGATCTTCGACGACGAGTTCGCCGACCGCTTCGACTTCGACATTCTCGACGCCACCAAGATCATTCCCGAGGAAGAGGTGCCGATCCGCGTTGTCGGCAAGATGACGCTGAACCGCGTCGTCGACAATTTCTTCCAGGAGACCGAGCAGGTGGCGTTCCAGACCGGCAACATCGTGCCGGGCATCGACTTCACCAACGACCCGCTGCTGCAGGGCCGCAACTTCTCCTATCTGGACACCCAGCTGAAGCGACTCGGCGGCCCGAACTTCACCCATATTCCGGTGAATGCGCCGCGCACCGAGGTCCGGCACTTCCAGCAGGACGGTCATATGTCGATGCGCAACCCGAAGGGTCGCGCCAATTACGAGCCGAACTCCTGGGGCGGCGCGGCCGGTGGCCCGCGCGAGGCACCGCGGGGCATGTATCAGAGCTTCCCGGCCGAGGAAGCCGGCCAGAAGCGCCGCATCCGCTCGGAGACCTTCGCCGACCATTACAGCCAGGCGCGGCAGTTTTACCTGTCGCAGACCCAGACCGAGCAGCAGCACATTGCTGACGCCTTCGCCTTCGAGCTGTCCAAAGTGGAGACGGTGGCGATCCGCGCGCGCATCGTCTCGCATCTCCTCAATGTCGACGAGGATCTGGCCAAGACGGTCGCCAAGAGCCTGCGGCTGAAGGAGATGCCGGCCCCGGCCGAGGCCGCCATGCCGACGCGCATGGATCTGAAGACCTCGCCGAAGCTGTCGATCATCCTCAACGGTCCGGAGAGCTTCAAGGGCCGCAAGGTCGGTGTGCTCGTGACCGACGGTGTCGATGCCGCGCTGCTGTCCGGCCTGAAATCCGCCATCGAGGCGGAAGGCGCGATGATGGAAATCGTCGCCCCGATGGTCGGTGGCGTCGAGGCCAGCGACGGCAGCTGGATCGAGGCCAAGCAGAAGGTCGATGGCGGTCCGTCGCTGCTCTACGACGCGGTGGCGGTGCTGGCGTCCGCGGATGGCGCGTCCACCCTGACCAAGGAGGCGACGGCTCGCGACTTCGTCACCGACGCCTTCGCCCATTGCAAGTTCATCGCCTATTCGGCTGAGGCGATGCCGCTGTTCGAGAAGGCCGGCGTCGCCGGTGATCTCGACGAGGGCTGCGTGAAACTCGGCAGTGCCGAAGACGCGAAGGGCTTCATCGTCCAGTGTCGCAAGCTGCGCCACTGGCAGCGCGAACCGAACGTCAATGCGGTCTGACGGTTCGACTCTTCGACGGGGCGCCCTGGGCGCTCCGTCAGGCGGCCTCGATTATCGGCCGATCGTGGCGGTTCCCGCCCGCAACGAGGAGGAGCGCCTGCCGGCGCTTCTCCGCGCGCTCGCGGAACAGTCCTGGCTCGCCGGCACCGGCCGGCAGCTCGACGTCGTGATCGTTCTCAACAACACCGACGACCGGTCGCGCGCGGCAGCGGAGACGGCGGCGGCCGGCACCATGCTGCGGCTGCATCTGGTGGAATGCCTGTTTCCAGCGCCCTTCGCCCATGTCGGTGCGGCGCGCCGGCTCGGCATGGATCTCGCCTGCACCCTGTCGCCGGATTCCGGCCGCACGATCCTGCTCACCACCGATGCCGACGCGGTGCCGGCGGACGACTGGATCGTGGCCAATCTCGCGGCGATCGAACGCGGTGCCGATCTGGTCGGCGGCCTGATCATCGGCGACCGGCGCGAAGAGGCCTTGCTCGGCCCGGCCTTCGCGGCGCGCGCCAGGAATTACCTTCTTTATGCGGAATTGTGCGACCGGCTCGCCTGTCATGTCGATCCGCTGGCTCACGATCCCTGGCCAAGGCATCGCGACCATACCGGCGCGAGCCTTGCCGTGCGCGCCAGCGTCTACGAGGCGGTCGCCGGCCTCCCGGCGGCGTCGTTCCGCGAGGATCTCGCCTTCGTGGCCCGCGTCCGGCAGGCTGGCTTCAGGCTGCGCCACGATCCGGCGGTGCGGGTCGAGGTATCGGCACGCACGCATGGCCGGGCAGCCGGCGGCATGGCCGATACGCTGGCCCAATGGGTGGCCGAGGCCGAAGCCGGGCGACCGCATCTGGTGGAGGCCCCGCAGCGCGTCCTGGCGCGGGCCATCCGCCGCAGCCTTTTGCGCGATGCGGCCCATGTCGAAACGGACGGGCTCGCGGCCATCGCCACGCGGCTCGGACTGAAGCCCGCCGAGCTGCATGATGAGGAGGGCCGGGTTCTGCCGCCGCATCTCCTGGTCGAGCGCCATGCGCCGGACGAGCCCGATGCCCCCGGCACGGTGCCGGTGCTGGATGCGATTGCGGAATTGAGAGCGTTGATCGGCGAGGATGAGGCGAGGGAACATGCTGCATAAGCTCCGGCCACAGGACGAGGCGGCGTCGCTGCGACGCGCATTGGTGGCGCTGTCGCGCAGCTACGAGACGGAGGCCGAGTTTCCCCATGCGGGTTTCGCGCTGCTGTCGGGGTCGTCGCTGGCCGCCGATCCGCCGCTGGAGCCCGCCGCCATCGGCGATCTTCTGCGTCTCCTGGCCGAGGTGGGCCGCGGCGATCTCGGCGTTGGCCGCATCTATGAGGGGCACGTCAACGCGCTGTTGCTGATCCGTGCCTTTGGCAGCGAGGCCCAGAATGCAGCGGTCCGCAATGCGGCGGCCGAAGGCGCATGGCTGGGTGTCTGGAATACCGATGCGCCGGGCAAGCCGCTGATAGAGAACGACAGTGTTCTCTCGGGCGCCAAGAACTTCGCGTCCGGCGTCGACGGGCTGACCCGCGCGATCGTGACGGTGCCGGACGAGGCGGGCCGGAAGATGCTGCTGATGCCGCTGGCCGATGCGCCCGTCGACCGGTCGTGGTGGGACCCGATGGGCATGCGCGGCTCCGGCAGCCACGTCGTCGACTTCACCGGACTGGAGATCGAGGACGCACATCGTCTCGGCCAGCCGGGCGACTATACGCGCGAGCCCTGGTTCAGCGGCGGCGCGATCCGCTTTGCCGCAGTGCAGACCGGCGGCCTGCACGCCGTCTTCGACGTGGCGCGGGATCATCTGCTGCGCACCGACCGGGCGGGCGATCCCTATCAGGCACAGCGGCTCGCCCGCATGGGCCTGCATGTCGATGCCGCCCATGGCTGGCTGGCGCGCGGTGCAGAGGCGTGGAGTGCGGCCGCTGCCGACCCGGAGAATGCCGCAAAGGCGAGGCGCCTCGTGGCTACGGCCAATGCCGTGCGCTCGGCCGTCGAGGTCGCGGCGCTGGCCGTGCTGGAAGAGGCGGAGCGGGCCGTGGGCGCCGCCGGCTTCAACCGGCCGCATCCGCTGGAGCGGCTGGTTCGCGACCTGCGCACCTATCTGCGTCAGCCCAATCCGGATGGCGCCCTGCGCAATCTGGGCGACGCGATCGCGGCGGGCGACTGGCTTCCGGGAGAGGGCGCATGAGCGAGGCGCGCGATCCGCGCACTTTGACCGCCCGCAGCATCCTCATCGTCGCGCCCCACGCCGACGACGAGTCGCTTGGATGCGGCGGGCTGGCGGCCATCCTCGCCAAGGACGGCCGCCAGTTCCATACGCTGTTCGTCACCGATGGCGGGGCGTCGCATCGCAATTCGGCGACATGGCCGCGGGCGGCGCTGGCCGCCAAGCGCCACCGCGAGGCCGAGGACGCGCTCGCCATTCTCGGTCTCGGCACCATGCCGCGCAGCTTTCTCGGCCTGCCCGATGCCGATCTGCCGCCGGAAGGCTCGCCCGGCTGGGACGCGGCCCGCGCCCGGGTCGTCGAGATCATTGCCGACGCCGAGCCCGATCTGGTGCTGCTGCCCTGGCGGCGCGATCCGCATTCGGACCATCGCGCCGCCTGGCATCTGGTCACCCAGGCGCTGGAAGAGGCAGGCTTGGCGCCGGCGCGGATGGAATATGCGATCTGGCTCGACGAACTGGGCGCGCCGGAGGATCATCCCCGCCCCGGAGAAATGCACCGGGTTTCCTTCGACATCGCCGATGTCGTCGAGACCAAACGGGCGGCGGTGGCCGCGCATCTGTCCCAGACCACCGCGCTGATCGACGACGACCCCGACGGGTTCATGCTCGACGCCGCCACCATTGCCCGGCTGACGGGCCCGATCGAAAGTTACTGGCAGGATGGCGAAGCCGATTGATCTGGACGGGTTCGAGGCGATGTTTGCCGCCGATCCCGATCCCTGGGGCTATGCCGCCTCGCCCTTCGAGCGATTCAAGCGCCGCATCCTGATGGAGGCGGTGGGCACGCGGATGTATGGCCGCGGGCTGGAGCTGGCCTGCGCCAATGGCGAGAACAGCGCGGTGCTTGGCCGCAAATGCCTGCGGCTCCTGGCGCTGGACGGCTCGCCGACGGCGCTGGCCATCGCGCGGGACCGGAACCGGGCGACGCCGCGCATCCGTTTCGCCGAGGCCGTGCTGCCGGGCGGGATGCCCCGCGGGCCGTTCGACCTGATCGTCGTGTCGGAACTGCTCTATTATCTTGCGCCGAACGACCTGCAGGTGATGCTCGCCGCTTGCGGGCGGCCGTCGCTGCCGGCGGACGGATCGTGTTCCTCCACCATTTCCTTGATTTCGACGATGCGGCGACGCCGCCGGCGCTGGTCGCGGACGCCGTCGAGCGCGCCTTCGCGGCTGGCTTTCGCGTCGGCTACCGCGCCCGGACGGGCCGCTTCGTCGCTGTCGCCTTCGACCGCTGAGGCAGGCCAGGCGGGGAGCGGCCCAGGCGGTCAGTTCCCGCCGGCGGCGCCCAGCAGCGTGCCGACGAAGCGGGTCGTTCTTGGATCGGTGGGCGTGCGGAAGATCGTTTCCGGCGGGCCCTCCTCGACGATCTGGCCGCCGTCGAGAAAGGCGACATGATCGGCGATCTGGGCAGCCAGCCGCAGGTCGTGGGTGGCCATCAACATGGTCATGCCCTCCTCGGCGAGGGTCCGCAGCACGTCGACGACCTCGATGGCGAGTTCCGGATCGAGCGCCGACGTCGGCTCGTCGCACAGAAGCAGCGTCGGCGAGGCGGCGATGGCCCGCGCAATGGCGACGCGCTGCTGCTGGCCGCCCGACAGGGTCGCCGGCCAGGCGTCGGCCTTGTGGGCCATGCCGACCTTTTCCAGAAGCGTCATCGCATGGCTTCGCGCCTTCGCGGCCGGCCATTTCCAGACGGTGACCAGTCCTTCGGTCACATTGTCGGCGACCGAGCGATGCGGAAACAGCTGGAAGTTCTGGAACACCATGCCGGTCTTGCGGCGCAGCGTCAGGATCTCGGCCTGCGACGGGCGCTGGCCCGGCGCGAAGGCGACCTTCGCATCGCCGATCTCCAGCGTGCCGGCCTCGGGCATTTCGAGAAGGTTGGCGGTGCGCAGCAGCGTGCTCTTGCCGCTGCCGGACGGGCCGATCAGGGCGGTGACGCGGCCCTCGGCGATGGACAGATCCACCCCGTCGAGGACGGTGTTGTCGCCGAAACTCTTGGCGATGCCGGACAGGCGGATCATGCGCCGGACTCCAGATAGCCGCCCTGACGTCCGAAGCGTTCCTCCAGCCGGCTCTGCAGGGCGGAGAGCACCGAGGACAGGACGAGATAGAGCAGTGCCGCCTCGACATAGAGGATCAGCGGCTCGTAGGTCGTCGCGACGATGCGCTGGGCCTGCTGGAACAGCTCCGGCACGGTGATCGCCGCGGCCAGGGAGGTGTCCTTGACCAGCGAGATGAAGGAATTCGACAGCGGCGGCACGGCGACACGCACGGCCTGCGGCACGATGGTGCGCTTCATCGCCTGGTTTCGGGTCATGCCGATCGCATAGGCGGCTTCCCACTGGCCCTTGCTGATGGAGGACAGGGCCGCGCGGATGATCTCCGACGTATAGGCGCCGACGCTGAGGGTGAAGCCGATCAGCGCCGCCGGAAAGGCGTCGATCAGGATGCCGACGCTAGGCAGGCCGTAGAAGATGACGAAGAGCTGGACGAGCAGCGGCGTGCCGCGGATGAACCAGACATAGAAGCGGGCGATGGCGGCCAGCGGCTTCGGCCCGAACAACCGCACGACGGCGGTCATGAAGCCGAGCGACAGGCCGAAGGCGAAGGACAGGATCGCCAGCGGCACGGTGAAGACGAGACCCGCCCGGACCAGCGGCCAGAGCGAGTCGAGCATCAGTTGCAGGGTGGGGGGCAAGGGACGGTCCGATCCTGTCGCAGCAAGCGGGCGCTGGTAGTCGGGTTCCGGTGCTCGGCCGGGACCTCACCCTTCGGCGACGATGTAGGGCAGCGGCAGCGGCGGGCATCCCGCCGCTGCCGTCGATGATCAGCGCGAGACGTCGGCGCCGAAATATTTCTGCGAGATGGTCTCGTAGGTGCCGTCGGCGCGGATCGCGTCGAGCGCCTTGTCGATCTCGGCGACGAGCTCGGGATTGTCCTTCTGGACGACCACGCCGGAAGCGGCGGCCTCGGCCTCCGAGGCGACGATCTTCACCGGTGCGTCAGGCTTCTGCTTCTTGAAGTCGAGATAGGAGAGGTTGTCGTTGATCGTCGCGTCGGCGCGGCCGGTGAGGACGAGCTGGATCGACTGGTCGAAGCCTTCCGTACCGACCAGGCTGGCGCCGGCTTCCTCGGCAATCCGGCCGTAATTGGAGGTCAGCGACTGGGCCGCCCGTTTGCCGTCGAGATCGGCGAAGCTGGCGATGTCCTCATTGTCGTCCTTCACGATCAGGACCGCCTTGGAGACGATATAGGGCTTGGAGAAGTCGAAGCGGGCCTGCCGCTCCTCGGTGATGCCGACCTGGTTGATCACCGCGTCGTAGCGATCGGAGGCGAGGCCGGCGATCAGGCCGTCCCACTTGCCTTCGACGAACTCGACCTCGACGCCGAGCCGCTCGGCGATTTCGCGGCCGATCTCGACATCGAAGCCGACGAGGGCGCCGGAGGCATCGTGATAGGTGAAGGGGGCATAGGTGCCCTCGGTGCCGATCCGCAGGGTGCCGGCGGACTTGATGTCCTCGAGGCTGCCGGCATGGCCGGCGGTGCCGAGAAGAAGGGCGGCGGTGAGCGTTGCGAGCGTGAGCTTCATGGGGGTCATTCCTGAAATGGGAGGCGCCTGTCGCGCGTTGTCCGCAAACTCGGTATTCGCGGAGCTTCCATCAAGGAATGGTTTGGCGCGGGGACGCCGGATCGGAGTTGGTTGTACCCGTCGTCGCCATTCGGCGGGCGCTGGGTATGAGAGTGGACGACCGTTCCTGTTCGTCCCCAGCGTCCGGCGAAGGCCGATCTGACCGGCCTCCGTGAGTTTGTGGACAGTGCGCCTTCTGCGACGATGCTAGCCGGCAGCGGTTCCCGCGCGGCGTGCAATGACGGTCGGAGCCGCCGCGACGGCCAGCAGCGCAAGGCCGGCCATGTCGATCCAGATGTTGGTCGGGGAACATCAAGAGGCCGCCGGCAACGAGGAACAGCGCGCGGCGCAGCGGCGTGACCACGCCGCCGACCGGCTCGGTGCCCTGCAGCGCGATGGCAAAGAGCACGCAGCCGAGGGCGTAGAGCGCCGTGGTGTAGGCAATGTCGATGGTCGTTCCCTCCAGGAGCAGCTGGGGTACGTAGACAAAGCTGAACGGCATCAGCACCAGGGTGGCGCCGAATTTGAGGGCCGCGAAACCGGTCTTCATTGGCGGTGCGTCGGCGATGGCGGCGCCGGCGAAGGCGGCGACGCAGACCGGCGGCGTGATGTTGGACAGGCACGCGGCATAGAACACCGCCAGATGCGCGGCCACCACAGGCACGCCGAGATTGATCAGGGCCGGCGCGCAACCACCGACAGGATGATGTAGGAGCCGGTGGTGCTCGACCCCATGCCGATGATGATCGAGGACGACCGTCACGAGGCAGAGCGCGACGAACAGATTGCCGCCGGAAAAGTCGATCAGGACGGCGGAGAACTTCAGCCCGAGACCGGCCAGGACGATGCCGCCGATGATGATGCCGAGCGTGCCGATGGCGGCGCCGGCCGCCGCGTTGCTGCGGGCGCCGC
>Ga0064013_1065_pt1 | contig 13512 bp, 13 predicted proteins | sample CrowatWCoCulture_FD_61583 | JGI IMG/M metagenome (GOLD analysis project Ga0064013, IMG submission 61583) | Marine cyanobacteria communities from the University of California, Santa Cruz, USA, analyzing cyanobacterial DNA methylation -... | ecosystem: Host-associated > Microbial > Bacteria >...
CCTCGTCGCCCAGCGACAGCGTCTGGTCCGCCCCGATGACGATCTCGTTCGGATGGCGCTCGGACACGTCCGTGGCCTTGGCTTCGGCGAGGATCGCGGCGACATCCTCCGGCCCGACACCGGATTCCAAGAGCGGCGCCTCGATGGCGCGCTCGTCGAGATCGCTGGATTCGGCGGTAAAATCGATGCCGGCGTTCTTCAGAAGCTCGCGGCGGTGGACGCTGCTCGAGGCGAGCACGATGCCCTTGGACATGTGAATCCCATTGTACCGGTTTCGTCACGTACGGCCCGACTGATAGCCGCTGACCGGCAGAATTGCCATGGAGGGCGCCGGACTCGATTCTCCCCGCCGGCACAAGGGCGAAGCCGATTCCCTCCCGGAATTCTTCGCAGGCTGTGGGTTGTGCGGGAGTAGTCGACGGGCCGGACGCGCCATCCGTCAGGCCGGTGACAAACCCCCGTCTTGTCCACAATCGGCGACAGGATCCGCTTGGGCATGGCGATTGCGGAAGACTGGGGACAAAAGCGATTCGTCCCGCACCATCCCAAACTCATCCCCAGGAAGGACGTCCATGGCGTCAGGACGCAAGCTGCTGATAGACCGATCGGATCGGGCAATCGTCCCCGGGATTGTCCCCGGACGACACGATGCGGCATTCCGGCCTGTGGACGATCCTGCTAAGGGCTCCATCTAGGCGGGACCCTGTGAATTCCTGCAATCCACCGAGTCATAGAATCAAAAGACTCATCTGAAAGAAATCTTTCTTTTTTAATGGGAGCCCTGACCTGATGAAGACGCGCAAGCTTGTCCGTGTCCTGGAAGGCGAACGCATCTTCCCCCCTCCGGTGTGGCTGATGCGGCAGGCCGGTCGCTATCTCCCGGAATATCGGGCCACCCGTCAGACGGCCGGGGGCTTCCTCGAGCTCTGCTACAATCCCGACTTTGCGACGGAAGTGACGCTTCAGCCGATCCGACGCTTCGGATTCGACGCGGCGATCCTGTTCTCCGACATTCTCGTCATCCCCGACGCGCTCGATCGCGGCCTGCATTTCGTGCAGGGAGAGGGACCGAAACTGACGCCGATCCGTCCCGACGAGATCGCGCGCCTCGATCCGAGCCGCGCCGACACCCATCTGGCACCGGTCATCGCGACGGTGGCGCGACTGCGCAAGGAACTGCCGGAAGAGACCTCGCTGATCGGCTTCTGCGGCGCGCCCTGGACGGTAGCGACCTACATGATCGCCGGCCACGGCACGCCCGACCAGGCGCCCGCACGGCTGTTCGGCTATCGCCATCCCGACGAGATGGAGCAGCTTCTGTATCTCCTCGCCGAGATGGGCGCAGACTATCTGATCCGGCAGCTCCAGGCCGGTGCCGACTGCGTCCAGATCTTCGATTCCTGGGCCGGCGTTCTGGATGAGGCGTCCTTCGAGGCCTATGCGGTCAAGCCCGTCGCACGGATGGTCGAGAAGGTCCGTGCCGCGGTGCCGGACGCCAAGATCATCGGCTTTGCCAAGGGCGCAGGCTCGCTGCTGAACGGCTATCGCCAGAAGACCGGCGTCAATGCCGTCGGTCTCGACTGGACCGTGCCGATGGACCAGGCGCGCGCGTTGCAGACGGAAGGCGCGATCCAGGGCAACCTCGATCCGCTGCGGCTGATTGCCGGCGGCAAGGCGCTGGACGAGGGTGTCGACCGGATCCTGGAGGGGCTTGGCGACGGGCCGCTGATCTTCAATCTCGGCCACGGCATCACCCCGGATGCGCCGATCGCCCATGTCGAGGCGCTATTGAAGCGCATCCGCGGCTAGGTCCCTTGCCGTGCAGCATGCGCCACGCGCCGGACTTGGAAGCCTGCCGGCTTCGGGTTATGTCGCGGGGCGCTCTGCCGCCGGTCTCTCGTCCCGGGCGTCATTCAGTGAAGGCGCGCTGCATCAGCTTCGAAGGATCGTTGCATGAAGAAGGCCATTATCGCCCTCGCCGTCATGGCCGCCGTGATCACCGCCGTATTCTGGCTGGTGCCGGTGGAAGCCCTGTTGTGGATGAAGACGCTGCACATCCTGGCGGTGATCGCCTGGATGGCGGGCATGCTCTATCTGCCGCGGCTGTTCGTCTATCACGCAGAAGCGGCGACCGGCACGCCGCAGTCCGAGACCTTCAAGATCATGGAGCGGCGGCTGCTCAAGGCGATCATCAACCCGGCGATGATCGTCACCTGGGTCGCCGGCCTCTGGCTGGCGGTGAAGGGCGGCTGGTTTTCCGGCGGCAATGGCTGGCTGCACGCCAAGATCGCCCTGGTCGTGCTGATGTCCGGCGTTCACGGCTATTTCTCGGCTTCGGTGCGCCGCTTCGCCAATGACGCCAACACCAAGCCGTCGCGGCATTGGCGGATCATGAACGAGGTCCCCACCGTCCTGTTGATCGTGATCGTCATCCTCGTCGTGGTGAAACCGTTCTGATCCCCGTCTTATGCTGTCACGCAGGACGCATTCTTCTCAACACCCGTGCGAAACGGGTCGTCGCAACCGTATCGCGTGCCGCGACGCCGACCGTGCCCCGAGGGATCGATGACTGATACGCAGATGGACCAGGCAACGAGCCTCGTGGTGATGGGACCCGCCGGCGTCGGCAAGACGACGACCGCAGCCGGCCTCGCCGACATGCTGGCCTGGCCCTATGCCGAGGCGGACGAGTTTCACCCCGCCGCCAATATTGCCAAGATGGAATCCGGCACGCCGCTCGATGATGCCGACCGCGCACCCTGGCTGGCCTCCATCCGCGACTGGATCAGCACTGAAGCCCATGCCGGGCGGTCCACCGTCGTTACCTGTTCGGCTCTGAAGCGCAGCTATCGCGATCTCCTGCGCGAAGCCGATGCGCGTGTGCGCTTCGTCTGCCTGACCGCCACCCCCGATCTGGTCGGTCGGCGCATGGCGACGCGGCAGGGCCATTTCATGCCGGTGTCGCTGTTGAAGTCGCAGTTCGACACGCTCGAGCCGCTGCAGGTCGACGAGGACGGCATCGTGGTATCCGTGGATCTGCCGGCGGACGAGGTCGTGGCAACGGCGTTGCGGGCGCTGCGGCTGAAGCCGGCACCGGAAAAAGGCTGATCCGCAAGCGCCGCTGCTGATCCAGCGTGGTGCCCTTGCAGCGAGCTCCTGCTGGAACGCCCCTTGCCAGGGCCACGACACGTCGCCGAACGCCTTGCGCTGCCGGGATTGTCCGTTTATGTGTAGCGTCTACATCCCGCCTTTGGGCGATGCGCGACGTTTCCGCCGCGTCGATCCCCCGCCGCAGACCAGTTCGCGTTTCCGGCCCAGCGTTTTCCCATCTCCGCCTTGATTGTCTGGAAGAACTTTCCGGACGAACCCCGTAAAGAGCCTTTCCCGAATGAAACTTCAGGACCTGAAGAACAAGAGCGCGCCGGAACTGATCGCGTTCGCCGAAGAGAACGATGTCGAGAACGCCTCTGTGCTGCGCAAGCAGGAATTGCTGTTTGCAATTCTCAAGCAGCTTGCGGCGCAGGAAGTCGAGATCATCGGCGAAGGCGTTGTCGAGATTCTGCAGGACGGTTTTGCGTTCCTGCGCTCGCCGGAGGCGAACTATCTCCCCGGCCCCGACGACATCTATGTCTCGCCGTCGCAGATCCGCAAGTTTCAGTTAAAGACCGGCGATACTGTCGAAGGTCCGATCCGTAGCCCCAAGGAAGGCGAGCGTTACTTCGCTCTTCTGAAGGTCAACACGATCAACTTCGACAATCCGGAGAAGATCCGCTACAAGAGCCACTTCGACAATCTGACCCCGCTCTATCCCGACGAGCGGTTCAAGATGGAGCTCGATGAGCCCACTGGCAAAAAGGACATGTCGGCCCGGGTGATCGATCTTGTCGCCCCGCTCGGCAAGGGCCAGCGCGGACTGATCGTCGCGCCGCCGCGCACCGGCAAGACGGTGCTGCTTCAGAACATCGCCCATTCGATTACGGCGAACCATCCCGAGTGCTACCTCATCGTCCTGTTGATCGACGAGCGGCCCGAGGAAGTCACCGACATGCAGCGCTCGGTGCGCGGCGAGGTCGTCTCCTCGACCTTCGACGAGCCGGCACAGCGCCACGTGGCCGTCGCCGAGATGGTCATCGAGAAGGCCAAGCGTCTGGTCGAGCACGGCCGCGACGTGGTTATTCTCCTCGATTCCATCACCCGGCTCGGCCGGGCCTACAACACGGTCGTTCCCTCGTCCGGCAAGGTGCTGACCGGCGGTGTCGACGCCAACGCCCTGCAGCGGCCGAAGCGCTTCTTCGGCGCGGCCCGCAATATCGAGGAAGGCGGCTCGCTGACCATCATCGCGACGGCGCTGATCGATACCGGCAGCCGCATGGATGAGGTCATCTTCGAGGAATTCAAGGGCACCGGCAATTCGGAAATCGTGCTCGATCGCAAGGTCGCCGACAAGCGGATCTACCCGGCCATGGACATCCTCAAGTCCGGCACCCGCAAGGAGGACCTCCTGGTCCCGAAGGCGGATCTGCAGAAGATCTTCGTGCTGCGCCGTATCCTGTCGCCGATGGGCACCACCGACGCGATCGAGTTCCTCAATGACAAGCTCAAGCAGACCAAGACCAATGCCGATTTCTTCGATCAGATGAACACCTGATCGACCGCTGAAGGCATGATTCACGTGAAACGGCGACCTCAGCGGTCGCCGTTTTCGTATGGAGCGCGCGCCGGCACAGGAGCCACGCGAGGGGGCTCTTGATTCCGCTCCGCGCCGGCCCGAAAACGGCAAGACGCATCGGGGAGGATGAGAATGGGCGAGAAACCGGCAGCCGTGGCACGGGTCGAGGCGGCGGCGATCGACAAGGGGCTGAAGATCTCCGTGGTCGAAACGAGCAGCTCCGCGCGCTCGGCCGAGGAGGCGGCCCAGGCGGTCGGCGCCAGTGTCGGCCAGATCGTCAAGTCGCTGGTCTTCCGCGGCAAGGACACCGGCAAGGCCTATCTGCTGCTGGTATCCGGCGCCAATCGCGTTGACGAGGCATTGGCGGCCCAGACCATCGGCGAGGCCCTTGAGCGGCCTGACGCGGATTTCGTCCGCTCTGCAACGGGCTTTGCCATCGGCGGCGTCTCGCCGCTCGGTTGCAACGGCGGAGCTGTCCGTCTATATGGACGAGGACCTCTTCCAGCATGCCACCGTCTGGGCTGCGGCCGGAACGCCGAAGCATGTCTTCGAAGTCGTGCCGCTGCAATTGCGCAGCGCGACCGGCGCGGTGATCTGTCGGGTCGCCTGACTGCCCCTGTCCAGCCCCGGCGCGCCATTGAACCCGCAGCCATCTGAATCGAGCCCATCGAGGCCCCGCTTGACCCATAGCGACACCATCGCCGCCCTTTCCTCCGGCGCCCTGCCCGCCGGGGTCGCCGTCGTGCGTGTTAGCGGTGCGGCTGCACGAGAGGTCATGGAGCGCCTGGCGGGATCGGTGCCACCGGAGCGCCGCGCCAGCCTGCGCCGCTTCCGCGACGCCGGCGACCGGACGATCGACCGGGGCATTGCATTATTCTTCCCGGGGCCGGGTAGCGTCACCGGCGAGGATCTGGCGGAATTCCACCTGCATGGCGGGCGCGCCGTCGTCGCGGCCTTCCTTGAGGCTGTGACAAGCATTCCCGGCGTGCGACTGGCCGTGGCAGGCGAGTTCACCCGGCGCGGCTTCGAGAATGGTCGGATCGACCTGACCGAAGCCGAAGGACTCGCCGACCTCCTGGCGGCCAGCACCGAGGCCCAGCGCCGCATGGCCGTTACCCAGGCCGGCGGCGCCCTGCGCGCCCTCTACGAGGGCTGGATGCGCGATCTTACCAATGCCCGGGCGATGATCGAGACGTCCTTCGACTTTGCCGACGAAGGCGATGTGGATGACGACGTTGCCAGCGGTGTGGAGCGGCAGGTGGCCGTGGTCGCCGAGGCCATGCGGACGCATCTCGCCAAGGCCGACCGCGGCGAGATCCTACGCGAAGGCTTCAAGGTGGCGATCGTCGGCGCGCCCAATGCCGGCAAGTCGAGCCTTCTGAATGCGCTGGCCGACCGGGAGGTCGCCATTGTCACGGAAATCCCCGGCACCACGCGAGATGTCATCGAGGCGACCCTCGATCTCGGCGGCATCCCCGTGCGCTTCTCGGACACCGCCGGCATCCGCGAAACCGCCGACAGGATCGAGGCGATGGGCATCGAGCGGGCGCGCGCGGTGATGGATGAGGCCGATCTCGTCCTGGCACTGGTGGACCCCCATGCCGGCCCGACGACGCTGGAATGGCTGAGTGGGCTGCTGACTCACGTGAAACACCCGCTGATGCTTGCCGGGCAGGAACCAGCGCCGGAGGAGGCGCCCCAAGATCAGCCCGCATCCTCCAGGCCGATCCTCACCATCCGCACCAAGATCGATCAGGACGAATTGACCGGCGGCGCTCCACCCCAGGACCCCGGCTGCGATCTCGCGATCTCCACCCGCACCGGCGAAGGGCTCGCCGACCTGGTTGCGCGGATCGCCGAGATTGCCGCGGCGGCCGTGGGCGACCCGGACGATGTCGTTCCCGCCCGCACGCGCCACCGGGAACTGATCGGCGATGGGTTGCGGCTTCTAACCGAGTTTCAGGCTGCGCACGGCATGCCGGCGGAAGTCCGCGCCGAGACACTGCGCCGGACCAGCCACCGGCTTGGTGCGCTCACCGGTCAGGTCGGGGTCGAGGATTTGCTCGAGGTCATCTTTTCCGAGTTCTGCATCGGCAAATGACTCACGTGGAACACCGGGTCGGTGTCCACAGGTCGCACTGAGCCCGGTTTCGCGCTGCCTTGGCGTTGTCCGGATTGACAGATCCGCATGGCGCGGTCTTTACCCATCGCCATGGAACACTCTTTCGATGTCGTCGTCATCGGCGGCGGTCATGCAGGCTGCGAAGCGGCCAGCGCGGCCGCGCGCGCCGGTGCCCGCACTGCTCTCGTCACCCACCGCTTCGACACGATCGGGGCGATGAGCTGCAATCCTGCCATTGGCGGGATCGGCAAGGGCCATCTCGTCCGCGAGATTGATGCGCTCGGCGGATTGATGGGCCAGGTCGCCGATGCCGCGGGCATCCAGTTTCGCCTGCTCAACCGCCGCAAGGGACCGGCCGTGCGCGGCCCGCGCACCCAGGCCGATCGCCGCCTTTATCGCGAGGCGATGCAGGCCGCCATTCGCGCCCAGTCGGGCCTCGAGGTGATCGAGGGCGATGTTGCCGATCTGACCCTCGACGATGCGAACCGTGTCACCGGGATCGTGCTCGGCGACGGCCGGACCATGAGTTGCCGCGCCGTCGTCCTGACGACCGGGACCTTTCTCTCCGGCCTGATCCATATCGGCGACCAGAAGATCCCCGCGGGCCGGATGGGCGAAGACCCCTCGACCGGTCTGTCGGGAACGCTTAGCCGTCTGGGCCTGACGCTCGGCCGTTTGAAGACCGGTACGCCGGCGCGGCTCGATGGCCGCACGATCGACTGGGCCGGCCTCGACCGCCAGGCGCCGGATGATGTACCGGTGCCCTTCTCCTATCTGACGACGACCATCGCCAACCGCCAGATCGATTGCGGGATCACGCGGACGACGCCGGAAACCCATGCGATCATCCGCGACAATCTCGGGCGTTCGGCGCTGTATTCCGGACAGATTGCCGGCAACGGTCCGCGCTACTGCCCCTCGATCGAGGACAAGATCGTCAAGTTCGGCGATCGCGATGGTCACCAGATCTTCCTGGAGCCGGAGGGCCTCGACGACGACACCATCTATCCGAATGGCCTGTCGACCTCGCTGCCGGAGGACGTGCAGACGCTCTTCCTGCGTTCGATCCCGGGCCTGGAGCGGGTCGAGCTGCGCAAGCCCGGCTACGCCATCGAATACGACCATGTCGATCCGCGCGAACTCGACCGCAGGCTGGCCGTGCGCCGAGCCGAGGGGCTGTTCCTGGCCGGTCAGATCAACGGCACGACCGGTTATGAGGAAGCCGCCGCACAGGGCCTGATCGCCGGCCTGAACGCCGCCCTGCTGGCCGCTGGCAGCGATGCCGTTACGATCGGCCGGGCCGACGCCTATATCGGCGTGATGATCGACGATCTCACCCGGACCGGTGTCTCGGAGCCCTATCGTATGTTCACGTCGCGCGCCGAGTTCCGGCTGTCGCTGCGTGCCGACAATGCCGATCGACGCCTGACCCCGCTCGGCCTGTCGCTGGGTATCATTGATGCTGAGCGCCGTCAGGTCTTCGAGGCGAGCGAAGCCTCGCTGGAAGCAGCGCGCACAAAGTTGGAAGCATCGAACCTGACGCCATCGGAAGCCCAGCGTCATGGCCTGCCAGTCAATCTCGACGGCCGTCGCCGGTCGGCCTGGCAGCTCCTGTCCCAGACCGATGTGGATCTGGATCGGCTTGCCATTGTCTGGCCGGAGCTTGCCGAATTCGCGGGTCCGATCCGTGAGCGGATCGAGATCGAGGCGGCCTATGACGTTTATCTCGACCGTCAGCGCAAGGACCAGGAACGGCTGCGCCGGGACGAGAAGCGGGCCCTCCCCGTCGATCTGAACTACATGGCGATGGTCGGCCTTTCCAATGAACTGCGCCAGAAGCTGACGGACCGGCGCCCGGCGTCGATTGCCGAGGCCGAAGCCATCGACGGGATGACCCCCGCCGCCCTGGCGATCATTCTGGTCGCGCTGCGCCGGGTGGAGATTTCCCATGCGGCGTGATCGTGATTCGGAAAAGCCGGCGAGGCCGTATATTCGCCCGGCGAACAAGCCACGCTCGAACCCGAAGCCCCGACCCGCAGAGGTTGCAGCGGCGCAGAAGCGCGGACGGGCGGAGTTCCTGTCCATACATAATGTTTCACGTGAAACGCTGGAGCGGCTTGACCGCTACGTCGCATTGCTGACCGAATGGCAGACTCGCATGAACCTCGTCGCGCCGGCGACGATCGGTGATGTCTGGTCCCGCCACATCGCCGATTCGCTGGCGCTCGAGCGGCTTCTTCCCGAGGCGGCAGTCTGTGTGGATCTGGGGTCAGGCGCGGGCCTGCCTGGACTGGTGATCGCCGCTGCGCGTCCCGCTGTCAGCGTTGATCTTGTCGAGGCGAACAGCAAGAAGATCGCCTTCCTGCGGGCGGTTCAGCGCGATCTGGGTCTTCCCGGAACGGCCCACGCGGCGCGGATCGAGGATTGCGACGCCGTGCTCGCCAAGGCCGATATCGTGACCGCCCGGGCCCTGGCGTCGCTGACGGAGCTGTTTGCCCTCGTGGCGCCGCATATCCGCGCCGATACGCGCTGCTTCTTCCAGAAGGGGCGCAACCATGAACAGGAAATTAATGCGGCGACTGCCCATTGGCGATTCAGCATGATACAGCATGAATCGAGCCTCGATGACGGATCTGTCGTCCTCGAGATCGACGAGATCGCGCCGCGCTGAGCGGCGGCAGCCCAGGCGGAGACGGGACCGGTCCTCTCCGGTCGGCAGCCGACACCGCTCGATGGCGGAGCGGGAGCGGATCGATGGATGCGATGAGCGGACAGCCGATGCGGATCATCACGATTGCAAATCAGAAGGGCGGGGTCGGCAAGACGACCACCGCCATCAACCTTGCGACGGCGCTGGCCGCGATCGGCAAGCGTGCGCTGCTGATCGATCTCGATCCCCAGGGCAATGCCTCGACCGGGCTGGGCGTCGACCGCGACAATCGCGAAGTGTCGTCCTACGACGTTCTGACCGAAGCGTCCTCGATCACCGAGGCAGCCATGCCGACGGCGGTCCCCAATCTCAGCCTGATCCCCTCGACGCTCGACCTTCTCGGCCTCGAGATGGAAATCGCCGGTGCGACCGGCCGCGCCTACCGGCTGCGCGACGCGCTGCATTTCCACCAGGTCGAGACGCCGCAATTCGACTTCGTGCTGATCGACTGTCCGCCGTCGCTGAACCTTCTGACCATCAACGCCATGGCCGCAGCCGATTCAATTCTGGTGCCGCTGCAGTGCGAGTTCTTCGCCCTCGAAGGCCTCAGCCAGCTCCTGCAGACGGTTGAGCAGGTGCGGGATTCGCTGAACCCGACGCTCGACCTGCATGGCATCGTGCTGACCATGTATGATGGTCGCAACAATCTGGCGGCGCAGGTGGTGCGGGACGTGCGGTCCTATATGGGCGACCATGTCTACGAGACGATCATCCCGCGCAATGTGCGGGTCTCCGAAGCGCCGTCCTTCGGCAAGCCGGCGATCCTCTACGACATGAAATGTCCGGGCAGCCAGGCCTATATCCGACTGGCCTCGGAGATTATACAGCGCGAACGCGGGCTGCAGGCAGCATGAACAACTTCCGATATGGCGATCACGGAAGGGCGAGCGAAGACCCCGATGCGACGGACGGGGATGGCGCGGGCGCGCCGAGGAACGGGGAGACCAAGATGAACGAAGACAAGTCGCGCCAGCGTCTCGGGCGTGGACTCGCCTCGCTGATCGGGGCCGGTGCGTCGGCCCCTGCCCGTCCCGGCCAGGGTTTCGGCGCCCAGGCCGAGCAGCCGGCACCGCCGGCCATCCCGGCCGAGCGCCATATTCCGATCGACGCGATTTCGCCCAATCCGAACAATCCGCGTCGCACCTTCCACGAGGCCGATCTCGACGACCTGACGGCGTCGGTGCGCAATCATGGCGTCGTGCAGCCGCTGCTGGTGCGGCCGCGGCCCGGCGTGCCGGACGGGTTCGAGATCGTCGCCGGCGAGCGCCGCTGGCGGGCGGCGCGTGCCGCGGGGCTCACCGAAGTGCCGGTGGTCATGCGCGAGATCGGCGACCGCCAGTCGCTGGAAATCGCCATCATCGAGAACGTTCAGCGTGCCGACCTCAATGCGGTTGAGGAAGCGCTGGGCTACGAGATGCTGATCAACGAGCATGGCTACACCCAGGCCGATCTGGCCGATGTACTGGGCAAGAGTCGCAGCCATGTCGCCAATACGCTGCGGCTGTTGAAGCTGCCCGAAGAAGTCCGCACCATGGTAGCCAGCGGCACGCTGTCGCCCGGCGCGGCGCGTACGGTGGTCACGGCAGAGGATCCGGTGTCGGTGGCCAAGCAGATCGTCTCGCGCGGCCTCAGCGTGCGCGAGGCCGAGGAACTGGCGCGCCAGCCTGTGGCCGGCGGGACCGCCAAGCCCAAGAAGTCGTCTGGCACCAGGAGCCAGCCGAAGGCCGCGCCGGCGCCTGAGAAGGATTCCGACGCGCTGGCACTCGAGCGGCTGCTGGCCGAGCTTCTGGGCATGCCGGTCGAGATCGAGGTCAAGGGCGACGGCGGGTCGATCCGGATCGAATATGCCGATCTGGAACAGCTCGACGAGATCTGCGGCCTGCTTCAGACGCGGGTTCAGCGCGGGTCCGAGACGGCGCGCACACGCGATCTGTAGCGGAACGCGGACGCCACGTTTCACGTGAAACATCCCGCATATGCCGGTTGCGTGCGCGGGTAAGACCCTGTTGTGGTTGGATATTCTGCCGCGGTGATCCGTGAATCAGTGCCGTATGCGAAGGCGGGCGGCTTCGACGGCGACGTCGAGCAGGGTCTGGCGAGTGATCGTCAGGGCCAGGCCGCCTTCCTTGCGGCTGGCCAGAATATCAGCGTCGATCCGCTGAAGGATCATGGTGATCGCCTCGAGCGGCCAGGCCGAGAGGGCGACCTCCATGGCATGCTTGCGCCGGAAGTGGGGGCGCCGGCGCTCGACCACCCGGCCGATGGGCTCGCCGCCCTTCTCCACCATCTCCCGCATGGTCTGTAATTGCTGGAAATAGCGCAAGAGGTGCTGGTGGAGCTGGAAGGTGGCGGTGCCGGCCGAGACCAGCCGGTCGATGAGATGCGGCAACCGCCGCACCTCACCGCTGGCGGCGGCATCGATGGTTTCCTCAAGCGTATCGGCCGAGACGTCACCGACGATGGCGCGCACGTCTTCTTCCGTCACCGATGAGGTTCCCAGCGCGTAGAGGCAGAGCTTGCGGATCTCGCCGCGTGAGGCGATGCGGTTGGCGCCGAGGCGGGCGCGCAATTCGTCCCGCGCCTCGCGGCCAATGGTCAGCCCGCTCTCGCGCATCTCCTCGTCGATCATCCTGTCGATCGCCCGCCCCTCGTCCTGGTAGCAGGGCAAGGCGATGGCGAACTTGCCGCGCTCGGCATTGGCTCGCAGGGCCGAGCTCTTCTTCAGGTCGCCGGCTTCGAGAATGACGATGGCGCCGTCGAGCTTCTTTGAGGAGAGCTCTGCCACGGCTTCGGCCAGGGACTTGCCGTTGCCCGCGCCGCGCACGCGGATGAGGCGGGTGCCGCCGAACATCGAGACGGTCTGCGCCTCGTCATACAGGCGGCCGATGTCCTTCTCCAGCTCATCGGCGGCCAGCGTCACGGCGGCGAAGGGATCGCCGCGGTCGACGCCGGAGAGCTCGGCGGCCTTCTCGGAACGCTCGGAGACGAGGCCGGGATCGGGCCGTAGAGGAGGATGACCGGATAGGAGAAGTCGGGCCGCGACAGGAATGCCTCGACCTCGCCAGGTTTCTTCTGCGCCATGGAATGGTCCCTGTTGCGCCGGCAAGGGGCCGCCTTCCCTGCCGGCGTTTTGCCTGGGGACGTGTCTACACGCCGGCCTTGGTCAGCGCACGGGCGATTTCCAGCTCGATCTGTCCGGCGACGGCCTTGCCGGCACGGTCTCGCGCGTCGATCACCGCCCGCTGGCTCTGATAGAGCTGGCCGGTGCGGTCGAAGGGCACCGTCTCGGTGCGCGTCCCGGTGGCCAGCACGGTGCCGTCGGAGTTCCGGGTCAGGGTGTAGCTGGCGCTCATGTAGTAGAGCGAGGCTGCGGCCTGCCCGCCCGGCTCGACTGCAATGCCGATCTCGCTGCCGCTGCCGCTGAGGGCAACGGTATAGAGCGGTTCGCGCACCCGCGTGCCCTGGTTCAGCCGGAACAGCAACGCGTTGCGGACGATCTGGAGGGTGCGATTGCCGGCCTCGGAGATGGCGATCCGGCCACGCAGGGAGACGAGCTGCCCGTCCGGCGCCATGACCTCGGAGGTCAGGCCGCCGGCATAAAGCGGCCGTCCGGTGCAGCCCGAGAGGGCGAGGCCGCCAGCGAGGAGACAGAGCGCCGCGAGAGCGCGAGGCCGGCCCGCATCAAAGAACGACATTGACGATTCTCCCGGGGACGACCACGACGCGCTTCGGCGAGTTGCCGGCCAGCGCTGCCTGCACGACGTCGAGCGCCAGCGCCGCCTGTTCGATATCAGGTTTGCCGGCCGAAGCCGGTACGGTCAAGTCGCCGCGCTTCTTGCCGTTGATCTGGACCGGCATGGTGATGCTGTCGTCCTTCAGGAGCGCCGGGTCGACGTCCGGCCAGGGGCCGCTGCGGCGAGGCCGTCCATGCCCAACGTCGTCCAGCATTCCTCGGCCAGATGCGGCATCATCGGCGCGATCAGGCGCACCAGGATGGTCAGGGCCTCGCGA
>Ga0064013_1066_pt1 | contig 13409 bp, 6 predicted proteins | sample CrowatWCoCulture_FD_61583 | JGI IMG/M metagenome (GOLD analysis project Ga0064013, IMG submission 61583) | Marine cyanobacteria communities from the University of California, Santa Cruz, USA, analyzing cyanobacterial DNA methylation -... | ecosystem: Host-associated > Microbial > Bacteria >...
CCATGGCGAGGCCGCCGCGCATGAAGCCGATCAGCGCCGAGACGAAATTGATCAGCCGGCGCGAGATGCCGCCGGTGTTCATCAGCGCACCGGCGAGGATGAACAGCGGAATGGCGATCAGCGGGAAGCTCGTGGCGCCGTCGAACACCGACAGGGCCGCGTTCAGGAAGCCGAGATGACCGTTGAGGATGTAGACGCCAACGAGCGCGCTGGCGAGGATCGCGACGGCGATCGGCAGGCCGATGGCGATCATCACGAACAGGGACAGAAGGATCAACGCCTCGGTCATTTGGAATCTCCAGCGCGCGAAGCTTCGAGCTCGGCCTGGGCGCGAGCGATTTCGGCGGCGATCTCACGCTCCTCGGGGTCGAGCCCGATCCTAGCGTCCTCGTAGCGTTCGGGCAGCGTCAGGAGACGCGCCAGGATCACCAGGCCCGCACTGACCGGCAGGATGCTCTGCACGAAGCTGCGGGAGACGAAGCGCACCGAGATCAGCGTCTCGTTGCCGAAAATGTCGAGAATGGCCCAGCCGGCCCAGCCGATGACCGCGAAGGTCGCCAGGAAGATCAGCTCCACGCCGGAAAACAGCAGCAGGCGGCCTTTCGGCGGCAGGGAATAGAGCAGGCCGCTGAAGCTCAGATGCGCATTCCGCATGGTCGCGAGGGCGGCGCCGGAAAAGGTGATCCAGGCGAGGAGCACCGAGGCGACCTCGTCGTACCAGATCAGCGAATTGCCGGAATAGCGGTAGCCGACGCCGAGCAGCACCACGAGGGCGAGGACGACGAGCAGGAAGATCGTCACGGCCTGAAGTGAGACGTCAAGCCAGCGGGCGAGCCGGGACATGGGTGGGTTCCCCCGATGAAGAGTTCTTGTGGGCAGGGCCCGGACCGGTCGGCGGGGAGAGGCGTCGCCCCTCCCCGCCGGTCATGGATCGCGATCGATCAATCGGCGAGCGACATCGCCTTGTCGATCATCTCCTGCCCGCCATCGACTTCGGCGGCGAACTTTTCATAAAGCGGCTTGGAGGCATCGACGAAGGCCTGGCGATCGGCCTGGTTGACCTTCATGCCGGACTCTTCGAGTTCCTTCAGCAGCGTGTCGTCATCGGCCGCGCCCTGCTCGCGGGCCCACAGCGCCACCTCCTCGGCGGTGGTCTTCAGAACCTCCTGGATTTCCGGGTCGAGCTTCTCGAAGGCGGTGACGCCGACGGTCGGATAGGCCGGCGAATAGACGTGGCCGGACATCGACAGATATTCCTGCACCTCGTTCAGCTTGCCTGCCGAGATGTTGGTCAGCGGGTTCTCCTGGCCGTCGATGACGCCGGTCTGCAGCGCGACGAAGACTTCCGAGAAGGACATCGGCGTCGGGTTGGCGCCGTAGGTCTTGAACATCTCGACGCGCCAGGACGAGTTCGGCGTGCGAATCTTCAGGCCTTCCAGATCGGCCGGGGTGTTGATCGGCCGCTCGTTGTTGGTGATCTGGCGGAAGCCGTTCTCCCAGATGGCGAGGGGGCGATAGCCCTGCTCCTCGGCGGCCGGAACCAGCACGTCGCGGAACAGCGTCTCGTCGATGCGCGCCAGATGATCGCGATCCTTCACCATGAAGGGCAGGTCGAACAGCGCGTATTCGGCAGCGATCTCCGGCATGGTCGAAGACGGCAGGGTCATGTGCATGGTGCCCAGCTTGATCTTCTGGAGCATGTCCTTGTCCTTGCCGAGCTGCGAGGAGTCGAACACCTTCACCACGGCGGTGTCGCCGAGCTTCTCGTTGGCGCGGCGGGCGAACTCGCTGGCGGTGCGCTCCTGCAGCGAACCGTTGGCCGCGCTCAGGCCGAAGATGATTTCTTCCTGCGCCTGGGCGAGGCCGCTGGCGGCCAGAAGTGCGGCGGCGGCAACGGCCGATTTCAGCGTGAAGTGGATCATGTGGGTCCTCCCGTCAGATCGTTTGGGTTTGATGGTGGCTCGTATCTGCGCGACGCGACCTTGGCGGTCGTCTTGGATGTATTGGAGGGGCACTCGCCCTCAGGCGGCCCGGGGTCCCTGCAGCCCCTTGGCGAACAGTGCCGACAGCGGCGTTTCCGGCGGCGGCAGGATGTCCCCTCGGCAGCCTTGCGGGCCGCCAGCATCAGGCCGAGTTCGATCGCCTTCTGCCCGGCGCCCGGATTGGCGATGCCCTGTCCGGCGATGTCGAAGGCCGTCCCGTGGGCCGGCGTGACGATCGGGAACGGATAGCCGGCGATCAGCGTGACGCCGCGATCGAAGCCGATCAGCTTCATGGCGATCTGGCCCTGATCGTGGAACATGGTCAGGACGGCGTCGAACTCGCCCTTCATGGCGCGCACGAAGACGGTGTCGGACGGCACCGGACCGGTGACGGCCATCTGGTGGGCCTGGGCGCGCTGCACGGCCGGCAGGATGATCGCGTCGTCCTCTGTGCCGAAATTGCCGCCGTCGCCGGCATGCGGATTGAGCGCGGCGACGCCGATGCGCGGCCGCTCGTAGCCGGCGCCCTGCATCGTCTCGATGGTCAGCCGCAGGCTCTCGAAGACGCGATCCTCGGTGATCGTCTCGGCGACCTTCGACAGCGGGATGTGCGAGGTGCAGCGGGCGTTCCAGACCTCGTCGAGAACGTTGAACTCGCTGCCGTTCTTGGTGACCTCGATGGTCCGGTTCACGAAGCCGATCTCGTCGACATAGTCGCTTTCCGACAGGCGCATCGAGTGCTTGTTGAAGGGCGTGAAGAACACCGCGTCGGCATAGCCGTTCTTGGCCGCCAGAAGCGCGCAGCGGAAATTCGCCAGCGCCGAGGCGCCGCCCTCCGGGCTCGAGGCGCCCAGCGTGATCGCCGTCGGATCGCAGTTTGCGAGATCGACGAAGCAGCTGCGCTGCGGCCGCTCGCTGCCGAGGTCTGCGGCAGTCACCATGGGCAGATCCAGCGTGACGCCGGCATGGGCGGCGCCCATGTCGAGCACCCGGCGGTCGCCGATCACCAGAAGGGTCGCCGTCTGCGCCACGGGATCGGCGAGAAGCCGCGCGGCCAGCTCCGGGCTGATTCCGGCCGGATCACCAATGGCAAAGGCCAGGACTTGGGACTGGGGCATGCTGTTTCCTCACCGGTTCCGAATATCGCATTTTGCATACGATATTTTTCTTTGCACCCACAAGCCCCCATTTTGCTATAATCTCCACGACGACCCGAGCGACGCAGGAAGGTGAACCACATGGATGCGGCAGAGACGGCGACGCTGGACGCGCCCCTGATCCAGCGGCAGACCCTGCACGAGCAGGTCGCCGGGCGGATCCGCGACATGATCATCGAGGGGCATCTCCCGCCGGACTCGCGAATCAACGAGGCAGCGCTCGTCCAGAGCCTCGGCGTTTCGCGCACGCCCTTGCGCGAGGCGCTGCGCACCCTGGCCGGCGAAGGGCTGATCGACATCCGCCCGTCGCGCGGCAGCGTCGTGCGGCGCTTGTCGCCAGAGGACGTCGCCTCGATGCTGGAAGTGCTGGCCGAGCTCGAGAAGCTGGCGGGCCGCCTGTGCTGCGAACGCGCCACCAACGACGAGCTCGCCGAATTGCTGGCCGTGCACGACGCCATGATCGGCTATTACGAGAAGCGCGAGCGCCTGCCCTATTACAAGATGAACCAGGCGATCCATTCCGGCATCGCCCGGCTGTCGCGCAACAACATGCTCATCGACGTGCAGGGCACCATCCAGGGCCGGCTGAAACGCATCCGCTTTCTCGGCAATCAGGGCCCGAAGCCTGGGCCAAGGCGGTCGCCGAGCACGAGGAGATGGCCGTGGCCCTGCGAAACCGCGACGGCGAGCGGCTCGGCGAGGTCCTCGGCCGGCATCTGCAGAAGACCTGGGATCGCGTGAAGACCGTCGTCTAGCGACGAGGCGACATCGAGCTGTCGGGACCGGGTGTCTGGCAACGATCGGGCCGTGCAGCTCTGCGACGAAACCGTCCCGACGCCGCGCCTCACTTATAACAGGGAAACGCGGAAGCTGCTGCGTCCCACACGGCGAACCACTGGCCATTGTCGCGGCCCCCGCCAGACTAGTAAGGTCGCATGATCTTGGCGCCCGTCTTGCCGGGCTCCCGCAACCGGATCGCCAACGGCGTCCGGGTTCGACAGAGGCAGCATCCACCCCATGACGACAGACGCGTCCGTTTCCGACCGGCCCGGCGAGGCCGTGAGCCTGCCATGGCTGCTGGCCGAGACCACGATCATACAGGCGCTCGGCACCGCCGCGGTGCTGACCGTGCCGGCCCTTGCTCCCGCCGTCGCGCTGACCCTCGGCGTGCCGTCGAGCTTCGTCGGCTATCAGGTCGGGCTGGTCTATCTGGCGGCAATGCTGTCCTCGCTGGTCGGCGGCGCGGTCGTGTCGCGCTGGGGCCCCTGCCGCACCGGCCAGACCGCGATGGCGCTGACGGCCGCGGGCTGCCTTCTCGCCAGCATTCCCCATCTGGCCGGCATGATCGCCGGATCGCTGGCCATCGGCCTCTCCTACGGGCTGATCAACCCGTCCGCCTCCGATCTCCTGCAGCGCCATTCGCCGGCGCATCGGCGCAATCTCTTCTTCTCCATCAAGCAGACCGGCGTCCCGATCGGCGGCATCATGGCCGGGCTCATCGGCGCGCCGATGGCGGTGGCGTTCGGATGGGGGCGGTGCTGTGGGCCGTGGCCGCGACCTGCATCGTGCTGATGCTGGCGCTCGAACGCGGCCGCGCCCGTCTCGATGCCCATGCGAACCCGGCAACCCGGCTGCTGCGCTCGGCCGGCCTCGGCCTCACGACCATCCGCTCAGACCGGTCGCTGCTCATGCTGGCCTCCGCCTCCTTCTGCTTTTCCGCCATTCAGCTCTGCCTCGTCGCCTTCCTGGTCGTGCTACTGGTGGAGGAATTGCACATGGGCCTCGTCGAAGCCGGCATGGTTCTGGCCGCTGTGCAGGTGATGGGCGCCGTCGGCCGTCTGCTGTGGGGCCATGTCGCCGATCGCATCCACAGCGGTCTCGCCGTCCTCACCGGCCTCGCCGCGCTGATGGCCGTGGTCTCGACCAGCATCCTCTTCGTCTCGCCGCAATGGCCGCTCGCCGCGGTGATCGCAGCCTTCATGCTGCTCGGCCTCACCGGCGTCGGCTGGAACGGCGTCTATCTCTCCGAAGTCGCACGCCTCAGCCCCCTGCGCGCCGTCGGCTCGGTCACCGGAACCGCCATGTTCGTCACCTTCGCCGGCGTGCTCGTGGGACCGACCCTGTTCTCCTCGGTGCACAACCATGTCGGCAGCTACATCGGCAGTTACGGCGTTCTCACCGGGCTGGCCGTCATCGGCGGCTGTCTCGCCGCCGCCACCTGGCGGCGCGATCGCCGCAAGACCGGCGCTGCTGGTCACAGCCCGGCGTGAGCTGTGCAAACCGATCCGCGGTCTTAGGAGCCGGCGGAGAGCTGACGGGCGCATGTTTCCGAGCCCACGGCAGAACCCGAAAGGTGCCTGACGGGCCATGACACGGCTTTTGACGATCATCGCGCGCAATGGCCGCTGGATGCTGGTGGCGGGGCTCATCGGCGGCGTGCTATTTCCCGGCCTCGCGTCGCTCATGCGGGCCGGCCTGTTCCCGCTGATCGCCGCGATTCTCTTCGTCTCTGTCCTGCGGGTGGATCCCGCCCAGATCGCGCGGTCCCTGACCCACATGCGGCGCGACGTGCCGCTGGTCCTCTTCCTCCAGGTCGTGCTGCCCCTCGCCGTCGCGGCGATCCTTCATCTCGGTGGTGTCAGTGGCCCGCTCGCCAGCGTCGTCATTCTCACGCTGGCCGCCGCGCCGATCACCGGCGGCGCGGGCCTCGCCGCCCTCACCGGGCTCGACGGCATGACCGCGCTGCGGCTTCTGGTCTGGGGCACGATCCTCTTGCCGCTCACCTCGATGCTGCCCCTGCAGATCGTCTTTCCGGGCGCGGCGATCTCGCCGCTGGAGCCGGCGTTGCGCCTTCTCGGCGTCATTGCGCTGGCCGGTGGTCTGGCGGTCGTCGTGCGGCGGATCTGGCAGCCCGCAACGGAATCGGACGCTATCGTGATGCTCGATGCCGTGAGCGCACTGCTGCTCGCGGCTCTGGTCCTCGGGCTCATGGACGCGATCCAGCCGATGCTGTTGCGCGACCCGCTGCAGGTCGCCGGCATGCTCGCGGCCGCCTTCGCGCTGAATTTCGGGCTGCAGTTCGCGGCCAACACCGCCATGCGCCATGCCGGAAGCGATCCGGCCATCGGCGGCGCCGTCGCACTGATGGCCGGCAACCGCAATCTGGCGCTGTTCCTGGTCGCCCTGCCGCCCGCGTCGCTCGAGGCGATGATGGTCTTCGTCGGCTGCTACCAGATCCCGATGTTTCTCACCCCGCTCCTCATGCGCGGCTATTATGGCCAGGCAGGCAGGCACTGAGCGCCAGCTCGGAACCGTATCGTAGGTGTAGAAAACTGACGCGCGACACACATGCCAAGGTCACCTCGGCGGGGTGTCCTCGCGATCTTGCGAATGCACCCTTCGAACTCGCGGGGTGTCGGCCTCACGATGACGGCACCGTTCGCTGCAGAGCATCGGTCGCGGGGAGCCGGAAACTGCTGCAGAGCTTCTCACGGCTTCGACCGTCCGATCGTCGGGCCGCTATCGTCGCCGACAATTGATACGACCACACCAAGAGGGAAGGCGTCCAGGTCTCTCTGTGTCAGGCCCCAACGGACATCCATCGGATGGTCACGTAGGGGATCCAACGCCAAAACACGCCCATAAACGCAAAAAGCCCTCGGCGTGATGCGCGAGGGGCTTTGTGTGTTGGTTGTGAAGAAGGGTTTCGATGGGCAACTTGCGATTTGCAGACCTGGCGGCGACCGACTTTCCCGCGTCTTGAGACGAAGTATCATGGGCGCTGGGGCGTTTCACGGCCGAGTTCGGAATGGGATCGGGTGCGGCCGCCCCGCTAGAACCACCAGGTCGGCAAATGGCAAGTTGGAAGCTGGTCTTGAGAGGGCATTGTGATTGGTGCGCACCCTGTTTGGGGTGGGCATTGACGAATGAGAATGATCAAGCCGATCGAGCGATTAGTACCGGTAAGCTTCATGCGTTGCCGCACGTCCACACCCGGCCTATCAACGTGGTGGTCTACCACGGCTCTGATAGGGAGAACTCGTTTTCAGGTGGGTTTCCCGCTTAGATGCCTTCAGCGGTTATCCCGACCGTACATAGCTACCCTGCACTGCGGCTGGCGCCACAACAGGTCCACCAGAGGTACGTCCAACCCGGTCCTCTCGTACTAGGGTCAGATCCTGTCAATTCTCCTGCACCCACGGCAGATAGGGACCGAACTGTCTCACGACGTTCTGAACCCAGCTCACGTACCGCTTTAATTGGCGAACAGCCAAACCCTTGGGACCTGCTCCAGCCCCAGGATGCGATGAGCCGACATCGAGGTGCCAAACAACCCCGTCGATATGGACTCTTGGGGGTCATCAGCCTGTTATCCCCGGCGTACCTTTTATCCGTTGAGCGATGGCCCTTCCACGCGGGACCACCGGATCACTATGACCGACTTTCGTCTCTGCTCGACTTGTCTGTCTCGCAGTCAGGCGGGCTTATGCCATTGCACTCGACGACCGATTTCCGACCGGTCTGAGCCCACCATCGCGCGCCTCCGTTACTCTTTAGGAGGCGACCGCCCCAGTCAAACTACCCACCATACACTGTCCCGGATCCGGATGACGGACCGCGGTTAGACATCCATGACGATAAGGGTGGTATTTCAAGGATGGCTCCACGCGAGCTGGCGCCCACGCTTCAAAGCCTACCACCTATCCTACACATGCCGACACGAATGCCAGTGTAAAGCTATAGTAAAGGTGCACGGGGTCTTTCCGTCTGACCGCAGGAACCCCGCATCTTCACGGGGAATTCAATTTCACTGAGTCTATGTTGGAGACAGCGGGGAAGTCGTTACGCCATTCGTGCAGGTCGGAACTTACCCGACAAGGAATTTCGCTACCTTAGGACCGTTATAGTTACGGCCGCCGTTTACTGGGGCTTCGATTCAGAGCTTGCACCCCTCCTCTTAACCTTCCAGCACCGGGCAGGCGTCAGACCCTATACGTCGTCTTGCGACTTCGCAGAGCCCTGTGTTTTTGATAAACAGTCGCTACCCCCTGGTCTGTGCCACCCCACACTACTTGCGTAATATGGGGTCACGCTTCTTCCGAAGTTACGCGTGCAATTTGCCGAGTTCCTTCAACATAGTTCTCTCAAGCGCCTTGGTATACTCTACCAGTCCACCTGTGTCGGTTTCGGGTACGGTCTATACGGTGGGGCTATTTCCTGGAACCTCTTCACCGCACGATCAATCCAATAAGACCGTACGATACACGAGATCCGTCACTCTCCACCAGGCCCACGATTATTAACGTGGTTCCCATCGACTACGCCTTTCGGCCTCGCCTTAGGGGCCGGCTAACCCTGCTCAGATTAACTTTAAGCAGGAACCCTTGGACTTTCGGCGAGGGAGTCTCTCACTCCCTTTATCGTTACTCATGTCAGCATTCGCACTTCCGATACCTCCAGCAGCCCTCACGGGTCCGCCTTCACAGGCCTACGGAACGCTCCGCTACCGCTCGTCAAAGACGAGCCCACAGCTTCGGTGTATGGCTTGAGCCCCGGTACATTTTCGGCGCAAAGACTCTTAATTAGACCAGTGAGCTGTTACGCTTTCTTTAAATGATGGCTGCTTCTAAGCCAACATCCTGGTTGTTTTGGAGTCTTCACATCCTTTCCCACTTAGCCATAACTTGGGGACCTTAGATGGTGGTCAGGGTTGTTTCCCTCTCCACGACGGACGTTAGCACCCGCCGTGTGTCTGCCGGATAGCACTTCCAGGTATTCGGAGTTTGATTAGGTTTGGTAAGTCGGTGAGACCCCCTAGCCCATTCAGTGCTCTACCCCCTGGAGTGTTCATCCGACGCTCTACCTAAATAGATTTCGCGGAGAACCAGCTATTTCCGAGTTTGATTGGCCTTTCACCCCTAGCCACAAGTCATCCCGATCTATTGCAACAGATATGGGTTCGGTCCTTCAGTGCGTGTTACCGCACCTTCAACCTGCTCATGGCTAGATCACTCGGTTTCGGGTCTAATCCGACGAACTGAACGCCCTGTTCAGACTCGCTTTCGCTACGCCTCCACCTATCGGCTTAAGCTTGCTCGCCAGACTAAGTCGCTGACCCATTATACAAAAGGTACGATGTCACCCAGGACGAACCTTGAGCTCCATCTGTTTGTAGGCATTCGGTTTCAGGTACTATTTCACTCCCCTTGTCGGGGTGCTTTTCACCTTTCCCTCACGGTACTGGTTCGCTATCGGTCATGCACGAGTACTTAGGCTTAGAGGGTGGTCCCCCTAATTTCAGACAGGATTTCACGTGTCCCGCCCTACTCGAGGACCATCGGAGACATTATGCGTACGGGGCTATCACCCACTCTTGCCAGGCTTTCCAACCTGTTCCGCTTCTTCTCTCGATGGCCACTGGCCTGGTCCGCGTTCGCTCGCCGCTACTGACGGAGTCTCGGTTGATGTCCTTTCCTTCGGGTACTTAGATGTTTCAGTTCCCCGAGTTCGCTTCTAACCCCTATGTATTCAGAGTTAGATACCTTTTATAGACACCTGTTAATCCAAACGGTTCGCAAAACACGAAGTCTTGCCAACCGCTTGAACTTAACAGGCGTCAAAGGTGGGTTGCCCCATTCGGAAATCCACGGATCAAAGCTTATTCGCAGCTCCCCATGGCTTATCGCAGCGTATCACGTCCTTCATCGCCTGTGCATGCCAAGGCATTCACCAAATGCCCTTAAGTCACTTGATCATTCTCATCGTCAATGCCCACCATCCCGGCCCCGCCTAAACGGCACCAGGAGAGAGAGGCGAACATTCACAATGTCCTCTTCGAACACCGCAAATCCCGGCAAGGTGTGCAACCTCGTCCAAGATCCTGCAGCGGTGTTCTATCTGTCGACCGGGCGGCTAAACCCGATCGACGAAAGACCAGCTTCTTGAGACAGACCCCGACAATGTGCGGTCAGGCACATCGATCACGGGACAAAAGGCTTGTTGTCTCCAGTGCCGGGCGATGAACCCTTCACTGGAACCTTTCGTCGACAGATCGTCCAAACCCTGAGCGGGGCATGACCAGCAAAGCTGGCCAAAATGACGACCTTCGAGATCCGTCTTCTTCTTCACGATGATGATTGAGAACAGGCAGACCCGCGAACCGAAGTTCGAGGCTGCAAACTATTGTCTTTCTCCTGGATGGCGACTGCCGACGAATGGTGGAGCTTGTCGGGATCGAACCGACGACCCCCTGCTTGCAAAGCAGGTGCTCTCCCAGCTGAGCTAAAGCCCCATGTCCGGGTGCCGTCGACCGGTGCCGACCAAATATGGTGGGCCCGGGTAGATTCGAACTACCGACCTCACCCTTATCAGGGGTGCGCTCTAACCAACTGAGCTACGGGCCCGAACCGTTTCCGGCACTCACGCCAGTCGGCCTACGGGGCCCATGAACCTCAAAAGGCCCACGACACCAAACGCGATGGTCCGGCAATTCATCCAGGGAAGAAAGAGAAACGAAGGCGGCGGTGCCTGCCATCACGCCGTACACCCTCCTTGCGAAGGGCTCGTTGGCGCTCTTGTTCTGCGCGGCCCCGTCTGACTAACGGGACCTTTGTTCTAAAACAATCCGATACGGGAAGCCCGGCGGGCCACCTCTTGCGAGATGACGGACCGGACGCCGTGAGGGATCGTCCTTAGAAAGGAGGTGATCCAGCCGCAGGTTCCCCTACGGCTACCTTGTTACGACTTCACCCCAGTCGCTGACCCTACCGTGGTTGGCTGCCTCCTTGCGGTTAGCGCACCACCTTCGGGTAGAACCAACTCCCATGGTGTGACGGGCGGTGTGTACAAGGCCCGGGAACGTATTCACCGTGGCATGCTGATCCACGATTACTAGCGATTCCAACTTCATGCACCCGAGTTGCAGAGTGCAATCCGAACTGAGACGGTTTTTTGGGATTAGCTCACTCTCGCGAGTTGGCTGCCCACTGTCACCGCCATTGTAGCACGTGTGTAGCCCAGCCCGTAAGGGCCATGAGGACTTGACGTCATCCCCACCTTCCTCTCGGCTTATCACCGGCAGTCCCCCTAGAGTGCCCAACTGAATGCTGGCAACTAAGGGCGAGGGTTGCGCTCGTTGCGGGACTTAACCCAACATCTCACGACACGAGCTGACGACAGCCATGCAGCACCTGTGCACTCGTCCCGAAGGAAGGCATCCGTCTCCGGATACCGTCGAGGCATGTCAAGAGCTGGTAAGGTTCTGCGCGTTGCTTCGAATTAAACCACATGCTCCACCGCTTGTGCGGGCCCCCGTCAATTCCTTTGAGTTTTAATCTTGCGACCGTACTCCCCAGGCGGGAAGCTTAATGCGTTAACTGCGCCACCGAAGGATAAATCCTCCGACGGCTAGCTTCCATCGTTTACGGCGTGGACTACCAGGGTATCTAATCCTGTTTGCTCCCCACGCTTTCGCACCTCAGCGTCAGTTGTGGTCCAGTGAGCCGCCTTCGCCACTGGTGTTCCTGCGAATATCTACGAATTTCACCTCTACACTCGCAATTCCACTCACCTCTACCACACTCAAGACACCCAGTATCAGAGGCAGTTCCGGGGTTGAGCCCCGGGATTTCACCCCTGACTTAAATGTCCGCCTACGTGCGCTTTACGCCCAGTAATTCCGAACAACGCTAGCCCCCTTCGTATTACCGCGGCTGCTGGCACGAAGTTAGCCGGGGCTTCTTCTGTGGGTACCGTCATTATCGTCCCCACTGAAAGAGCTTTACAACCCTAGGGCCTTCATCACTCACGCGGCATGGCTGGATCAGGCTTGCGCCCATTGTCCAATATTCCCCACTGCTGCCTCCCGTAGGAGTTTGGGCCGTGTCTCAGTCCCAATGTGGCTGATCATCCTCTTAGACCAGCTATGGATCGTCGCCTTGGTAGGCCATTACCCCACCAACTAGCTAATCCAACGCGGGCTCATCCATCCCCGATAAATCTTTCTCCCGGAGGACGTATACGGTATTATCTCCAGTTTCCCGGAGCTATCCCGTAGGGATGGGTAGATTCCCACGCGTTACTCACCCGTCTGCCACTCACCCCGAAGGATGCGTTCGACTTGCATGTGTTAAGCCTGCCGCCAGCGTTCGTTCTGAGCCAGGATCAAACTCTCAGGTTTGATAAGAGTTGTTCCCGACCATTAGTCACTGTCTCAAAGCATTCGACGAGAGATACTTTTAAAACCAGACCCCCTGCACGCCCGGCCGAAACCAAACGCACAATCACCAGTCAGCATTCCTGCCAACCAGTGCAAAAAGATCCAGCCTGCTCAAACCTCACACCACAATCCAAAGACCGCAGCGCTCAGGCTCAAGCCGTACACTCTCATACCGAAACGTGATAACGATCGATCGTTCTCTCATGGATGCCTCGCAATCGGAAAGGAAACCGACACGAAGCTCCAGGCAAACAATCCGCCGCCCACGCTTCTCTTTCTTCTCAATCTTCAGTTTTCAAAGATCACGCCAATCAGATCGGCGGCGGGACACCCGGACAAGTCCGGTCATACCCTGAGGAGGGTCGCTGCAAAGCGGCTCTCGATAGATGATGACGATGGAGGCGCAAAACCGAACCGGTCAGAACAATTTGCCCCGATCCAGTTCCCTGCGGACCGTCCGGCCCGCTCCGGCGCCACCGCCGTCGTCGATGAACGCGATATAGGCCACCCCATCCGCTCCTGTCAACGACCGCAGTCGCAAAAACTTCGCAAAAAAGCATTTCGGCGATCACGGCCCCTGGTGGGCCCGTACGGCCCCGGGAATGCAGGCATCGCGCAGCGCGGTCGGCCCGAGCGTCCTCCAGAACCGAACACCTCGGATCCTTCGGATTGTCAGGCTCGGCCTGTCCGGGCCGCCAAGGGCACGGAGGGAGAACCGCTCCTGCCGGGCAGCGTCATTCGATCGCCCCGCCCCCTGCGCTCACTCCAAGGGGACCAGGCAACATCTGCATAAGGCGGGCGGAGGGCGAAAGCCGGGGCACGCGCTGGCGCCTGCCGAAGCTGTGCACAGCTCATACGGACATGCGCAGCTTCGCATCCGCCGGGGGGATGCAGATGCCAGCCGGGGCGGGTTTTGCAGTGAGTGCACGCGCGCGTTACGCGCTCGCGCGCGAGACGGGGGGTCGCGATGGCTTGAGGCGCCGGACGCGGCCCTGTATGCGCTATGGGGTGCCATCGCGCTCGAGTGTCGCGATGGTCGATATTTCGCCACCT
>Ga0064013_1067_pt1 | contig 13032 bp, 8 predicted proteins | sample CrowatWCoCulture_FD_61583 | JGI IMG/M metagenome (GOLD analysis project Ga0064013, IMG submission 61583) | Marine cyanobacteria communities from the University of California, Santa Cruz, USA, analyzing cyanobacterial DNA methylation -... | ecosystem: Host-associated > Microbial > Bacteria >...
CCGCCGACGGCGCAGAAGATCACCATCTCGATCGACGGCACGATGCCCGACGAAGGTCGGCGACATGAAGCCCACCTGCAGGGTGAAACATCGCCCGCCGACACCGGCAAGCGCCGCGGCGAAGCAGAACACGAAGGTCTTGAAGGCGGCGACGTCGTAGCCGGAGAAGCGGCACCCCGGTCCTCCCTTGTCGCGCAGCGCGACGAGGATGCGGCCGAGCTTGGAATTGCGCACGAGCATCGACAGGCCGATGGCGCCGAGCAGCAGCAGCGCGTTGACGAAATAGAGGATCGTCTTGGCGTCGTCGGTGCGGATGTCCCAGCCGTGCAGCGTTCGCAGGTCGGTGATGCCGTTGACGCCGCCCGTATAGCCCTGCTGGCCGATGATCAGGATGGTCAGGATCGCGGCGATGGCCTGGGTGATGATGGCGAAATAGACGCCGCCGACCCGCCGGGTGAACATCGCGAAGCCGATGACGAAGGCGAGGATCGCCGGCACCAGCACCACTGCCAGAAGGGTGAAGCCGAAGGAGTGGAACGGCTCCCAGAAGAAAGGCAGCTCGGTCAGCTGGTTCCAGTCCATGAAGTCCGGAATGCCCGGGGTCGACTGGATCGCCGTCGCCTCCGACGTCGAGGCCTCCAGCTTCAGGAACATGGCCATGCAGTAGCCGCCGAGGCCGAAGAAGATGCCCTGCCCGAGGCTGAGAATGCCGGCCGAGCCCCAGCACAGGACGAGGCCCACGGCGACGAAGGCGTAGGTCAGGTACTTGCCGACGAGGTTGAGGCGGAAGGCGTCGGTCATCGCCGGGATCACGACGATCAGCAGGGCTGCGAGGAGGAGGAAGCCGATCGCCTCGTATCGGCCGTTGGAAGACAGGAACTTCGTCATGGTTTGATCCTCACCGGCGGACTTTGAGGGTGAACAGGCCCTGCGGTCGCAGCATCAGGATGCCGACGACGGTCAGGAGGGTCAGCACCTTGGCCATCGACCCGGACAGGAAGAATTCCATGGTCGACTGGGCCTGGGAGATGGTGAAGGCCGAGGCGATGGTGCCCAGAAGGCTTGCCGCGCCGCCGAAGACGACGACCAGAAAGGTGTCGACGATGTAGAGCTGGCCGGCGCTCGGCCCGGTCGAGCCGATCATGGTGAAGGCGCTGCCGGCGACCCCGGCGATGCCGCAGCCCAGCCCAAAGGTCATCCGGTCGACCTTTTCGGTGTCGATGCCGACGGCGCCCGCCATGGTGCGGTTCTGGACGACGGCGCGGGTCTGCGCGCCGAGCCGGGAGCGGAACATGACGAGATAGACGCCGAGCGTGATGAGCAGCGTGATCGCCATGACGATGAGCCCGTTGATCGGGATTTCGATGATGTCGGTCAGAGGCAGCGAGCCCATCATCCAGCTCGGCAGGGTAACGCCCACCTCGCGCGCGCCGAAGATGGTGCGGTAGGTCTGCTGCAGGATCAGCGACAGGCCCCAGGTGGCGAGCAGCGTGTCGAGCGGGCGCTTGTAGAGAAAGCGGATCAGGCTCATCTCGACCGCGACGCCGAGGGCGCCGGAGGCGAAGAACGCCAGCACCACCGCCACGAAGAAGGAGATCGGCACCAGCGCCGGCAGGAAGGCTTCGAAGAAGCCCGCGACCAGATAGGTCACGTAGGCGCCCAGGATCATGAACTCGCCATGGGCCATGTTGATGACGCCCATCTGGCCGAAGATGATCGCGAGGCCGAGGGCCATGAGCACCAGGACCGAGAACAGCACCAGCCCGGCAAAGCCCTGCATGGCGAAGATCGATCCGAGTTCGCTCCAGGAATAGTCGGCAAACATCCGGGGCTCCTTGTTGGGCGGAAGGGGGCTCGGCGCACGGGGTCGCGGGAAGCGGAACGTGGCGCGGGCGGGAAGACGGCTGGGTCGGGCAAGGGCCGGGGGATCGGCCGATCGACGGACCGTCCGTTAGGGACGGCCCGCCGGAGCGTTGCGGCTTACTGGTAGCCTTCCGGGAACGGATCGGGCTCCATCAGCTCTTCGGTCTCGTAGACCACCTCGTACTGGCCGTCGGCCTGGGCGTGGCCGATGCGCGTCTTGGACCAGAGGTGATGGTTCTCGTGGATGCGCACATAGCCTTCCGGCGCGGTGGTCAGTTCGATGCCCGGGGACGCCTCACGAACCGCGTCGATGTCGAAGCTGCCGGCCTTCTCGACCGCGGCCTTCCACAGCCAGGGGCCGAGATAGGCGGCCTGGGTCACGTCGCCGATGACGATGTCCTCGCCCCACATGTTCTTGAAGTCGGCGACGAACTTCTGGTTGTTCTCGTTCGGCAGGCTCTCGAAATATTTCATCGCGGCGTAGGCGCCCTCGATGTTCTCGCCGCCGATGCCGCGGATCTCGTCCTCGGTCACCGAGATCGTCAGGAGGACCGGGGCCTCCTTGGTCATGTCGATGCCGGCGGCCTTGAGCTGCTTGTAGAAGGCGACGTTGGAGCCGCCGACGACGATGGCGTAGATGACGTCCGGCTTCTTCAGCTTGATCTTGTTGATGACCGAGTTGAACTGGGTGTGGCCGAGCGGGTAATAGTCCTCGCCGACGACCTTCAGGCCGAGCTTCTCGATATGCTTGCGCGCGATCTTGTTGGAGGTGCGCGGCCAGATATAGTCCGAGCCGAGCAGGTAGAAGCTCTTGGCGTCCTTGTTCTTCGCCACCCAGTCGATGCCGGACAGGATCTGCTGGGTCGCTTCCTGACCCGTGTAGATCACATTGGGTGACTCCTCGAGACCCTCGTAGAAGGTCGGGTAGTAGAGCATGCCGTTATACTGCTCGAAGACCGGCAGAACCGCCTTGCGCGACGCCGAGGTCCAGCAGCCGAACACCGCCGCGACCTTGTCCTCGACGAGCAGCTTCTTGGCCTTCTCGGCGAAGGTCGGCCAGTCGGAGGCACCGTCTTCCTGGGTGTATTCGATCTTGCGGCCGAGAACGCCGCCCATGGCGTTGATCTGCTCGATGGCGAGCTTTTCGGCCTGGACGGACCCGGTCTCCGAGATCGCCATGGTGCCGGTGACCGAATGCAGGATGCCCACCTTCACGGTGTCCTCGGTGACCGCGAGGCCGGTGGTGTTCACCTCCTCGGTCGGCGGCGTCTGGGCGAAGGCGGCGCCCGCACCGGTCACGGCAAGCGTCAACGCTGCCGCGGTCCCCAGCAGAAGCTGGCGTCGCAGCCTGGAGCGCAGGCCGTCACCTCTGGTCGCGTCTGTCATCTGAAACCCCGTCTTTGGATGAATGAGCCCGGCGGTCCAGACTGACCACTCGGTTGACAGGGCGATCATCGCGACGAATGCTGCAGAGCAACAATACGCAGATTGACGTATTCCGGTGCTGACCGTCAGGCCCCATCATCCCGCCATGCGGACGGGCCTTTGCGACAGGACGGACGGCCGATTCCTGCGTGCTCGAACGGGGACCGCGGGCCGGCGGTCGCCGTCATCCATCGACCACGCCACACGGCGCGGCGGCAATGTGAGGACGCGAATGCAGGACGGCTGTTTGTGCCTCTTCCGGGATGCGGCGTGAACGATCCCCGCAGCGCGCCCCAGCGCATCCTCCGGGTGCGCCGCAGCTACAACCAGTTCGTCGCCGACGAGACGCTGGAAGACTACGCCCTCCGCTTCACCGCCAAGAGCGCCCGACGCTTCACGCCGATGCAGATCGCCATGACGGCGCTGGGCGGCATCTCGTTCCTGGCGCTGGAAGCCATCGGCGGCACGGTGACGCTCAGCTACGGCGTCGCCAACGCCCTGCCCGCCATCGCTTGCGTCGCCATCCTGATCTTCCTCGCCGGCCTGCCGATCTCGTTCTACGCGGCCAAATACGGCGTCGACATCGACCTCCTGACCCGCGGTGCCGGCTTCGGCTATCTCGGCTCGACGGTGACCTCGCTGATCTATGCGAGCTTCACCTTCATCTTCCTCGCCATCGAGGCGGCGATCATGGCGATGGCGCTGAAGATGACCATCGGCCTGCCGCTATGGGCCGGCTACATCGTCTGCGCCGTCGCCGTCATCCCCATCGTGACCCACGGCATTGCGCTGATCAGCCGCTTCCAGACGATCACCCAGCCGATCTGGGTGCTGCTCAACGTCGCTCCTTTCGCCGCCCTCGCGCTGGCCGGCGGCCTGCCCCACACCGAATGGGCGGCCTATACCGGCACCCGCGGCGATGGCAGCTTCGACATCCTGCTGTTCGGCGGCGCGACGGCGATCCTCTTCGCACTGACCGCGCAGCTCGGCGAACAGGTCGACTTCCTGCGCTTCATGCCGCGGCGCCGGGCCGGCCGGAGCGCCGCATGGTGGACGGCGCTGATCGCCGGTGGCCCGGGCTGGATCATCGTCGGCACGCTGAAGATCCTCGCCGGCTCGATGCTGGCGGTCTTCGTGGTCGGGCAGGGCCTGTCGATCGCCGAGGCCCATCATCCCACAGTGATGTATCTGACCGCCTATGAGGCGATCATCCCGGACGCGACCGCGGCGCTGTGGATCACCGGCCTGTTCGTCGTCATCGCGCAGATGAAGATCAACGTCACCAACGCCTATGCCGGCTCGATCGCCTGGTCGAACTTCTTCTCCCGGCTCACCCACAGCCATCCGGGCCGCGTCGTCTGGGTAATCTTCAACGTTGCCATCGCCGTCCTGTTGATGGAGATGGGCATCCTGCAGGCGCTGGAGGAGATCCTGGCGCTCTACGCGATCCTCGCGGTCGCCTGGGTCGCGCCCCTCGTCGCCGATCTCGTGGTCAACAAGCCGCTCGGCCTGTCGCCGGCCCATATCGAGTTCAAGCGGGCGCATCTCTACGACATCAATCCGGTCGGCTTCGGCGCCATGGGCACCGGCATAATCCTCGGCGCCCTCGCTCATGTGGGCCTGTTCGGCGAGCTCCTGGCCGCCCTGTCGGTGTTCGTCACGCTGATCGCCGCTTTCGTCGCGGCTCCAGCCATCGCCTATGCCACCGACGGCCGCTATTATCTGGCCCGCAGGGCGCGCGACGACTGGGCCGGTCTGCCGACGCTGGCCTGCTGCATCTGCGAGCACGAATTCGAGCGCGAGGACATGGCCTCCTGTCCGGCCTATGCGGGACCGATCTGCTCGCTGTGCTGCACGCTCGACGCGCGCTGCAACGACCTGTGCAAGACCGGCAGCCGGGCCCGCGAACAGATTGTCGACGGGCTGGCGCGCAACGTCTCCACCCGCCTCGCGGCCTTCGCCGATTCCGCCCGCGGCCATTATCTGGCGATCTTCCTGACCCTGATCGGCTTCAGCGCCGCCGCCCTGTCGCTGATCTACCTGCAGGCGACCCTGACCCGCTCGGCCGATCCGTCCACCGCGGCCATGGTGCTGGCACAGGTCTTCGTTATCCTGATCATCTTCATCGGCATCGCTTCCTGGGTCTTCGTCCTCGCCCATGAAAGCCGCCGCGTCGCGCTCGAGGAGACCCGGCACCAGACCGGGCTTCTGACCCGCGAGATCGAGGCGCATCGCATCACCGACGCCGAGCTGCAGCGAGCCAAGGAAAAGGCCGAGGCCGCGAGCCTCGCCAAGACGCGCTTCGTCGTCGGCATGAGCCACGAATTGCGCACCCCGCTCAATTCGCTGCTCGGCTTCGCCCAGATCCTCGATAAGGATACGGCGATCCCGGAGAAGCGCCGCGAGGGCGTGAAGGTGATCCGCCGCAGCGGCGAGCATCTGGCTGGGCTGATCGACGGCCTGCTCGATATCTCCCGCATCGAGGCCGGCAAGCTGGAGATCTACCGCGACGAATTCGCCCTCGGCCCGCTCCTGTCGCAGATCGTCGAGATGTTCCGGCTGCAGGCCGGCAATGCCGGCATCGGCTTCGTCTACAGGGTCGAGGGAGCCCTGCCGGACATCGTGCGTGGCGACGCCAAGCGCACCCGGCAGATCCTGATCAATCTCCTGTCGAATGCGATCAAGTTCACCCGCGAGGGTCAGGTGACCCTGACGGTGCGCTATCGCAGCCAGATCGCCGAATTCGCCATTTCCGACACCGGACCGGGGATCGCCGAGGAACATGTCGAACGCGTCTTCGAGCCCTTCGAGCGCATCGAGGACGGCGCCGCACGGCCGGTGCCCGGCATGGGGCTCGGCCTGACCATCACCAAGCTGCTCGCCGAGATCCTGGGCGGCGACGTCCGCCTGGCCTCGACGCTCGGTGTCGGCAGCACCTTCACGGTCCGCCTGATGCTGGCGACCGTCGTCGCCCCGGTCGGGGTAGTAGCCCAGCGCCGGGAGGTCACCGGCTATCGCGGCGAACGCCGGACCGTGCTGGTCGTCGACGACGAGCCGGTGCATCGGCAGCTGGTGGAGGAGATCCTGACACCGATCGGCTTTACCGTCCTCACAGCCGATGGCGGCGAGACCGGCCTGCGCATGGCCCGGCTCGCCGAGCCCGACCTCGTCATTCTCGACGTCAGCATGCCCGGCCAGAGCGGCTGGGAAGTCGCCGAGCGCATCGCCGCGGACGGGATCGCGAGCCGGATCGTCATGCTGTCGGCCGATGCCCGGCCCCAGTCGATCACCGAACCGATCGCGGACTGGGTGTCCAAGCCGCTGGTGATCGACACCCTGCTCGACACCATCGCCCGCACTTTGTGCCTCGAATGGCTGCATGACGCAGAACCCGCAGACGGCGCGCTGGTCGCACCGGCCACGGTGTCCGGCGAAAGCGAGGGTCTCGACGACCTCTCAGCCCTTTCGGAGATCGACCGCACCGACCTGCAGGCGCTGGTGGAAATCGGCCATGTGCGGGGATCAACGCCAAACTGGAGGAGATCGTCCGCCGCGACCCGGGCGCCGCAGCCGGCGTCGCCAAGCTCCGCTTCGCCGTCGAGCGCATGGATTTCGATGCCGTCGAGGCGATTCTGGCGGGGGACGGGCGATGACGGCGGAACGCGACAGCCACCGCACCACCGTCCTCGTGGTCGACGATTCGCCCGACACGATCAGCCTGTTGCGCACGGCGCTGGAGGACGAGGGCATGACCGTGCTCGTGGCGGCCAGCGGGTTGCGGGCGCTTGCCATCGCCCGCCGGGCGATCCCCGACATCATCCTGATGGACGCCGTCATGCCCGGTACCGACGGGTTCGAGACCACACGCCAGATCAAGGCCGACAGCCGTCTGACCGATATTCCGGTGATCTTCATGACCGGCCTCAGCGAGACCGAGCATGTGCTCGAGGCCTTCGAGGCCGGCGGTGTCGACTACGTCACCAAGCCCGTCGTCATCGAGCAGGTCTTCGCCCGCATGCGCGTTCATCAGGCAAATGCCCGCAAGACCCGCTCGGCCCGGCTCGCCCTCGACAGCGCCGGCCGGCATCTCTTCGCCATCGACGCGTCGGGCGAGGTTCTCTGGACGACACCATGGGCCCGGCACCACATTCTGGAGGCCGCCGAGGGGCCGATCCCCACGAGCGTCCTGAAGTCCATCCTCGCCAGCCTGCGCGAGGGCCGCGCGACTGCCACGGAGACTGGTACCGGGCTGAGCTTCGCCTTTCTCGGCGAGGCGGGGGACGGCGAATTCCTGCTGCGGGTCTCGCAGGTCGCTAGCGACGCAACCCTGATCGCATCCCTCAATGCGAAACTGCCGATCTCGCCGCGCGAGGCCGAGGTGCTGCTGTGGCTGTCGCGCGGCAAGTCCAACCAGGACATCGCCGACATCCTCAAATTGAGCGTTCGGACGGTGAACAAGCATCTGGAGACGATCTTCCGCAAGCTCGGCGTCGAGAACCGCTCGGCCGCCACGGCGATCGCCATGGAGCAGATCCGCGAACTCGTCTGATCGTCCGTCGGCAAGAGCGCGGCCGGTTCCCCAGACGCCCCATTCCTTCACCCCGAATCCCAGCAAGATTCCGGCAGATCCTGCATCCGGCGCGGTCCCGGCGGGAACTTCTGCGCCCGCAACTCCTTCGCCCCAAAAGGCAACGGCAAGGTGGCGAGCGGACGCCGCAGGAAGGACGATGGAGCATGAGCAACGCCGCAGCGAACGACCGCAATCCGTCGGCCGTCCTCTACCGGATGGTCATGGAGGAACATGTCTGCCCCTACGGACTGAAGTCGAAGGACCTCCTCGAGCGCGAAGGTTTCGCGGTCGACGACAACTGGCTGACGACCCGCGAGGAGACCGACGCCTTCAAGGCAAAGCATGGCGTCGAGACGACGCCGCAGACCTTCATCGGCGCCGATCGCGTCGGCGGCTACACCGACCTGCGCGAACATTTCGGCAAGTCGGTCCAGTCTGGGGACGAGACCACCTACCAGCCGGTGATCGCCATCTTCTCGGTCGCCCTGCTGATGGCGCTGGCGGTCTCCTTCGCCGCCTACGAGACGATCTTCACCGTGCGGGCGATCGAGTGGTTCTTCGCCATCTCCATGTGCCTGCTCGGCATCCAGAAGCTGCAGGACGTCGAGAGCTTCTCGACCATGTTCCTGAACTACGACCTCCTGGCGAAGCGATGGGTGCGCTACGGCAAGATCTACCCGTTCGGCGAGACGCTGGCCGGCGTGTTGATGATCGCCGGCACCCTCACCTGGCTGTCGGCGCCGATCGCGCTGATCATCGGGACGATCGGCGCCGTGTCGGTCTTCTATGCGGTCTATGTGCAGAAGCGCGAACTCAAATGCGCCTGCGTCGGCGGCGGTTCGAACGTGCCCTTGGGCTTCGTGTCGCTGACCGAGAATCTCGTGATGATCGGCATGGGCCTGTGGATGCCCGTGCGCATGGTGTTGTGGGGCTGAGATCAGGGGCACTGCAATCGGAGGGCGGCGAGGCCGAAACCTCGCCGCCCCCGGATCTGATTGCTCAGGCGGCTTGGCTCACCATTGTTCCTGGGCGGCGCGCAGCATCAGCGTGTCGTAGCTGTAGTCGGAGATCCGCCACCACTGGTAGGTCCGGTCGCGATATTCCATCTGGTGGTCGAGCAGCTTCTTGAAGGCCGGGCTCTTCTCGCCAAGCTCCGCATAGACCTCCCTGGCCGCTGCGTAGCTCTTCTGCAGGACGTCCTGCGGGAAGGCGCGCAATTGCGTGCCCTCGGACAGCAGACGAGCGAGGGCGATCGGGTTCTGGACGTCGTATTTCGCCGTCATCTCGGTGCCGGCGGCCATCGCCGCCGTCCGCACGATCGACTGGTAGCTGGCCGGCAGCGCGTTCCACTTTTCCAGATTGATGAAGAAGCTGAGCGACGCCGCGCCCTCCCAGAAGCCCGGGAAGTAATAGAAGGGCGCGATCTTCGACAGGCCAAGATTCTGGTCGTCCTGCGGGCCGACGAATTCGGCCGCATCGATCGTGCCGCGCTCCAGCGAGGGATAGATGTCGCCCGCCGCGATCTGCGTGGGCACAAGGCCAAGCCGCTGCAGGACGTTGCCGGCGAGACCGCCGATCCGCATCTTCAGCCCCTTCAGATCCTCGGCGCTGTTGATCTCCTTGCGGAACCAGCCGCCCATCTGGGTGCCGGTGTTGCCGGCCGGGAAATGCACCAGATCGTAGGTCGCGCAGAACTCGTTGAAGAGGTCGTTGCCGCCGCCCTCGTAGAACCAGCCATTCTGCTGGCGGGCATTCGGGCGAACGGAATGCAGGTGCCGAAGGCGAAGGCCGGGTCCTGGCCGATATAGAAATACGAGCCGGTCTGGCCCATCTCGACGGTGCCGCGCTGCACGCCGTCGACGATGCTCAGCGGCGGAATGATCTCACCGGCGGCGAAGACCTGGATCTGGAAGCGACCGTCCGTCGCCTCGGTCACGGCCTTGGCGAAGGAATCGGCCGCGCCGTAGATCGTGTTCAGCGATTTCGGATAGCTCGATTGCAGACGCCAGATCACCTCCGGTTGCGACTGCGCCAGCGCCGGTGCGGCGAGCGTACTGCCGACGGCGCCCAGTCCGGCCGTCGCCATGAAGTTTCTGCGGTCCATTACTCTTCCCCCGTTTACATGCCCGGATGGGTCCGGGCGCCTCCCCGACGCGTGCGCCTGGCGCCGCGCCGCATGTTCACATCGCCGTCGTCAGGCCCCCGTCCACCACGAGGACATGCCCCGTGACGTAGGATGCCGCGGGCGAGGCCAGGAACACCGCCGCGCCGGCGATCTCCCGTGGCTTTCCCCAGCGCCCGATCAGCGACCGGCCGGCGAAATGCTCAGCGGCCCTCGGATCGGCGATCATCTCGGCATTGGCTTCTGTCGCAAAACCACCCGGCGCGATGGCGTTGCTGGTGATGCCGTGCGGTCCGTATTCCGCCGCCAGCGCCCGCACCAGACCGGTGAGCCCGTGCTTGGACGCCGTATACACCGCGTCGTTGGCGCGGGCGACATGGCCGGCGATCGACGTCATCATGATCAACCTGCCCGAACCCTGCGAGACCATCAGCGCCGCTGCTTCGCGGGCAAGGACGATGCCAGCGGTCAGATTGGTGTCGATGAGGGCGCGGATGTCGGCATCGGAAAACGCGGCCAGCGGCTTGCGGTCCCGGGCCCCGGCATTGTGCACGAGAATGTCGAGCCGACCAGCTTCCGCATGGACCCGGCGCAGCGCCTCGCGCGTCGCATCGGAATCGGTGAAATCGAAATCGGCAACGACCGGCTCGTGCGCCGTTCCGCGGATGCTGCCGGCCGCCGCCTCCAGACGCGACCGGTCGCGGCCGGCCAGAACGACCCGCGCCCCCGCCTCGGCCAAGGCCCGCGCGACCTCCAGCCCGAGCCCGCGGCTTGCGCCGGTGACCAGCGCCACCTGCCCGTCGAGCGAAAACAGGTCCGGCACAGGGCGTGATGCGGCCTGCAGCGTCACGCGATCCGCCATGGTCCGGCATGCCCGACTGTCGTCCCGTTCGTCATCGATCCTCCCGGCCGCCGCCCATGCGCCCCCGATCGTAGCGCGCATCACCCCTCGCAGCGGATGGCATACGATACGATTCGTCCCTGACTGTCATGCGGTATTACGACAGTGATCGATGGCGAAAGAAACGCGCGTGATCGCCAAGAATAACGTCAAAGTTTCCCTGTCTGGCAGCAGAACGCTCTGGTTTGTGCGCCGCACTCTGTGATTACCTTCCCTGGGCGCCGGTTCATCGGTGCTTTGCCGCACCGGGAGAAGTGCGGCTGATCACCGTCTGGGAGGACATCATGACGAGGCTTCTCAAAGCTGCCCTATCGGCAGCCACCATCATGCTTGCGACCGGCGCCCATGCCGAGACCGCCGACAAGCGCATTGCCCTGTCCAACAATTACGCCGGCAATTCCTGGCGCCAGGCCATGCTGGAAAGCTGGAAGACTGTGACCGGCAAGGCCGTGGCCGACGGTATCGTCGCCGAAGCCGACGCCTTCACCACGGCCGAGAACCAGGCCACCGAACAGGCCGCGCAGATCCAGAACATGATCCTGCAGGGCTACGACGCGATCGTCATCAATGCGGCGTCGCCGACGGCGCTGAACGGCGCCGTCAAGGAAGCCTGCGATGCCGGCATCACGGTCGTCTCCTTCGACGGGATCGTCGAGGAGCCCTGCGCCTGGCGGATCGCGGTCGACTTCAAGCAGATGGGTGCCGACCAGATCGACTATTTGAAAGGCCGCCTGCCCGACGGCGGCAATCTGCTCGAGATCCGCGGGCTGGCCGGCGTCTTCGTCGACGACGCCATCTCGTCGGGCATCCATGCCGGCGTCGAGGCCAATCCGCAGTTCAAGATCGTCGGCTCGGTGCATGGCGACTGGGCCCAGGACGTCGCTCAGAAGGCCGTTGCCGGCGTCCTGCCGTCCCTGCCGGAAGTGGTCGGCGTCGCGACCCAGGGCGGTGACGGCTACGGCGCCGCCCAGGCTTTCGAGGCCGCGGGCCGGCCGACGCCGATCATCGTCATGGGCAACCGCCAGGACGAGCTCACCTGGTGGGCCGAGCAGCGCGACGCCAATGGCTACGAGACCATGTCGGTCTCGATCGCGCCGGGCGTGTCCACCCTCGCCTTCTGGGTCGCGCAGCAGATCCTCGACGGCAAGGAGGTGCCGAAGGACCTGACCGTGCCGTTCCTGCGGATCGACCAGGACGGCCTCGACGAGGCCCTGAAGACGACGCCCGAGGGTGGGGTCGCCAATGTCGAGTACACGCTGGAAGACGCCCAGGGCGTGATCGCCGGCACCAACTGAGTTCGGCCCGATGACGACAGGCAGTGACGCTCCGGGGGCAGCCGGCCCCCGGGGAAACATTCTGGTCGCGCTGGAGGGCGCGCGCAAATCCTTCGGGCCGGTCCGGGCTCTCGACACGGTCGACCTGACGGTGACCGGCGGCGAATGCCTCGCCCTCGTCGGCCATAACGGTGCCGGCAAGTCGACCCTGGTCAATCTGATCAACGGCAATCTTGAGCCGAGCGACGGCGCTGTCCGATACGGCTTTGCCGACGGCAGCACCGGTTCGGGCCAGATAGCGCGGCGCCGGGCCGGCGTGCGCGCCGTGCATCAGGAGCTGTCGCTCTGCCCCAATCTGACCGTCGCCGAGAATGTCCGCATCTCCCAGCGCGACCTCACCGGGCGCGGCTGGCGCGGCCGGGCGGCGCAACGTGTCATGGCGGCGCTCGACGAGATCTTTAGCGGCCACCGCATTCAGCCCGAGGCGATCGTCGGCGACCTGACGCTGACCGAGCGCCAGATGGTCGAGGTGGCGATCGGCTTTGCCGACGGCGCCGAACCGGCGCGGCTGGTCATCCTCGACGAGCCGACCTCGTCGCTGGACGGCTCGATCGCCGGGCAGTTGCTTGCCCATGTCCGCCGCTTCTGCGCCGGGGGCGGCTCGGTGATCTTCATCTCCCACATGCTGGGCGAAGTCTTCGACGTGGCGACCCGGATCGCCGTGATGAAGGACGGTCGCGTCATCGCCGATCGCGAGGCCGGGCACTTCACCCGGCAATCGCTGGTGTCGGCGATGGGCCATGTCGCTTCGGAGAAGGCCGCGCAGCGTGTGCGGCCGCAGGGCGACGACATCCTGTCGACACCGGAAGGTTTGAAG
>Ga0064013_1069_pt1 | contig 12745 bp, 10 predicted proteins | sample CrowatWCoCulture_FD_61583 | JGI IMG/M metagenome (GOLD analysis project Ga0064013, IMG submission 61583) | Marine cyanobacteria communities from the University of California, Santa Cruz, USA, analyzing cyanobacterial DNA methylation -... | ecosystem: Host-associated > Microbial > Bacteria >...
CGTCACCGACCGCATCGACCGGGCGGTGATCGAGCAGGCCGGCCCGCGGCTGAAGATGATCGCCAATTACGGCAACGGCGTCGACAATATCGACATCCAGGCCGCGCTGAACCGCAATCTCCTCGTCACCAACACGCCCAACGTCCTCAACGAGGACACCGCCGACATGACCATGGCGCTGATCCTGGCGGTGCCGCGGCGGCTGGTGGAAGGCGGCATGCGGCTCCTGGGCGACGAGAAATGGCCGGGCTGGTCGCCGACATGGATGCTGGGAAGCCGGATCTCCGGCAAGAAGCTCGGCATTCTCGGCATGGGCCGGATCGGCACCGCCGTCGCCCGGCGGGCCAAGGCCTTCGGCCTGGAGATCCACTATCACAATCGGGGTCGGGTGAGCCCCAAGACCGAGGCCGAGTTCGGCGCCACCTACTGGGAGAGCCTCGACCAGATGCTGGCCCGCATGGACATCATCTCGGTCAATTGCCCCTACACGCCGGCGACCTATCATCTCCTGTCGGCGCGCCGGCTGGCGCTGATCCAGCCCCATGCCTTCATCGTCAACACCGCCCGCGGCGAGATCATCGACGAGAAGGCACTGGTGAAACTGATCGAACAGCAGCGCATCGCCGGCGCCGGGCTCGACGTCTTCGAGGAGGAGCCGGCCGTCGACCGCAAGCTGATGAAGCTGGCCCGCGACAACAAGGTCGTGCTGCTGCCCCATATGGGATCGGCCACGATCGAGGCGCGCATCGAGATGGGCGAGAAGGTGATCATCAACATCCGCACGCTGATGGACGGCCATCGCCCGCCGGACCGCATCCTGCCCGGCCAGATCTGACGGCAATCGGCCGCGCCATGCGCGGTCGGCCCGTAAAGACAGGGCGGCGATCGCCTCCACGTCCGCGACTTCGGTTGCGCGAAAGGTCAAGACGAGCTGTTGCTTTTGCTGCGCCTGCGTCTCGCACCCGCATGATGGACAAGCCGCGGTCGCGCGGCAATCCTCCCCCGAAGCACCGCGCAATGGGAGGAACCATGAGTGAGACCATCGAACGGCCGGTGACGGCCGAGCCGAGCGCTGCCCGTGCCACCGCCGAAGGCTGGCTGTCGGCTTTCGAGAATGCCCTGGAGGCCGGCGACATCGACGCCGCCGCCAAGCTGTTCGCCGAAACCAGCTTCTGGCGCGACCTCGTCACCTTCACCTGGAACATCAAGACCGTGGAGGGGCCGGCCGGCGTGCGCGACATGCTGGCCGCGCAGCTGGATGCGACCGGCCCACGCGGCTTCACCCTGTCGGAGGAGCCGACCGAGGACGGCGGCGTGACCACCGCCTGGTTCGTCTTCGAGACCGAGGTTGCCCGCGGCGAGGGTCTGGTGCGGCTGAAGGACGGCAAGGCCTGGACGCTGCTGACCGCGATGACCGAGCTGAAGGGCTTCGAGGAGCCGTCCCACGAACGCCGGCCGGCCGGCGCCGAGCACGGGGCGGCGAAGAACCGCAAGAGCTGGCTGGAAAAGCGCGAGGAGGAAGCGCGCACGCTGGGCTACGAGACCCAGCCCTACGCGGTGATCGTCGGCGGCGGCCAGGGCGGCATCGCGCTGGGCGCGCGGCTGCGCCAGCTCGGCGTGCCGACCATCATCATCGAGAAGAACGACCGGCCCGGCGACAGCTGGCGCAAGCGCTACAAGTCGCTCTGCCTGCACGATCCGGTCTGGTACGACCACCTGCCCTATATCGACTTTCCGAAGAACTGGCCGGTCTTCGCGCCGAAGGACAAGATCGGCGACTGGCTGGAAATGTACACCAAGGTCATGGAGCTCAATTACTGGGCGAAGACCACGGCGAAGAGCGCCCGCTACGACGCGGAAAAGGGCGAGTGGGAGCTGGTCGTCGACCGCGACGGCGAGGAAGTGACGCTACGGTCCCGACAGCTGATCATGGCGACCGGCATGTCGGGCAAGGCGAATGTGCCGAAGTTCAAGGGCATGGAGCGGTTTCGCGGCGAGCAGCACCATTCCTCGCAGCATCCGGGCCCCGACGCCTACAAGGACCGCAAGGTCGTCGTCATCGGCTCCAACAATTCGGCCCACGACATCTGCGCCGCCCTCTGGGAGGCCGGGGCCGACGTCACCATGGTGCAGCGCTCGACCACCCATATCGTGCGCTCCGACCCGCTGATGGAGCATGGCCTCGGGGCGCTCTATTCCGAACAGGCGGTGGCCAACGGCATCACCACCCACAAGGCGGACATGATCTTCGCCTCGCTGCCCTACCGGATCCTGCACGAGTTCCAGATCCCCATCTACGACAAGATCCGGGAGGTCGATGCCGACTTCTACCGGGATCTGGAGAAGGCCGGCTTCCAGCTCGATTTCGGCGCCGACGAGTCCGGCCTGTTCATGAAATACCTGCGCCGCGGCTCGGGCTATTACATCGATGTCGGCGCCTCGCAGCTGATCATCGACGGCAAGGTCAAGCTGAAGGCCGGGCAGGTGGAGGAAATCACCGAGACCGGCGTGAAGCTCGACGATGGCAGTGAATTGCCGGCCGACCTCATCGTCTATGCCACCGGCTACGGCTCCATGAACGGCTGGGCCGCCGACCTGATCAGCCAGGAGGTGGCCGACAGGGTCGGCAAGGTCTGGGGCCTTGGATCCGACACGCCCAAGGACCCGGGTCCCTGGGAGGGCGAGCAGCGCAACATGTGGAAGCCGACCCAGGTGGACAATCTGTGGTTCCACGGCGGCAATCTGCACCAGTCTCGGCATTACTCGCTGTATCTGGCGCTGCAGATCAAGGCCCGGCAGGAGGGGATTCCGACGCCGGTCTACGGGCTGCAGGAGGTTCACCACCTCGGCCGCTGAACGCATCCGGAAGGGCGATCAGGAGGTGACGGGCAGAAGAAACGCTTAACCCATCCAGCGATGGCAGCTGCGGCGCGCCGAACCTTTTTGGCGGATGCGCGTTTGTAAGCCAGGCAAACATCAAAGGAGTACCAGCCATGCTGGGTTGGGCCGTGACGTTTCTCATCATCGCGCTGATCGCCGCCGTTCTGGGCTTTGGCGGCATCGCCGGCACCGCGATGGGCATCGCGAAGATCATCTTCTTCATCGCGATCGTGCTCTTCGTCCTGTCGCTGATCTTCGGCGGCTTCCGCCGACGTTCGATCTAGACCCGCCGCGCCTTGAGGCGCCGGCATCCATCGATCTGAAAGGGCGGTGTCCGCAAAGGGCGCCGCCCTTTCTGCCTCGCGGCCATGGGCCTTGCGCCGTGCCCGTGGCATGCTTCCTGCTTCGCTCTTCCCCATGCCCCTCGGGACGCAGACGGGAGACAGGGGAATGATGACCGGAGCAGCGCGATGACGCAGAAAACGGCAGCCCCTCTCACCGGCATGATCTACCGGCTGGAGGACCGGCCGCCGCCCGGACCGGCCATCCTTGCCGCCATCCAGCATATCCTGGCCTCGATCGTCGGCATCGTCACGCCGGCGCTGATCATCGGCGGCGTCCTCGGCCTGGGCGAACACATTCCCTATCTCGTCGCCATGTCGCTGTTCGTGTCGGGCGTCGCCACCTTCATCCAGTGCCGCCGCTTCGGCCCGGTCGGATCGGGGCTCCTGTCGGTGCAGGGCACCAGCTTCGCCTTCGTCGGCGCGATCCTGGCGGCTGGCTTTGCGGTGAAGGGGCGTGGCGGCACGCCGGAAGACATCCTGGCGATGATCTTCGGCCTGTGCCTCGTCGGATGCCTGGTCGAGATCGGCCTCAGCCAGTTCGTCGGCCGGCTGCGGCGCATCATCACCCCGACGGTGACCGGCATCGTCATCACCATCATCGGCCTCAGCCTGGTCAAGGTCGGCTTCACCGACTTTGCCGGCGGCGCGACGGCGGGTGAAGCGCTGGGCGAGCCGGTCAATCTGCTGCTCGGCTTCATCGTCGTGGCGGCGATCCTCGTCCTGACCTTCCAGCGCAATCCGACCGTGCGGATCTCGGCGATCATGGCCGGCCTCGTCATCGGCTTCATCGTCGCCGCGCTTCTGGGGAAGGTGGATTTTTCCAGCGCCGGCAGCGGGCCGCTGATCGCCCTGCCGATCCCGTTTCGATACGGCATCGACTTCGACCTGGCGCTGTTCCTGCCGATCGCCTTCATCTATCTGATCACCGCCATCGAGACGACGGGTGACCTGACCGCGAATTCGATCATCGCCGGCGAGCCGGTGCGCGGCGATCTCTACATGGCGCGGATCAAGGGCGGCATCCTGGCCGACGGCGTCAATTCCGGCCTCGCGGCGATCTTCAACACCTTCCCCAACACGACCTTCTCCCAGAACAACGGCGTGATCCAGATGACCGGCGTCGCCAGCCGCCATGTCGGCATGATCATCGCGGTAATTCTCATTGTCCTCGGGTTCTTCCCGGTGATCGGCAACGCCTTCCTGCTGGTGCCGAAACCCGTTTTGGGGCGGAGCGACGCTGGTGCTGTTCGGCACCATCGCGGTCGCCGGCATCCGCATCCTCGCCTCCGAGCCGATCGACCGGCGCAAGGCCTACATCATGGCCGTGTCCTTCGGCCTCGGCCTCGGCGTGACGCTGGTGCCGGATGCGACGCAGCACCTGCCGGATTTCATCCGCCAGGTCTTCGCAACGCCGATCACGCTGAGCGGCCTGTCGGCGATCATCCTGTCGCTGGTGATTCCGGAAGGGGACGACGCGGTAGCGGAGCCGGCAACGGCCGAGCGTCCGGTTCAGCCGGCCTGAGGCCGGCGCGGGCCGGCAGGATCAGCCGGTCTTCGGCCGGCGGTAGCGGATTTCCTCGATCCGCATGGTCAGGAGATCGACCATCAGGAAGCGGCCGATGAGCGGCTCGCCCATGCCGCAGATCAGCTTGATCGCTTCGGAGGCGGCGAGGGTGCCGAGGACGCCGGTGGTGACGCCCAGAATGCCGGCCTCGGCGCAGGACGGCACCATGCCGGCCGGCGGGGCCTCGGGGAAGAGATCGCGATAGCCCGGATTGCGGCGGCCGTCCGCGGCGGTCTCATACGGCTTCAGCACGGTTAGCGACCCGGAGAAGCGGTTCACCGCCGCCGTGACCAGCGGGGTTGCCGCCGCCTCGCAGAGATCGGCCATGGCATAGCGGGTGGCGAAATTGTCGGACCCGTCGATGACGAGATCGTAGCCGGCAACGATCGCCGGGCCGTTCGCCATGTCGAGGCGCAGCGCATGGGGCACCATTGTGACATGCGGATTGATCGCTGCCACGGCGTCCGCGGCGCTGTCGAGCTTGGACCGGCCGACATCGGCCGTGCCGTGCAGCACCTGCCGCTGCAGATTGGACAGCGAGACCGTGTCGTCGTCGGCAATGCCGATCGTGCCCACACCCGCAGCGGCGAGATAGAGGATGATCGGCGAGCCGAGGCCGCCGGCGCCGATCACCAGCACCCTGGCGCGCTTCAGCGCCTGCTGGCCGGCGCCGCCGACTTCCGGCAGCACGATGTGGCGGGCGTAGCGTTCCAACTCGTCGGGGGCGAGGGGAGGCTGGCTCATGGCGACGTCTCCGGTGATGCGCCTTCGATGCGTGCGGGATCGGCCGGGCGAACCGTGCCACCCGACACTTCCATGATCTGGGCCCGATCGCCCAAGGCTGCAAACAGGCTGGCGTCGGTTCCGGTCATGAAAGCCTGCACGCCGAGTTCGGCGATCAGGTCGAACAGGGCGGCGCGCCGGCCCGGATCGAGATGCGCGGCGATCTCGTCGAGAAGCAGCAGCGGCGGCAGCGACGACATGGCCGCGACCAGCCGCGCATGGGCGAGGACGAGGCCGATCAGCAACGCCTTCTGCTCGCCGGTGGAAGACAGCGCCGCCGGCATCGCCTTGGCGAGATGGGCGACGGAGAGCTCGGCCCGGTGGGCACCCTCCAGCGTGCGGCCGGCGGCCCGGTCGCCGTAGCGGGCCGACCGCAGCCGCATGCGCGCCTCGTCCTCGATATCCGCCGAGGGACGGGCGAGATCGAGACCGTCATAGCCGGTGGTCAGCTCAAGCCCTGCGCTGGGGAAGGGCGAGCCGGCGCCGGTCTGCGCGATCATCCCGGCCAGCATACCGACGAGTTCGGAGCGGGCGAGCGCCATGGCGATGCCAAGCTCGGCCATCTGCGCCTCGATGCCGGACAGCCAGGAATCATCCAGCCGGTTGTCGGCGAGGAGGCGGTTGCGCGAGCGCATGGCGCGCTCGTAATCGGCGGCCCGGCGGCCGTGGGTCGGATCGACGGCCAGTACCATGCGGTCGAGGAAGCGGCGCCGGTCGCCGGCCGGACCGGTGAAGAGCCCGTCCATGGCCGGCGTCAGCCACAGGATGCGCAGGAGGTCGAGCAGTTCGTCGGCCGATTTCGCCGCCGTCTCGTCGATCCGCACGCTACGGGCCGCCGCTCCCGTCGGGTCGGGCATCATCTTGGTGGCGACAATGGTCTCGACGCCGTGGGAGACGGCGCTGGCGCGGACCGAGAAGCCGCCGCTGCCGCCCTTGCGCGCGACGTCCTGATAAGGGGCGCGGCGCAGGCCGCGGCCGGGCGTCAGCAGCGAGATGGCTTCCAGAAGATTGGTCTTGCCGGCACCGTTGTCGCCGACGAAGACGACGAAGCCGCGGGTGAAACGCAGCGACAGCGTCTCGTAATTGCGGAAATCGGCCAGACGCAATTCGTCGAGCCGCACCGCGGGCGGCGTCCGGCTGTCGGTCGAGGGGGAAACGGCGGCGTCCGGGCTCTGGTCCAAGCGCGTTGCGGCGGTCAGACCCGCATCGGCATCAGGACGTAGAGCGTCGCGTCGTCGCCGCCGTCCTTGATGAGGGTCGGGAGCCCGGGTCGGCGAGCATGAAGACGGTCTCGTCGCCCGACAGCTGGTTGGTGATGTCGAGGAGATATTTGGCGTTGAAGCCGATCTCGATCTCGTCCGAATCGTAGCCGACGGCCAGTTCCTCGGTCGCGGTGCCCGAATCCGGCGAGTTGACGGTCAGCACCAGCTGCGAATCGGCGACGGCGAGCTTCACCGCCCGGCCGCGCTCAGACGAGATGGTGGAGACGCGGTCGACGGCGGCCGAGAAGGTCTGCCGGTCCAGCGTCAGCGCCTTGTCGTTGTTCTGCGGAATGACCCGCTGATAGTCCGGGAAGGTGCCGTCGATCAGCTTGGAGGTCATCACCACCGCGCCGATGGTGAAGCGGATCTTGGCGTCCGACAGCTCGACCGAGATCTCGGCCTCGTCATTGCTGTCGCCGAGGAGCTTCTGCAACTCGCCGACGGTCTTTCGCGGAATGATGATGCCCGGCATGCCTTCCGAGCCGGCCGGGGCCTTCTGGTCGGCCCGCGCCAGACGATGGCCGTCGGTGGCGACGGCGCGCAGCTGCAGGTCGCCGTCGGCCTCAATCGTGTGCAGATAGATGCCGTTCAGATAATAGCGCGTCTCCTCGGTGGAGATGGCGAACTGGGTGCGCTCGATCAGCCGTCCGAGTTCGGCGGCCTTGAGCTTGAAGGCATGGCTCAGCGTGCCGGCAGTAATGTCGGGGAAGTCCGATTCCGGCAGGCACTGCAGCCGGAAATTCGAGCGGCCCGACGAGACCGTCATCTGGGTGCCTTCGGCATTGGTCGCCAGGCTCACCTCGGCACCATCCGGGAGCTTCCGGACGATGTCGTAGAGGAGGTGCGCCGGCACCGTCGTCGCCCCCTCCTGCTCGCCCGTCGCCGGTGCGTTCTCGGTGATCTCCAGGTCGAGATCGGTCGCCTTCAGCCGCAGGCCCTCGCCTTCCGTCTTCAACAGGACGTTGGAGAGGATCGGGATGGTGTTCCGACGTTCCACGACACGGTGGACGTGTGCCAGGGACTTCAGAAGGTTCGAACGTTCGATGATGATGCGCATGACGAAGCCGTTTGGTTCGGGCGGGCGCCGCAGGAGACGGCACCCGTTCCGGGGTCCGATGGTCTTAGAGATTTGCGTCCCGCTTGGAAAGGCCGGACCGCGCGCAAGCCAAGCCGGGACGAGGCCCGCGGACCGGCGGCGCCATGACGGCGCCGCGCCGGGGCCGCCTACTCCTCGATCATGCGACGGATGATGTCGAGCTCCTCGGACAGCTTGTCGTCCTTGGCCCGCTCGCCCTCGATCTTGCGTACGGCGTGAAGCACCGTCGTGTGGTCGCGACCGCCGAAACGCCGGCCGATTTCCGGCAGCGAACGGGGCGTCATGGTCTTGGCCAGATACATCGCGATCTGGCGGGGCCGCACGATGGTGCGGGTACGCCGGGCCGACAGGATGTCCGTGCGCGTCACGTTGTAGTGGCGCGAGACGAATTTGAGGATGTCCTCGATACGCACCCGACGCTCGCTGTTGGCACGGGTAAGCTGGCTGAGGAGATCGTCCAGATGCTCGGCCGACAGCGGCTGGCCGAGGGAATGGCGGAAGGCGATCTGGTTGAAGGCGCCTTCCAGGTCGCGGCCCGAACCGGCGACGCGCTGGGCGATCGTGTCGATGACGCCGTCGGGCATGTCGAAGGAGGAATCCTCGGCCCGCATGGCCGCGGCGCGGGTGCGGATGATCGAGCGGCGCATCTCGTAGTCCGGCGCCGCCAGTTCCAGCGTGATGCCGTTGGACAGGCGCGAGCGGACCCGCGGATCCAGTGATTCCAGTTCCATGGCCGGGCGGTCTGCGGCGCAGATCACCTGCTTGGCGGAATCGATCAGCGCGTTGAGGAGATGGCAGAACTCCTGCTGGATCGACTTGCCCTGCAGGAACTGGGTGTCGTCGATGATCAGGATGTCGATGCCGCGCAGGGTCTCCTTGAGGTCGAGCGCGCGGTTGTCGCGGATCGCGGTGGCGAAGCGCCACATGAAATATTCCGCCGTCAGATAGACGACGCGGGGCTTGTCCTCGCGGCGGATCGCGGCGTTGGCGATCGCCTGCAGAAGATGCGTCTTGCCCAGACCCACGGCGGCGTGGATGAACAGCGGGTTGAAGCGCACCGACTGGGGGCCGTTCTCGGCGATGGCGCGGCCGGCGGCGAGGGCGACGCGGTTGGAGCTGCCCTCGACGAGGGTGTCGAAGACATAGCGCGGGTCGAGCGGCGAGCCGAAGGTCGGCGTGGGGGCGGGTGCCGCATCGAACATCTGCCGGGCTTCGGCGGGGGCGGCGCTGCGGGCGGCGCGGCTTTCGCCGACCTGCGCGGCGGGACGGGCCGCGACCGCGCTGGCCGGCACGCTCTCCGGCTCGGCGACACGGGGCTGGCGGATGGTCACGCCGCCACCACGCACGGCGCTGCGCACGGCGATGTCGACGCGCAGGGTGCCCGGCACTTCCTCACGGAAGATCTCGGTCAGGAGCTCATGATAGTGCGACTGGATCCAGCTGCGCAGGAAGGCGGTCGGCACGGTGATGCGGCAGACGCCCTTGCCCGGCGCCTCGAGCTTCATGCGCTGGAACCAGCTGGCGAAGATGTCCTGCCCAAGCTGCGCCTTCAGACGGGCATTCACCCGCTCCATGATGTCCGCAGTACCTGTGCCGCCGCTCGCCATGCCGCCCTCGAAATCGTTCGTGTTTCCTGTCGTCGTCCGGGCGGCCTCGTGCCGTCCGGACCAGCTCGGCAGCGTGCCTGGCGGGAAGCCTGCGCTCTGCCGGATCATTTCTGCACCCACGGAAGTCCGTCGGCCTTCCAGCCGGCCTTGCGTCCGCGATGGGCGTCCTCGTCCGGCGGGCCCTCAAATCCGTCGATGACGTTGAAGCACTGGCTGTAACCCGCCGCCGTCATGGCCACGGCGCTGGCGATCGACCGCACGCCGGACCGGCACAGGAAAAAGACCGGCGTGTCCCGGGTTCCCCCTTCGCTCTCGATGCGCTGGGCCAGTTTGCGGGCGAAATCCGGATCGACCGCCATCGACGGGAAGCTCTGCCATTCCTGGAGGATCGCCGCCTTGCCGAGCGGGGCGAGCTGCGGAACGCCGACATAGCTCCATTCGGCTACGGTGCGCACGTCGACCAGCATGGCGTCCGGGTTTTCGGAGAGCGCCGCCCAACATTCCTTCGGCGTGACATCGCCTTTGTATTCACCGTTCATGCAAAAGCTCTCCTGCGCTCCAGCCCAGTTTTGGGCAGAAGTCGGCCGTACCCGCGGCGTGGGAGCGCCGGGATCGACTACGAATAAATTGTGGAAGGACGGATTTAGACTCTAGGCGAGATGGGGCCGCGCCGCTGGCAACTCGAACCATGACCGAATGTTCTGGATAAGTTCGGTTGTCCCCGCACTTCGTCTTTCCCCGCACTTGTTTCGAGGAGGAAAATACGAAACGCGACAGCTTCGGGCAAGGCTCGCAAGCCGTGAATCGCGATGCGAGCATCCCTTGTGTGGCAGACTCGTCCCGCGTGAATCATGCCCGGTCGGGCTAAACGTCAGTGGTTCTGGTGACTTGCGGCGGACGCCGTTTTTGCGCGTGTCGGGCAAAAGATAAAAATGAAAAAAGTAAGGCGGTCCGCTTGACTCAAGGGCCGCCGGAACGGCCGTTAGCCGGCTGTTTCAAGGCGTTCAGTGACCTTATGCAAGCCACTGGAATCATACAGGAAAATTTCGCGATGGAATTGCGCTGCGCGATGGCCGCGACCTATCGTGACGAATCGATGACTGGCGTGGGGGCCGGCCGCAGCAGCGGCCAGAATCGGCCTCGTCTCACCTGGGTGCAGGCAGAATCAAAAAGGCCCGGCGGTTGAGCCAGGCCTTCTGAAAGGGTCTGAAAGGGCGCTGCGCGCCCGCCTGCCATTGCAGGCAGCGAGCCTCAGGCTTCGCCGAGGGCCTTCACGCGATGCGACAGGCGGGAGATCTTCCGCGATGCCGTATTCTTGTGGAAGATCCCCTTCGAGGTCGCGCTCATCATCTCCGGCTCGGCGGCGCGGAAGGCTGTCATCGCGGCGGTCTTGTCGCCCGATGCGATGGCTTCCTCGACGCGACGCAGGAACGTGCGGACGCGGCTGCGGCGAGCGGTGTTGACGGCGGTGCGTCGCGCAATCTTGCGCGCCGCTTTCTTGGCCGAAGGGGTGTTGGCCATGTTCGTCTCTCTCTGTCTGTCGCGCCGATGCGCTTGTGTCGGTAAACTCGGTTTGATCGTGCCGGGCCGCCACAGACGCGTGCGGCAACACGAAGAAACGGGCCGCACCGAGGGGTGCCGCCGAATTGAAAGCCTCTATAGGCAAGAGCGGCCGGCGCGTCAAGAAAAACTCGGCGGCAGCAGGCTCGGTTCTGTCGGTCTACCGCTGCCGGGCGGTCACCGCCTAACGTTGGCACTCCGGACAGAAGAAGGTCGAGCGGCCAGACTGGACGATCCTGCGGATGACTCCACGGCAGCCAGCGTGCCGGCACGGTGCATCCTCCCTGTCGTAGGCGGCGAAGCTGTGCTGGAAATAGCCGAGTGATCCGTCGGCCTGCCGATAGTCGCGCAACGACGAGCCGCCTGCCGCGATGGCGTCGGCGATGGTCTCGCGGATGTTGAGCGCCAGACGATCGAGGCGTTGGCTCGCGCTGCCGTCTTTCCTGACGAGGGTTCCCGCCGTCCGGCGCGGCGACAGCCGCGAGCGCCACAATGCTTCGCACACATAGATATTGCCCAGTCCGGCGACGATGCGCTGATCGAGCAGCGCCGCCTTGAGCGGGGCCGACCGCCCGGCGAAGGCCGGGGCAAGGGCCGCGCCGGACAGGCCGTTGCCCGTCGGCTCGATGCCGAGGCTGGCGAAATGCGGATGTGTGGCCATCGCTTCGCGCATGATCAGCGTCATGTAGCCGAAGCGGCGGGGGTCGTTGAAGACGATCGCCGCCGGCGCGCCCCTGGCGGTCAAGAGTTCGAAGCGGACATGGTCGTGCAGGAGCGCCGTGGAGCGCGGATGCTGGAAGACGCCCGGCATGTCGTCGCCGTCCGGTCCTTCGATCCGGAACGAGCCGGACATGCCCAGATGCATGGCGAGGACGAGGTCGCCCTCCAGCTCGGCGACGAGATATTTCGCCCGACGGCCGAGCGCCGTGACGCGCCGGCCGGTCACCCGTTCGGCGAAACGTTCGGGCAGGGGAAACCGCAGATCCGGGCGCGCCAGATGCAGCCCGGTGATGCGCGCCCCTTCCAGAACCGGCTGCAGACCGCGGCGGACCGTCTCTACCTCTGGCAATTCCGGCATATTCGATTAAGTCCCGATCCGTGTGGGGCATCCGAGCGGTGCGCCCGCCGAGCCCTGCGTGACGTGCTGAGCTCCGTCGTCCGCCGGGATCGTCCGTCCCTATATCCGCATCGAAGCGATGCGATGCAATGAAGGTGCCGCCCCATGTCGCAAACGCGTGTGACCGGAGCCGAAGCGATGGAGACGGCCTACGGCTTTCCACGGTCGCCGGCCGGGAAGAGAAGCAGGCGCGGGTCAACGACGTCTTCCATCGCGTCGCCGAACGCTACGACCTGATGAACGATCTGATGTCGGGCGGCCTGCACCGGGTCTGGAAGAACGCGATGGTGGCCTGGCTGTCGCCGCCGCACCGGGCGGGCTGGAATTTCATCGACGTGGCCGGCGGCACCGGCGACGTCGCTTTCCGCATCACCGAGGCCTCGCGTCGGCGGGCAACTGGCACGGTTCTCGACATCAACGCGTCGATGCTGGGCGTCGGTGCCGAGCGTGCGGTCAAGCGCGGCCTCGACGAGAACCTGGTTTTCGTCGAGGGCAACGCCGAAGAGCTGGCGCTGCCCGACGCCGGCTTCGA
>Ga0064013_1070_pt1 | contig 12434 bp, 14 predicted proteins | sample CrowatWCoCulture_FD_61583 | JGI IMG/M metagenome (GOLD analysis project Ga0064013, IMG submission 61583) | Marine cyanobacteria communities from the University of California, Santa Cruz, USA, analyzing cyanobacterial DNA methylation -... | ecosystem: Host-associated > Microbial > Bacteria >...
AAAACCCTCTCTAGAGTGCAGTTTTTTACCCCTGTAATCGATTGTCTTCAAAAGGTGCTACGTTCCTAAATAATGTTTACTTTCTTCCTCCTTTATTTTTTCTCTAAAACATAGTTTTCGATAATGTAATCCACCAAGCAACCTTTCTCTATGTAAGGGTGTTTAGTCCTTGCTAACTCCCAGTTTTTCTTCGTAACCCGCGGACGTAAAAACTTTTTGTGGTCCATTCTTTCTTTCCTAAACCTTCCTAAAGGTTTTACCCAACCTTGAAACTAAATGGTCTATAATAGGTGTTAACAAAACCCCCACTTTTTGTAAACAGCAGAACAAATGAACAACCTTACGAGAGCAGAAAATGATAGTGAGCTTATAACTACCTGGCTACTTCACCAATCAAGTAAGTTAACCCGCCAGCATTATCAATCAAACATCAAGCAGTTTATCAGATTTATTGGTCTCTCTCTTGAAGAGGTCAAGATTGAAGACATAAACGGATTTGTCCGAATGTTGGAACTGAAAGGGAATAAACCCAGCACGATAAAAGGGAAACTTTCTACCGTGAAGTCTCTATTCTCCTTCGCTTACAAGGTAGGCTACCTTACGTCTAATGTCACTGTGTTGGTAAAAAGTCCCAAGGTAAATAAACGGACAGCATCTATGAGAATAGAACATGAAGACATCCGTAAGATGGTTGACGGGACGAATAGTAAAAGAGACAGGTTGATAATAAAAATGATGTTTTTCCTTGGACTGAGAGTGTCTGAAGTTCTACGTTTGAAATGGAGTGACTTCTATCAGAATAAAGTCTTTATCAGTGGAAAGGGAAATAAGGAAAGAAGTCTAAACTTACCAGAGGAACTATTTCTTGAACTATCAGAACTAAAATCTGAGTTCAACCCGACTTTTGTTTTCACTGCTTACCAAAAGGATGAACAGTTGAAACGACAAGCTGTGAATATTATGCTAAACCGACTGAAGAAAAGATTAGGGATTGATGCTAACATTCATCCTCATAAGTTTAGACATGAACATTCAATGACATCTCTAGACAATGGTTGTGACATCCACTTACTCAGCAGAAGTTTGGGTCATGGTTCTGTAAGCATTACGGAAAGCTATTACCTGAATGGAAGGGAGAAGCAATCCTCCTCTAACTTTATAACACTCCAAACTAAAAATGACCAAAAAACACCCCAGAAATAACTCTAGGGGCTAACCAAAACATGATTACTATCTATTATGACTCAGAGTTCTGTAGTAGAACAAATGAACAGCCTTACGAGAGCAGAAAATGATAGAGTTTGGGTCATAGTTCTGTAAGCATTACGGAAAGCTATTACCTGAATGGAAGGGAGAACCAATCCCCCTACAATATTATAACAGTCCAGACCAAAAATGCCCAAAAAAGACCCCAGAAATAACTCTGGGGATAAAAAAAAAATGATTACTATCTATTATGACTCAGAGTTCTGTAATAGAACAAAACAAGATGTTCTAGGCTACACACGAGTTTCACTCACAGATGGTCACTATGATATTCTCACCGACTTCATGAGTGATGACTTTAAAAATCCTATTTTTGAGGTTGTGTGCTACCTCCATAACTCTTTCCCTCGGATAAAAAAGTTCTCCGCTGACTTCGTTTTTACTTGGTCTGACAGAGACCTTATAAACTTTTTTGGACAAGATTTGTTGGTAGGTATTGTTAACCGAAAACACTTTGACAAATCGGGGAAATGGCAAGGTCAAACCTCACTCCTCTATTTTCCCGATGGGAAACTTGAAATAAAAAGTCCTAAAGTAAAGGGGTTTTCGCATACCATAAAAATAAGACTAAGGGACATTATCGGTCTCAATCCTTCAGGATTAAAAGCAAGTGGAGAAATCATTGATTCTCATTTTGTTGAAGGTAAGTCTCTCAACTTTGACATGGGAAACATTTCCAGACACTATCATGAAGATTATGAGGAGCTTTTAACCTATCTAAAAAACGATGTAAATCTTACTGAGGAAGTGCATTTGAACTTTAAAAATAACCTTGAAAATCTTATGAGGGAAGCAGGACATTCAGTAAAGTTTTTAGACCCTCATTACACTATGGGAAGAATGTCAGCCCACGCCTTCACTTCTTTCATCTATAGCTTACACCCAAAGATGGAGGAAGCTATTTGCAGACATGGAGTTTTCCCCGATTACATTCCACTAACTGAAGAAGGTTTGAACATAAACACTAAAAAACCTGTAAAACCTAAAATAAAAGGACTAGGGGTAAATGGTAAATCTTTTTATGCTCACAGAGTAGAAGGGTCTTCATGGACTTTAGGACTTGTCTATGGGGGAAGATGTGTGAATGAAAGACCTTATGAAAACTATGCTGAAAACATTGCAGACATAGACCTTCAAGGTTGCTATGGGACGGCGTTAGTCTCCCAACCCTATTTTATTGGGAGACCTAAGATTTACTTTCAGGATAATGTCAGCAGACCTTTAACCCTTCGTCAGTTTCTAAATAAAAATGAGAAAGAGTTTGTTCCCTATGGTTTCCAAATATTCATATCTGGACGCCTAAGTTTTGACCAAGATTTATTACTATCTATGGACATTAACAAGGAGAAAATGAAAAGACTTTTTAACGCTGAAACTGAGGATTTAGCAAAGAAAGTTGAAGATTCAATAAATCTATGTTTGGCGAGAAATGAACTTTACCACACCGTGATAACCTGGGAACTTCTTGAAGTCTTACGAAAAGTTTGTAGGCCCCCAGAAATGAGTGAGTTATTAGATTGTGAAGTTGAAGCTGCTTGCTGGTTCCCAAAATCTTGGATAACGAATAATCCACAGGAGTTTGTAACCAAATCTTTGAAAGGCAAAATCTATCGTAGAAAGAAAACTAACCGAAGAGGTTTATCTTCAGTTGAAACTGGAGGGTCAAAAACCTGTTTGAGAGTTATGATTGGCGACTACCTGGAACCTATTCTTGACAAAAGAATGGAGTTTAAACAGGGAGGGGAGAAGTCTAAATCAGACGGGTTAAAACTTCTCATCAACTCACTTTATGGAGTAATGTGTTCTAGGTTTTTTGACGTTGGACACACATTGGTCGCAAATAACATCACAGCAGCAGGGAGAATAGGTTGCTGGCAGATGAATAAAGCACTTGACACTATTCTTTCAATCACTGATGGGGGATTATTTGAAATAGACAAGGTAAGAGTGCTAAAAAAAGGAAGACGACCAAGTTTAAACATTCTTGCCAATAGGTCTCTACTCAACAATCATAGAAACATAACAATAACTTCTGTGAAACCAAATGAAGACATTTTATTACAGCACATTAAAGACTTTTGGCGAATCTATGAACTTCCCTTTAGGTTCAAAGTAGAACTAAAATCTCACAGCAATCAAAAGATTTTTAGGTCTGTTTCATGGATAAATAAAGCAGATTACACAATCTTTGATGAAGGAGGAGACTCTATCATTTCAAAAGTAAGAGGAGTCAATCCTTCAGGATTGAAAACAAATCCCAAAATAAAGCTACTTGAACAACTAAATGAGGAAAAGGGTGGAGAAGTAGATTTTTCTAAAGTCTTGGAAGATATTGAGACAGGGAGATTCTCACAGGAGGAAATCCTAAGCCTCAAGAAAGCACTGGTTTCTAGGGAGGATAATCTTCATTTGGTGGGGTTCAACGTAGAAAAAGATTTTTACTTCCGATTAGGGCTTACTCATCTCCCTGTGAAGACCCTGAAAGATTTTCGTAGACTAAAAAAACAGGATAGGTCATGGGTTCTAATCAAGAATGCCGATACCCCCCTAAAAATGTAAAAAAAGGGGGGGGTTCGTCATCGCTGAGATTACTACGTAATCAGGGTTGCGCGGATTTTAGACCTTTTACTTGCCCTTAATAGGGGAAAATGGAATAACCCCCAAGAGAGTTTTATCAAATCAAGAATGTCGAACCCCCCCTAAAAATGTAAAAAAAGGGGGGGGTTCGTCATCGCTGAGATTACTACGTAATCAGGATTGCGCGGATTTTAGACCTTTTACTTGCCCTTAATAGGGGAAAATGGAATAACCCCCAAGAGAGTTTTATCAAATCAAGAATGTCGAACCCCCCCTAAAAATGTAAAAAAAGGGGGGGGTTCGTCATCGCTGAGATTACTACGTAATCAGGGTTGCGCGGATTTTAGACCTTTTACTTGCCCTTAATAGGGGAAAATGGAATAACCCCCAAGAGAGTTTTATCAAAACGTGGGACAATCTTTTGTGAGGTATTGAAAGGAATGGCAAACCAAGAGCAACTAAGAACACTTAAAAAAGAGGGCGTAGAGGTTTGGAATCTATGGCGGAAAGTTCATCCTGATGAGAACATTGAGCTCGAAGGAGCCGACCTCGACACAGCTTACTTCAGTAATGCCTATCTCAACTATGCTTATCTCAATTATGGCTATCTCAGAGGAGCCAACCTTACAAGAGCCGACCTCACTGGAGCTAAACTCGTTGGAGCTAACCTCACTGGAGCTAACCTCATTGGAGTTCAAGCGTTATAGACTAACTTTGATGGGGCTACTTTGACTGGAGCTTGTATACAAGATTGGAATATCAACAGTGAGACTAACCTAGAAAATGTAATCTGTGACTACGTCTACTTAAGACAAGACCAACAGGAACGTAGACCTGGTATTTTTGGATGGCATTGATTGGAAAGCTTTTCTTCTCTCTCTCAAAGAGTTACAGAATGAATACGGACAAGAAAATGTTGATTTTCAAGGAATAGAAAAGAGACCAGGTGGAACCTTTGTTGTTCGCATTGATGTCCCCCCCCTGAAGTCAACAAAGCAGAGATAGAAAGTAAAGCAAAACATTCCTACGAGACTCAACTCAAAATAATAGAAGTTGAGCATCGTGCGGAGCTTAGGAGCTTAGAGGCTCATTATTAAGATAAGATAATAAAACTCCATGAAAAAAAGGGTCTGACATGATGGAGATTGCTAAACTTTTAGCAAGTAGACCCTATTACATAAGCGAAAAACAAAGAGGTTTAAACCATGATATTAACACAACTTGTCGAAACCGCTAACAAACAACTCGACGAACTAGTTAAGTCTCAAAATGGTACAGTTTCTCTCGGTCAACTCTGGAAAATCTGTTCTGATAATCAGATCGCTACAGTTATGGTTTCTACCCTCGTCGGTTTAGTTGTAATCCCCGTTGGCTTAGTAGTTGCTTGCTCTGGTCTATACCGTATGAGAACTCCCGATGATGTTCGCCGCTATATGATAAACCCAAACCTTGGTTCCGCTGGTCAGGTCTGTCATGCTGAAACAGGTAATGTTTATCTCCGTGGTAACAACCGTAAACCCAATGCAAACCGTACTCTCCGTAATGGTACTGACATTGAATTTATAGGTTATGATTCTAATTATGCTCATGTAAGAGTCTCCTCCACTGGTCAAAGTGGTTACATCACCCTCCGTTACACTTGTGGTTTTGATGTCCCATAATAACTAACCCCTTAGCTTTAGCTATAAAGACTGTGACATGTACGCTTTTAAGCGAGAAATGAAACGAATAACAGGCAGCAACTATTTAGTTAAAACCTCCTGTGACATGGAAGTTGCAATGGCCTATGCCGAAGAAGTAGCCTCTGAGTACAATGAAATTAGACAGTATGGGGCAACTGATAGCGAAATTCTTTTTGAAATCGATAATTTTGTAAAACGTTACTCGGAGATAGCATTGTCTATAGCTTTGACGGAACGGTGGGACAAAAGTTAATTTACGATGGTATTAGCGGCAACTCTGCTATTGATACTCGATTAATCAGTCCTAGTGGTGAAAATGTGTTCGACTTTTACACTAAAACGTGGGACAATCTTGATGTTAGTGATGACATAAATCCCGTTACCCTCGAAGAAACAGGGACATATCAATTGATTGTGAGTGGCAATGACCACATAACAGGAGACTTTAGTTTCAGTGTCGGAGTCGGCATCGACGATAGAGTTAGAAAATCGCCTTATGAGAAAACAACTACACCGACTAATCCCGAAGGAGACTAAGAACCATTCGGCGAAGAGTTCACAATTGGGGATTTAATAGAAAAAGGCTGGATAGACGAATTAATTACTAAAGGAGATTCTAATGCTTAAAAAATTATCTTTATCTTTATGTATTATAGTATTAATGTATTCACCATCTATGGCTACCAGTGGTTGGGTGAAAGCTAGAACAGTTTGTACTAAAAATGGCATTACCTATGCCCGGCATGGTGATGGTCATTGGCATAGAGCAGTTAAACGAGATGGTCGCTGGTACGCTACCGGTCATAGCTTAGGTAAAACCAACCCCTGTAATTAATTGGAGAATAGAGTATGTGGGCATTTCAACAAGGCGGGTACACAAACCCTCACTAAGCCTGATTTAGCAAGGAAGTTAATAAAAACCAAACTATCAAAAACTAAAATGCTTGCTCTATCAGGCTTTCAGTCTGTTTTTCCTAATAGTTTTACATGACAGGTTCGGTAGAACCATATTTCCGTGACGTTAGAGGAGTTAGAAAACTATTACGTTAAACAATATGAGTTCTTTGGATGCTAACATTGCTACCACCATTGACCTAGATACCACAGTAGAGGGAACCGTTGACCCCTCTACCATTGAACTGTTCAGCTTTAACGGAACAGAAGGTCAAACCTTAGTGCTGCAGTCCGAGTTATTTATTTAATGGTGGTTACACTGTTTATGGTCCAAGCAATCAATTTATTGCTCGTTCCGAGTCAGACTTTACTATTCCTGGAGACGGTATTTATCTGGTGGCAGTAAGAGGGTTTAAACGCTTTAATAATCAACCTATTAATAAAGGAGTTATCATGAAAAAAAGTATTTCAGTTGTGTTTGCTTTATCTTTTCTTATCAGTTTTCCGGTTTCAGCTTTGGGAAACCCTTATCGGTTTCCTGTTCGAGCTTTGGAAGAACCTTATCGGCGTCGTTGCTCAATGTGGATTAATGGCTCTAGGGCTTATGTTCTTAGCTGTATAGGTTCAAGAGATGAAAGAGGTCGAGCAAATTACATCGAATGGCACCCCGAGTTCCATCCTGACAGGGAATACCGAGGCTATTTTGATGGATATGTCAGTACTCATCCCCGTCATGACCCCATAGGGGTTGTTCCAAATGGTCCATGGAGGTATGGCCGGACTAAAGACTGCTTTGTAAATGTTATCCCTCCTAACGAGGCGATATGTCTTTACGACTAAGTGTAACGACCTGCAATTATCCGAGGCTGGGACAGCAATCATAGCCCCTCTGAGCCAGAATTATTTGCAACTGGGGTTCAACGTTGAAAAGGATTTTTACTTCCGATTAGGGCTTACTCATCTCCCTGTAAAGACCCTGAAAGATTTTCGTAGACTAAAAAAACAGGATAGGTCATGGGTTCTAATCAAGAATGCCGATACCCCCCTAAAAATGTAAAAAAAGGGGGGGGTTCGTCATCGCTGAGATTACTACGTAATCAGGGTTGCGCGGATTTTAGACCTTTTACTTGCCCTTAATAGGGGAAAATGGAATAACCCCCAAGAGAGTTTTATCAAAACGTGGGACAATCTTTTGTGAGGTATTGAAAGGAATGGCAAACCAAGAGCAACTAAGAACACTTAAAAAAGAGGGCGTAGAGGTTTGGAATCTATGGCGGAAAGTTCATCCTGATGAGAACATTGAGCTCGAAGGAGCCGACCTCGACACAGCTTACTTCAGTAATGCCTATCTCAACTATGCTTATCTCAATTATGGCTATCTCAGAGGAGCCAACCTTACAAGAGCCGACCTCACTGGAGCTAAACTCGTTGGAGCTAACCTCACTGGAGCTAACCTCATTGGAGTTCAAGCGTTATAGACTAACTTTGATGGGGCTACTTTGACTGGAGCTTGTATACAAGATTGGAATATCAACAGTGAGACTAACCTAGAAAATGTAATCTGTGACTACGTCTACTTAAGACAAGACCAACAGGAACGTAGACCTGGTATTTTTGGATGGCATTGATTGGAAAGCTTTTCTTCTCTCTCTCAAAGAGTTACAGAATGAATACGGACAAGAAAATGTTGATTTTCAAGGAATAGAAAAGAGACCAGGTGGAACCTTTGTTGTTCGCATTGATGTCCCCCCCCTGAAGTCAACAAAGCAGAGATAGAAAGTAAAGCAAAACATTCCTACGAGACTCAACTCAAAATAATAGAAGTTGAGCATCGTGCGGAGCTTAGGAGCTTAGAGGCTCATTATCAAGATAAGATAATAAAACTCCATGAAAAAAAGGTCTGACATGATGGAGATTGCTAAACTTTTAGCAAGTAGACCCTATTAAATAAGCGAAAAACAAAGAGGTCTCTTAGGTGTATTGTATATCTAAATTATTTTATCATTGCTTTATAATAATAACGACAAGTGGCTGAAACTCTTACTATTCCGTTCACCTCAAGTAATCTCCTTCATGAAGATTTAGTTTATCTTGAATCAGTTTGGGAATTGAAATAATTCCATCTTCTTATAATAATCCCTTCTTCTTAGAAAAATCCCTTCTTCTTATAAAAGTCCCATCTTCTTATAAAAGTCCCATCTTTCTTGGATAGGCATCCAATCAATAAGGTGGTCTATGGCTTCCCTACAGAGCCCCTCAATTTTTGGGCGGTTTTTCTTTAAGAAAGACTTAGTGAAGGCCTTGGCTTGACTATGCTCCATCCTAGGAGAGGTAGCTCTTGCTCCTATATAGACAAACTCGGCATATTCTTGAGTAGAATCTACTTTGTCTTGACCTCCGCAACCTCTAACCAACGCCTTTTCCTTAGCTACTATAAGCTCATACTCTAACTTTTCTATTTGGTCTTTCTGTGCCTTTATTTGGTCTTTCTGTGCCTTGAGGTCATACTGCACAGGTTGGGGTGATTTTTCTAACTCCTCATAAACAGTTTTAGGAACATCATGATATTCATACACACGACTATTAGGAGACTCAACCCTGAGAGTTTCTTTTTCTTCATCATAATCATAGTCAAAAGGTTTGGAGTAAGGGACTAAGCAAATACCCACAAAAGTGATTGATAGTGCTACTAGTGCTTTATTTACTATTTGTTTCATCGATTTGCTCCTGTAAATTGACTATTGTGGCTTGTAAATTGACTATTGTGGCTTGGTTCTTGGAACCTTCAACGTTATTAGTGGTCATTTCCTGTAGTTCCCTGTTATGCCTATCCAATATCTCCGCGGAGATTACTAAGGAAACCAAGAAAAGTAATACGTATTTGTATGTGTTTTTGTTCATTTTCTTCCTTTAGATAAACTCCTACAATCATTTCCGTTTTGCTTACACCAGACCTGCTCCTTGAAGATTTGTTCCCCACAGCTCTGCTCCTTCAAGATTTGCTCCATACAGTTGTGTGTTACTGAGATTTAGACCTGCTAAAGAAAAATCATTTTTTAGCAGTCTTTCTAATCCTATTATTACCCCCCTGTTTTATCTCCTTTACCACTGGCTTGATTGACCACTTGCCAAGTAGCAAAAATCTCATTTTCTCTTCTTTCTTCTATCCCAGTTATCCAAGTTATCAAACTAATAATAATGGTGATTTGTGTCAGGAGACTGATAACACTCAGAAAAGCACTTTTTTTTAGTAAGTAGTCTACATCTTCTAGAAACTTCTCTACAAGGGTAGTATCCCACCAATCAGCAAACTTTCTAATGGAAGAGACTTTTGGCTTTGACAAACACCCACATCAAACACCCACATGACCCACATACTAAAACCCGCATTCTCTCGTGTCCACTTATACTTGATGTAAAGTCCCTTATTGTATAGCACGGTGAAAAGAAGTGTACACGGTGTAACTTATACATCATCAGTGTTTGAGGCATTTCAAAAGTAAGAGGAGTCAATCCTTCAGGATTGAAAACAAATCCCAAAATAAAGCTACTTGAACAACTAAATGAGGAAAAGGGTGGAGAAGTAGATTTTTCTAAAGTCTTGGAAGATATTGAGACAGGGAGATTCTCACAGGAGGAAATCCTAAGCCTCAAGAAAGCACTGGTTTCTAGGGAGGATAATCTTCATTTGGTGGGGTTCAACGTAGAAAAAGATTTTTACTTCCGATTAGGACTTACTCATCTCCCTGTAAAGACCCTGAAAGATTTTCGTAGACTAAAAAAACAGGATAGGTCATGGGTTCTAATCAAGGATGTCCCGCCCCCCTCTAAAATCTGAAAAAAAGGGGGACCGGGACATCGCTGAGATTACCACCTAATCAGGGTTGCGCGGATTTTAGACCTTTTTTTTGCCCTTAATAGGGGAAAATGGAATAACCCCCAAGAGAGTTTTATCAAAATGTGGGACAATCTTTTGCGAGGTTTTGAAAGGAATGGCAAACCAAGAGCAACTAAGAACACTTAAAAAAAGAGGACGTAGAGGTTTGGAATCTATGGCGAGAAGATAATCCTGATGTGAAAATCGACCTCAGTGATGCCGACCTCAGTGGAGCTAACCTCTCAGGCTCTAATCTCAGTAACGCCTGCTTCATCAGAGCCAACCTCTCAGGAGCTAACCTAAAAGGGGTCGGCCTCGTTCAAGCCGATTTCAGAGGAGCCTACTTCTACTTCACAGGAACCTACTTCAGTGGAACTAACCTCAGTAGATTTCGAGCGTTACGGACTAACCTTGATGTAGTGATAACAGTTTCTTCACCGGCGGCGCAGTCATGCACCCTATAGGTCCAAATACCAGGACTACCTGCTTCAGCACTTTCTGCTTCGTAAAAAGTAGTTGTGCCATCTTCTTCACATTCATAATAAGCTGAATAAAGCTCTTCCAAATTAAGCTCATTTTCTTCTATTATCTGACGAACTTCAGCTAAGACACCAGCAATGTGATGAGGTTGACTTTCTACTTGCACTAAGCGTTTTTCTTCCAAAATAAAGTTATGTAACTCAAGAGCCATTTTTTATCTCCTACAATAACAGTCAGCAACTATTTAGGGTTTGCTGAATAAAAGCAAAACCCTAATGTAAAAAGTTTCACTTGTGAAAAGTTTCACTTGTGAAAAGTTTTCAGAGTGAAAAGTTTAGAGGTAGTCAGTCAAGTTAGGACGTAGTCTTACAGCAGACCTAAAGGATTGCAAAGAATCAACATTAAAACTGAGAAGATAATATTGAAACTCTTCCTCTGTCATTGACCCATTTACCTCTTCCCAGACTTTATAAACGCTTTTTTTTATGTCAACCTCTTGTTGTTTTTTAGTTCTGACCTTAGACCCTGCTTTAGCTATCCAGTCTTCATAAGGAATATAGAAACCTTCATAAGTTTTCCTCACACTCTCTAAAGCTTGTTCTAAGGAAGAAGACTTAGTAATCTTCACCAGTTTTTCTTCCAGAGGGTTACCTGCAAACTCCCATAACTTGTCTATTCCTATTCTGTTTAAAACCATTCGCATTAACTCTTCGTCAGTAGTCTCGCTTAAAATAACCTTTTTAGACCTGTTTTGAATCATTCTTTCTCTCGTGCTAAAAAGTTCTCTCCAAACTTTAGTGACAGTTGGTCGGGAGATTGGTTTATTTTCCTCTATAAGTTTAGTAAAGCTCTGCCTTCCCTCATCTGTGTTAGGAAAGTCATCAAAGTAGTCGGGGTTTAGAATCATAGACTTTAGAACGTTCCTTTTTTCTGAGGGAGTCATAGATTTTGCAAAATGGTTATTCGCTTGCAAGTCAGTCTTCCACTTCAGAGTGTTGAAAGTTTCATCGTCACTCTGTTCTGTTACTTCAGCTTCAATGTATAAGTAAGCTAATCTTTTGTGAGCCTCCAATCTGTGAAAACCATCTACCACGTAGTAAGTTCCATGATAAAGATAGACCTGGATTGGAGGGAGTTCCTCAATTCGTTCTTTATATTTATTTACAACGTCTTCTTCAAGTTCTTTACCTCTCATCTGGAAAAACTGGTCCACGTTGATTTTTTCTATTTCTAGTCTCATAGAGTTGATTCTCCTAATGATTATTTTTTTAAATAAGGTTGCTTGACAAAACCAGTTGGTTTAAGGCATCACTAAAGCATTTGGTAGTAGAAGAGACTTTCATATAATCTTCTATTTTCTTTATTGTGTAAGGATTTAATCCCACTCTTAGATTTTTTGTTCTGGTCTTACTTCCTTTCATAAAAACTCCTCTTCTTCTTTATTTAAAACCCTCTCTAGAGTGCAGTTTTTTTACCCCTGTAATCGATTGTCTTCAAAAGGTGCTACGTTCCTAAATAATGTTTACTTTCTTCCTCCTTTATTTTTTCTCTAAAACATAGTTTTCGATAATGTAATCCACCAAGCAACCTTTCTCTATGTAAGGGTGTTTAGTCCTTGCTAACTCCCAGTTTTTCTTCGTAACCCGCGGACGTAAAAA
>Ga0064013_1073_pt1 | contig 12364 bp, 10 predicted proteins | sample CrowatWCoCulture_FD_61583 | JGI IMG/M metagenome (GOLD analysis project Ga0064013, IMG submission 61583) | Marine cyanobacteria communities from the University of California, Santa Cruz, USA, analyzing cyanobacterial DNA methylation -... | ecosystem: Host-associated > Microbial > Bacteria >...
GCGTGGGGCCATGCGCATCTCGACGGCGGCTTCTTCAATCCGCGCAGCGGCTGGAGCCTGCCGCCATCGCGCGGCGTTATTCGGGACAGCAACTGAGCGGACCTGCCGGCCCGGATACAACGCATGGCCGCCTGGCCACGGAAGGACTTTTGCCTCGGGGAAGAAACGCGGTAGAGCGGGACTGACATTTTCCTCGAGCGAAGGCGATCCATGACCATCCGCGTCCACAAAGGCGATCTTCCCGACATTTCCCGCTATACCGGCCCCGTGGCGATCGACACCGAGACCCTCGGTCTCGACACCCGCCGCGACCGCCTCTGCGTGGTGCAGCTCTCGCCAGGTGACGGCACCGCCGACGTGGTGCAGATCGCCAAGGGGCAGACCGAGGCGCCGAACATCACGGCGCTCCTCAAGGATCCGGCCAAGACCAAGATCTTCCACTATGCGCGCTTCGACATCGCAGCGCTCTATCATGCCTTCGGCGTGATGACCGACGGGATCTTCTGTACCAAGATCGCGTCGCGCCTGACCCGCACCTATACCGACCGGCACGGTCTGAAGGATCTCGCCCGCGAAATGGCCGGCGTCGACATTTCCAAGCAGCAGCAATCGTCCGACTGGGCCGCCGAGACCCTGTCCCAGGCGCAGATCGAATATGCTGCGTCCGACGTCCTCTATCTTCACGACATCATGGGCGGCCTCTACAAGCGGCTGGAGCGCGAGGACCGCATGGAGCTGGCCAAGGCCTGCTTCACCTTCCTGCCGACCCGGGCGAAGCTCGACCTCGCCGGCTGGAGCGAAGAAGACATCTTCTCCCACTCCGCCTGAGGCGGCAAACAGGCTTGCTGGGGACTACAGGATCGGTGGCCCCCAGCCCCTGCCGGACAGGCGATTGACCGTGTTGCTTGCGCGAAACTGACGTCGTCAAGAAGAATGTCTTTGGCGCGGCATCCGGTGTCGCAAAACAGACTGGATCGGCCCCTTCGTCCAACGCATATGCGCGGCATCAGCAACGCGCTCGACGAAAGGCGCACACCATGACCCGCAGCCCTCTCATGCAGTCCCTCGCCGTCTCCGGCATGCTTACCGTCGCGCTGCTTGCGACTGTCGCGTTGCTGAAGCTCGTCGGCTAATTCCCGCCCGCCGGCGTCGCGCTGAGAACAGCCGGCCGGATGGGCGACAGGCGACCGACATTCCAGTCGGCGCAGACACAAGGAAGCGCGGCGAACCCGGTTCGCCGCGCTTCTTTCGTTTAACGGGTCGGCTTCAATGACGGCCCACCCGAACAGGATCAGTCAACCTCCCGCGAAATCGCGGATGCGCCTCAGGCCGCGATGGCCGTCTGGCCCTGAGGCGTCTCGTCTGCCGGACGTCGGCGGCGCTGGGCCCAGACGATCAGGCCGAGCACCACGAGCGCCGGAATGAACATCCAGTATTTCGACGGCTGATCGGTGGGCGTGCGCACCAGGGTGATCTCCTGGTCCCAGTCGAGCCCGGCCTTCTCGGCGGCCGAGCCGAAGGCGACATTGTCGATGATCGTCTTGCCGTCGCGGTCGATCAGTTCCAGCCCGGCATTCTGCAGCCGTTCCTCGCCGGTCGCTCCGGCCGGAAGCGGCAGCTCGACCGAACGCTGGGACGGCTCGCCGAATGCATCGAGATAGTCGATGCGCAGGCGCAGCGGCTCGTCCTGCGGCGTCTCGGCCGCCGCCTCGGCGACCTCGCTGCCCGGCCGCTCGGAATAGGGCGCAACCACCATGTCCATCCAGAAGCCCGGCCGGAACAGGGTGAAGGCGATTAGCAGCAGCGCGACGGATTCATAGATGCGGTTGCGGGTCAGGAACCAGCCCTGCGTCGCCGCCGCGAACAGGAGCATGGCGATCGTCGCGACGATGGCGATGAAGATGCCGTGCGGGATGTCGACATTGATCAGCAAAAGGTCGGTGTTGAAGATGAACAGGAAGGGCAGCGCGGCGGTGCGCAGCGAGTAGAAGAAGGCGATGGCACCGGTCTTGATCGGATCGCCGCCCGAGACGGCCGCCGCCGCGAAGGAAGCAAGGCCCACCGGCGGCGTCACGTCGGCCATGATGCCGAAATAGAAGACGAAGAGATGCACCGCGATGAGCGGCACGATCAGGCCGTTGGCTTCGCCGAGCGTGACGATGACCGGGGCGAGCAGCGCCGAGACGACGATGTAGTTGGCGGTCGTCGGCAGGCCCATGCCGAGGATCAGCGACAGGACGGCGGTCAGGAGCAGGATCGCCATCAGATTGCCGCCGGACAGGACCTCCACCACTTCCGCCAGCGCCGAGCCGACGCCGGTCTGGGACACCGCGCCGACGATGACGCCGGCCGTGGCGGTGGCGATGCCGATGCCGATCATGTTGCGGGCGCCGGTGATCAGGCCGTCGATCAGGTCGAGGAAGCCGCGGGTGGTCTGGAACCCGTAGTCGCCGGTGCCGCGGAAGAAGGCGGTGATCGGGTGCTGGGTGATCAGGATGAAGATCATGAAGGCCGCCGCCCAGAAGGCCGACAGGCCCGGCGACAGACGATCCACCATCAGCGCCCAGACCAGGACGACGACCGGCAGGATGAAATGCAGGCCGGATTTCACCGTCGGGCCGGGACGCGGCAGTTCGGTGATCGGCTTGTCCGGATCGTCCATCCTGGGCGCCGGATATTTCGCGCCGTACCGCAGGAGGCCGACATAGACCGCGACGAGCAGGGCGAAGACCACCCAGCCGGCATTGTCGCCGAAGGCCGGGCGGATCCAGCCCATGCCGTAATAGACGGCGAAGGACAGGGCGCACAGGACGAGGATGCCGAAGACGACGCCAACGATCCATTGCAGCCACGGCTTGGGCTCGTAGGCGCGCGGCAGGCCCTGCATGCCGGCCTTCATCGCTTCCAGATGCACGATGTAGACCAGCGCGATGTAGGAGATGACCGCCGGCAGGAAGGCGTGCTTGACCACGTCGAAATACGGGATGCCGACATATTCGACCATCAGGAAGGCCGCCGCGCCCATCACCGGCGGCATGATCTGGCCGTTGACGGAGGATGCGGTCTCGACGGCGCCGGCCTTTTCGGCCGAGAAGCCGACCCGCTTCATCAGCGGAATGGTGAAGGTGCCGGTGGTCACCACATTGGCGATGGACGAGCCGGAGATCAGGCCGGTCATGGCCGAGGAGACGACCGCAGCCTTGGCCGGTCCGCCGCGCATGTGGCCCATCAGCGAGAAGGCGACGTTGATGAAGTAGCTGCCGGCCCCGGCCTTGTCGAGCAGCGAGCCGAACAGCACGAAGAGGAAGACGAAGGAGGTCGACACGCCGAGCGCGATGCCGAAGACGCCCTCGGTGGTGATCCACTGGTGGTTGACCACCTCCGACAGCGAGTTGCCCTTGTGGGCGATGATCGACGGCATGTAGGGGCCGAGGAAGGTATAGACGAGGAACACCGTCGCCACGACCATCAGCGCCGGTCCAAGCGCCCGTCGCGTGCCTTCCAGGAGCACCATCAGGCCGACCGTGCCGACCATGAAGTCGGTCATGTTGGGCGCGCCGACGCGGCCCGATATCGAGGTATAGGCGAAGAACAGGTAGGAGGCGGTCACCGCGCCGGCGATCGCCAGCGCCCATTCATGGGGCAGGACGCGGCGCGACGGCGACGGCAGCAGCGCGAAGACGACCATCGTCACCGTGATGACGGGAATGTACCAGCCCGGCAGGACGCCGGTGGCGCCCTCCAGGAAGAGATAGCCGAGCAGCAGCGGCACGCCGGCGCCCAGCACGAGCTGGGGGATCGAGCGCGAGGCCGGGAAGGCGAGGAACGCCAGGAACAGCGCGAAGGCGAGATGGATCGAGCGCGTCTCGGTGTCGTTGAAGACGCCGAAGCCGACCATGAAGGGGACCGGCGAGGCGATCCAGAGCTGGAACAGCGACCAGGCCAGCGCGACGCCGGAGATCAGATAGGCGACCGGCCTGGCAGGGCTGCGTCCGCCGGTGTCGGAGGAGGCGACGAGCTCGTCGAGCTTCTCCTGCCGGGAAGTGGCGGATTCGACGTCGACGGAATCGATGGTGCGGTTGCGCTCGTCGTCGAGGCTGTCGGAATGACGTGGGTCTCGGGCCATCGCAGCTGGTCACTCCGCCTGTCTGATACGCGACTACAGGAACGTTTCGGGACGCACGGCGGCGGGTCGCATGACCGGCCTTTCCTCGTCGCCGACGCCCCGCAAGGGCGGAGCGCAGGGGAGCCGGCCAGCGGACATCTGCCGCCGGCCGACCGAATGGCGGGCCTTACAGGAGGCCGGCTTCCTTGTAGTAGCGCTCGGCGCCCGGATGCAGCGGCGCGGAATTGCCGGCCGAGATCATCTCTTCCTTGGTCAGGTTCGCGAAGGCCGGATGCAGCTTCTTGAACCGGTCGAAGTTCTCGAACACGGCCTTGACCACCTGGTAGACGGTCTCCTCGTCGACCTGGTCCGACGACACCATGGTGGCGCGCACGCCGAAGGTCTCGGTGTCCTCGGCATTGCCCTCATAGAGGCCGCCCGGGATGGTCGCCTTGGAGTAGTACGGGTTCTCGCCGACCAGCTTGTCGATCTCCGCGCCGGTCACCGGGACCAGCTTGGAGGCGCAGGAGGTGGTGGCCTCCTGGATCGAGCCGTTCGGATGGCCGACCGTGTAGATGATGGCGTCGACCTTGTTGTCGCACAGGGCCTGCGACTGCTCGGCGGCCTTCAACTCGGAAGCCAGCGAGAAATCGTCCATCGACCAGCCCTTGCGGTCCATGATGATTTCCATCGTGGCGCGCGAGCCGGAGCCCGGGTTGCCGATGTTGACGCGCTTGCCCTTCAGGTCGTCGAAGCTCTCGATGCCGGCGTCGGCACGGGCGACAACGGTGATCGGCTCGGGATGGATGGAGAAGACCGCACGCTCACCGGCGAAGGGATCGTCCTTCCAGGGTCCTGGCCCTCGAGCGCGTTGTACTGCATGTCCGACTGGGCGACGCCCATGGTCTGGTCGCCGGCCTTGATGGCGTTGATGTTGGCGACCGATGCGCCGGTCGAGGGCGCCGTGCAGCGCAGCCCGTTCTTCTCGCTCTCACGATTGACCAGACGGCAGATCGACTGTCCGACGACGTAGTACACGCCGGTCTGACCACCGGTGCCGATGGTGATGAACTTTTCCTGCGCGGTGGCCGCGCCGGTCGACATGGCAAGGGCGGCAAGCCCGGCTGCGACCCATCCGGTTTTCTTCATTGGGAGCTTCCTCTCTTGGTTCGGTCAGACCCTCAATCCTAGCGGAGAGTTCGGTCGGGCCAAGTGCCGGCAGTAAGACAACTTTCCCCCTCATGTGCAAGATGGCGGGCCGCAGCCGGTGCCGAACGCCGTTCAGGCGACCCGGTGGTTGCCAAGGTCCGGCGGCGCCCTTTCTTCGACCACGCGGATGGTGGAAGAGGACCCGATGACACGCTGGACACGCACAGGACGCGGCATGGGCCTGGCCGCGCTGACGACGGCCCTTTGCGGGATCGTCGCCGGCGGCCCGACCGTCGCCGCGGCCCCTCAACTTGTCGTGCCGCCCATCGTCTTCGTGCATGGCGACAGCGATTCCGCGGCCTTCTGGATGCCGGTCCTGTGGCGCTTCGAAAGCAACGGCGTGCCGGCCGAGCGGCTGTTCGCCGTCGATATCGACCACCCGGCGGCGCGGCTCGACGATGAGGTGGCGCAGGAGAACCGCTCCTCGACCGAGGGCGCCGCCCGTGCCGTTGCGGCAACGGTGGACAGGGCGCTCGCCGAGACCGGCGCCGACAAGGTCGCCATCGTCGGTCACTCCCGCGGCTGCCAGAGCGCCCGCAACTACGTGAAGAATTTCGGCGGGGCGGCCAGGTCGGCGACGATGGTGCTGGCCGGCTGCGTCCACCACGGCGTCTATGTGAACCCGGACGAGCGGACCGGATCGGAATATAACGGCGCCGGCGCGTTCCTGACCGCCCTCAACACGCCGCCCGCCATTCCCGACGGCATTCCAACGACAATCTTGCGGTCCGACCGCTTCGATCTCTACGCCCAGCCGAACGGCCGGTTTCTCGGCCTGCCCGAACAGGAGACCGGGATCTCCTACGACGCGCCGGAACTGGACGGCGCGCCGACGGTGGTGCTGGACGGTGCCGACCATCGCGAGACGGCCTCCTCGCCCGAGGCCTTCATCGCCATGTACACGGCGATCACCGGCAAGCCGCCGGCCCGGCTGGAGATCACACCGGAAGAGCGGCCGCAGATCGCCGGTGAGATCTCCGGCTTTGCCAACGGGGCTCCCACCAACCGCCCCCTCACCGGCGCCACGCTCGACATCTTCGCGGTGGACAGCCGGACCGGCGAACGCCGCGGCGACGCGGTGTTCAGCCAGACGGTCGGCGAGGACGGGCGCTACGGGCCGTTCCGCGCCACGCCGGACACGGCCTACGAATTCGTGATCGCCGCAGAGGGCTATCCGCTGACGCGGATCTACCGCGCGCCCTTCCCCCGCTCCACGACACTTGCCCATCTGCGGCTGTATCCGGCGCCGGACCTCTCGGCGCCCGGCGAGATCGTCGGCATGATGCGGCCACGCGGCTATTTCGGCATCGACGACAACGCCACGCTGGATGCCCTGCCGATCGCCGGCCGCCCGGAAAACGAGCCGGTTCCCTCGGTCTGGCGGACTGCCGTCGCGATCCCCGGCGACACGCCGCAGACGGTGACCGGCGGTTTCGACGGCGAAGTCATCGCGGCCCGAACCTCGCCCGACGACCCGAACGATGTGGTCTGGATCGAGCTGACGGACTGACACTGCGAGGCCAGAGGGTTTCCGGCGGCATTTGTGCCGCAGCCATTGTTCGGCGGGAAAACCCCCTTACTCTTGCGATGACCGGGGGTAGACGTCTAGTTCCCTTCCATGACCTTTGAAGAATGCGCCAGCGGCCCGTATCAGCATTGACCTCCCTCACCCCCACCTACACCGAAGCCGAACGGATCGAGGCCCTTGAGGCGTACGAGATCCTCGACACCCCCCGCGAGGAGGAGTTCGACGATCTCGCCCGGATCGCGTCGGAGGTCTGCGGCACGCCGATCGCGGTGGTCAATTTCGTCTCCGATACCCGCCAGTTCTTCAAGGCCGAGGTCGGGCTCGGCGTGCGCGAGACGCCGGTCGACATCTCCTTCTGCAAGCATGCGTTGCTGGCCGAAGACATGATGATCGTGCCCGACGCGACGCAGGATTCCCGCTTCGACAACAATCCGCTGGTCTATGGCGACCCGCCGCTGCGCTTCTATGCGGGCGTTCTCGTGCGCTCGGCCGAGGGCCTGCCGCTGGGCACCATGTGCGTCCTCGACCACACGCCGCGCGAGCTCGACGCCCACCAGATCCGCACGTTGCGCCTTCTCGCCCGGCAGGTCTCCGTCCAGCTCGAGCTGCATCGCTCCCTGCGGCGCACCAAGGCCGCCCTCGGCGACGTGCGCCGGCTGGAATCGCAATATCGGCAGATCGTCGACAGCGCCGTGGACTTCGCGATCATCACCACCGATCTCGACGGCAAGATCACCTCCTGGAGCCCGGGCGCCCAGCAGATCTTCGGCTGGAGCGAGACCGAGACGCTGGGCCGGCCCGCCACCCTGGTGTTCACGGCCGTGGATCGCGAGGCTGACCTCGCCGTCCGTGAGATGGCGACCGCGCGCGAGACCGGCCGCGGCATCGGCGAAGGCTGGTACCAGCGCAAGGACGGCAGCCGGTTCTGGGCGTCGGGCGAGATCATGCCGCTGATGGGCGAGGACGAGGTCCAGATCGGCTATCTGAAGATCCTGCGCGATCGCACGGTCGAATATCAGGCCGAGGAACAGCGCAAGGAACTGACCCACGAATTGTCGCACCGGATGAAGAACGTCCTGGCGACCGTGCAGTCGATCGTCACCCAGAGCCTGCGCACCGCCGAATCCCTCGATGCGGGGCGCGACGCGATCTCCAGCCGGGTGCAGGCACTGGCACGGGCGCAGGATATCCTGACGCAGACGAGCTGGTCCGGCGCCGGAATCCGCCAGGTCGTGGACGAGGCCTTGGCCGCCCACCGCGCCGGCCAGGGCCGGATCGTCATTTCGGGCCCGGACGTCGTCCTCAGCCCGCAGCAGGTGCTCGGCCTGTCGCTGGCGCTGCACGAACTGGCGACCAACGCCGCCAAATACGGCTCGCTGTCGATGCCGGCCGGCAAGGTGGAGATCAGCTGGGACGTCGGGCCCGACAAGGACTTCCGCTTCGACTGGATCGAGCGCGATGGCCCCCATGTGAACGAGCCGAGCCGGCGGGGCTTCGGCTCGCGGCTGATCGAGCGGATCGTCGGGTCGTATTTCGACGGTGGCGGGCAGCTCGACTTTCCGCCGTCCGGCGTTGTCTTCCGGCTGACGGGATCGCTCGGTTGAACCGGCAGCCGCGCCGCTGATGGCCGGCCCGAACTCGCCCCTGCGCTGGTTCGCGAGCCTCCTGTGGCACAGTTTCTGGGGCCTGCCGGTCCTGATGATCGCAGCGGCGATCGGCATCGCCTTCACTCTCCTGCTGCTCGATGCCGGCGGCGCATCGGCCTGGATCGGCAGCTTCGGCTACCCGTTCGCCCTGTCGGGCGGCACGGCGCGCGAGTTGGCGAACACCTTCGCCGCGGTCCACGCCACCTTCGTCTCCCTGTATTTCTCGATCACGCTGCTGGTGCTGACGCTCGCCGCCGGCAATCTCGGCGTACGGCTGATCGACCGCTGGATCGGGCATGGCCGGGTCCGCTTCACCATCGGCCTCCTGCTGGGGTCCCTCGCCTGGGCGCTGATCGCGCTGGCCGCGGTCAATGCCGGCGACGGCGAGGACGGCTATGCGCGCCTGACCCTGTTCACGCTGCTCGTTGTCACGCTCTTCGTCATTTCCTGGCTGGCCTTCGCCCTGCACGATCTCGGCCGCATCATCCATGTCGACACCGACATCACGGCGCTCCGCATGGACGCGGTGACCGACGCGACGCCGCTCCGCAGGTTGGCGGCCACGGCCCCGACGATCGACTGGACCGCCGGCCCCGGGCTTGCCGCACCCCGCGACGGCTATGTGGAGACGATCGACCGGCTGGCGCTGGCCGACCGGATGGGCGAGGCGAGCGGGCATCTGAAGCTCGTCGTGAGCGTCGGCGACTATGTGATGCGGGTGAGCCGCTCGCGGTTCTCGCAGGCGACCCGCTGGACGACGGGCAGGCGACAGCTCTGACGCGCGCCTTCGGCATCGGCCGCTTCCGCAGCGGTGCGCAGGGCGCGCCGTTCCACGTGAATCTTCTGGTCGAGATCGCCGGCCGGGCCCTGTCGCCGGCAGTGAACGACTTCTACACGGCCTTTGCCTGCATCGATGGGCTCGGCCCGATCCTCGTCGCGCAGGCCAGCTCCCCCAGCATCCGCAATGGGTGGCCGACACGACCGGCACCGCCCGCGTCCTGGCGGTCGATGAACCCTTCATCCGGCTGTTCCGGACGCCGCTGGACGCCCTGCGGAACGCGGCGGCGCCCAATCCGCAGGTGGCGATCCGGCTGATCGTCATGCTGCGCCGGGCGACCGGCATGATCGGCGATGACGGGATCCGGCAATTCCTGGAGGATCAGGCAGGCGCGCTCGCCGATCAGGCCATGGCGAAGGCGGACGCCGGTCACGATCGCGCCGCCATCGCCGTGGCATGGGACGAGACGGCCATCCTGCACGATGCGTGATGGCTCGCCGGTTCGCTGCAACCGGCGGTGAGGCTCGCCGTTTCATCACCCTGAGGCACATGGCCCGATTGTCTGGCAACGCCGCAACGGCGATAGTCGCGAGGAAGCGCCCGGCGGCGCGGGAGGAACGCAGGTGACATCCATCAGGCGACGGCGCACCACAAGCGACACGGCAGCGAACGGCTCGGGCAGTTCGCGGGCAAGGGGAACCGCACTGTTCGGCGGCGTCCTCGGGCTGGCTCTAGTGCTCGCCTCGCCATCCGCGCTGGCCGCCGACTGCAAGGCCTCGGCCGAGCCGGAGATCGACTGGAGCCATTGCGACCGCAGCAATCTCATGCTGTCGGGCGTCGATCTGGCGGGCGCCGACCTGACCGACACCGATTTCACCCTCACGGATCTGCGCAACGTGAATCTCGCGGCGGCCAATCTGGAGAAGGCGACGCTGGTGCGCGCATCGCTGGCCGGGGCACAGGCCGACGAGGCCAGCTTCCGCAAGGTCGAGGGCTACCGCGCCAACCTGTCCTATCTGGCGGCCAGGGACGCGGCCTTCGAGGCGGCGAATTCCAGCGGGCGAGCTTCGACGCCGCCAAATTGCCCGGCAGCCGCTTCGACAAGGCCGAACTCGGCCGCGCGTCGTTTCACGGCGCCGACCTCACCGGGGCCCGCTTCAGCTACGCCAATCTCGCCCGCGCCCAGTTCGCCGGCGCGACCCTGACCGGAGAGCCGGATTTCACCGGCGCCTATCTGTACCTGACGCGGCTGGAGGGGCTGGATCTCTCGACGGCGACGGGCCTGGAACAGGCGCAGCTCGACCTCGCCTGCGGCGACGACGCGACGCGCCTGCCCGACGGCCTGCAGCGCCCGGCCGACTGGCCATGTCCGGTGGAGTGAGGGCGGAGATTACGGTCGCAGGGCCCCGCAGAGGGCCGCGAAACCATCGCGCGACCGGCGCTCGCTGTGGCAAAGGCCAGAACAGGCGATCGGCCAGCAGGACACAGGGACAGACCGCCCGATGGAGCGCTGCTTATTCAGAATGGTGAGGAAGAAATTGGTGGAGCCAAGCGGGATCGAACCGCTGACCTCTACAATGCCATTGTAGCGCTCTCCCAGCTGAGCTATGGCCCCACGCCGCCGGTTGACCGGCGAATGTCGGAGCCCGTCTGGTGGTCGGGCTCGCGTTGTGTGGGCGGGGTTTAATCAAGCCCGCCGCGAGGGTCAAGTGGTTTTCCCTCGTCAGGATGCGATGCCGGCAAATTTTCCGGAACCGCCTGTTTTCGCAAGGTCCCGCCGGCCGGTCGGCCGACGGTTCCGTGCCCGGAAGACCGGATCAGTCCTCGTCGTCGTCGCGGCCGCCACCGATGATGTCGGAGACGTCGTCGTCGTCATCCTCGTCGTCCGGCAGGTAGGCGGCGTCGTCATCGTCGTCGTCGGTGGCGTCTTCGTCGTCGGTCTCGTCGACATCCGGCTTGGCCTTGGCGGTGCCGGCGCCCTCTTCTTCCTCGACGTCGTTGAGCGACACGGTGTTGTCGGTCTGCTCGACCTCCACCGTATCGTCCTCGTCCTCCTCTTCCTCGTCGGCCGCCTGCTTGGCGGCGGCTGCCTTGGCCTTCGCCTTGGCGGCTGCGGCGGAGGAGCGCGAAACCTCGACGGTCTCGAAGAAGGACAGCGGATAGGTCTTGCCGGTGAAGGGCGAGACGATCGGATCGCGGTTCAGGTCGTAGAACTTCTTCCCGGTCTCGGGATCGGTCCGCTTGGTACCAAGTTCGGGTTTCGCCATTATCGCCTCGTGATGATCGGGATGGTCGCCTGACGCGTCCAACTGGTTGATCGGGGTCCGGGTTGCATGCGGCGGTCGATGTCCGCCGATCCGCGCCCAGGCCGGAACAGGCAGACCGGGCCGCCGAGCGCTGCGACGAAGCCGCCGGCCCCGCCGCGGCAAGCCCGTGACGCGGCCGGTATCTGGCGCTTTCGCGACGCTGTGCCGGTCCGTTGAAAATCGGTTGGTCCCATACGGCCTAGACCGGCCCTTGTCAAAGCCCGATTCGGGCGACAGAAAGGGCCGCCGTCCCGGCCGCCGATTTCCACCCCGGCAGTCGGGACGACAGGGTGGCCGCCGCGCGGCCCCGATGCCGTCGGCCGGGCCGTTCGCCCGCCGCGCCACGACGCCAGGCCACCCGTGCGGGGCCAGAGAGAACCGGGAAGAACGTCACATGCATGGAAGCGCAGCCAACCCCGGCCGATCGCCGCTCGTCATTCGGCCGCGCTGACTGGCACGGTCACGGTTCCCGGCGACAAGTCGATCTCGCATCGCGCCTTCCCTGTTCGGCGGCATCGCCGCCGGAACGACTCGCGTCACCGGCTTCTGGAAGGCGAGGACGTGATCGCCACCGGCGATGCCATGCGCGCCATGGGCGCGCAGATCCGCAAGGACGGAGAGACCTGGGTGGTCGAGGGCGTCGGAAATGGCTGCCTTCTGGAGCCCGAGGGCATCATCGATTTCGGCAATGCCGGCACCGGCGTGCGTCTGACCATGGGGCTGGTCGGCTCCTATGATTTCGGCGCCACCTTCGTCGGAGACGCGTCGCTCTCCAAGCGCCCGATGGGCCGG
>Ga0064013_1075_pt1 | contig 12248 bp, 15 predicted proteins | sample CrowatWCoCulture_FD_61583 | JGI IMG/M metagenome (GOLD analysis project Ga0064013, IMG submission 61583) | Marine cyanobacteria communities from the University of California, Santa Cruz, USA, analyzing cyanobacterial DNA methylation -... | ecosystem: Host-associated > Microbial > Bacteria >...
AAACCACAATCATGGGCGAGTTCCGCATGATCCTCGTATGCCTCGAACACGGCCAGAACCTTCGCCCGCGGGGTATGGCCGCTGCCTCGCGCTTGGCGTAGAGCTCTAGCCACTCGTCATGGCGGGCGCGCACATACGCGCTGACCAGATCGGCCTTGGAGGCGAAATTGTTGTAGAGGCTCTGCTTGGCGACCCCGGCATGGGCGATGATCGCATCGATCCCGGTCGCCGCGATGCCATCGCGATAGAACAGCACTGCCGCCGATTGCAGCAGCTTCCCCCGTACACTTGTCCCGGCAATCCTGGCCATCGGACCTCGCACAAATAGACAGACCGGTCTATCTACTCATGCCATCCTGTCGTGGCAAGCGCCATATCCGCTGCAGCGCCCCCCTCCCCTGGCCTCAACCGCCGCGGATCGCGATGACGGATTTCCGAAATCCCAGAAAGGTCTCGTAAGTGATCTCGGCATCCGGAAGAAACGCCGCCAATTGCCGGCGGCCGATCAGGTCGTGGTCGCGCACCACGTCCCGAGCTTCGGCGGCACTGTCGATGCGTTCGAAGAAGCCCAGGGCGTAGCGCTGCAGCATCGCCACCCGCACAGCCTTGGGCAGATACTGGAAACCGATCGTGCGGAAATGCGGCTCGTAGGGGAACCAGTAGTTCGGCGTCTGGCAGTAATAGCGCGGCGCAAGCCGGCGCATGTTGTCGCCGAAATCCCGCATGTTGGCGCGGGAGCTGACATGCTCGATCACCGAGTTGGAATGGGCAAGATCGAAGCGTCGGCCCTTGAAGAGGTCGAGGTTGCTGGCGCTGTCCCGCACGGCCTGGAACTGGCTCGGCTGCACAACGACCTGCGGCTCGGTATTGACCAGGGTGATGAAGATGCGCCCCCGCCGTTGTTCCAGATAGTCCCCGGCGATCGACCAGTATTTTTCCGTACCACCGAGATCAATGATCTCGCAGCGTTCCTGTTCGGCGAGCACCGCGTCGATCAGATTACGGATCTGAACGAAGCGCTTGGCACGAAACTGGAATTCGAGGCTCGACGCGTCGACATAGGGATCTGAACGCCGTCGAAGGGCGCGAATAAAGGCAGCAAGTTGCATGACGTGGTTCCTTCTTCCCCACGTCGGTGTAGATCGTTACCCTACGGGACGTCGCCACAATCATTAACAAAGGGTTAACGGCAAAGGCCCTGGAACCCCGGACTTTTCGAGGCGCGGTCGGCTCCAGTACACGCAGTCGTGAGGGAAACTCAGGCGAGAACGCCCCGCCATTCGACGCCCGGATGACGAATTTCGAGCGCGTGGCAACGGGCAATCCCCTGCCAACAGTTGCAGCGCACCGAACGGGGCGGTGCGCTGCATGCCGACTCAGGCGGCCGACAGCTTTGCCATCACCTCGTCGTCGACCTCGAAATTGGCGTAGACGTTCTGCACGTCGTCATCGTCGTCGAGATTGCCGATCAGCCGCATGACGCTCTCAGCCTTGTCCTCGTCCACCGGCGTACCGGTCTGCGGCCGCCAGGTCGGACGCACGCTCTCGGCCTCGCCCAGGGATTCTTCCAGAGCGGTCGAGACATCGCCGATGTCCTCGAAGGCGGTGACGATGGTGTGGCCGTTCTCGTCGGAGATCACGTCGTCGGCACCGGCCAGGATCGCGGCTTCCATCACGGCGTCGGCGTCACCGGCCGACAGCGGATAGACGATCTCGCCGACATGATCGAACATGAACGATACCGAGCCGGTCTCGCCCATCGAGCCGCCGGCCTTGGTGAAGCAGGAGCGCACGTTCGAGGCGGTGCGGTTGCGGTTGTCGGTCAGCGCCTCGACGATGATGGCGACGCCGCCCGGACCGTAGCCCTCGTAGCGGACCTCGTCATAGTTCTCCGAATCGCCGCCCGACGCCTTCTTGATCGCCCGGTCGATGTTGTCCTTCGGCATCGACTGCGCCTTGGCGTTGTTGATCGCCAGTCGCAGCCGCGCGTTCATCGAGGGGTCCGGCAGGCCCGACTTGGCTGCCACCACGATCTCGCGGGCGAGCTTGGAAAACATCTTCGATCGGACCGCGTCCTGGCGGCCCTTGCGATGCATGATGTTCTTGAACTGTGAATGGCCGGCCATGGCGAACCTGTCTATCAATGCGGAAGAATTGCGGGACATATAAAAAATCGGGCGGCAAACGTCCAGAACGAGGTTTCCCATGTCCGAAACGCCTTCCGCATCTGCAGCCCGCGCGACCACCCTTCCGTCCCTGCCGCTGACCGGTGGCTGCCAATGCGGCGCGGTGCGTTACGAGATCCATGTGGCGCCGCAGGTCTTCTATCTGTGCCATTGCACCGAGTGCCAGCGGCAGACCTCCAGCGCCTATGGCGAAAGCCTGCGCGTCGATCCCGCCGGCCTGACCATGACCGGCGAGATGGCGACGACCCGGCGCATGGCCGACAGCGGCGCGGTGCGGCTCGGCGATTTCTGCCCCGATTGCGGCGTGCGCATCCAGCACCGCTCCGAAGGCAATCCCGGCCGGGTCAACATCAAGGCCGGGACCCTCGACGACACGAGCTGGCTGGTCCCGGCCGGCCACATCTGGACCGCCTCGCGCCAGCCCTTCGTCGCCATCGGTCCCGACGAACTCGATTATCCCCAGGCACCGGCCGACAATTTTGCCGCGCTGATCGCGCGCTGGCAGGAGATGGTCCGCCCCGCCGACGGCGCGTAGATACTGCGATCGGCCCTGCTCCCCCGCCCCCTCGCGCGCTTTACGGCCGGCGACCGCGATTGATGACGCCATGTTGATTTCGCTTCTGGCGCGCGCGGGGTAGCCTCGAACGGTCGGCGCCCGGTCGCCCCTGCTGCGGCCGCGCCGACGGTCAGGGGAGAACGCGACCATGCGATATCGCGCTGTGCCGTTCCGATACGCCCTCTGGGCGGCCCTCGTCCTCGCCGCGGCCGTCCCGGCGCTGGCCGACACCACCGCGTCGAGAAATGACCGCGCCTTGCCGCCGGCCGAACCCGAGCGCTCGCTCCGCACCACCGAAGCCGCCTCTTCGCCGCCCTGAAGAACGCCGCCACCGAGGCCGAGGGCCGCGCCGCCGAAGCCGCCATCTGGCGGCACTGGATGGAAGCCGCGCCCGATGCCGCCATTCGCCGCCTCGTCGAAGAGGCCATGGACCGGCGCGGCAGCTACGATTTCGCCGGCGCCCGCGTCCTTCTCGACGCCGCCGTGGCGGCGCCCCCGATTATGCCGAGGCCTTCAATCAGCGTGGTTTCGTGCGCTTCCTGCAGGAGGATTTCGACGGCGCCCTGGCCGATGTCGACCGCGCCATCGCACTGGAGCCGAGGCACTTCGCCGCCATGTCCGGCCGCGCCATCATCCTCATGCGCCAGGGCCGCTTCCGTCTCGCCCAGGCACAGCTTCGCGAGGCCGTGGCGATCCATCCCTTCCTCAAGGAGCGCGCGATGATCGTGCCCGAGGCGCGCGACACGCCCGCCAAGCCCGGCGGGGTCGATCTTTGACCCGTCCGTCCAGCCGACCCGGAGCCCGCCCATGAACCGCCTCGTCGCCCTCGCCACGCTTCTCGCCGGCCTTGCCCTGGCGCCCGCCCCGGCCGCCGCCCAGATGGTGCCGAGCACCTGCATCGCCATGGCCGAAAGCCTGCCCCGGGCGACCTATGTCGCGATGGACAGCGCCGCCTCCCAGCGCTTCGCCGCGACATCGGACGAGGTGACCATCACCTATGTCTCCCACGCGACCTATCTGATCGAGAGCCCGGCGGGGTCGTGGCGGCCACCGACTATGCCGGCTATGCGGGCGGCGCGATGCCGGACATCGTCACGATGAACAAGGCGCATTCGTCCCACAACACGCCCTATCCCGACCCGGCGATCCCCCATGTGCTGCTCGGCTGGAATCCGGAGGGCGGCCCGGCCGAGCATGCTTTGACCGTCGGCGACCTCTATGTGCGCAACGTGCCGACCGACATCCGCGCCTTCGGCGGCATGGAGGCGGACGGCAATTCGATCTTCATCTTCGAGGTGGCGGGCCTGTGCATCGGCCATCTCGGCCACCTGCACCACCAGCTGACCAACGAGGATTACGCCCGCATCGGCCGGCTCGACGTCCTGATGGTGCCGGTGGATGGCGGCATGACCATGAGCCAGGAGGGCATGGGCGAGATCGCCGACCGCCTGCGCTCGTCCATCGTCCTGCCGATGCATCGCTTCGCCGGCCCGATCGAGCGCTTCCTCGACCGCATGCCGGGCTTCGCCGTGGAGCGGCGGGCCGAGCCCAGCCTCACCATTTCCATGCGCAGCCTGCCGAAGACGCCGACGGTCATCGTTCTCGCCGGCGTCTGAGGCCGGCGTTCCAGGCGGCTTGCGAACGCCCTACCAGAAGTCCGGCACCGCCTCTGCGAGCCGCGGGCCGATACGTACCGGGGCGACCTTTTCGGCAAGCCCCGTGCGGTCGGAGATCTCCACCGCCAGCCCGGCGATCGTCGCCGGCCCCTGCGCCGCGTCGAAGCGGCCGCGCGGCACCTTGGTGACGAAGCGGTTCAGCGGTTCCTCCTTCTCCATGCCGAGCGACGAATCGTAGTCGCCGCACATGCCGGCGTCGGACTGGTAGGCGGTGCCGCCGACGAGGATCTGGTGATCGGCGGTCGGCACATGGGTGTGGGTGCCCACCACGACGCTCGCCCGGCCGTCGAGGAAATGCCCGAAGCACTGCTTCTCGCTGGTCGCCTCGGCGTGGAAGTCGATGATGATGGCGTCGGCCTGTTCGCCCATCGGGCAGGCCGAGACCAGATTGTCGGCGCAGGCGAAGGGATCGTCGAGATCGGGATGCATGAACACCCGGCCCATGATGTTGGCGACCAGTACCCGCGCGCCGTTCTTCGCCTCGAACAGGCCCGAGCCGTGGCCGGGCGTGCCGGCCGGATAGTTCGCCGGCCGGATGAAGCGGTCCTGCCGTCCGGCAAAGGCCAGCGCCTCGCGCTGGTCCCAGACGTGGTTGCCGGTGGTCACCGCGTCGGCGCCCGCCTCCAGCGTGCGCTCGAAGATCTCCTCGGTGATGCCGAATCCGCCGGCCGAGTTCTCGCCATTGACGACGACGAAATCGAGCTTCCAGTCAGAGATCAGGCCGGGCAGCCTGTCGAAGACGGCGGTCCGTCCGGAGCGCCCGACCATGTCGCCAAGAAAGAGAAATCGCATCGCGCTCGCCTGTCGCTGGGCTGTCACGCGGCCTTGCGCCGCGCCGGCCCGCCCTGACGACAAACCGGCAGCGATCCGCTTGGCCCATGCGGCCCGCCCCGTCAACACATGCACCGGGACCCGACCGGCCCATCGCCGCGATGCGGCAATGCGGCCCGGCTGATCGGCCTGCACCCGTCGCACCGAAAGCGCAGTCCACCCGGTCGAAAAACCGCCGGATTGCCCGGGCAGAGACACTTCGCAACCAACAGGACGCCCCGACCCCATGATTCTCGCCCGCCTCGCGCTGTCTGCTTTTCGTCTGCGCTTTCTCGTGCTTCTGCCCCTCGCGCTTCTGGCCGCCTGCGTCGGAGCGACCGGCTCGGTGGATATCGGTTCGACCCGCGAGGTCAGCGTCGACCGCAGTGCTGCCCTCGCCGCCATCAACGCCTTCAGGACCGAGAACGGCCTCGGCACCGTCCGTTTCGACCCGGTGCTCGGCAAGGCCGCCGAGAGGCAGGCGCGTGCCATGGCTGCGAGGGGCGATCTCAGCCATTCGTTGGATGGGGCTCTGCCCAGCCGCGTTGCCTCTTTCGGCTACGACTGGGCCGCGATCTCGGAAAACATCGGCTGGAACTACCGTTCCACCCCGGCTGTCATGACCGGCTGGAAAGACTCTCCCGGCCATCGCCGCAATCTTCTCAACACCGATGTCACCGAGATCGGTATCGCCGCCGCCACAGGCCCCGATGGCGAACCCTATTGGGCACTGATCCTCGGTCGCCAGAAGGCCCCGCGCTGATCAACCGGCGTCGGGGCGGATCGTCTCGCGCTCGGTGACGATCAGCGGCAGGCGGATGTCGTGGGTCTCCATCGGAACCGTCTCCGCCTCCTGCACGGCAAAGGCGACGCCAGCCAGGATCGGCGGCGCGCCCTTCTCCGTCAGCGCCGCGATGGCGCTGTCGTAATAGCCGCGGCCATAGCCGATCCGGCCGCCCTGCCGGTCGAAGACCGCCAGCGGCACCAGCATCAGTTCGGGGTCGAGCACCGCCGCCTCGGCGCCCGGCGCATAGGTGCCGAAGCCTTGCGGCTCCAGCGGCGCCCCGCGCACCAGATGGCGGAACTGCAGACGGCCGTCGACGATCGCCGGCACGCAGAGGCGCGCGCCGCGGTCGGCCAGCAGCATCATCAAGGGACGGATATCGATTTCGGAGCGGATCGGCAGGAAGCCCGAGACGACCATGCCGGGCGTGATCGGCAGGAGCTCGGCGCAGCGATCGGCGACGGTGAGCGAGGCCTCGATCCGGGCGTCTTCCGGCATCGCGTCCCGCCGGGCCAGCGCCGCCTGGCGCAGGCTTGCCTTGGCTTCTCTTGCGTCGGTCATCGGCTCTCCCCCTGCCGGGCAGAGGTGGACGATTTTGCAGCGGAAGAAAAGTGGTCTGCCGTGTCGGCTGGCCGGAGAAGGGTGGAAAGTGACGAGCCACCCGGCCGATGGAGATGTCGATCCCGGGAACCTACAGAGTAGGTGGGCGCCGTGTGCCCCAGGCCCACGGGCCAAGGCAGGGACAGCTCCCTAGGAATGACTAAGGCCCCGAGAATATGTTACTCCTGGCGCACCGCGCAGCCCGTCGAACATCAATATAGGCGACGCTGCCCCATCCAGCCATAGCTGCAAGGGCTCCGCCCGAAGTTTCTTCTCACACCCGGCGGACGGCTTCGTTCGACCGCCCCCATTCGATCGGGAGATCACAACTGGAGCTCTGGGATTTCCGCTTCATCGCCGGTCAGGCGACCGGCTTTGCCGCGCTGGTGATCTGCATCATGGCCTTTGCCAGCAAGCGCGACGACCGTCTGCTGCTGCTGCTGGTCTTCGCCAATGTCGCCTTCGCGGTGCAGTTCTTCCTGTTCGGCGCCAAGGTCGCCGGCGCCATCAGCGCGCTGATCATCCTGCGCATCCTTCTGGCCCGGCGCTACAAGGGAAGCTGGCCCATCATGGCCACGATGCTCGCGGCGACCGGGCTGGTCAGCTGGATCAGCTGGGAGCGACCGCTCGACGTCATTCCACTGACGGCGGGTCTGCTCGGCACCATCGCCATGTTCATGCTCGACGGCATTCCCATGCGCCTGCTTCTGGCCGGTGCGGCGCTCTGCTGGGTCGCCAGCAACGTCCTCGTCGGCTCGGTCGGGGCGGCGCTGGCCGAACTCCTCGTCCTGACCACCAACGCCGTCACCATCTGGCGCCTCACCCGCGACCGCCGCGAAGCGCTCGCCTGATCGAAGCGGCGCGGGTCGTCACCGCGCCGGCCGTCAGGCGAAATGCTTCGACAGCTTCAGCCCCTGCGCCTGGTAGTTCGACTTCAGATCGCTGCCATAGAGCTTCTGCGGCAGCGTCTGCATCCGCTCATAGACCAGCCGGCCGACGATCTGCCCGTCCTCCAGGATGAAGGGCACGTCGTGGCTGCGCACCTCCAGCACCGCCCGGCTGCCCGAGCCGCCGGCCGCCGAATGGCCGAAGCCCGGATCGAAGAAGCCGGCATAATGGACGCGGAATTCGCCGACCAGCGGGTCGAAGGGCGTCATCTCGGCGGCGAAGGCCGGCGGGACATGCACCGCTTCCTTGGACACCAGGATGTAGAATTCGTCCGGGTCGAGCACCAGCTCGCCGGCCTTTGACCGCAGCACCGGCTCCCAGAAATCGGTGAGCGCATAGGCGCCGCGCCGGTCGACGTCGACGACGCCCGTATGCCGCTTGCCGCGATAGCCGACGAGCCCGTCCTGATTGCCGACAAGATCGATCGACAGGGCAATGCCGCCGCCGGAAATGTTGGCCTCGGCCGCCGTCGTCAGCACCTGTTCGCCGTGCAGCGCTGCCAGCTCCGCCTCGTTCAGCAGCGGCTCGCCGCTGCGGAAGCGGATCTGCGACAGGCGCGAGCCCTGCCGCACCAGGATCGGGAAGGTTCGCGGCGAAATTTCCAGATAGAGCGGGCCTTCATAGCCGGCCGGCAGCTTGTCGAATTCCTGCGCCCGGTCGGCCAGCACCCGCGTAAAGATGTCGAGCCGGCCGGTGGAGGATTTCGGATTGGCCGTCGCCCGGATGTCGGCCGGCAGGCGGAAGCTTTCCAGCAGCGGCACCACATAGACGCAGCCGGTCTCCAGCACCGCGCCCTCGGCGAGGCTGAACTCGTGCAGCGAGAACCGGTCGAGCTTGTCGACCACCGACTGCCCCTGCCCCGGCAGGAACGAGGCGCGCACCCGGTAGGCTTTCGGCCCGAGACGGAGGTCGAGGCTCGCCGGCTGGATCTGGTCGCCGTCGCGTTCGATCGGCGCGGCGATGGCACCGGCAGCAAACAGCCCCGCAATCTCCTGGTCGGGCAGGATTCCGCCCTGCGCGTGTGTGTCCGACATCGGCTGTCCCGTCATGGCCTTGCATTGCGTCCGCGCCGCCCGCGGCGTCGCGCTCCCGGATTGACGCCTAGCCGGATCGGGTCTATTTGCAAAGCAGAAGTGGTGATTTGGCCGGCCGGCTTGCAGCCACGTTAAAGAAGTCGCTAAAGGGCCGTTCTGACGATATGGCGCTCGTGCCTCCCGACGAACCGGCTTTGCGGCGACGCGACAGCCGGTTTTTTTGTTCGGAGACGCCCCATGCAGAAGAAGACGGATACGGCACGCAAACTGCGCCCGGCAACGGCCATGGTCCATGGCGGCACGACGCGCTCAAGCTTCGGCGAGACCTCCGAGGCGCTGTTCCTCACCCAGGGCTTCGTCTATCCGAGCGCCGAGGCCGCCGAGGCCCGCTTCCGCGGCGACGAACCCGGCTTCATCTATTCGCGCTACGGCAATCCCACGACCCGCATGTTCGAAGAGCGGATGATGGCGCTGGAAGGCGCCGAGGATGCCCGCGCCACTGCCTCCGGCATGGCCGCGGTCGCCGCCGCCATGCAGTGCCAGGTCAAGGCCGGCGACCATGTCGTGGCCGCCCGCGCTTTGTTCGGCTCCTGCCGCTACGTGGTCGAGACGGTGCTCGACCGCTGCGGCGTGGCCTGCACCCTCGTCGACGGCCGTGATCTCGACGCCTGGCGCGCCGCCGTGCGGCCGGAAACCAAGGTGTTCTTCATGGAGACGCCGACCAATCCGACGCTGGAGGTGATCGACATCACCGCGGTCGCCGAGATCGCCCATGCGGCCGGCGCCACCCTCGTCGTCGACAATGTCTTCGCCACGCCGATGCTGCAGCGCCCGCTGGAGCTCGGCGCCGACGTCGTCGTCTATTCGGCCACCAAGCACATCGACGGCCAGGGCCGGTGCCTCGGCGGCATCATCCTGTCCTCCGCCGAATGGATCGATGAGAACCTCCACAACTATTTCCGCCACACCGGCCCGTCGCTGTCGCCCTTCAATGCCTGGACGCTGCTCAAGGGCTTGGAGACGCTGCGCTGCGCGTCGCCCAGCAGACCCGCTCGGCCGCCCGCATCGCCGACACGCTGGCCGAGCACGGCAAGGTCAACAAGGTGATCTATCCGGGCCGCGCCGACCATCCGGATGCGGCGATCATCGCCCGACAGATGAGCGGCGGCTCCACCCTCCTCGCCTTCGAGGTGGCCGGCGGCAAGGAGGCGGCCTTCCGCTTCTCCAACGCCCTGGAGATCATCCTGATCTCCAACAATCTCGGCGACGCCAAGAGCCTGATCACCCATCCGGCGACCACCACCCACAAGAACCTGACACCGGAAGCCCGCACCGAACTCGGCATCGGCGACGGCCTCCTCCGCCTCTCCATCGGCCTCGAGGACGTCGACGACCTGCTGGAAGACATCGAAGGCGCGTTGGCGGCGGTCTGAGCGGCCGGCCGGGGCCGCGCCTCGGACTCCGCGCCGATCATCGACATCGGACGGGTATGTACGCCTCTATGTACATATCCGTCCGATCTACGTGTCACGGCAGGAGACTTGTCATGGTGGACGTTGGTTTCGCGCAGTTCCCGGCCAATCTCGCCGGCCATTTCGACGAGGTCATCCGCTCGCGCGCGCCTTGCTCGTGAGCCGGCAGGGCAGTGAATCCGCCGTGTTGATCTCGGCGAGCGAATGGGAAGGCGTGCAGGAGACGCTTCACCTTCTCAGCAGCCGCAACAATGCCGAGAAGCTGTTCAGGGCGGTCGCCGAACTGGATGCTGGTCGCGGCCTCGACAACGACCGGACCGGCTGACACCGAAGACGCAGGTTGAAGCTCCTGTGGGCCGAACAGGCCGGGAGCGACTATCTGCATTTCCAGAGCCGAACTGAAGATCCGGGACCGGATCAATGATCTGATCAAGGAAGCAAAGCGGACGCCTTTTCAGGGATCGGCAAGCCCGCGCCGCTGATGGGCGACCTGAAGGGATGGTGGTCACGCCGCATTACCGGCGACCACCGGCTTGTCTACCGTGTCGCCGGCAAGGATGACGACCAGCGCCTCGAGATCGCGGCGTGCCGCTATCACTACTGAAGCCGCACGGGTGGAGTGGTCAGGCAGCCCTCACCCGAACGCCTGAAAACTCATCCGCACGCGCCATGCAAACGTCCACGCCGTCATCGCCGCGAAGACATAGGCGATCACCGCGAAATGCTGCGGCAACAGGCAGAACAGCACGAAGACCGCCAGCGTCTCCGACGCCTCGGCCAGTCCGGTGGTGAAGTAGAGCGACTTGGTGCCGCGCTGCACGGTCCGGATGCCGCGCCTTTCGGCCATCACCGCATAGGCGAGGAAGCTCGCGCCATTGGCGTAGAAGCTCATCAGCAGGAGTGCCGCGGCCAGCGCGTTGGCGCCCGGATCGAGGATCGCAAAGGCCAGCGGGATCGATCCGTAGAAGAGAAAATCGAAGACGATGTCGAGATAACCGCCGAAATCCGTCGGCCTTGTCTGCCGCGCCACCGCCCCGTCCAGCCCGTCGGCGAGCCGCGACAGGAGGATCAGCACGAGGCCGGCGATCAGCGCGCCGAAGGCGATCGCGGCGGCGGCGGCCAGTCCCAGCACGAGGCCGGCGACCGTCACGGTGTTGGCGCCGATCTTCAGCCGCGCCAGCCCGCCCGCCAGCCAATCGATCGGCGGGTCGATCTGCCGTTTCAGAACACCGTCGAGCAAGGCTTTCTCCGTCCACGCGGCGACCCCGCCGTTGACCCGAACCGGCCGCATCGCGATAAGGTAAGCGACGCGACAGTCATTCGGGTATGGGGCCATGTACAGGGCGACGACGCACGGCATCACGGTCACGGTGACACCGACCTATCTGGAAGACCAGTCGATGCCGGACGACGGACGCTGGGTCTGGGCATATACGGTCGAGATCGAGAACGGCAGCCGGCAAACGACCCGTCTGCGATCACGATATTGGCACATCACCGACGCCACGGGTCACGTTGAGGAAGTCAGCGGCCCCGGCGTCGTCGGAGAGGAACCGCGGCTCGCCCCCCGGCGACAGCTTCACCTACACCTCCGGATGCCCGCTGGGCACGCCGTCCGGCTTCATGCGCGGCCATTACCGCATGGAGCAGGAGGACGGCACGCTGTTCCAGGTGGAGATCCCGGCCTTCTCGCTCGACGTGCCGGCCCGCCAGCGGGTGCTGAACTAGCCGCGCGAACCCGCCGGCCCGCCGTCAGCGCCCCGCCCCCGCGCCCGAACCGGTCGCGCGCGAAAAGTGTCGGATCAGCTGTCGCTGTCGGGGCTCTTGTCGCTCTCGGCGTCCGTGAATTCCGACGGATCGAAGCTGTAGGACTCGCCGCAGAACTCGCAGGTCACCGCGATCTCGCCGTCCTCGACGCTCTCGGTGATCTCCTCGGCGGAGAAGTTCGACAAGACGCCCTTGATCCGCTCGCGATTGCACGAGCAGTCGTCGGCGACCGGGTTGGGCGGGAACACCCGCACCCCCCGCTCGTGGAACAGGCGGAACAGCAGCCGCTCGACGCCGACATCGGGATCGGCGAGTTCTGACGCCTCGACCGTGTCGACCAGCGCCCGCACCTCGACCCAGGAATCGTCCGGCTCGAAGTCGCCGAGCTCGTCCTCGACGCCTCCGGCGCGTCGCC
>Ga0064013_1078_pt1 | contig 11761 bp, 13 predicted proteins | sample CrowatWCoCulture_FD_61583 | JGI IMG/M metagenome (GOLD analysis project Ga0064013, IMG submission 61583) | Marine cyanobacteria communities from the University of California, Santa Cruz, USA, analyzing cyanobacterial DNA methylation -... | ecosystem: Host-associated > Microbial > Bacteria >...
GGCATCGCGCCGGGAACCGGCGATGTCGCGGCCGGACCCCGCCTCGACGAATTCATAGCCAAGGGCCGCTACGGCACGATGGGCTGGATGCCCGAGACGGCGGAACGTCGCCGTTCCGCCCGGGCTCTGTGGCCCGACGTGCGCTCGATCGTCGTTCTCGGCATGAATTACGGCCCGCAGGACGATCCGCTGGCGATCCTGGAACGCCCGGATCGCGGCGCCATCTCGGTCTATGCCCGCCACCGCGACTATCACGACGTCATCAAGGGCCGACTGAAGGAACTCGCCGGCCGCATGGTGGCGAAAGCCCGCCAGTCCGGGCTTGGCGACCACGACGCCAAGGTCTTCGTCGACACCGCGCCGGTGATGGAAAAGCCGCTGGGCGAGATGGCCGGCCTCGGCTGGCAGGGCAAGCATACCAATCTGGTCTCCCGCGAGCACGGCTCCTGGCTGTTTCCTCGGCTCGATCTTCACCACGCTGGAGATGACGCCCGACACGCCGGGTCGCGATCTCTGCGGTTCCTGCCGGGCCTGCCAGGACGTCTGCCCGACTGACGCCTTTCCCGAACCCTACAAGCTCGATGCGCGGCGCTGCATCTCCTACCTGACGATCGAGACCCGCAAGCCGGTGCCGCCTGAGTTCCGGGCGGCGATGGGCAACCGCATCTATGGCTGCGACGACTGCCTCGCCGTCTGCCCCTGGAACAAGTTTGCCGGCAAAGCCAGCGAGGCCAAGCTGATCGCCCGCGAGGATCTGAACGCGCCGAAACTCGCCGATCTTCTTGCCCTCGACGATGCTGCTTTCCGTGCCCTGTTTTCCGGTTCGCCGATCAAGCGTATCGGCCGCGACAAGTTCGTCTCCAACTGTCTGATCGCCGCCGGCAATTCCGGCGATCCGGCGCTGCTCGGCGCCGTGAGGGGCCATCTTGAGGACGCGGCGCCCCTCGTGCGGGCCATGGCGATCTGGGCGTTGGCACGGCTGTCCCCCGAAGACGCCTTGCAGCGCCGGCCCGCCGCGCTTGATAGGGAAGACGATCCCGTCGTCAGGAGCGAATGGCATGCCTTTCAAGGACCGTGAGCCATCCCGATCCGGCGCCCGCGATGCGGGGGTCGAGGCCAAGGTGCAACGGGCCCGCCGGCCAGTTGCGTCACGGAATACAGGCGTCACCCGCCGCGGCCGCGGGGTCCGGGGCGCTTGGTGCCGGCGCAATCGGCGCATTGGCCATCGGCGCGCTGGCGATCGGATCGGTCGCGGTAGGCGCCTTTGCCATCGGGCGATTGTCCGTCGGGAGGGCCCGTATCGGAACGGCCGACATCGGCAGGCTGCGGATCGGCCGGCTGGAGCTCGGCGAAATGGCCCGGCCGCACGATCCCGTCGAACCCTGGAGCGACTGACCTTATGCATTTCTTCGTCTTCGGCCACGGCTATTCGGCCGGGCACTTCGTCGACACGCTCGATCCGCACGACGTCACCGGCGTGACGGTGCGCACGGCGGACAAGGCGAGCCGGCTGGCGGCGCATCATCTGAAGCCCTTCGTCTTCGACGGCGAGCATCCGACCGACGGCATCTCGCCGGCGCTCTATCGCGCCACGCATCTGCTCGTCTCGGTGCCGCCGGCCATGCGGCACCGAAGGGCGCCAGCGTCGGGGGCGCCAATGCGCGGCCCGGCGACCCGGTGCTGCGCTGGTATGGCGATGCGATCGCCCATGGTTGCCCGAACCTCGAATGGATCGGCTATCTGTCCACCGTCGGGGTCTATGGCGACCATGATGGCAGCTGGGTAGACGAGGACAGCGAGACGCGGCCGGTCCTCGGAGCGATCGAAGGCTCGCATCGCCGCCGAGACGGCCTGGCAGGATGCGGCCGCGACGCGGCGGGTGCCGCTTGCGATCCTGCGCCTGTCCGGCATCTACGGCCCCGGCCGCAACGGCTTCGTCAATCTGGCGAAGGGGACGGCCAAGCGGCTGGTGAAGCCCGGCCAGGTGTTCAACCGGATCCATGTCGACGACATTGCCGGGGCGCTGAGCCTCTTTGCGGAACAGCGGCGCGGGGGCATCTACAACGTCACCGACGACGAGCCGGCCCCGCCGCAGGAGGTGGTCGCCCACGCCGCGGCGATGGCAGGCGTCGAACCGCCGCCGGAAATCCCCTTCGACGCCGCCGAACTCTCGCCGATGGCGCGCAGCTTCTATGGCGAGAACAAGCGGGTCTCCAATGCCCGGATCAAGGCGGCTGGCTACCAGTTCCGCCATCCGACCTATCGCGAGGGACTGGAAAGCGTGCGGGCCGATGCGGCGCTGATCGGCGCCGGCAGCTAAAGGGCGGCCCGTCCGCGTCAGGCAGTCAGCAGCCCGCAATGGGCGGCCAGCGCCGCCATGTCGGGATCGGCGTGCAGGACGCGATGTCCGCGATCGATGGCATGGGCGGCGATCAGCGCCGCTTCGGGCCGCTGCAGCACGACGCCCCTGCCCCGCAGAATCCGCGCGAGACCGGCAGCCCGCCCGACCGACCGCTCGCCCGTGACGGGCAGGATCGGAAACTGGCGCAGATAGCGGCCGATGCGGTCGGCGTCGCGATCGTCCGACGCCCCTGCCAGCAACCGGTAGAGGGTCAGATCGGCAATGCCAATCTCCGACAAATCGGGGCTCTCCCGCAGCATACGGAGCTCGCGCGTGTCCTCGCCCCTGAGATTGGCGATCCAGACCGAGGCGTCGACGAAGATCATCCGCCAGCCGCGTCCGTCTGGCGGGGTTCGTCCGTCCCGGGTCCCGGCCAGCCCATGCCGTGCATGTCGGCGAGGGCGCGGCGGCGACGTTCCTGGGCTATCAGCCGGCGCAGGGCCTCCTCGACCGTCGCCTTCTTGGTCGAGAGGCCCGCCGCAGTCATCGCCTGGGCCATCAGCCGATCGTCGATCTCGATATTGGTGCGCATGACCCGCTCCGATGTGCAGACAGGCCCCGCGGTCTACACATCGCTCCGGACCGCTTCAAGCCGCGTGCCGCTGGCCGGGCGATTCCAGGTGAAGGCCTAGCGTTCGATGCGGTCGATGAACCAGCGGGTGAGCCGGGTCCAGACCTCGTCCTTCTCGGCATAATCCTCGACGCCGTGCTCCAGGTTCGGATTGTCGTTGACCTCGATCAGGAAGACGCCGTCGTCGGTCTCCTTCAGATCGACGCCATAGAGCCCGTCGCCGATGCAGCGGGCGCCACGCAGGCCCGCGTCGAGCACATGCGGCGGCGCCTCGCCGAGCGCGAAGGGCCGGAAGCCGCCTTCCATCGGCCGGCCGCCGGTCTCGTGATTGATGATCTGCCAGTGCTCGCCGGCCATCAGATACTGGACGGCGAAGAGCGGTTCGCCGCCCAGGACGCCGATGCGCCAGTCGAATTTCGTCGGCATGAATTTCTGGGCGATCAAGAGGTCGGAATCCTCCAGCCATGCGGTCGCCAGCCTGATCAGCCCGGCCATGTCGTCGAGCTTCTTGACGCCGCGCGAGAAGGAGCCGTCGGGGATCTTCAGCACCATGGGGAAGCCGAGTTCGTCGGCCGCCTTCTGGAAATCCTCCTTGCCGCCGATCATCACCGAGGGCGGTGTCGCCACCCCGTTCGCCGCCATCAGTTCGTTGCAATAGACCTTGTTGGTGCAGCGGATCATCGAGATCGGGTCGTCGATGACCGGCATGCCCTCCTGCATGGCGCGCCTTGCGAAGCGATAGGTGTGGTTGGAGATCGAGGTCGTCTCGCGGATGAACAGCGCGTCGAAATTGGCCAGTCGCGGCAGGTCGCGGCGGGTGATCGGCTCGACGTCGACGCCGAGCCGGGCGGCCGTGCGGGCCCAGTGCTTGAGGGTGTCGACCGAGGATGGCGGCAAGGCCTCGTTGGGATCGTAGAGCGTCGCGAAGGCATATTTCGCAGGCGTCTTCGCCTTGGCGGCGCGCCATTCGCGCGCGGTGTAGCGCTCCATGGCGGCCAGCAGCCGGCCGGTCTCGACCGCATCCAGCTTGGCAGGCGCGGCAAAACCGATACGGCGGATTTTCGCCCGCCCGTCGTGCGGCGCCTGGATGCCGGTCCGCCTCCCGGACGCGGCAGACGCCGGTCGCTCCGCGGGTTCGGCACCGTCCAGATGCACCTCCAGGGCCGGGGCGCGGAACCAGTCGAAGACCAGCTTGGCGAAGCGTTCAAGGCGCGGATCGTCGGTGTAGCCGAAATAGATGCGGATCGGCGATGTCGGTCGCTCGCCCTTTTCCAGCGCCCTGGCGAGGGCCGCGTCCAGTTCCGGCAGGGCGTTCTCGTAGAGCTTCTTCTCCGACAAATCGATCATCGTCTCGACCGAGGGGATGATGCGATGGCCCCGCGCCTCGGCGAGCAGCGAGCCGTAATAGGCGCGGCTCTGATAGGCGTAGGAGCGCGACAGATTGATGATCTTGGGGCGCTGGCCGCGGAACAGGCCCGGCCGCGCGAGATAGTCGCGCACCGTCATGACCTTGTGCGGCGTCGCGCCGTTGTCGAGATCGGACAGGCGTCCGACGAGAACCACCCATTGGGACATGGAAGACGGCTAAGCCTCGCGCCTGGACAGAAATACCGCGGCCCTGAGGCCGACCTTGCCGAAACGCGCGATCCGGTCGAAGGTCTCATAGGGGATCGGAAGATTGGCCGCGTCGGCGACCGTCTCGCCGCGCTCGTCGGCGACCCAGGGGTCGTGGATGACGATATGGCGGCCGTCATCGCCATGGGCGAGCACCCAGTGCGGCACCTTCTTGCCGAACATGTGATAGCCCGAGATCAGGACGACGGCGGTCTTGCCGGCGGCGATCGCGGCGCGCAGATCGTCGAGGGTGAAGCGCCCGATGGTCACGTCGATCGCGTAGCGCTCGGCCCGGCGGCGGAAATCCTCCTGGGCAAGCCCCATCACCACCTGCTTTTCGGGACTGCGGACGCCCTCGAGAAACAGGTCGCCCGGCTCCGAGACGTGGATCTCGGCGGCAAGACCTGCCTCGTGGGCGGCGACCGCCAGACCGTAGGGCTCGCAGCCGCCCGGCCCCGACATCATGAAGATGGTCGTCGCCTCGCGCCACAGCCGGATCTCGGTCACCGGCTCCAGCACGAAGCCGGGAATGTCGCGGCCCATCGCCATCATCAGGCAGCAGGCGCCGCAGGTGAAATCGGTGGTCTGCTCGTAATAGGGCACGCCGGTGTCGATCGGGTGGTCGCCGCGCAGGGTCTTCTCGAAGCGAAGCGCCGTCTCGTGGTCGGCGTAGTAGTCGAGATAGGTGCCGATGGGACGGAAGCCCTCGCCGCGATAGAGCGCAATGGCGGCGGCGTTGTCGGCGCGCACTTCCAGCCGCAGGGCGATGCGGTCGCGTGCGAAGGCCGCGGCTTCCGCCGCCTTCAGGAGGGCCCGGCCGATGCCCCGTCCCGCCGCGTGTGCGGAGACCGCGATGGAATAGAGCCGGGCGAGACCGGTGCCGCGCCGCACGAGAAGCGCGGCATAGGCGAGGATCGGACCAGACCGCGGCGCATCGGTGGCCGCACGCGGCGCACCAGCCGTCGTGGGGTCGTCGCTCCCGGCGCCGGACGTCTCGACGACGAGGACGACGGCGCTGGGCGAGGCGATGAGATTGCGGAAGGAGCGCCGGGAGATCCGGTCGGCCTCGAACACCGCGGTCTCGATCGCCACGAGGGGCTCAAGATCACCCGGCCGCGCGGGACGGATGACATATCCGGTGTATGCGGCGGCGTCGGGTTGATGATGGCTTGATCGGGGGTACCCGTCTTCCCGCGGGGAGACGGAACTGGGCGACGGCTGGTGCAGCATCGGGGCGTCATCGGCAGGGAGGTGACGCAAACGACACGATGCCGCTGCCTGTCCCTTCATAGGCTATCGCTTATAGGCCTCTGCCAGGGGGAATGCGACGGGAATCGGTGGCGGTGACGTGCAGGTGATGGGCGTCGCACAGCCTCGCCATCGGCGCGACTATGCCTGCCTTGGAAGTGTCCGAAGGTATCGGATGAGGCCTCGCAGGCTCATTTCGGCCAATCGGCTGGTGCCGGCGAGCAACTACGCCCGCAGCCATCGCGACAGGCGACCAGGGGCCCTCAGCGCGCGATGACGTGACGCCAGGCGAGCGAACGTCGCAGCATCCTCGGAGACCGCGCTCCGCAGGCATACACGCAGCTATCCGCATCGCAGAACTTCGCGCTGGGAATTGGTTCAGCTCAAACGCCCGCACTCAAGCGGAGGGGCGTGATGGAGACTTGGGAGCAGCTATGGTTCGGGCCTTCGACGAGTGCAACAGCCCGTCAGCCGCTCCCAAGGCCTGTCAGTGAAAACGCCGCTATGCGGAGGCCCGTACAACAACCTCGGCAGTCCGTGCGGCGACATGCATAGGTGGTTCCATTCGACACCTCCCGCAGCGTCATTGACGCAGTTACCAGCCTACGCTTTCAGGGCTGTGCGTCAAGTCCATGACAGCAGAATCGGTTGCCGCTCCGTCAGTTCCGGCCAAGGCTCGCGCCATGCCATTGAGGGGGAACCGGCTTATCGGCCCGCCGCCGTCAGCCCAAACCGGCGATGAAAGGCCGGCGCCCGGTCGGCGCGATCGTCTCGGCGTAACGCAGGGCCTGCAGCCGCTGATGGGGCGTCAGCGCGTGCAGCTTCGCCTCCGCCTCCGTCGAAACCCGGTACTCGCCGCAGCGCTCGCAATGGATCGCCCGCTGGTCCGGCTTCTCCGGCTCCAGCAATGTCGCCTCACCCTCGCAGATCGGGCATTTCATACGCTTCCTCCTCGAATGTCAGACGCCGGCGATGATACGCGACGAAGGACGCCCCGACGAGGCCTGTGGCGCGATTGCGGGGACAGGGGTTCAGACCCCGCCTGCGGCCCCTATAGTCATGGCGATGGACGGGCGAGCGATCGCTCGCGTCACCTTTGGCAGGAGTGACAATGGCCTATGATCTCTATTACTGGCCGATGATCCCGGGCCGCGGGGAATATCCGCGGCTGGTCCTGGAAGCCGCCGGTGTCGCCTATCGCGACGTCGCCCGCCTGCCCGAATCCGAGGGCGGCGGCATCGCCGCGATGCAGGCCTTCATCGCCGGAGAGAACGGCCATCTGCCGCCCTTCGCGCCGCCCTTCCTGGTCGATGGCGATCGCGTCGTCTCGCAGGCGGCGGAGATCAGCATCCTTGTCGGCGAGCGGCACGGGCTGGCGCCGAAGGGCGAGGCGGAGCGGCTGTTCGCCCGATCGATCGCGCTGACTACGGCCGATCTCGTCGCCGAGGCCCATGACGTCCATCACCCGCTCGGCGTCGGCCTCTATTACGAGGACCAGATCGATGCCGCCCGCGAACGCGCCCTCGGGTTCCGCAAGGAGCGGCTGCCGAAGTTCCTCGGCTGGTACGAGCGGATCCTGACCGGCAACCCGGCCGGCTCCGGCGCCCTCGTCGGAGATGCGATCAGCTATGCCGATCTCGGCCTGTTCCAGACGATGGCGGGCCTGCGCTACGCCTTTCCACGGCGCATGAAGACGCTTGCCCCCGACTATCCGTGCATCGCGAAGCTGGTCGAGCGGGTCGCTGCGAAGCCGCGCGTTGCGGCGTATCTCGCCAGCGACCGTCGCATGGCCTTCAACGAGGATGGCATCTTCCGCCATTACCCGGAACTCGACGCGGACTAGTCGCCAACGAAAACGCCCCGGCGAGAGGCCGGGGCGCGAAACGCAGCAAGGGGCCGGACCTTGGTCCGGCCCTTGCTGATCAGTTGGCGAGCTTCGAGGCGAAGAGCGCCAGGCCTTCTGGTAGACGCCGGCCCGGTTCCAGTCGCGCAGGATGGCGAAGTTCGGCTCGCCCTGCTGGTAGCCGGCGCCCGGACGCCAGCCGTGCTGGCGCAGGAAGTTCGCCGTGGAGGCGAGCACGTCGGCCTTGGAGTTGATCAGGTCGCGGCGGCCATTGCCGTCGCCGTCGACGGCGAAGCGCAGATAATTCTTGGCGAGGAACTGGGTCTGGCCGATCTCGCCGGCCCAGGCGCCCTTCATCTGGCTCGGCTTCATGTCGCCGCGATCGACGATCGCCAGGGCCGCCAGCAGCTCTTCGGTGAAGAAGGCCGAGCGGCGGCAGTCATAGGCCAGCGTCGCCAGCGAGCTGAAGATGTTCATCGAGCCGGAATTGGCGCCGAAGCCGGTTTCCATGCCCCAGATCGCGACGATGATCTCCTTCTGGACGCCGTAGCTCTTCTCGATCGAGTTGAGCAGGCCGGCATTCTGCTGGATGATCCGCTTGCCCTTCTTGACGAAGGAGGCCGGCGCGCGGCGCTGCATGAACGCCTCGAGCGAGATGTTCATGGAATGCTGGTTGCGGTCCAGCTTGATGACCTGGTTGGAATAGCTGGTCGGCATCAGGGCCGACTGCACAGTGCCCTGTGAGATGCCGGCGCGCACGGCTTCCTGGGCGAATTGCTGCTTCCACTGGTTGAAGCCACCGGCGCTGTTGCCGCACTGGGCGGCAAGGGCCGGAGCGGCGGCGCCGAGGCCGATGGTCAGGGCGAGCGATGCGGCGAGCGTCCGCAGGGACGTCAGGCGTACCTTCATGGGTCTGCTTCCTCGTTTCAGGTCGTGGGGCCGCGAGGGCCGCGTTGCGTCGAATGGGGTGAACGGCGGCGCCGGGGCGCATGGCCATCGGCGGCGGACACTGTCCTGGTGCATCCTATCACCCACTTTCCTAACCGATTGCGCGGTGTCTGCGTAGTGCAGCACTGCGACACGGGGAACGGGAAGTGCCGCGGGGGTGCTCTTCAGGCCGCGTCCCGGCCGTCAGACGCGAACGGCCGCGCCGCCCTCAGGGCGACACGGCCGTCACAGGTTTGCGGCGCCCGGAAAGCGCCGCACGTCGTCTGACTAGAGCAGGCCGGCTTCCTTGTAGTAGCGCTCGGCGCCCGGATGCAGCGGCACCGGCAGGTTCTTGCCGGCGGTCTTCGGTTCGATGCCCTCGGCCGCGTTGTGCGCGGCGATGAGCTCCGGCAGGTTCTCGAAGAGCTGCTTGGTCATCTGGTAGGCGAGTTCCTCGTCGACTTCCGAAGAGGTCACGAGAATGTTTGTGATCGCCAGGGTCGGAACGGCGGCGTCCTGGCCGTCATAGGTGCCAGCCGGGATTTCAGCCGCTGCGAACGGCGCACCGAGCTTCTCGGCGATCTCGGCGGGGACCGCCACCACGGTGATCGGCAGCGAGGAGGCGAGATCGCGGATCGAGGCGACGCCGAGACCGGCGGACTGAAGCGTCGCGTCGAGCTGGCGGTTCTTGATCAGCTCGACGGATTCGGCGAAGGGCAGATATTCGGTCTTGCCGAGATCGTCATAGCTCATCTCGGCGGCGCCGAAGATCGCCCGGGCGTTCAGCTCGGTGCCCGAGGCCGGCGCGCCGACTGACAGGGCCTTGCCCTTCAGGCCGGCCAGATCGGTGATGCCGGATTCCTGCGATGCGACGATCTGCACGTAGTTCGGATAGATCGCGGCGATGGCGCGCAGGTTCTCGACCGCTGCTGGAAGCCGGCGTCGGCATTGCCTTCGGCAGCGGCCTTCACCGTGTCGCCGAGGGCGAAGGCGATCTCGCCGCGACCCTGGGTGACGAGGTTGACGTTCTCCACCGAGGCCTTGGTCGACTGGACCTGCGTCTTCACGCCCTCGATGTTGTCGGCATAGACCTTGGCCAGCGCCACGCCCAGCGGATAATAGACGCCCGAAGTGCCGCCCGTCAGGACGTTGATGAACTGCTGGGCCGAGGCGGTGGCCGGCGCGAAGGCCAGGCCCGCGACCACGGCCGAGGCGGCGATGCGGTGGAAAAGCTTCATGAAGTGTCCTCCCAGTGGCGGGCCGACGGGCCCGTTCGGCCAATAAGTACCAGCCGCACGGGAAAGCTCAAGGGTCCGGTACCCCGACCATCGTCGGTGGCAACTTGCCCGGGCGCGGTGCCGTACCTCGATTGACTTCGCCGATGCCATGTCCGATGTCGATCGCAAAGCATCTCTGGAGGAAGCGCATGCCTGAAATGACAGACGTCCACGGTTTGAGCGTCGCGACGACCCTGAAGACCTTTATCGACAGTGAAGCCCTGCCGGGCACGGGCCTCGAGCCGGACGCCTTCTGGAAGAACTTCTCCGACCTCTTGAACGGCCTGGCGCCGAAGAACCGCGAATTGCTGCAGATCCGCGCGGACATGCAGCGCGCCATCGACGAGTGGCACGTGGCGCGTCGCGGCAAGCCGCAGGACATGGAGGAGTACCGCGCCTTCCTCGACCAGCTCGGCTACATCGTGCCGGAAGGGCCTGACTTTGCCATCGAGACCGCCAATGTCGATCCCGAGATCGCGCTGGTGCCGGGTCCGCAGCTCGTCGTGCCGCTGATGAATGCGCGCTACACGCTGAACGCCGCCAATGCCCGCTGGACCTCGCTCTACGACGCACTCTACGGCACCGACGCCATGGGCGACATGCCCGAGGGCAAGGGCTATGACCGCGCCCGCGGCGCGCGCGTCGTCACCTGGGCCAAGAGCTTTCTCGACGGCGTCGCGCCGCTGGAAGGCATCTCCCATATCGACGTCACCCGCTACACCGTGGACAGCGGCGCGCTGGTCGCCGAATTCGGCGCGGGCAAGACGGCGCGGCTGAAGACCCCCGCCGCCTTTGCCGGCTATCGCGGCGACGCCTCCGCTCCGACGGCCGTGCTGTTCAAGCATAACGGCCTGCATGTCGAGGTGACGATCGACGCGAGCACCGGATCGGCAAGAACGACACCGCCCATGTCTCCGACATGCTGATGGAATCGGCCATGTCGACGATCTGCGACTGCGAGGATTCCATCGCCGCGGTCGACGCCGAGGACAAGACTGCCGTCTATCGCAACTGGCTCGGCCTGATGAAGGGCGACCTCGAGGACAGCTTCGAGAAGGGCGGCGAGACCGTCATCCGCAAGCTGAACCCGGATCGCGACTATACCGGCCCCGACGGTGCGACCCTGACGCTGCCGGGCCGCTCGATGCTGCTGATCCGCAATGTCGGCCACCTGATGACCAACCCGGCGATCCGCCTCAAGGACGGCTCGGAGGCACCGGAAGGCCTGATGGATGCGATGATCACGTCGATGATCGCGCTGCACGACCTGAAGAAGACCGGCGGCCTGCGCAATTCGCGCGCCGGCTCGGTCTACATCGTCAAGCCGAAGATGCACGGCCCCGACGAGGTCGCCTTCTCCAACGAGATCTTCGGCCAGGTCGAGGATGCGCTGGGTCTTGAGCGCTACACGCTGAAGATGGGCATCATGGACGAGGAACGCCGCACGACGGTGAACCTCAAGGAGTGCATCCGCGCCGCCAGGCACCGCGTCTTCTTCATCAACACCGGCTTCCTCGATCGCACCGGCGACGAGATCCACACCTCGATGGAAGCCGGCCCGGTCGTGCGCAAGACTGTCATGAAGGACCGCACCTGGATCCAGGCCTATGAGGACTGGAACGTCGATGTGGGTCTGGCCTGCGGCCTGCGCGGCAAGGCGCAGATCGGCAAGGGCATGTGGGCCATGCCGGCCAAGATGAACGACATGCTCGCCGCCAAGATCGGCCATCCGCAGGCCGGCGCCAATTGCGCCTGGGTGCCGAGCCCGACCGCCGCGACGCTGCACGCGACCCATTATCACACGGTCGACGTCCTCGCGCGCCAGGAAGAGATTGCGCAGAAGGGCCGCCGCGCGGTGCTTCCCGATATCCTGACCATCC
>Ga0064013_1080_pt1 | contig 11709 bp, 10 predicted proteins | sample CrowatWCoCulture_FD_61583 | JGI IMG/M metagenome (GOLD analysis project Ga0064013, IMG submission 61583) | Marine cyanobacteria communities from the University of California, Santa Cruz, USA, analyzing cyanobacterial DNA methylation -... | ecosystem: Host-associated > Microbial > Bacteria >...
CCGAGCGCACACGCGCCACGTCGCCGGAAATGTCCGCCAGCGCCCGCCCGAAAGCCCGGATATTCTCGTCGCCGGTCTCGACCAGGGCAGAAACGAGCTGCGGATCTTCATAAGCGGAATGCAGGAGCGCGCTACGCATCCGCTGGATGCCGTCGAGAGACAGCGTACCACCAGCCGTCACGAAGCCCGCTTCCTGCCCTTGTTCGGGAACTGCCTTGAGGAAAGCCTGGCTGAAATCACGATTGGACGCCGCCTTGAGATCCCCACCCTGATAGAGCGCCAGGAGATCGTCGGTCATCCGTTCCGCATCAAGTGCAGCTTGTTCGCCGGCCGACATGCCGAGTGTCGACGACGCATTGGCTTCCCGCGTGAACCTCACCCGCTGGGAATCGTCCAATGGTTTCTTGCGGACCCGCACCAGGACCGGGTTTTGCACGCCCTGAGTATCGAAGCCCTGGCTTTCGAGATACCGGCGGTATTCCGCGGCCGATTGCCCGTTCTGCTGATATGCGCGGCGGATGGCCTGCACACGCCCGTTGCCGCTTTCGATCACGCCATCCGGGCCGATGATCGGCGGCCCCGTCCGAAGCCGACGACGAGGCCCCGAGCCGTTCCGGCTGCAATTCGTTCGCCATGCGCTGGATCTGCAACTCGCTGGCCGCGCGGCTCCGATCCCGCGGCTGGAGCTGGCCGGGATAGTTCGGCATCGAGGAATCAACCAGCGAGCCGGCATCGACAACCGCAAATTCCACATCGACTCGCTGCCCGGCCGGCGTATAGACCGCATTCCCGGTCTTCACATCGCCGCCCTGAATGCGCCCGGCGATGGTATCATCAAGCGCCAACTGCCCAGCCTGCACCGCCGATGCCTGTTGCGTCGCTTTCGTCGCAATGCCGTCCGTCAGATCGCGCTCTATCGCGGAATTGAGTTGCGCCATACGGCGGAAGGACTGCGTTTCACCGCTGGCCGATCGTTCCGCCCGCATTGCCTCTTTCAGCCGGCTTTGTGCGGCTGCCAGATCGCGAAGCGGCACAACATCGTCAGCACCAGCGAGCGCGTCGAGGATCGATGCTTCCTCGCCTTCCGGCTGTTTGGCTAGGCGTGGCAATTCCTTCCGAATCTGGCTGGCCTGCTGCCTCGCATTGACCGCCGGCAGCGCGAGCGTGCCATTAGGATCGACCGCCGCCCACAATTCTCGCTCGGCCCGCTTCGCTTCCGCCCGTGCAGCCTCCAGAGAGCCCCGCAGAGTCGCGCCGGCATCCTCCGGGCCGCGTCCTTGCCCGATTGCGCCCGTGCGCGTCCTGGCCGCCTCTGTGGCCCTGTTGACGATGGATTGCGTTGCGTCGTCGATCTCAGCCAGCCGAGCCCGCACGGCGCCGGCCACCTGTTCCGGCGCCCCTGCCTTCTGTATGCCCGACACCGCATCGACGCGGGCCGCGTTCTGTGCCGCCCGGCGTTCCCCGAACAGGCCCGGATATTTCGTGGCCGCGCCGCGTTCCAGCTCACCGATGCCCATGTCGCCGGTCGCCTGAAACGTCGTCGGCTTGGAGCCGGGAACAAGATCCGGCGTGCCTTCATCGAGCATGGCCCGAAGTGCGGCCGGATCGCGCGCGGCATCCTGCAACCGCGTCCCGGCGAGCCGTTCACGCCCGCTGGCACTCAGAGGCGCCGCAAGGTTGCGCGCCGCCCGGAAACCTTCCCGCGTGAGACCCGGCAGCGTTCCCGTCATCGCGGCCAAGCCGCCACCGACGAGGCCGCCGGCCATGCCTGCAACCGGCTTCCATTCGTCCGGCGCATTTTCCATCGCGGCGACGGCCGAGCCGCCAGCCACACCGCCCACACCGGCATTTGCCGCCACGCTTCCGGCGCTTGCCGTGCTGCCCGTCAGTTTGGTGGCCGTGTCCAGAGCCTTGCCCGACATTTGCCCGCCGCGGCCGAGAGCGCCAACCACACCGGCCGGCGCGACCGTATAGCCGACACCCTGGCCGACGCCGCGGGCGATCCTGTCATTTTCCGTTGCCGCAACCGTGTTCTGCGGATCGAGCGCCGGGCTGACCGCACCCAGCGCCTCGCCAATCCATCGAGACCCGCCGAAACTGTCATCGGGAATCTGCCCAATCTCGGCACCCGTCACGGCATTGGCCCCGCGAATGCCGAGGTTCATCGCGCCGCGCATGAGATCCACCGGAGCCCCGAGCGTGCCGTAAATGCCCTCATTGACGCCAGCCGTCACATTCAACGCCGTGCCGGACCCGGCGCGATCGTCGGCCGGCGCCGCGGCGTCCTCTGCCGGCGCAATGCCGATCCGCCCCGCAATTTCCTCAACCGTGCGGCTCTGTTCTTCCGGCGACAGGCTCAGGAAGGCATCGTCGATCGTGACCGACTGTCCTTCGATATTCAGCGTTGCCATCAGTTGACGCTCCAGCTCAGGCCATTGGAAGTTCGGTTAGCGCCGCCGCTTGGCTGTGGCCGGCCGGCGCCAGCACCGCCACGGGCCGGCGCGCCGCTGGACATGATCGCGGCTGCCCGTTCGCGGGCCATCTGGATCGATGCCCGCAGATCACCCAGCGACTTCTCGAAACCGGCATCACTCTGGCGATAGTCGAGGCGCGCGGCGCCCTGCAGGATGGCCTTGCCTTCCGCGTCCGACAGTGCGCCCAGGCCAACCATCTGCTGGATGGCCTCTGCGAAGGCGCGACCCTTCAACTGGTCTACCTTGGATTCCACGTCGATATTCTGCGATTGGAATGTCGGTAGTTGTCCCTGCCAGCCCGTGACATTGGCGAGGTTTGGATCGGCCAGAATGTCGTCGATTAGCGCCAAGCTCTGGTCTGCGGAATTGATCTGGTTGGGCGCCGACGTGATAGCCTGCCCCTGCCCCTTGCCGACTTCGGTGCCGCGGCTGCGCTGCTGGTTCAGTTCGCCCGGCGAAAGCGGCTGGATACCTTCGGGCATGGGCGTTGCAATGAACGTCCCATCGCTGCCGAGCTGCCCGATCACCGTGTTGCCGTTCTCGTCGAGACCGTAAACCGGCGTCAGCCCGTACCGGCCACCGCCGCTGCCCCGGATGAACTCGGCATAATCGGGATCGCTTTGCGCCCGCATATAATTGCGCTCGTCACTCGTCAGCGTTGGCCCTTCGGCCGCCCGGCGCCGCTCGTCAGACGCCATGCGGAAGGCTTCCGTTACCGGCAGACCGGCGTCGACCTGTGCCGCGATGGCGGGGAAGTTCTGGCGCAGGTAACTGAGCGTCCGATTTTCTTTCGCCTGTTCCTGTTCCAGCGTGTTCTGTTTCATCGTCTGCTGCTGGATGCCGGGGAGGAAGTCCCCCACCCGAGAGAGCGGCGCATTGCTTGGCGCGCTCATCAGCGAGAGCCCGACCGCCTGCAGGACGTTGCCGAACTTGTCCGACTGGAAGAAGCCGGGCTTTTCCGGCTGCGGCTCCTGATAGCCGCCGAGACCGGCAAGGCCACCAACGGCATTCGAGGGATAACCTGCCATCTGTGCAGCTCCTGTGTTCAGAGGTCGTGAGTAGGTGCCGCTGTCCGACGACGCGCCGCCGAGGCCATCCCGTTTGCCGACGCCGACTTTCGCCGCGCCATACCAAGCGCCCCAGCCGTTTCGCTTGGCATTATCCAGCGCGAAATCGACCTGCTGCGGGACTGTCGAAGGGTCGCGCGGATCAAGCCCCGTCTGCTGCATGAAATCGTTGCCCATGCCAGCGGGATAGTTCGTCCCCTCGCCACCGACGAGAAGCTGAAACGGGCCATATGAAGGCTCGCGAGAGCCGCCCTTGGACAGCCGGCTCTGATACACGTCCTCTGCCAGCCCTTCCGAGCGAGCGACGCGCACCGCAATGTCGGGATCGATGCCGCGGGCGGCAGCGGCTTGGCGAATATAGCTTTCGGTAGCCTTTACGTCATACATCAAAACAGTCCCCCGGTGTTGCCGCCGCGCCGCTGCCAGACTTCTCGGTGCGACCGTCAGCGTAAGAAGTGGTGCGACCGCCAATGGCCGAGGACGAGGCTTCATTGCCACCGCCAAACAGGCCACCGAAGATCCCGCCGCTGGACGAGCCGGAGCCCGCATTGCGTGCTGCCCTTTCCTGCGCTGCCGTCATGGGACCGAAGCCCGACCAGCCAGCCGCAATTGCCGCATTGGCCGCCGCAGAGCGCGTGCCGGTGCCGATCGCGCCGGGCGAGCCCGAGAATTGACGCCCAAGAAGGTTTCCGATGACCGCACCGACAGGCCCGGCGACCGCTCCACCGATCAGGCTTCCAGTGACACCGGAGCGACCACCCATGACGCTCCCCACCGTGCCGCGGATTGCATCCATGACGGATGGCGCCCCTACGAAGGATTCCGGCGCAGGCGTGCCGGCATATCCCCGCTGCATCGTTGCGGCCGGTGCGGATGGTGCCGCGATCGACCCCACAGCCCTTTCATTGATTGCCACCGGATCAGTCGAGGGCCGGCTTGTTACCGATCGGATGCCGCCCCAGGAATCGCGCGCCTCAATTGGAGATATGGGCGCCGAGACCGGAGATGGCCTTGCGGACGGGACCGCTTGCGCCGGCATGGCCGGACCATCGAGGGATGGAGCGCCGAGCCCTTCCAGTGCGCGAGGGCTGCCGATCGAGCCGGCGAAGTTCGAGCGCGTTGGTGCAGGCATCGAGCGAGACGGCATTGCCTGCGCGTCCCATGTTCCCGTAGCGCCCGGCGTCGACCAGCTATCTTGCGCGCCATGCTGCCGAGCCGAGACAACACGCTCGGTCGGAGACATTCGAGACCCCGCCACGCCCGGCATCGTCGCCGCGGCGGCCGGCGAGATCAGCGACTCCATGATCCCGCGCGATGCGCTTGTCGGTGCCGGCGCGGATGGGAGCCCCATCCGATCCGCTACCGAAACCGGCGCGACGCGAGATCCGCGATCGGCCACAGGGCTTGGCGCCTGCATGGAACGGAAACTGCCTGCAGGCCCTGCGAAATTGTCGCGCGGCAACGAGGCTACCGCACTTTGGCGATCGGCAAAGGTCGGAGTCGGCACGTTCGGCGCGGCGCGGTTCGGCAGGCTTGTCGGCTGGTTGGCCGCCAGGCGCCCATCGAGGCCCATCACGCCGCGGGACTTCATCGCTTCCGCCATCAGCCCGTAGGACACGGCATCAGGCAGAGGCGCGGCTTCTGTCGGCAATCCTCGCAGGGTTTCCATGACCGATGGCGGGCCGATACGCGATGTCTTGCCGGGAGCCGACTGACCATATGCGGACTCAGGCGCCGGACCATACCGCGATGTCTTGCCCGAAGCGGCCGGGCTTGCAGACGGCGCGGGCACCGTTGCAGACATTCGGGACTGGATGGGAGGCGCCAGATCAGGCAGCGATTGCGGCGTTGGCATCGATCGAGATGGCGCAGCGCTCAGCCCAGGAAGGCCGATCGGCGCGGATGATACAGACGCCACAGGCGCGGCAGGAAGTCCGCGAGGGGCATTGATGACGTGATCGAACACCCGCGCCACAGCGACAGATTGCGGCGCGGGTGCGTAGGCCGTTGCCGTTGCCGGCTGCGCTGGCAGACGCTCGGCAAAGGTCGGCGCCGGCACACGGGATTGCACAGGCACAGGGGCCGGCTGGCGAAAGCCAACGGCGGTATTGATGGAACGCTGTTTCGGATCGGAGAAATAGACGTGCCCCGACGTGCGGGTTTCTTCGCGCAAGCCGCTCGGCAGATTGTGCTTGGCGGCCGGCGTTGCGTAGAACGTCGCGTCGTGAACAGGGCCGGCCGTCTCGACTTCGCGCAGCGCTTCGCGGGCTAGGGCGCGGTGCTTTTCCACACCGGCCGGCAGCGCCTTGCCGTAAGCGTTGAACTCGGATCGCTTGGCGACAACCTCTTGCGGCGTTACGCCGAGCATTCGCGACCGATTGGCGACGACGCTTGCGATTGCAAGCATGTCCTCATAGCGTTCCGCCGCGGTGCCGCGCGTCGCTTCGCCCAGGATAACGTCGTCGACTGTCAGAGCCTTTGCCATCAGTGGACGACCCCCGGCGTTGCGTCGGCCAGGAGCCGGTCGATCATGTCGAGATAAGCGTCGGACGCATCGCGGCAGGATGGGTTAATCAGATCTTGTGGGCACCCGCGAAAGAGCAGCTTTGCCGCCCATGCCGCCGTCAGCATCATGCTTCCCTCAAGGATCATGTCCTCAGGAGGCGATCCGCCGAACTCGCCATGCATGTTGATGGCCGTATTGTTGCCGAAGGTCTTTGCGGCGTCCACAAGCCAAGCGCCTCGCCAATCAGATGGCAAAAGCCCCCGGTAAGTTCGCCATTCGCTGGTTTCCTCGTCGACCATCACGCCGCCCCCGCCATCTCGTCGAAGTCGCCTTTCCGAAAGACGCCCGGAAACGACGCGCCGCGCTGTTTCAGCTTCTCAGCCGCAGCCGTGATGACGAACTCGTTGACCGACATGCCGGCGCGGTTGGCCGCATCGAACAGGCTGCTACGGAAGCCCGTCGTAACCCGGCTGCCACTCAGAAGTAGATTGACCGCCTGTGTCTCGGAATTGTTTGCCATTACCACGCTCCGTAAGATGCTGACCAGAGATCAAGCAGAAGCAGGCCGGCGAATACATTCGACACGGATGGTCACGGTTAGACACGGACGGACATCAGCGGGCGCCGTAAACAAGAAATTCCGTTGGCATAGGCGGAGTTCTGCCAGCGCGCCGGACGACCTTTGCGCTTGTTAGGTCTCAATCAGGCCGTGATCTCGAAGGCGGGAAAGGAGCGTGTTTAGCTGCGTGACGGCGGATGCGGCATCTGTGGCGTTTGCGACTGCGGCACCCCGAGCGCCAACGACTTTCTTGTTTACCCCGAAGGCCCGGACGTAATAGCCGCCAGTGCATAGGAAGCCGTTAGGCTCCGGCAAGAAATTGCCGGCAGAGACGCCGCCATTGCCGAGGGTCGCGGACATCGTAAGCGTACCGCCAACCTGCCCATATGCTTGCAGAATACCATCTTCCGAGCCCGCGGTTGGGTCCGTTATTGAACCGCGAATGGAAGCGTAAGGAACCTTAGCCGCGCTGCTGTTGCGCCCGTACCAGTATGTAATACCCAGCGCATCGTTTGCTGCGGGGCTTGCGCTGTCGCGGAACGTCGCGCGATCAGGACCGGCACCCGCGCCCGCATCAAAATTACGGATCTCGCTTGGTGTGGTGATCTGCACATCGGATGCGCCGCTATCCACTTCCACAAGATCGGTGGGATACGTCGCGTAATCATAACCCGACGCTGTGGCAGACGCCGGGATCTGTATCCGAATTTTTGTCGCGCCCGGTCCTACATAGAAGGGCGCGACCGATGTTGCCCCCTGCAGCGAAAAAACGCCCTCGCGGACTTCAATCTCGCGAACAGCACCGCCGGCACGCGGGGTCAGGTCAACGTGACGGCGAGCGTTAGAGCCAGCCCCCTCGAAGCCCCCAGGCTCGCGATAGATATTGTCAGCGATCAAGCCACCATTCGCGTTGACGATCACCCAATCCTTGAATGAGGTAACGTCGTTGCAGTAGGCGAGATTGTCGGTCAGCCAGAAGTATTTTGCGCCGTCGATAAGCGCGTTCCGCACCGCGCAGTTGAAATGGTTATGGTGGATGTAAAGCTCCGGCTCGACGGCTTCGGCGTAATGGCTCAGCCCAAGATCAGGGCCGTTAATGGTGTTATGGGCAAAGAACGTGCCTTCGGCTGCGGTGCTGTGGTGCTTCCAACCAATATCCGCCCGGCCGTTGAAGTATGAATCATAAGCTTCCGGCTTATAGGTGCCCTCCAGATCGCAAATGATCCCCTGCTTGGTCGTCGCGGTCGCACCCGGCGCAAGGACGCACTTGCGGAGATACGGGCGATACATGCCCGCCGCCTTCAACGGATTGTTGAACGCATAGGCGCTGCCGTACACTTCCGGCGTGAAATTCACGTTCTCGCAGGAGAACTGGCGTTCGATCTGGTTGCCGCCTTCGGGAACGGAAACCAGCAGTCCGGTGCCAGCCCCATCGCGCATCGGAGCGAAAGACATGTCCGAGACATGAACGGAGCCGTTCCTCGACGTGGACGTGATCTGCAATCCGCCATCGGTATTATCGACGAGGAAATTCGCATTCGTCGCGCCGTCGCCAACGATGTTGATCTCGACATCGCCAATTTCCAGCTTGGACACACGCGAGGCCAGACGGGGGCGCCCCGTGATCTTCAGCGTGCCGCCACCGCGGGCAATGATCTCATCGAGTGCGAGACCCAGCGCTGTCGATGCGTCGGCCGTGCCGGTGTCGTCGCCGCCGTGATCCTGAACGCTCGTCGTGAGCGGCAGGCCGATGTTGAACCGGGCGAGCTTCTTTTGCGCGGAAGTCAGGCTTTGTGCCACGTCGAAACGGATCAAGCCGTTGCGATCGATTACAACACTTACCGGATCGAACACCTTCACGTTGTAACTGTCGCATGTCACCCAGCAGGTCGCGCCGGCAGGCACCGAGCCCGTCGTGCCGCCAGCCGTGAACGTGATCGCGTAAGTCGCGCCGCGGTTCTCGACAAAGTATTGCCTTTCGACATCGCGGATGGTCACGGTCGGGGCCGACGTCAGGCCACCATCGGTGAAGATCAACACCGCCCGACGCATTTCATTCGATTCGTTCAGCGTGTTGTCGAGCGTGTAATTGCCCGTCAGCGATATCTCAGCGCGGCCGGAAATCGACTCGTCGACCAGATCCAGCGCGTTGTTGAGCCGTTCGCCCCACGCATTGATGTTTTCGCCGGCCCCCTGCTTCTCAAAGCCATGTCGGGTTGTGTATTCGGACGGCACAGCGGGGTCTCCAACAACAGGTTTCGTTGTGGAGGATCAAGCAAATTCGCCACCGCTTTGAAATTCGACACGGATGGTCACGGCTGGACACGCACGGACACTTGCAGGACTTCCGCACAGGAAATCCGCATACATGCCCGCCGCGGCCTGCGATGGGCCGATCACACCACACGGCAGCTAGTCGACAGGCAGCCCCATGAAGTCCAGATAGCGGCGCACCTGTGGCGACGAGCGGTCGCCACTCCGCAGCATCTCCAGGGCTTCAATGTCCCCATGCCGGACCATCTCCAGGCCGACGAGGCTGACAGCGTAGGGGCCGCCGGAAGCCGGCTGCCACCCAATGCCGAAGCGGCCGATCCAACGCCGTAGGGTCTTGTCGCTCTTGCCGCTGCGAAAAACCGCTTCCTTGAGGCAGACGGTCTCTCCAGGGCGTGCGAGGATTGGGAGAAGGTCCGTCATCGAGCCGCCCCCATATCCGCCAAAGCCCGAGGCATCGCCGGCCGGCTGCATCGCTGGAAAGTGGCGCTCTTTCTCTGCCTCTTTCTCTGTCTCTGCCTCTGTCTGTCCTGTTCTCTGTTTTCTTCTCTTCTCTCTCTATATCGGAACACCATCGATAGGGTATTGAGAGGGTATCGGGAGGGTATCGCCATTAGCCACGCCCTCCCATGATCCGCGTGCCCATCAGCCGGCTTGACGGTGAAATCGGCAAGACATCAACCAAGCGCGGGCCGGCCGGTTCATCCGCGGCCATATAGTCGCCTTCAACCATCTCCCGCAGTCGGTCGCTTTCGATCGCTGCTACAAGCCGTTCCGTGCCGGCCTTCTGTTTCGGCCCCTTCGGCGCGCAATGCTGGAACCAGCGCAACACGTAAATTTCGTGGGTTTCCTCGTCGAAGGCGATCAGCCCCGCCGCGACCAGCTCTGCCCGGCTGGATTGGTACACGTCCGGCGACCAACGGAGATCCGCGCAGGCGTACCCATCGGGCAAGACGTAGATGCCGGCGCTGTTCTGGTGCGGCGATGTCATTAGATAGAGATGCAATGCCTTGGCATCTGACGACACGCCCAGGAAGCGCGACGACCGCCAGATGGCCGGCGACACCATGTTGAACTGACGGCCCCCGCTCATCGGGCACCGCCTTTCTGCGATCCCGCCGCCCGTAAGGCTTGGCAGGCTTCCAGCGCGCTTAGATCGAACCGTTGCCGCAGCACCGAGACGACCAGCGAAGGAATTGAGGGCTGGCGAGACGGCCATGCAGCCGCCTCGCTCACGATGCCCTGACGATCGGGCGCGCCCATCAATGCGCCCCCAGCGATGCAGCCCGAGAATACTCACCGAAGTGCCGCCGCTCGGCAGCCGCCGCACGGCCGATGCCGCCTTTACGCTATCGTGCGTGCCGAGATGGCAGTTGCGACCATTCAGCCAGATTGTTGCGGACCATCGCCCGTTCTTGACTGGATAGACGCCGACGCGGCCCGAAACGGTAGTGGCCCGCCTGTTTCTCGCGTTCTCGGAATAGGTGACGACGCGGAGATTGTCCCATGCGTCGTTATCGCGAACGCCGTCGCGATGGTCGACGAGCCGGCCGGCCGGTGGCCAACTGCCCGTCATATACAAGACAGCCAGCCGCGCGCCCCGGTAGAGCCAACCATCAACCTCAATTTGTCTGTATCCTTCCGGCTTGAGCGTTCCGGCAACACGCCCAGCGACGCAGCCGGGCCGCGAGATCCGCCATGTGAAAATGCCGGTATTTGGATCGTAATTTAGCACTTCGCGAAGGCGTTCGGCCGTCAGGTTCCGAGGCTTTGGAGTGTCAGGGATTTGGGGTGCTGCAGCCGTCATCGCGTAGCCCTCCCGTGGGGGTTTCCAAAGGCATGCGATGCAATCGTCCGTGCCAACGCTGCACTGACGGCGTGGCGCACAGCAATATGCGCGGCTTGCCGATCGAGGACCGAGTTGCTATTGTTGGAAACGATCCCGCCAAGGATTTCTTCGGAGGCCGGTCCGCACTGCCAGGTGCGGCCGGTTTCTACATTCTGGGCCATGGTGTTATGCCGCCTCCCGCTTCGGGGCCGCGGCCGTCCAGTCCAGAAGATCCCCGACACGCCAGCCAAGCTTGCGCTCGCTCAGGCGGATTGGCGCAGGCGCCTTGCCGGTGCGGTACATCCTGCGGAAGTGCGGTAGGGAGATGTTGCAGAAGGCTGCTGCCTCTGCGGAGCCGATCACCCGAAGACGGGCGAGATCGGCGGGGAAGTTCGCTGTGTTGCTCATTGCTTCCTTGATCCCATGGCCGGCGCGGGATTGCGTCGGTTACGGGAGCAAGAGTAGTCAGGCGGACGCAGTGCGTGACGTGGTATTCGCTCGGCAAAAAATGCTCACGAAATCTACGAGCCGCCGCCTTCCCTGTTTCTCGCGTAGCGGTAGATGCCCTCCGGCAATAGAGGCCGACCCGTATGGCGACTGACGATATTCAGTTCTTCCGCAATCTGAACTGAAAATCGGAGGGCGGGCCCGTCTAGGGACTGATCAGATCGCCTGGAAAACCGAAAATCTTGATCGAAATGCTCTTTCAAGATTTTTGGTAGGTCGCAAGAATAGAAGTTTTCTAAAGCACCATCCCGTTTCTCGAGTTTTTCCGGTATCTCTGATAGCACGGTCGAAAACCATTTCAACTAGCAAGGCATCCTCAAACAGAGAGCGAATAACGCCATCTGCATGAACATCATGAAGGCGCATAGCCATTTGGGATGCAGCAAAATTGTCGGAACCCTCAGCTTTGCGCCGACCGCGTAGTTCTTTCAACAATTCCCGTCTGGCCCGAGGGAAACGATCCGATCCGGGAGACCCCGCCGCTCCAATTTCTCTAT
>Ga0064013_1082_pt1 | contig 11244 bp, 13 predicted proteins | sample CrowatWCoCulture_FD_61583 | JGI IMG/M metagenome (GOLD analysis project Ga0064013, IMG submission 61583) | Marine cyanobacteria communities from the University of California, Santa Cruz, USA, analyzing cyanobacterial DNA methylation -... | ecosystem: Host-associated > Microbial > Bacteria >...
CCGGTCGAGGTGCAGGTCTTCCTGAATGGCGACCTGATCTCCCGCGAGAGCGTGCGCCCCGGCGCCGACGCGGATTTCGTCTTCCAGCTGCCGCGCGCCGGCAAGAACATCCTCGAACTCGTCGCTGCCCGCGACCCGAACGAAATCACCCCGGTCAACAACCGGGCGATCGCGGTGGTCGACGGTATCCGCGAGAATCTGCGCGTGCTGCTGGTCTCGGGCGAACCCCATGCCGGCGAACGGACCTGGCGCAACCTCTTGAAATCGGACGCGGCCGTCGATCTCGTGCATTTCACCATCCTGCGGCCGCCGGAAAAGCAGGACGGCACGCCGATCGACCAGCTGTCGCTCATCGCCTTCCCGACGCGCGAGCTCTTCGTCGAGAAGATCGACGATTTCGACCTGATCATCTTCGACCGCTATCAGGAGCGCGGTGTGCTGCCGTCGCTCTATTTCGATTACATCGCCCAGTATGTGCAGAATGGCGGCGCGATGCTGATCGCCTCCGGCCCGGAATATGCCAGCCAGGAGAGCGTCGCCCGCACGCCGCTGCAGTCGATCCTGCCGGCCCTGCCCACCGGCGACATCGAACAGAGCGCCTTCCGGCCCCAGATCTCGGAGATCGGACGCAAGCACCCGGTGACGCGCAACCTGCCCGGTTCGGCCAGCGAGCCGCCGGACTGGAGCCGCTGGTTCCGGTCGATCGACGTCAGCGAGCCGGAGGGCGAAACCGTGATGGACGGGCCGGACGGCAAGCCGCTTCTGGTGCTGGACCGGGTCGGCGAAGGCCGCATCGCGCTTCTCCTGTCCGACCAGGAATGGCTGTGGTCGCGCGGCTTCGAAGGCGGCGGCCCGCATGTGGCCTTGTTCCGCCGCCTCGCCCATTGGCTGATGAAAGAGCCGGAACTGGAGGAAGAGGCGCTGGACGCCGAGGCCCGCGGTTCCGACCTCGTCGTCACGCGCCAGACCATCGGCGATGCCCCCGGCCCGGCGACCGTCCTGACGCCGTCCGGCCAGGCGGTCACCCTGCCGCTGAACGAGGTGGGCGCCGGCCGCTACGAGGGCGTGCTGGAGACCGACGAGCTTGGCCTGTTCCAGGCGGCCAACGACGATCTTCGGGCGCTGGCCAATGTCGGTCCCGTCAATCCGCGCGAATATCGTGAAGCCATCTCCACCGGCGACAAGCTGCAGCCGCTTTCGGACGCCACCCGCGGCAGCGTGCGCCGGGTGGCCGAAGGCGACGGCGAATTATCCGTCCCGCGGGTCGTGCCGGTCAGTGGCCGCGCCAATGCCGACGGCCGCGACTGGATCGGCCTGAAAACCACCGACGAGACGGTGCTGCGCGGCGTCGACCGCACGCCCCTCTTCGCCGGCTTCCTCGGCCTTGCCGTGCTGCTCATGGCGCTGTCGGCCACCTGGTATCGCGAGGGCCGGTAGGCCCTGCGCCTCTGACGAGAACGCTGGCGTCTGAATCCGCAGCGGCCGAGAGGCCCTACCCCTGGTCGTTCCCCAGCGATGGTTGCGAAGCCGCGAGATGGCATTCGGCCGTGTCCGCATGCGATCTGCCTTGCCTAACGCATCGGCACCTCTAGTGTGAGGACACGTCGTCACGCCGAACATGCTGGAGCCGCCATGTGGTCTCGCCTGCTTGCCACGGTCTTCGCGGTGCTTCTGCTGCAAGCTCCGGCCACCGCTGACGTCAAGGACAGGGTCGCGTCCCTCGCGCCGTCCGGGCTGGTGTTCGTGCTGGACGAAGACGGCAACGAGCTGCTCGCCCAGAACGCCGACAAGCCCTTCGTCCCGGCGTCGGTCGCCAAGGTCGTCACGGCGTGGCTGGCGATGGAGGTGCTCGGCGGCGACTACCGCTTCAAGACGCAGTTCTATCTCGGCGACGACAGGGTGCTGTATGTGCGCGGCGGCGGCGACCCGTTCCTGGTTTCCGAGGAACTCGCTATGCTCGCGCCGAAGCTCCTTGACGAAACCGGCACGGAGCCGTTCACCGGCATCGTGGTCGATGCGAGCTACTATCCCGCCGAGCTCCGAATTCCGGGGATCGAAGCCACAGACGAAGCTTATGACGCGCTGAATTCGGCGCTCGCGGTCAACTTCAATACGATCAACGCTCGCCGCAACGGCCAGACGGTCCGGTCCGCCGAGAAGCAGACGCCGATCACACCGCTCGCCGTCAGCCAGTTCCGTGCGCGCGGCCCCAACGGCCGCAGCCGGATCAGCCTGACCCAGGAAGATCCGAGCATCGGCATTCGCTATGCCGGTGAGCTGCTTGCCGCCTTCATCGAGCGGTCCGGCGGCAGTATCGGGGGCGAGATATCGCTCGGACTGGTCCCCGCCGGACTCACACCAATCTATGTGCACGAGCAGTCGCGCGATCTTGAGGAAATCCTGCGGCAGATGCTGATCGGCTCGAACAACTACATCGCCAACCAGGTTTTTCTGGAGATCGGCGCGCAGCGTGAGGGCGGCCCGGTCAGCCTCGAGAAATCGATCCGTGTCGCGCGTGAGATCTTCGCCGCACATGACGTGCCCGAGGCCATGCAACTGGTGGAAGGCTCGGGCATCAGCCGCGACAACCGCTTCACCGCGCGCGGCTTGGCTCGCGTGCTGGGCCATTTCGCCCCCCACGCCGAGCTTCTGCGCAAGTCCCGTGCCGGCTCCCGCTACAAGACCGGCACCTTCTCCGGCGTCAGCACGCTGGCGGGCTTCGCCAGGACCGCAGAGCACGGCGACGTGCGGTTCGTGATCTCGCTGAACGGCGGCGGCAAGCTGCGCTTCCGCCTGCTCACCGCCATCGAACGCGGCTTCTGACGGGAGCGGCAGCCCCCGAATGCCGCAGTCATGCGAGGGCTGCTTCCGCGTCAGTGCTTGAAGCAGTTCTCGCGATGCCATTCGAGAAAGCGCGGATGCGGGCGGTCGGCCGAACGAAGCGGCGGCAGCATGTAGCCACTTGGATTGATCATCGACTGAACGCTCGATGGGTCGTTCACCTGCCGCGACACCAGGATTTGCAAATCGTCGGCAATCCCGATCAAACCGCGATCGAACATCCAATGCACCGTGCCAGACAGTGCCACCCCATTGTTCACGCTATCGGGTCCGTTCGCTTCGACAGGCCGGATATGTGCCGCCTCGACTTCAGCCCGTCCACCACCGTTGATGAGCTTGAGGCCCGTAATGGCGCAACGAGAGTCATAAGCTCTTAGAACCAGCCGCCGGAACAATCGGTCCCGAGCGATCCGCGAACCAAGATAGGTAATCCGGTCGCGTTCTGGCTCATCGTCGTATTGAAACGGTGCTTGTTCATCAGCAAAGCCGGGCGGCATATGAACGTCAATTCGTGGCAGAATGTCTATGTCCGAGGCGAACGCACGATCGAGTATCCGGTTCAGATCCTTAGCGGAGATGGGTCTCACCGCGGATTGCGCGCGGCCGGAGATACGCCCGGCTTCGTTCAGAACTCCGCGTTCGACGACGCCGTGAGGGTCGCTAAACGGCACGCCATTCGGAAAATCCAGATAACTGCCCGGCTCGATCACCGCGATATACATTCCCGCCGCACCGGGATCTGGAATGATGTCCTGTACTTTGGCAATCGCGAAATATCCGCGGGTATCCGGGACCTTCCGTGGTTCGTAGTAGACGACCCAGTCCCCGATACAGGCCCGCACGCGGCTGAGATACTGACTGGGGAACTGATACCGCTCCGCTGGACTGTCGTCGTAAATCGAATCCGTGCGGTGAATGAATATGCCGAATGCCATGCCGCATTGGATACGGCCTTTGGTAACAAAGCCATGGGCTACGCCCGAATATCACAGTCTTTTCGGCGCCATTGCTGTCAAACTGACGCTTGCTTGCATCGCGGGCGTCCCATCGCCGCTGCCGAATTGGGGGATACTCAGGCAGAAGGCGCTGAGTGAGGCCGAACGAGCGGGACTTCCGCATCATTCGACCTACACTGAACCGGTCAGAAGCCTTCGAGGACGATCTTGCCCTTGGCCCGTCCGGCTTCGGACTTGCGATGTGCTTCCTTCAGGGTCTCGGCATTGATCGGCGTCATCACCTCGCCCAGCGTCGTGCGGATCTTGCCGGTGTCGATCAGCTCTGCGACCTTGTCGAGCAGCTTGCCCTGCTCGTTCATGTCGGCGATCTCGAACATCGACCGCGTGAACATGAACTCCCAATGGGTGGACACGGATTTGTGCTTGAAGGCCGAGATATTCAGGGCCTCGGGGTCGTCGATCAGGCCGAAATGTCCCTGTGGCGCGATCAGTTCGACGATGGCGTTTAGATTGTCGGCGGTCCCGTTGGTCGAGAAGACGAAGCCGGGCGCACCGATGCCGAGGGCCTTGATCTCCTCGGCCACCGGCTTGCTGTGATCGATCACATGATGCGCACCGAGATCCATGACCCAGTCGCGGGTTTCGGGGCGCGATGCTGTGGCGATGACCGTCAGGTCGGTCAGGGCCCGAACCAGCTGGATGGCGATCGACGCAACCCCGCCGGCGCCGCCGATGATCAGGATGGCGTTCGCCGAACCCGGCACCGGCCGGGTCAGGTCGAACCGGTCGAACAGCATTTCCCACGCCGTGATCGCGGTCAGCGGCAGAGCCGCCGCTTCGGCGTCGGAGAGCGAGGCCGGCTTGTGTCCGACGATGCGCTCGTCGACGAGATGGAACTGGCTGTTGGCCCCGGGACGCACCAGCGATCCGGCATAGTAGACGTCGTCGCCGACCTTGAAACCCTCGACGGATTCGCCGACCTCGACGACACGGCCCACCGCGTCCCAGCCCAGCACCTTCCACGCACCGTCAGGATCGACATTAGCCCGGATCTTGTAGTCGACCGGATTGACCGAGATCGCGCGAACCTCGACGAGAAGATCGCGGCCCGCCGGTACGGGACGGTCGAGTTCCACGTCGACCAGCGCGTCCGGCCGATCGATCGCCCCGGCATTCCTGTACGCAATCGCTTTCATCATCCTGCTCCGTCACCATCCGATTGAACAGGGCCGAAGATGTTCCTATGCTCGCGTAAGAGCAATACGCACAAATGACGCCACTAGTATCAAGAAGGATACCACCATGGCGAAGATCCGGCATTCCCGATTCGACTGCACTCCCGGCTGCTCCGTCGAGGCGGCCATCGGGCTAATCGACGGCAAGTGGAAGTCGGTGATCCTGTTCCATCTGCTGGACGGGACGTTGCGGTTCGGCGAACTGAAGCAGCATCTCGTCAGCATCACGCCGCGAACGCTGACGAACCAGCTCCGCGAGATGGAGGAAGACGGCCTGATCGACCGCAAGGTCTATGCGCAGGTGCCGCCGAAGGTCGAATACAGCCTGACGCCGCTCGGCCGCAGCATGGAGCCGATCCTGCGGTCGTTGAAGCAGTGGGGCGACGCCAATATCGGTCTTTACGGTAAACCGCAGAAGCCGGAAACGCGCGCCGAACACGCGGCTACGTGAACCACGCCCGGCGGTACGCGGATCACTCGGCGAGTGGCGCGGTCGACGCCGGCGGCCGATCGCTGATCACCGCCGCCCTCCGCTTGGAGACGAAGCCAACGGCAAACACCGCCATTCCCTTTCGCGGTCTCTCACCTCTTCGGCGCGGCAGACGGGGTCACGATCTTCACCCCTTGCATCGAGTCCGCGTCGACGTCGACGCTTCCGCTGACAACGCTCCCGTCCGGGCCCAGGGTTTCGAGGGTGTAGGATCCGGGCGGAACGTCATCGAACTGGAAGTAGCCGGAATCGTTCGTCACGGCCTGCATGCAGGAGTCCGGCTCCGAACAGAGGCTGATGAGCTGATCGGCGAGCGCCCTCTCCCTGCCTGCGCGGCTTCTCGGCGCCCTGGGAGATGCGTCGTCGCCGGTATTGGCGGCCTCGCTGGCCACCAGATCGCCGAACAGGCCACCGGCGTATCCGGGTTTCATCGCGAGCGCCATCACGAAGGCGGGTAGCGCCAGCCACAGCGCCATCGCTGATCGAGATGTCCTCGTCTCAATCACCGGCGCGGCCTCCCGCTGCGCTGAGGATAATCTCCGATGCCCTTCCCCGACGCACCGGCTTAAGGACCTGCTTGCCGTAGTCGATCGTGTCGATCCCGCTCAGCAGGGTCCCGCCATTGACCGGGATCATCTTGCTCTGGTGCCCATCGTAGGACACGACGAAATAGTCGAAGAACCAGGGGGATTTGCTGTCGGGACTGATCTTCCTGGGTACCGACGCCGTCCACCGCACCAACTGAGGCCCGACCGTTCCTTCCTGCCCCCATTGCCGCGGACTGATACTCATCCGGAAGGACCGCATGTCGAGCTCGTTCTCCGCGACGCCGCCGATCTCGACCGTGCCCTGCATCTTGACGATCTCGTAGCGGGGCGAGCTGATCGTCATGGGTTTCAGGAACAGGATCGCGATAAGGAAGATCACGACATAGCCGGCGACCGCGCCGCCGAGCTTGAAATTCACGCCGGCCAGCGCGCCACTCGCCTGTCCGGTGGACGGGACGGACCTGTAAAGCAGGATCGCCGGCACCAGCGGTGCCAGGATCGTCACCAGTATCGCGAGTATGTCGATCATGGCGGGCATTGCGTCGAACCTTCCGCATTCCCCTGCGGAATTTTAGGCCGGATTGCCGCTCGGCGCAATCCGGCCCCCTGCCCGTGGTTCCTTGAGACTGTTGGACAGCCCTCAGACGCGCCTTGCGCCGACATGCCCCGTCACCCCGCCGAGCGCACCATCGACGAGCTCCAGGCCCAGGAGCCGGGCCAGATCGACGGGGCCCGGCATGATCACCGAGCCCCGCGGCAGGGGACGATAGCCGAGCGGCGCGTAATAGGGCGGATCGCCGACGAGGATGATCGAGCTCTCGCCTGCCTCGCGGGCAGCGACAGCAGCGCGCTGCATCAGCGCCTTGCCGACGCCACGGTTCTTGAAGGCCGGCCGGACCGCGAGCGGCCCCAGCATCAGCGACGGCGCGTCGCCGATCGCGATCGGGGTCAGCCGGACCGAACCGATGATCGCCCCGTCAAGTTCGGCGACGAAGGAGAGCGCCCGCGCATGACGGGCCATCTCGCGAACACGCTCGGCGGCGCGGGTGAAGCGACCGGGGCCGAACGCCTCGGCGGCAATGGCATCGATAGCGGCATGGTGGTCAGGATGCTCCGGCAGATACCGGACGTCGGAAAGGGCAAGCATGACGGGCATTCCAGGTCGGGCGGGCGTCAGCGCCGCTCGCTGGGCTCCCATCGGCTGATCGGGATACCGGCAAACGACGACGGTCAGTGCGCGTTCGCGCAGATCCTGTGTCGTCGTCGGCGGATGATCATCGGTCGCTCCTCAAGTCCGGCAATCCGGTTAGCACTGCGATCCGGGAAGGTCCAGCCGACCATCCGCGCGGTTGGTACCCGATCGTTGACGCTGCGTCGCGGCTGCCACAGGAACGGGGTGGTGGCACGTCGGTTAGTCTGACGAACCCGAACCGAAGGAGATCGCCAATGGGACTGCTCGTAGACGGCCAGTGGCAGGACAAATGGTACGATACGAAATCGACCGGCGGCAGCTTTCAGCGCTCGACCACGAGCTTTCGAGACTGGATCACCGCCGACGGATCGTCCGGCCCGGACGGCCAGACCGGATACAAGGCCGAGCCCGGCCGGTACCATCTCTACGTCTCCCTGGCCTGCCCATGGGCCCACCGCACGCTGATCGCCCGCAAGCTGAAGAAGCTGGAGGACGTCATCTCCTTGTCGGTGGTCGACTACCACATGGGCGAGGAAGGCTGGGTCTTCTCCGACCGTCCCGGGGCAATTCCCGATCCGATCTTCGGCAAGAAACGGCTCTATGAGATCTACCTCGAAGCCGCCCCCACTACACTGGACGGGTGACCGTGCCGGTCCTCTGGGACAAACAGACCGGGACCATCGTCAACAACGAATCCTCGGAAATCCTGCGCATCCTGAACAGCGGCTTCGACGCCTACGGCGATGCCGCGGTCGACCTGTCACCGGACGATTTGCGGCACGACATCGATGCGATCAACGCGGACGTCTACGATCACGTCAACAACGGCGTCTACAAATGCGGCTTCGCGACGACGCAGCGGGCTTACGAGAAGCCCTTCGAGCAACTGTTCGATGCGCTCGACCGGCTCGAGGCGTTGCTGTCGAAGCAGCGCTACCTCGTCGCCAGCGCTGCGCCGACCGAGGCGGACTGGCGCCTGTTCACGACGCTCATCCGCTTCGACCCGGTCTATTTCGGGCACTTCAAATGCAATTTGCAGCAGATCAGGGACTACCCGAACCTCTTCAAATACTTGCTTGAACTCTATCAGGTTCCGGGCGTGGCCGAGACAGTCGATTTCGACCATATCAAGGGCCACTACTATTCCAGCCACGCGACGATCAATCCCACCGGCATCATCCCCATCGGTCCGAAGCAGGATCTCACCGTACCGCACGGGCGCGAGCGGCTGGCCGTTCACCAATAGGGATCGCGCGCCGTCTCGCCGGCCAGTTCGGCGAGACGGCGCCGGGTTGCATTGGTGGTGCCATCCGGTAGCTCGGCGGGCGCGAAGAACCCATCTCGGCGATCTCGGCGCCCGGCTTGTGGTTCGCCTCGTGCCGGAACCCGCCACAGCGATAGAGCAGCACGTGATCGCGGTTTGAGGCGTTGCGGTTGAAATGGGCCGAGATCAGCTCCGGCTCGTCCAGGAGTACGATTCTCGCCTCCTCGCGAACCTCGCGCATCATCGCCTCGGCCGCCGTCTCGCCGGGATCGACCCCTCCGCCGTGCAGGTACCAGCCGGAGACATAGGTGTGCCGCACGAGGCAGACCCGCCCGGCGTCGTCGAAGACGAAACCGCGAACGCCGAGGGTCATGGGCCGGGCCACCACATGCACGCCATGCAGGATGCGCACCATCAGTTTCTCGAAACGCATCGCCGTCCTTCGTTCGCCAACCCTAGCAATCCGTCGCTCCTCACCTAGGATGACAGGCATGTTTCGTCTTGCCCATCTCTCCGATATCCATCTCGGTCCATTGCCTGAATTGTCGATCCGCGAACTCGCGTCGAAGCGTGTGACCGGTTACGTCAATTGGCATCGCAATCGCCGAAGGGTGATGTTCGGCGACACGCTCGCCAACCTCATCCAGGACCTGCAGCAGGAAGCGCCGGACCACATCGCGGTCACCGGCGACCTCGTCAATCTGGCCACCAAGGTCGAGACCATGGCGGCCCGCATCTGGCTCGAGGAACTCGGCAAGCCGCACGACGTGTCCGTCGTACCGGGCAATCACGACGCCTATGTCCCCGGCGCGCTGAAGCGGTCCTACCGGGAATGGTACGAGTACATGATCGGCGACAACCCGCTGAACGCCATAGGCAACTCGTTCCCCTATGTGCGGGTCCGCGGTCCCGTCGCGATCTTCGGCGTCTCGACCGCGGAAGCGACGGCGCCGTTCTTCGCCACCGGCACGTTCCGCCGGCGCCAGGCGATGGCGCTTGCCAAGCAGCTCGAACACGCCGGCGCGCACGGCCAGTTTCGCGTCGTGCTGATCCACCATCCGCCGATCTCCGGCTCCACGGCCTGGCACAAGCGGCTGATCGGCAAGCAGTTCTTCTCGAAGGTGATCCACGAGATGGGCGCCGAGCTCGTGCTGCACGGCCACACCCATCTGGATACGCTGCATTGGCTGAAAGGGCCGCAGGGCATGGTGCCGGTGGTCGGCGTGCCGTCCGCGAGCCAAGCGCCCGGCAGTTCACATCCGGCGTCGCGCTACAACCTGTTCGAGATCGACGGCGAGCCGGGCCGCTGGTGCTTGATCCAGCGGGAACGCGGCGCCCGCGAGGACGGTCCGGGCATTGGCTGGGTCCGTCAGCGCGAACTCTTGGCGACGGCCGCGCGATCAACACGACATCGCGGGAAGACTCGCGGCCTGCCGCCTGATCAGCCGATCGAAACGCCGAGATAGGACGCCATCGCCAAGAGCAGCCCAGCACCAGCAACCACGCCGATCATCAGCCAGACGGCGGCGATCACGAAGTCTGTGGACCGCGACCGATGCGGCTGCGGTTGGCGCAGCGGCGCCTCCTCGGTCCGGCGCGAGGGCTGCGTCGGCTTGGCGATCCGGTCGTTCAGTTCGTCAGTGACGGCAAATGCCTTGTCGCGTTCGACGATGCGTTCGGCCACGTAGTCCGTCACGCGGTCGGCAATGATCCGCGCTTCGGTGGACTCAACGAGGGTCACACGACCGAGGCGGGTTTCGCGAACCAGTCGATAGGTGCGCCGGTCGCGGGCCATGACGACATTCGCCGTACCGTCGATCCACAGCCGCGCATGGGAACCGCCGGACAGCGTGAAATCGAACATGTCCTCGCCGGGCGGCAATTCGTTGATCAGCGGCTCCAACTCTTCCTGGAGAATCTCCAGCCGCGCACGATCCGCTTCGCGGATGTCGACGACGACATCGGATCTTTGCGCGGCGGCGATCTTGGCCTGTCGCACGGCATCGGCCAGTCGCTTCGTTCCCATCAGGGACGCGACATTGTCCTTGCCTTCGCCCATTGATCGCTGCCTCGAATCCGCTTCGTTAACCGGATGTTTATCATATCCGGAGTCATCATTGGAAGAAACTGCGCAGTGACCGGCGTCAGGCATCGTCGACCTGTTCGATCGAGGCGAGGATGGCACATTCGCAAGCATCCTCCGCTTCCATCATCAGCATGTGTCCGCGACCGGGCAGCGCCGTCAGGGCGAAACCCGGCGGCGCGCTCTCCCCCTGGGCAAACGGTGTAACCGGGTCCTCGGTGCCCCACACAAGCGAAATGGGAACGCCACTGCCTGCGATGGACTCGAGAGGCAGAATGCCCTGCACGCCATTCTCGCCATCCGCTGCGGCCTTGAAGAGCATTCCGAATATCTGTTCGACCGCGGCCCGATCGTCCGGTGTACGCGCGGCGGCGATGGCGACAGCCGCTTCCCGATCCGGTAGCCAGCCCGGTGCTCCCATCGCGCCGAGGGCTGTGCGGACCGCATCGGCGCGTCCGCACGCATCACCGCTTCGATCAGACGACTGCCGATCTCGAGACCGAAGCCGCCGGGTGCGAGCAGCGTCAACGACGCTACGCGCTGAGGCGCGAACAAGGCGATCAGGCAGGCGATTGCCCCTCCCATGGAATGGCCCACGAGATGCACAGCCTCGAAGCCTCGGGCGTCGATTTCGG
>Ga0064013_1084_pt1 | contig 11172 bp, 11 predicted proteins | sample CrowatWCoCulture_FD_61583 | JGI IMG/M metagenome (GOLD analysis project Ga0064013, IMG submission 61583) | Marine cyanobacteria communities from the University of California, Santa Cruz, USA, analyzing cyanobacterial DNA methylation -... | ecosystem: Host-associated > Microbial > Bacteria >...
TGGAATAGGCGTTCGCGACCGAGCGCTCAGGCGACGTTGCGCAGCGCCCCGGCGGCCACCGCCTCCTTGGGCAGCGCCACCACCACCCGGCAGCCGTCCCGATAGGCCGGATCGATGCTGATCCGCCCCTGATGCAGGCCGACGACGCGGCGGCAGAGTGCCAGGCCGATGCCGGTGCCGCCCTCGGCGCGCTCGCCCTGCTCGAACTCCTCGAACACGCTCTCCATCTCGCCGGACGCGATGCCGATGCCGTTGTCCTCCACCGAAATGAGGTGCTCGGCCTCGTTCTCCTCGTGCCGCACGATCACCATGGGCGGCTGGTCGCCATGGTGGGCGAGCGCGTTCTCGATGAGGTTCTGCAGGAGTTGCCGGAACAGATGCGGCTCCACGTCGAGATTGGGCAGACGCGCGCTGTGCAGCGTCGCGCCGACGGCCTGCAGCCGCGACGAGAGGTTGAAACGGATCTCGTTCATCAGGAGGTTCAGGTCGGTCTCGCGGGTGGCGAGCTCCGACCGGTTCTCCGCCTTGGCCGATTCCAGGAGCGAGCTGACCTGCCGGGCCAGGCCGTGGCCGCTCTTCATCATCAGGTCGACATAACTCTCGGCGCGCAGACTGAGGGTCGTCTCCCGGTCATGCCGGATCATGTCCAGCGCGCTGACGATGCTGCTGATCGGCGAGCGCAGATCATGCGCCGCGAAGGCCGAGAACTTGGCCAGCCGGTCGTTGGCGTCGGCCAGATGCCGCTCGCGCTCGGCCAGTTCGGTGATGTCGGTGGAGATCGCCAGAAGCCGCGCCGCGCCGGTGACGCAGGTAAACCCGATCTTGCGGGTCAGAAGCACGCGCTTGCGCCCGGTATAGTCGCTCACGTCCTCGACGATCTCGCTGCGCCCGAGCGCCATGGCGCGGCGGTCCTCCGCGAGGAACAGCGCCGCCTCGTCAGGCTGGAAATCCTCGATGGTGGTGGTGCCGATGATGCCGTCCCGCTTTTCCGGGGGGAAGACTTCGAGAAAGGCGCGGTTCGCGTAGAGAATAACGCTGTTCTCGTCCTTCACGAAGACGAGGTTGGGGTCGTGGTCCATGACCAGCGCAAAGAATTCCGAATCCATGCGTGCTCCAACCGCCGTTTTCGTTTCGCGAATCACTGAACTTGAGAATTAACGGTTTATTCACCGAATGCGAAGCGCAAACAGCAGCTTCCGCTGCATGTAACGGTTGCAGATTCATCAGGTTAGCTGAGCGAAGACGCCGCAGCGTCAGCCGGAACTGTCCGGCGCGGCCGGGTCCGCCGCGCCGTCACCGGCCACCGACAGCGTCGGAACCGGTAAGGCCGGCAGCGCCGGCGGGCCGATGAAGCTGTCGTCGTCGGGGAACGGACGCACCATGCGAAAGGCGATCAACTCGTCCCGCGTCAGCACGTAAAGGCTGTCCGCCGGGGTCTGCATCGCCTTGATCCACACCGCCGGATCGACACCCATCGCGACCAGCAACTCCTGGCACCGGGCGATGGTCTCCTGCACCCCGGCGATCGACCGGTCGATGTCGCGCGACACGTCCGAAAGCGGCAGCGCATAGACCTGGTGGACGCCCACCCAGGCACCCTGCCCCGCCTTGCGGGTCAGGCCGCCGGCTAGCACCAGCGGACAGGCCGAGGCGCAATAGCCGTCGGCCGGCACCATGGTGGACAGCCGCCGTTCGCGCAGCTCCCGCGCCATGAGGATCGCGTCATCCACCGCGCCGCCCGGCGAATGCAGGTAGAGCGTGCGGGCTCCGGCCGCTTCGGGGCTCGCCAGGAAATCGCGGAAATCGCCCGCGGTGCCGATCTCGATCCGCCCGATCGCGCTGATCGCACCGTCCGGCCCGGCCACGAAGCGCATGCGCTCGGCCATCGCCTCGCCGTCCACCGGACCGTCCCAGCCCGGCAGGCTCGGCACGCCCCGGTCGGGCGCCACCGGGATCGTCTTCGGCAGATAGGGGCGAACCTGGTCACCCGGCTCGGGACGCGCCAGCGGCATCGGTTCGGTGCGGCTGATCCGCTCGCGGTCGGCGGTCGCCTCGGCCAGTTGCCGATAGTCGAGGAAGGCGATCGAGCCGGCGATGACGAGCAGCGCCACGAAGACGCCGCGCAGGACCGCGCCCTCCGGGATCGCCCGGATCAGCCGTTCGACGCGTCCCGGTGATGCTTCCTCGCCGATCATCTTGGCTCAGCGCACCACGGTCTTGGGAAACGGTGTCGGCCCGCCCACGGTGTTGGCCTGGACGATGTCGTCGTCCGAAACCTCCCGCGGGTCGTGCGCCGCCATCTCGGCGCGCGCCGCCGTCGGCAGCGCCTCGTCGGTTTCGGCCGTGCGCAGCTTCTTCTGGATGCGGATCGCCCGCATCAGCTCGGCCGCGCTCATGTCGCCGGTTTCCATCTCCTCGCCGTCCTCGCGGCGGATCACGTCCTGGACGATGCACAGGATGAAGATCAGCACCGCCGGCAACAGATCGATGGAGATCGCGCCAGCCCAGGACGGCAGGAAGTCGCGGGCATAGCGGATGACGGCTTCGGGTGAGGACAGCGGCGTGAAGCGCACCGGCACCACCACCGGCCGCGCGAGAATCTCGTCGGCGGCCGCCGCCAGGGCCTGGCTCTGGGCCTGCACCGCGGTCTCGACCCGGCCCACGACCTCGCTCTGGCGGGTGCGCAGATCGTCGTCGGCGCCGTCGGCGATCGGCGCGATGAAGGTGCGGCCGAGATCCTCTGCCGCGCGGCGCACGGTCGGCGCCACCGAGGTCTGCTGCAAAGCGGTGATCAGGCCGGACAGGGCGACCGCCTGCTCGGCATAGGCGTTGGCGCGGTCGGCGATCGGCCCCTGCGACGACACCAGCTGGCGCATCGCTGCCAGGCGTTCGCCGCCCTCCCCGAACAGCGTCTTGACGTCTTCGCGCGAGGCGGTGATCTCGCCCTGCAGCCCGGTGAGCTGGTTCGACATCTGGCGCAGCAGCTGCACCACCGTGCCCGAGCCCGACGTACCGGTGAGGATGCCCGAGCGGGCCTCCTGGTCCGACAGGCGCGCAAAGCGCTGCGAGGCGAGCTGGATGTCGGGCAGAAGGCTCTGGGCCGCCAGCGCGTTCTCATGCGCCTCGTTCAGCTTGCCCTGATATTCCTCGGTCGTGACCGCCAGATGCTGCTCCAGCGCCGCCGCGCCGGCCAGCGCCGCAGCATTCAGCCAGGACGACATGGCGATGATCATCGCCGCGCCGAGGCCCATCGCGACATAGAGCATCCGCCGGCTGCCCGGCTGGCGCACATGCGGCATGAACCGCATCAGATAGGACCAGAAGGCGTAGATCGCGACGGAAACCGCCGAGGAATAGACGATGGCGCCCAGGAACACCGTCGTCGCCGTGCCGTCGAGCAGTTCGCGCACGCCGAGATAGGTATAGACGCCGCTGGCCAGCGCCAGCACCGCCAGCGTGATGCGGGTGGTCGTATCGAGGCGGGTCAACTGCCCGCGCAGCGTATAGGATTGCGATGCGCTCATCGGCCCCTGGCCCTTCAGACATTCGTCGATGCGGGTCGAGCCGCGCCGCGTTGTTAACCCGACATTAGGGCTATCACATGTTGCGGGGTAGCCGGCCGTTGCCGAAAGCTGGGCGTGCGGTTAACCGCCGTCTCTACCTCCATCGGTTTTGCCAATCGTCCGATCGGGTTTTGCTATGACGGACGAGCAGAGGCGACGCGTCCAGTCATGCGTTAAACGCATGGCTCACATACCGAATTGGGCGTGGTGCCGCATCCGCCGATGACTATGTTCCACCGCAGTCAGCCGCCGACGGCACCTCCTCCCGCCGTTTGGCACTGGCTGTTTCCTCCCAAGGGTTTTTCGGAATCCTTCCTAATTCAGCCGGGTTCTCGCGAACCCGGCTTTTTTTCTGTCCGGGCCCTGCCCGCACCTGCGCTTCCGACCCCCGCTCACGAAAAAAGGCGGCTCCGGGGAGCCGCCTTTCATCACAGAATCAGTTTCGGAATATCAGGCCTTGAGGCTGGCGCAGAATCGCTGGATCCGCTTGCAGGCCTCCTCGAGCGCTTCTTCCGACGTCGCATAGGAGATGCGGAAGTTCGGGCCGAGGCCAAAGGCCGAGCCATGCACCACCGCCACGCCCTCGGCCTGCAGCAGTTCGGAGACGAAGGTCTCGTCGCTGTCGATCACGGTGCCGGCTTCGGTCTTGCGGCCGATCAGGCCCTGGCAGGACGGATAGACATAGAAGGCGCCTTCCGGTGTCGGGCAGTCGATGCCGCTGGCCTGGTTCAGCATCGACACGACGAGGTCGCGCCGGCCCTGGAAGATCGCGCGGTTGGTGTCGATGAAGTCCTGCGGACCGTTCAGCGCCTCGACCGCCGCCCATTGCGAGATCGAACAGGCACCGGAGGTCTGCTGGCCCTGGATCATGTCCATGGCCTTGATCAGCTGCACCGGGCCGCCGGCATAGCCGATCCGCCAGCCGGTCATGGCATAGGCCTTCGACACGCCGTTCATGGTCAGCGTGCGCTCGTAGAGCGCCGGTTCGACCTGGGCGGGCGTGGTGAAGGTGAAGTCGCCATAGACCAGATGCTCGTACATGTCGTCGGTCAGCACCCAGACATGCTCGTGGCGCATCAGCACGTCGGTCAGCGCCTTCAGCTCGTCGCGCGTATAGGCGGCGCCCGACGGGTTGGACGGCGAGTTGAACAGGAACCACTTGGTCTGCGGCGTGATCGCCTGCTCCAGCGCCTCCGGCGTGAGCTTGAAATTGGTCTCGATGCCGGCCGGCACGAACACCGGCGTGCCGCCGCAGATCGACACCATCTCCGGATAGCTGACCCAGTAGGGGGCCGGGATGATCACCTCGTCGCCGGGGTTCATCGTCGCCATGAAGGCATTGAACAGGATCTGCTTGCCGCCGGTGCCGACGATCACCTGCTCAGGCTTGTAGTCGAGGCCGTTCTCACGCTTGAACTTGGCAGCGATCGCCTGGCGCAGCTCGGGGATGCCCGAGACCGGCGTGTACTTGGTCTCGCCGCGGTTGATCGCCTCGATCGCCGCCTGCTTGATGTTGTCCGGCGTGTCGAAATCCGGCTCGCCGGCGCCCAGGCCGATGACGTCGCGCCCCTGGGCTTTCAGCTCGCGCGCCTTCTGGGTGACGGCGATGGTCGCTGACGGCTTTACGCGGTCGAGGGCGGCGGCAAGAAATGCCATGGGTGCTGAACTCCGATCGTAGCTGCGGGAAGGCCCCTGCGGGCGCGCGGACCCTAATGCCAGCGGCGGCAGGCTGCAAGCCGGACACTGCGCAACCGCGCCGGTATTCGCAGGCGATGACTGGCGCTGCACCGGCGGCGAGACCGTCCGGCAATCGGCCGAAGTGGTGCCTCGATCCGGGCCGCGTCGGCTGCGGAATATTATCCGATCCATCGCTATAAGCGCCCGTTTTTAAGGCGTTTTTAAATCCCGGCGACGCAATCTCGAGGCGCCCCTATTGTTATGCATTGGCCGATCGATGACACGTCCCGCCTTTCGGTCCAAGTTCCTGCGCGCCAGTGCGGGCAGCATTCCCGTCATGACGGCCCTGATGCTGGTGCCGATGATCGTCATCTCCGGCGGCGCGATCGATCTCATTGCCCATGAACGGCTGCGCTCGGTGCTGCAGGACGGCCTCGATCGCGGCGTTCTGGCAGCAGCCTCGCTGACCCAGACGCGCGCGCCCCGCGAGACCATCGAGACCTATCTCAAGGCGTCGGTATCGGCCGGCAGCTACACGCTCGACGTCACGGCCGACGAACACAGCAACGCAAAACGCGTCGAGGCCGACGCTACCGCCATCACCGAGACTGCGTTCCTGCGCCTGATCGGCATCAGACAGCTCACCGTCACGGCTCATTCGGTAGCCGAGGAAAAGCGCAAGAATATCGAGATCTCGCTGCTTCTCGACATGTCCGGCTCGATGCGCTTCGACAAGTCCGGCAGCTATCCGGGCGCAAACGGCGCCATGCGCATCAACTTCCTGCGGCCTGCCGCCAAATCCTTCATGGACATGGTCCTGGCCGACGGCGCGGAAGACTACACGACGGTCAACATCGTGCCCTATGCCGGCCAGGTCAGCATCGGGCCGGTGCTGTTCAACGCCCTCTCGCGCCGCCGCCAGCACGACCGCTCATCCTGCTTCCAGTTCGGCCGCAGCGATTTCGCCCTCGGCGTGCCGGATTTCGCCAACCTTCCGCAGACCCAGCACTTTACCCAGGCAAACCATCACGACGCGCTCAAGAAGGCCGGCGAGGCGCAGATCACCGAACCCTGGTGGTGCCCGGACGATCCCCATGATCCGCGACCGGGCACGACGCCCGATTTCGTCAAGGGCGAAGGCAAGGACACCGACCGGACGAGCGTCTCGTTCCTGTCGAACGACCGCGACTACCTCAAGCGGCAGATCGACAACTACAAGCTCTACGACGGCACCGGCACGCCGATCGCGCTGAAATGGGGGCTCCTGCTGCTCGATCCGGCGATCCAGCCGATGCTGCGGGAGGCGGCGCGCTACCGGGCCCTGTCCGAGGAGCTCGACATCGATCCGCGCTTCGGCAACCGGCCGGCGAGCTTTACCGATCCCGACACGATGAAGTTCATCGTGCTGATGACCGACGGCGCGATCAGCAGCCAGCGCATCCCCAAGGATGCCAGCATGCCGGTCCAGTACTACAACAATGGCAGCCTCAACACCGACCTCTACACGGTCGGCGACGCCGAGCGCTTCGCGGCGGCACTGTGCACCGCGGCCAAGCAGAAGAACGTCGTCGTCTTCACCATCGGTTTCGACGTCAACGATACGGCGGCCCGGCAGATGTCGGACTGCGCCAGCGGCGCGGAACGGTTCTACCGGGTGAACGCGCTCGATATCCAGGACGCCTTCAAGTCGATCGCCACCGCCATCCAGAAGATCAAGCTGATCGGATGAGGCGCCCCGTACCGATCCTGCAGGCGCCGTTGCGCCTCGCCCGCGACACGCGCGGCGCGACGGCCGTCGAGTTCGCGCTGGTGCTGCCGCTGTTCCTCGCGCTGGTCTTCTCGATCTTCGAGGCAGGCTGGATGATGACCCAGACGATCATGCAGGACGGCGCGCTGAACCGGATCGTCCGACAGCTTCGGATCTCCGACAATGCGGCGATCTCGGCCGACGACCTGAAGCAACGGATCTGCGCACAGGCCATGGTGTTCACGGATTGCGAGACCCAGACCCGCGTCGAACTGGTCGCGCTGCGTTCGCCCACCGATACCATCCCCGATACCGCGGCCGGCTGCGTCCATCGCGGTACGGTCCCGCCATACCGGGCCGGCGAACGTTCCGAGCTGATGTTCGTGCGCGTTTGCACTTCGGTGCGGCCGATCACCCCGATGCTTGGTCTCGCCGTTGCCCTGCCCGAGGCCGGCACCGGTGCCTACGGCATCGTCTCCTACGCCGCCTTCGTCAACGAGCCGCAATGATCGCCGGAACCGAGTCCCCGACGACCATTGCCGGACCGCGCGACGTGCCATCGCGCCGTGCGGGATGGACCCGGGGCACCGTGAAGCGGCCCCGCATTCTCAGGCGCGCTGCCAGCGACCGGTCCGGCGTCGCGGCGGTCGAGTTCGCGCTGATCGCGCCGCTTCTCGTCCTCGTCCTGCTCGGGACGGTCACGCTCTTCGACTTCTACCGGGAGAGCCTGGCGCTCGAACGCGCAACCGCTTCAATGAGCGACTACATGTCCCGCCAGACCGAATTGCCGAAATCGGTGCTCGACAACCGGATTATCGCCACGCTGAAGGCCCTGGTGCCGCAGCCCGACGGCGCGCTCGAGGTCAGGATCTCCAGCCTGACCCGGTCGTCGCGTGGCTTCGACACCGACTGGACCTACCCGCCGGACGCCTCGCCCGGCTTCGCGGCCCGCCCCATCCCCGTCGAGTTGCTGCCGGCGATCGCCATTGGCGACACGATCCTCGTCACCGAGACGATGATCCCCCAGAACGCCATGTTCGACGTGGTCCGGCTCAAGGGCATGACCCACAGTTCGGTCGCGGCGGTCCGCCCCCGCTTCACCAAGCGCATCGCCGGACCGAACTGAGCCTACTCGATACGCCCGGCCTGCCCTCGACGGTCCGCGCCGCGCCTTCATCGTTCGCCGAGGCCGATGCTATGCTGCCCCCCAGGGCAAGCGGCGCGGAAGGCACGCGATGTTGACGATCCACGGCATGGCCGATTCCGGCAATTGCTACAAACCCCGGCTGCTGATGGCGCTGCTGGGCCGCCCGTTTCGCCATGTCGAGGTGAGTACGCTCGATGGGGGCACGAAGCAGCCCGCCTTCCTCGCCGCCAATCCCAACGGCAAGGTGCCGCTGCTCGAACTGGAAGACGGCCGCACCCTGCCGGAATCCAACGCCATCCTCTGCTATCTCGGCGACGGCACCCGCTTCGTGCCGGACGACCGCTTCGCGCGCGCCGAGATGCTCGGCTGGATGTTCTTCGAGCAATACAGCCACGAGCCGCACATCGCCGTGCGGCGCTCGCTGCTGGTCTATCCCCAGATGCGCGAGGGCGCGACGCCGCAGCGTCTGGCCGACACGCTGGCCGGCGGCCACAAGGCGCTGGCGGTGATGGAGCAACGCCTCGGTGCGGCGCGATGGCTGGTGGGCGATGCGCCGAGTCTGGCCGACATCGCGCTCTATGCCTATACCCACCGGGCCGGCGAAGGCGGGTTCGACCTGACGGACTATCCCGGCATCCGGGCCTGGCTGGCGCGGATCGAAGCCCTTCCCGACTACCGGCCGATCGGCTGGCTGCCCGGCGCCTGAGCGCCGGACAGCGTCTGTCAGTCGCTGCCGGCCATCGCCGGCAACCTGTTCTTTCAACGAGCGGCTTACTGCCCCGAATAGACGACGCCGCAGGCGATGCGGTTGCCGGCATCGCCCGAGGGCTGGGAGGAATAATCGTCGGTTCCGCCATGCACGACGATCGCCGAGCCGTCGGCATCGTTCAGCGGCGCCTCGCCGCCGGTCAGCGTCAGCGCCGGCGCGAAGCTCTCGAAGCTTGCCGAGCCTTCGGTGGTGGTGAAGTTCGGCAAGTCGCCGGCATGATGGCCGCCCTCGACCTTGTAGCCATGCTCCTTGTCGGTCGGGTTGTAATGGCCGCCGGCCGAGGAGAAGTCGCCTTCGCAGACGCCGGTCTCGTGGACGTGGAAGGCATGGTCGCCATCGGCGAGATTGGCGAGATCGGCCGACAGCAGGAGGCCATGCGGCGTCGGGGTCACCGTGACCGTGCCGGCCGAGCCGCCATCGGCACCCTTCATCTCGACGGTGATCGGCTCCATATCGTTCTGCATGCCGGCATTCATGCCGTCGGACGGCGCGTTGCCGGCTTGTCGGTCGGGGTCGGCGTCGAATCCTGCGCCATCGCCGGAACGGCGAACAGGGCGGAGGTGGCAAGAGCGAGTGTCGCGATGCGAAGCATGGGACGGTTCCTTCCGGTTGCGCAGGCCCGCGCCAGGTTTGGTCCGCAGGCCTTAGTGTCGTCCCCCCGCAACGACCGCCCGGCGGCGATCGTTCCGCTCTGATCAGCCAGGCGTGAGCGCGCCGGCTGCCCGCAGGCATTGGTACGGAAAGGCAAGGCATGGCCCATCTTCTCGAGGCGCTCTGGACACGGCTGGGCGGGCCCGCCGATCAGGGACCGGTCGATCTGGCGAAGCTGACGCGGCGCTCCGTGCCGAACGACGGCGTCGCGGCCTCGCCCGGCGCCACGGCGGCCCGGGTCGATGTCGCCCTGCCGGTCTTCAAGATCCCGCCGCAGGCCCTGCTCGGCCGTCTCGACGCGTCCCTCGCCGAGGATGGCGACGTCATGCGGGTCGATCACGGCCAGACGCCGAACTACCGCCGCTATGTCGCGCGCAGCGCCGTCCTGCGCTTTCCCGACACGATCGACGTGGATGCCTACGGCGCGCCGGAGGGCACTCTGATGCGGATCTATGCGCGTGCGCTGCTCGGCCGTTCCGATCTCGGCGCCAACGCCAGGCGGCTGAACCGCTGGGCGGAGCTTCTGGCAAACGCCGCCCGCTGATCCCGCGCTCGCCAAACGCCGGTTCGGCGCGGGGCCTGCCTTGCCTCGCCCCACCGGCTCCGATAGTCAGCAAGGCGATCAGTTCGCAGCGCTCCCCAGGCCCTTGTGAACGTCTCTCCCATCCTGTCTCCGGTCGCCATGACACGCCTTCGCGCCAATTGCCTGCTGCTTCTCGCCGGTGCCGTCTGGGGCATGGGCTTCGTCGCCCAGTCGACGGCGATGGCCGCGGTCGGTCCATGGACCTTCACCGCGGCGAAGTTCGGCATCGCGGCGCTCACCCTCGTGCCCTTCGCCATTGCCGAAGGCCGCCGCGCGGTCGCGCCGGTGCCGCCCGGCACGAGGATCGGCTTCGTCGCCATCGGCGCGCTGCTGTTTCTTGCGGCCATCACCCAGCAGATCGGCATGGTCACCACGACCGTGACCAATGCCGGCTTCCTCACCGGCCTCTATGTCGTGCTGACGCCGATCCTCGGCCTCGCGCTGCTGCGCAGCCGGCCGCACTGGGTGGTCTGGCCGGCGGCGCTCACCGCGCTCACCGGCATCGCCCTTCTGGGCGGCGGCAGCCTGTCGGCACTGAATGTCGGGGATGTATGGATGCTGGTCTGCGCCGTGTTCTGGGCGCTGCAGATCGTCTTCGTCGGGCTGTTCGCCGGTCCGAGCGGCCGGCCCTACACGCTGTCCTTCGTGCAGTTCGCCGTCACCGCGATCCTCGCGGGTGTCGGCACGCTGGCCTTCGAGGCGCGACCCTTGCCGGCCTGTGGCAGGCCTGGCCGGAAATCGTCTATGGCGGCGTCCTGTCGACCGGACTCGCCTTCACCCTGCAGATCATCGGCCAGCGTCACACGACGGCAGCGCAGGCGGCGATCTTCCTGTCGTCGGAATCGCTGTTCGCGGCGCTGTTCGGCGCGGTCATCCTCGGCGAGCGCATCGCGGCCATCGGCCTCGTCGGCTGCGCCCTGATCTTCGCCGCCATGCTGGCGGTCGAACTGGTGCCGATGCGGCGCTGGGGAAAGCACGGCACGCCGAAGCCTGACGACACACCGCTTGGCATCGCGCGGCGTCGGTCTCGGCCGC
>Ga0064013_1085_pt1 | contig 10985 bp, 8 predicted proteins | sample CrowatWCoCulture_FD_61583 | JGI IMG/M metagenome (GOLD analysis project Ga0064013, IMG submission 61583) | Marine cyanobacteria communities from the University of California, Santa Cruz, USA, analyzing cyanobacterial DNA methylation -... | ecosystem: Host-associated > Microbial > Bacteria >...
CGCGACCGGCGCGACTGCAAGAAGGATGCCCGCGCCGAATTCCGCGATTGCAAGAGGGACATCTGCGACTGACCTGGTGCTGTCCTAGACGCGGGCGGAGCTGTCCGCGCGCCGGGCCAGCGCCTGCAGGCGCGGTCTGATCCGCAGGAACTGCCGGTAGGCACGTTCGAGCACCCAGAGGACGGCGCCGTTGCGGGCGGCAAGGCCCAAGGGCGCAGGCGCGGGATGGCGCGCCACATGGCCGCGAAGGCGGCGGCGCCCGACAGAAGCGTGCCGTCCTCGCGTGCATGGAACCGGGCCAGCAGGTCGCCGCGGTCGATCGGGCAATCGGCGCTCGAATCATCGACATCGATGAAGTTGATCGCCTGTGCGGTGTCGAGCCGCCGCATCATCGCGATTTCCCGGCGGCAGAGCGGACAGCCCCCATCGTACCAGACGGTCAGATCGCTCATCGGGGCGCGTCGGCGCGTTGCGCCGCATGAGCCGGCAGGCATCGCCGAAGGCCTTGAAGATCGCGGTGGAGGCGGCGTCGGTCTCTGCCCAGTATTCGGGATGCCACTGGACGCCGAGGGCAAAGGCTTTGGCGCCCTCGACCGAGACGGCCTCGACGGTGCCATCCGGGCGCTCGCCTCGACGGCGAGGCCGTCGGCCAAGCGGTCGATCGCCTGCCGGTGCAGCGAGTTCACGCGGATCTCGTCATTGCCGACGATCCCGGCAAGCAGGCCGCCCGGCGTCACCGCCACGGGATGGCGCGTGGCATAGCGCTCGCGCTGATCCTTGTTGGGCGTTGCCCGATGATCCATGCGGCCATCCAGCTCCTGGATCTCGGTCGCCAGCGTTCCGCCCAGGGCGACGTTGAGTTCCTGATGGCCGCGGCAGACGCACAGCATCGGCACACCGGCCGCCAAAGCCCTCGGATCATTGCCTCGGTCAGCCGGTCGCGGGCTGGGTCGAAGGGCTCGTGGGCCCGGCTCGGCGGGACGCCGTAGCGATCGGGGTGCACATTGGAGGCCGAGCCGGTCATCAGCAGTCCGTCGACACGGCCCAGAAGGGCGTCGACATCAAATTCGCCGGACAGGGCCGGCACGATCACCGGAGTGGCGCCGGCAACCCGCGTCAGCGCCTTCAGATAAGTGTCGGGCGTGGCGTGCCAGTCGTAATTCTCGAAACTGCGAACGTCGGCGGGAACGGCAACGAGGATGGGAAAGGCGGTCATAAATGGCTTTCGATGACAGGTTTCTCGGCAGATAAGCTCCCGGACAGGCAATGTCGAATGCTGTGGCGCCGCAGGGGATACGCAGCGAAGACAGCTTGATGCGCCCTGCGCGCAGCGCTCCCGGCGAATACGCCTGCTCGATGATCCGGCCGCGCAACGACACGACACAGGCGAACCGATCGCAAGGCCGGACCGATCCTCGCGTCCAGGCCCCGGCAAATGCTGGCTTGGGTGGGGCGTTGTGTGGCGCCGACCGGAGTCATATCTGGAAATCAGCCCGGGCGAACGCCATGTCGTGGACACGGCGCGTTGAGGTTCCTCACCCACCGCGCCCCCATTTTGTGACCGGCAGCAAGCGCGCCCTGCACACGGCATGCAGTCGTGCCCGCTGCTGGGATCGCACAGACCACGGAGCGTCGCGTGAGCGCCCAGATCCCCTTCAACAACAGCTACGCCCGGTTGCCGGCTGACTTCTTTGCCCAGGTCGCCCCGGCCGTCGCCGACGCGCCCGAGCTGATCAAGGTCAACCGGGCCCTAGCCGACGAGCTCGGCATCGATGCCGACATCCTGGAAACACCGGAAGGCATCGAGATGCTGGCCGGCAACCGGCTCCCCGATGGCGCCGAGCCGATTGCCATGGCTTATGCCGGCCACCAGTTCGGCCATTTCGTGCCGCAGCTCGGCGATGGTCGTGCAATCCTGCTTGGCGAAGTCGTCGACAGGTCAGGCGCGCGGCGCGACTTGCAGCTGAAGGGAGCGGGACGCACGCCGTTCTCACGTGGCGGCGACGGACGCGCGGCGCTCGGTCCGGTGATGCGGGAATACATCGTCAGCGAGGCGATGGCGGCGCTTGGGGTTCCCACGACGCGGGCGCTCGCGGCGGTAACCACGGGCGAGAGCGTGGTTCGCGAGACGCTGCTGCCGGGCGCGGTCCTGACGCGGGTGGCGTCGAGCCATATCCGCGTCGGCACCTTCCAGTATTTCGCCGCCCGCGGCGACGACGCGGCGCTGAGGACCTTGAGCGCCCACGCGATCGCCCGCCACTATCCCGATGCGGCAGACGCTGAGAATCCGTATCTTGCGCTGATCGAAGCGGTCGTCGGCCGGCAGGCGGAGCTTGTCGCGCGCTGGCTCAATCTCGGCTTCATCCACGGCGTGATGAACACCGACAACATGGCGATCTCCGGCGAGACCATTGATTACGGTCCCTGCGCCTTCCTCGACGCCTATCATCCCGGCACGGTCTTCAGCGCCATTGATCGGCAGGGGCGCTACGCCTATGCCAACCAGCCGAGCATTGCGCTGTGGAACCTGACACGACTCGCCGAAACGCTGCTGCCGTTGATCGACACGGATGAGGAGGCGGCGATCGCCAAGGCGCGCGACGCACTGTCCGGTTTCTCGGACCGCTTCAACGCCGCCTATGTCGGCGGCCTGCAGGCGAAGCTCGGTCTCGGCGCAGCGCGCGAGGGCGATCTGGCACTGGCGCAGGATTTGCTCGAGCGGATGGCCGGGAATACGGCGGACTACACGCTGACGTTTCGCCGTCTCTGCGACGCGGCGGAAAGCGAAAAAGCCGAGGCCGGCGTTCGGGCGCTCTTCGACGATCCGGCCGCCTATGACGAATGGGGAACACGCTGGCGCGCGCGACTGGCCGAAGAGACACGGGATGCCGGCGAACGGGCCGCGGCCATGCGGCAGGTCAACCCGGCCTTCATCCCGCGCAATCATCGCGTCGAGGCGGCGATCGTCGCGGCGATGGAGCATCAGGACTACGGGCCCTTCGAGCAATTGCTGGCGGTGCTGGCCAACCCTTACGACGACCAGCCCGAGCATGCCGCCTATGCCGAGGCGCCGCGGCCCGAGGAACGGGTCACGCAGACCTTCTGCGGTACCTGATCGGCCTTCGCCAAACCGGTTGCGCTGTGCTAGCGCGCTTGCACGAAGAGCCCTTTGAGCGCCCGAACGATGAGTGACGCATGATCCCCTGGGAACGTCTCGATACGGCCGAGGTGCCAGGTGGCGGCCAGCTGAAGCTGTCGCGCCGCGGCACCGAATATTCGATCATGGTCGGTACAATCGAATTGATGAACAGCCGTCTCAGCGGGTCCGAGGAGGCGCTGGCGACGCTGACGCAGGAGCGGATCGCCGACCGTGACGAGGCGCATATGCTGATCGGCGGGCTCGGCATGGGGTTCACCCTGCGCGCCGCACTCGCCGTCGCCGGGCCGAAGGTTCGCCTGACCGTCTCCGAACTGGTTCCGGCGATTGTGACCTGGGCCCGGGGGCCGATGGCCGAACTGTTCGACGGTTGTCTCGGCGATCCGCGTGTGTCGATCTCGCAGGGCGACATCGGCGAGCTGATCGCCGCGAAGAAGGAAGCCTTCGACGCCATTCTCTTGGATGTCGACAACGGCCCCGAAGGGCTGACACGCCGTGAGAACGACAGGCTCTACGATGCCAAGGGACTGGCGCGGACCTATGCGGCGCTGCGGCCGGGCGGCGTTCTTGCCGTCTGGTCGTCAGGACCCGACAGCAGCTTCACGACCAGGCTGCAGCGGACGGGTTTTGCGGTCGAGGAGGTGAAGGTGCGGGCACGGCAGAAGAAGCGCGGCGCGCGCCATGTCATCTGGCTCGCCACGCGACCGTGACGCGAGCTTTCCGGGTGGCCCGGCTGCAGGAACCGTGCTGGCAATGGGGCGGCGGCGAAGGCTAGACTTGCCGCTGCCGCTTCGCCTGCCGAGAGACCGCCCGCCCCATGCCGCCTGCCTCCCGACCGCCCGTTCCCCTCAGCAAGGCCGAAGCCCGGCGGATCTGGTTGCGCGCCCAGCGGCTTGACGTTACCGCGTCCTTCGGGGAAGGCCCAGCCGCCACCCGCGCGGCGGTGGAGCATCTCGGCTACGTGCAGATCGACACGATCAATGTCATCGAGCGCTGCCACCATCACATCCTGTGGAGCCGGATTCCCGGCTACCGGCAGGCCGACCTGCATCAGGCGCAGACCGTCGACAAGAGCGTCTTCGAATACTGGACGCACGCGCTATCCTTCGTGCCGACCCGCGACATTCGCTTCTTCCTGCCCGAGATGAAGCGACACCGGGAGGCGCCGTCGCGCTGGTTCGAGCGGGTGGGCCCCGCCGACCTGAAGAAGGTGCTGACGCTCGTCCGCAAGGAGGGGCCGTTGTCGATCCGCGATATCGAGGACGATGTCCTGGTCGAGAAGGACCATGCCTGGGCCAGCCGCAAGCCGTCGAAGCGGGCGCTGCAGTTGGCTTTCTACACAGGCGCCCTGACGGTCAGCGAACGCACCGGCATGCTGAAAACCTACGAGCTGATGGACCGGCATTTCGGCTGGGAGCAGCGGCCCCGTCCGGCGAGCGAACGCCAGGTTGCCGCCTACATGCTGGATCGCGCGTTGCGGGCGCAGGGCCTCGTCAGCCTCGATTCGATCTGTCATCTGGCCGCAGCCCGCAAACCGGAGATCCGTGCGCTGATCGAGGCGCGCGTCCGTCGGCGGCAACTGGTGCCGGTGGCGGTCACGGATGCAGGCAAGGTCGAGCACTGGGCCGAACCGCAGACGCTGGACGCGATCCCCGAGGCCACCGCGCCGTTTGTTCACATCCTCTCCCCCTTCGATCCGTTGGTCATCCAGCGCAGGCGCCTGGCCCTGTTCTTCGGCTACGAGCATCTGTTCGAGGCCTATGTCCCGAGGAATAAGCGGGTGCTCGGATATTTCGCCCTGCCGGTGCTTGTTGGCGACCGTATCGTGGCGGCAATCGACCTGAAGGCCGACCGCGGCGGCGGCAAGCTCATCACCCAGCAATGGACCTGGGTGGGCGACGGAGATCCGTCGCGTCACGGCGCGACGATCGAGGAAGCGCTGCATCTGTTCGAGGCGTTCCAGCTGCGCCGCTGAAGAGCGGCATTGCGTCAGCGCTTGGCGTTTGTGGGATCGCCGCTCGGCAATCGTCGTGATGCGCGCTTGCCTTTTGACCGACGATGCTTACGATCCCGCGCGAAGGCTGGCGGGAGGGCCCGGCCAGCTCAGGTTTACCGCCGCCCACGAGGCGGCGCTTTGCATTTGGGGAGGCATCTCATGGACAGACGCAAATTCATCGGTGGTGCAGCCAAGGGCGCGCTCGGCGCCGGTGTCGCCGGCCTTGGCGCCTCGAGCCTCGCGGCTCCCGCCATCGCTCAGGAGCGCCCGCAGATCCAGTGGCGCCTGACCTCGTCCTTCCCGAAGTCGCTCGACACGCTGTACGGGACGGCTGAAGCGCTCGCCAACCATGTGCGCGAGATCAGCGACGGCCAGTTCGATATCCAGCTCTTCGCAGCCGGCGAGATCGTGCCGGGCGGTCAGGTGCTCGATGCGGTGCAGGGCGGTACGGTCGAACTCGGCCACACCGCGTCCTATTACTACGTCGGCAAGAACCCGGCCTTCGCCTTCGGCACGGCGGTGCCGTTCGGCCTGAATGCGCGTCAGCAGAACGCCTGGTTCTACGAGGCGGCGGCAACGAACTGCTCAACGAATTCTACGCCAAGAGCGGCGTCCATGCGATGCCGGCCGGCAATACCGGTGCGCAGATGGGCGGCTGGTATCGCAAGGAAATCAACAGCGTCGAGGATCTGAAGGGTCTGAAGCTGCGGATCGCCGGTCTTGCCGGCCGCGTGGTGGAAAAGCTCGGCGTCGTGCCGCAGCAGATCGCTGCGGGCGACATCTATGCCGCGCTGGAGCGGGGCACGCTGGACGCCGTCGAGTTCGTCGGTCCGTACGACGACGAGAAGCTCGGCTTCTACCGCGTGGCGCCTTACTACTACTACCCGGCCTGGTGGGAAGGCGGCGCTGCGCTGCACCTGATGGTCAATGCCGACAAGTGGAACAGCCTGCCCGACAGCTACAAGGCAATGCTGAATGCCGCCAGCCGGGCGGTGAACTGCTCGATGATGGCCAGCTACGATTATCGCAATCCGCTGGCCCTGAAGCGGCTCGCCGAAGGCGGCGCGCAGCTGCGTCCGTTCAGCCAGGAGATCATGCAGGCGAGCTTCACGGCAGCGCAGGAACTGCATGAGGAAATCGCCTCGGAGAACGAGGACTACCGCAAGCTTCTGGAGAGCCAGAACGCCTTCAAGCGGGACGCCTATCTGTGGAGCCAGATCTCCGAATACACCTTCGACACCTTCATGATGGTCAAGCAGCGCGAAGGCGCACTCTGATCGACAGGTCGCGTGCCGCCTGAGGCGGCGCGGATCTATGGTTCCGGACGACGGCCCGCCATGGCACCCGCCGTGGCGGGCCGTTGTCCGAAAGGAATGCCCGTCGGCGCCCGCCGGCGGGATTGTCGTGCTGGCATGGACGGCCGCTCGCACCGGCCCGAGGCCAGACGTTCGCTCCCCAGCGCCGGACCCCCGTGTCCCCTGGCGCAGTCTAAGGTCTTGTTCGATATGGATCGTCGTAAGTTCATTAGGAATTCCACGGTCGGCGCGCTTGGCGTTGCCGGCGCCGGCTCGCTCGCGGCCCCGGCCATCGCCCAGACGACGCCGAAGGTGCAGTGGCGCTGCACCTCGTCCTTCCCCAAATCGCTGGACACCATCTACGGCGGTGCCGAGGACATGGCGAAGTTCGTGCGCGAGGCGACCGACGGCAATTTCGACATCCAGGTCTTCGCGGCCGGCGAGATCGTGCCGGGCCTGCAGGCCGCCGACGCGGTCAGCGACGGCACCGTCCAGATGTGCCACACCGCATCCTATTACTATGTCGGCAAGGACCCGACCTACGCGCTGGGCGCGACCGTGCCGTTCACGCTGAACGCCCGCGGACTGCACGCCTGGCTCTATTACGGCGGCGGCCTCGATCTCCTGAACGAGTTCTTCAATACCGAGGGCCTGCAGTATTTGCCGGGCGGCAACACCGGCACGCAGATGGGCGGCTGGTTCCGCAAGGAGATCAACACGGTCCAGGATCTCGACGGTCTGAAGATGCGCATTGCCGGGCTGGCCGGCCAGGCGTTGCAGAAGCTTGGCGTGGTGCCGCAGCAGATCGCCGGCGGCGACATCTACCCGTCGCTGGAGAAGGGCGTCATCGACGCCGCCGAATGGATCGGCCCCTATGACGACGAGAAGCTCGGCTTCTACAAGGTCGCGCCGTTCTACTATTATCCCGGCTGGTGGGAAGGCAGCCTGGCGCTGTGCTTCTTCTCCAACAAGGCCGAGTACGACAAGCTGCCCGAGGCCTACAAGAGCCTCTTGGCCACCGCGTCGCGTGCCGTCACGCTCGAGATGCTGTCGGAGTACGATTACAAGAATCCGACGGCGCTGAAGACGCTGGTCCAGAGCGGGGCGCAGCTGCGCCCGTTCAGCCAGGAGATCATGCAGGCGAGCTTCGACGCCACCCAGGAGGTCTATGCCGAGATCAACGGCAGCAACCCGGCCTTCAAGAAGATCTACGATTCAATGGTTGCTTATCGCAACGACACCTATCTGTGGCAGCAGGTGGCCGAATACACCTTCGACACCTTCATGATGATCAAGCAGCGCGAAGGCGCCCTGGTGCCGCAGGGCGGCTGATCGCTCCCACAATCCAATCCCAGACCGAAGGCCCGGTGCGACAGCGCGCCGGGCCTTTTCCTTGCCGAATGATTAAGCCGCGGCCGGTTCGTTAACCGACTGTTAACCATGTCGGGACAATGATCGCTTCGCGTTCCGCTACGAGGCTTTCCCATGATTCCTGTCATTTCCGTCGGCTCCCTGAAGACCTCCGGCACGTCCACCCTGGCCATGACGCTCGCAGGCGTCGCTGCTGCCGCCGAGATCCCGGTCATTGTCATCGATGCGGCGCGCGACGGCGATCTGGCCGCCTGGGCACAGGCCGGCCTGCCCGCCAAGGTCACGGTGGAGCGAACCAACGATCCCCTGGTCATCGAGCAACTCGTTCGCGCCGCGCGCCGTCGCGGTGATGCTGCCATTATCGACGCGGGCGACGAAGCGGAGATGATCCGTCTCTGCGCGCGACTTGCCGATCATGCACTGATCCCGGTGCGGTTCTCGCCGCTCTCGGCCTATTCCGCGCTGCTCACCGATCAGCTTCTGGCGGCCGACGCCGGGATCGGCCGCAAGGGCCGTGATCGATGCTTCGTCGCCAGCGCCGTGACGGCGATCCCGAGCCGCGTCGCACGCAGCGTCGAGGGGATCATCGGCACCAGCGAAACCCGCCGCCTGCCGATCGGTCTGGTGCAGCGCGCTGCCTACGAGGCGCCGTTCCTGCATGGCGGCACGATCTTCACACTGCCCGACGATGTGGCACCGGGCCTCGACCGCGCCCGCGCAGAGGCGGCGTCGCTCGCCTATGAGATCGGTATTCTGGGCCGGGTCGCCGAGACGCCGGCCGCACCGGTCGCACCAGCCGCCGAAGCGGGTCTGCGCACCGCCGCCTGACCGTTACCGTCAGACATCGTCTTGAAACGGCCCCGGCGTCGGCGACGTGCGGGGCCGATTTGCGTCTGCCTCGATGAAATTCAGCCGCCGGTGGGGATCAAGATCAGGACGTGCAGGTCCTCCGTCGGCGTATAATTGCGCTTGCGGACCTCGAAGCGGGTCGGCGAGATCTTGGTGACGCCGGTCGCGCAGAAACTGACGAGATTCTCCGGTGCGCCCTTGTCGATGACCATGCTGAAGTCGCCGATCGGCTCCGCCCAGTTGCCGCCTGTCACCAGGATGTAGTCGATCCAGCGCTCATGGAAGGGCATGGCGTCTGGACCGGCCGACCGCGTCCGGCGCTCGACGGTGGCCATGAAGTCGTCGTCGATGCAGTAGCGCTCCCGCTGGGCGGCGACATCGTCGGGACCTGCCCATGGCTGGCCCAGTATCGCGCCGACGCTGCCGCCGACCGACGGGACGTAGTCATGCTCGACGATCGTCCTGCCCGGCGCGAAGGTCTGTTCCCAGTGATAGGTGGCACGCAGCGTCCAGTCGGGCGCCAGATGCGTCTCCATCCCCTGGCCGATATCGTAGGTTTCCTCGATCGCGATACCGAGGTCGAGCACGGTCGCGCGGTCTGAGGGCAGTAGTGCGCCGAGCGCGTCGCGCGCCGAACTTGCCTGCGGGGCGAGGGGCAGACGCAGCTGTCGCATCGTCGCCGTCACGTCGCGATCGCCCACGAAGACCTTCTGCTCGAGACGCATGGCGACCGGCTCGCCGTCGACGCGGGTCGAGAAGGCCAGCGGGTTGTCCGGGTCGCCCGATGGTATGGAGACGTCGCCGCCATAAGGATCGATGCGAATATCGGGCATGGGAAAGGCGACGGTCGTCGTCACCGGCTCGGCCCCGGCGTTCACGAACTCGTAGCGCACTGCAATGCGCTCCTCGGAGAGGAACAGCTCCTCGCGCTGCATGGCGATGGCGTCGGTGGTGGTGAAGACCAGTCCGCCGGCCGCCAGATTGGCCGTCGTGTCGTTGGCCTGCGCGCTGCCGGTGAGGGCGAGGATGGCGACGGCGGCAAGGGCCGTCGCCCAGTCTGGCGTGATCGTCATGCGCGTGTCTCCCGGCCGGCTCGGCCGAGACTAGCCTGCAGCGTGAGCGGCCGGAAGCGTCATTCCGCCAGCGCCGGGGATGACGCGCCGGGGCCTACTGGATGACCGGTGGCTGCGACAGGTCGACCGGAGCGGGTTCCCCGCTCGGAGCGGCCGGTGCTTCGGGTTCGGCCGTGGGGGTTGCCGGTGCGGTGCCCGTCGCGGGAGCCTGGCCGCTGCCGAGGCCGGAACTGAAGTCCAGCGGGGGCAGGCCGAAGGCCGGCTGGGCGGGAGCGGTCGCGCCGGGCTGCGCCGGGGCCGACGGACCACCTGCCGGAGCGCCGGGTTCGCCGATCGGCGGCAGGCCCAGGGGCGGCAGGCCAAGCGGGTTGTTCTGCTGATTTCCGCCGGTTCCCGATGCGCCACCGAGCGGCGGCAGCCCGAGGCCGCCGTCGAAGGACGGCATCTGAAGCCGGATCTCGGACGGGTCCATCTGCGGGACCTCGGTCTTATAGCGCATGACCATCTGCGGGAACATGATCGTCAGGGCGACCATGATGATCTGGATGCAGACGAAGGGCACCGCGCCCCAGTAGATCTGGCCCGTGGTGATCGGCTCCATGCGCTTGCCGGTGATGCGGTCGAGATAGGGCACGCGGGCCGCGACCGAGCGCAGGTAGAACAGGGCGAAGCCGAAGGGCGGATGCATGAACGAGGTCTGCATGTTCAGCCCGAGCAGCACGCCGAACCAGATCAGGTCGATGCCCAGCTTGTCCGCCGCCGGCGCCAGCAGCGGCACGATGATGAAGGCGAGCTCGAAGAAGTCGAGGAAGAACGCCAGGAAGAAGACCAGGATGTTGACGACGATCAGGAAGCCGGTCTCGCCGCCGGGCACCGAGGTCAGCAGTTCCTCGACCCAGATATGGCCGTTGACGCCGTAGAAGGTCAGCGAGAAGACGCGCGCGCCGATCAGGATGAACAGGACGAAGGCCGACAGCTTGGTCGTCGATTCCATCGCCTGGGTCATCAGGGAGAGATTCAGCTTGCGCTTGCCGAAGGCGAGGATGAGCGCGCCGACCGCGCCCATGGCACCGCCTTCCGTCGGCGTGGCGACGCCGAGGAAGATCGTGCCCAGGACTAGGAAGATCAGGGCCAGCGGCGGGATCAGGACGATGATCACCTGCTGGGTGAGGTAGGACATCAGCGGCAGCTTGAGCGCCTTGTTGGCGACCGCCACGACGTAGACGGCCAGAACCGCGACCGTT
>Ga0064013_1086_pt1 | contig 10826 bp, 14 predicted proteins | sample CrowatWCoCulture_FD_61583 | JGI IMG/M metagenome (GOLD analysis project Ga0064013, IMG submission 61583) | Marine cyanobacteria communities from the University of California, Santa Cruz, USA, analyzing cyanobacterial DNA methylation -... | ecosystem: Host-associated > Microbial > Bacteria >...
CCGCCCTTCGTCCAGGCCGCCGCGTGCCAGCATGTAGTAGGCCATATGGGCCCGAGCGGTGGACAGGCGCCAGTTGTCGTACTGAGCACTGCGGAATGGCCGCGAGTCGGTATGACCGCGAATGCTGACATCGCCGGGCTGCTTGGCGAGGACCGAGGCGATCCGCTCCATCATCGCCACGACCTGCTGTCAAACGGCCTTCAAAATTGACCCCCGATCGGCGTCCAAAATTGCCCCCCTAGGGCGATGGCTGCTTGCCCGGTCCGAGCGGATCGGAGCCGGAGGCGAAGAGGAGATCGGACCGGGCGCGTTCTGTGCTGGAAGGGCTCAGAGGCGGTGCTTGAAGCGCCAGCTCTCGTTGCCGGTTTCGACGATGTCGCAGTGGTGGGTCAGGCGGTCGAGCAGCGCGGTGGTCATCTTGGCGTCGCCGAAGACGGATGGCCATTCGCCGAACGCCAAATTCGTCGTGACGATCACCGAGGTCTGTTCGTAGAGCCGGCTGATCAGGTGGAACAGGAGTTGTCCGCCAGACTGGGCGAAGGGCAGATAGCCGAGCTCGTCGAGAACGATGAAGTCCATCCGCGTCAGGTACTCCGCCATTCGGCCCTGGCGGCCAGCACGCCCCTCGGCCTCGAGCCTGTTGACGAGATCGACTACATTGAAGAACCGCCCCCGGGCGCCGGATCGAATGCAGGCCCGGGCGATAGCGATGGCCAGGTGGGTCTTGCCGGTGCCGGTGCCGCCGATCAGAACGGCGTTGCGCTGATGGGCCATGAAGTTGCCGGAGGCGAGATCGCGCACCAGCGTCTCGTTGATCGGCGTGTCGTCGAAGACGAAGTCGTCGATGTCTCGGGCAAGCGGCAACTTGGCGATGGTGATCTGGTATTTGATCGAACGCGCCTGCTTCTCGGAGATCTCCGCCGTGAGCAGATCGCCGACGACACGGCTCGGTTCGTGCTGGCGCTTCACGGCGGTGGAGATGATCTCGTCGAAGGCTGCCTTCATGCCATAAAGCTTCAGCTCGCCCATGGCGCCGAGGATCTCGGAGCGTTCCATCACACTGCTCTCCTGAGGTTGTCGTAGCGGGCGCAATCAGCCGCCGGCTCGTGGTTAAGGCGAAGCGCGTCCGGGGTCATGATGGTGATCATGGGGGCGGGCTCGCGGGCTCTCGCCAGAACGTTGAGGATCACGTCCGCTGAGTGGACGCCTTCACCGAGCGCCTCCGCGCAGGCGGCCTCGACGGCAGGAAGTCCATCGCTCAGCACCGCGGTGAGGATGGCAACCATCTGACGCCCGCCGTCAGGTGCAGTGCCGAGCTTGCGCCGGACGCGCTCGAGGCTCGCCGGCAGGATCCAGTCCTTGAACGGCGCGCCGTTACGCAGGGCGCCGGGCTTCCGCGCCAGAACCGGCACATAATGCCAGGGATCGTAGATCGTCTGATCCCGGCCGAAGCAGCGGGGGTGTTCACCGACAACCCGCCCGTCCTGACGTAGCTCGATGCGATCGGCATAGGCGCGGATCTCAACCGGGCGTCCGACGGCGCTGGCGGCGACGGAGTAGCGATTGTTGTCGAAGCGCACGAGACAGGTCTTCGATACCGATGCTGGCACCGCATGGAAGCCGTCGAAGCGACCGCGATAGGAGACAAGCTTCGGCCGCTCGGCCTCGAACACCTCCCAGACCGTCTTGTCGCGGAACTCGGGGTGGCGATGGGCCTTGGCGAAGGCGATCGTGCGGTCGAGCAGCCAGGCGTTCAACTCCTCGTAGCTCTTCACCCGCAGACGCGGCGCAAAGAAGCGCTCACGCACCAGGCCGACCTGGTTCTCGACTTGGCCCTTCTCCCAGCCCGATGCCGGCGTGCAGGCCACGGGCTCCACCAGGTAATGACCGCACATCTGGAGGAAGCGTCTGTTGTAGGCGCGCTCGCGGCCGACGAAGATCGTCTCCACCGCCGTCTTCATGTTGTCGTAGATGCCGCGCGTGCAGGCGCCTTTGAAGAAGGCGAAGGCCCGGTCGTGGGCGTCGAACACCATCTCCTGGCTCTCGCGGGGATAGGCCCGCACGAACAGCATCCGCGAGTGACAGAGCCGGACGTGGGCGACCTTCACGGTCACAGTCGTGCCGTTGATCAGAACGACCTCGTGGCTCCAGTCGAACTGGTAGGCTTCTCCCTGATCGAAGCTCAGCGGCACGAAGGCCGAGGCCGACAGCGAGGATTGATCGCGCTGCCAGCCACGGGCGTAGCGGCGGACCGCATCATAGCCGCCCTCGTAGCCCAGCCCGCGCAACTCCTCGAACACCCGGATCAGGGTCAGGCGTTCTCGTGCCGGTCTGGCGTCATTGGTCGCCAGCATCCGGTCCAGCTCCGGCTTCCAGGCACCGAGCTTGGGCCTCGGCTGCACCGAGCGCTCATACTCGAAGGCCGTCTCGTTCGAGCGAACGACCTTCCGGACCGTGTTGCGAGACACATGGAGCTCGCGGACGATCTCCTTGATCGTCCGGCCGCGAACGAAAAACTCGCGCCGGATGCGCGCAATTGTATCCACGCCCTTCATCCCCCGCCCGCCCGTCTTCCAGAGGAAAACGCGGACTGTTCAGATGCATCGGATGGGGGTCAATTTTGGACGCCGATAACCCCGCCTAGGGGGTCAAAATTGCACGCCGAATGACATTTTACTCTACAGCCAAAATCGACATCGCATTTCGAAGCGATTTTTATATAATCTATTCACTATATTCGATTTGAACGAAGCCCCGGTCAGATCAAATGCGATCGTAAACTCCGCTCCAGGACGAGCGAGTTTCACCCGGCAGATCGTGGCCCCATGCCTGATCCGCCGTGGAGAAGCCTCGAATACAGCGGTCAGGAGCCATCGGCAAAAGCCGCAAACAATGAGAGGGTTTGTTCGAGGCCCCTGCCCCGCGACCAATCCACAGCGTCGAAAACCAGCCGGCACCCTCGCCGTTCGCGTTCGCCTAGGAGGAGCACTTCCTAAGAGCGACGTCTTTTCGCGAGGTAGGGTTTACCCCGCCCGACCCGTCAACGTCGTTCTCAGTGGCCTTTACGTGGCTCGTATGGAGAGCGATGGCCACTTCTTGGGCCTCCGGCCACTCTACGAGGTCAACCAGAGTCTGGTGGAGCCATGGGAGATACGGCATCAGCCGAGCGACCGGATGACGGCGTCGCGCTGGTCGACGGCGCGGCGGAGGCGGGCGATCTCGGCGCGGAGTTCGGCGGCTTCGTCTTGCGCGTCGAGGGCCATCGTGACCGCAGCCTTGGCGAGCGTGGACATCTGACCGGCATCATGGCGCGCCGACGACAGGGCGTGGTCCCACGCGCCATGGGCAGCCTCTTCTTCACGGGCGATGCGGCCGGCGCGGATCGCGTCGATCAAGCCGAAGATTGTCTGATGCATTACGACTGCAGCGATGGCTCCGGTGGCGAGAGCGCCGCCCTGGACTGCGTGAGGATTCGTGAATGCCATGGGGATCGCCTCCGGTTTGAGAACGGCAACTTGGAGGGCTCGGGAATCGACGTCAACGACTGCATTCCGGCATGACCGGCGAAGGGCTCACCGGATTCGAATAAGTCGAGACAACGGGAATTAGCTGCCGAAAGGAACCGGTCGGACATTTGCTATAGTGGCAGTTCACTCGTATGCGCATCGCCGCGAGCCTCGTCGTCCATTTCGCTGACTGCCCGCGCCGCCCTCGCGTCGTCGAGCACCGCCTGCTGCCGCTCCAGCGTCGGGCGGATCTCGTTGAGCGTCACTGGCGTGTAATTCCAAACATCGACGCCGACGTCGACCGAACGCCCGATGCCCGGCAGGCTGCCGTGCGAATGTCCGTAGAGATGAATGGCACCGTGATGGAGGCTGGGCCAGGTGCGAAGGGCGTAGTGGTCGAGCACCACGGGCATCTTCTCCTCCGGGTGCCGGAGCATCAGGCGGTCACGCGGCGGAGACGCCCAAGGGAGCGTGCGCACCTTCTCCCGGTCATGGTTGCCGATGATGAGGTGCTTGCGGCCGTTCAGACGGTCGAAGATCTCGCGGCCGCGTCCCGCCGTTGCGCCCATGGTGAAGTCACCGAGGTGGTAGACGATGTCGGATTTCCGCACGCGGTCATTCCAGCGGCGGATGAGACCCTCGTCCATGTCCTCGACATCGTAGAACGGGCGATCGCACATCGCGATGATGCCGCGATGGCCGAAGTGGGTGTCGGCGGTGAAGAAGATCTCAGCCATGGCTCGCATCCTCCATCGCTTGATGGGTCGCTTCGAGGAGCATTCGCAGATGCGGAGTTGCGTCGCCGATCACCGAGGAGGTGACCTCCGCGTCGCGAGCCCGGACTCGCAAAAGGTTCAGGTCTCGGAATGCAACCTTGAACGCCTCCGCGTCGGCAAACGCCCTGGGCCAATACGGGGTGATGAGCGCTTGGCTGGCGCAGACTAGAGCGCTCGCTAGAGCATGTCGCGCCCGGTAGCCCTCATAACTGTCGCGGGCGAGGTCGACCATCGCCCGGCTCTCCCGGTCGAGCAGCCGCAGCGCCATCGAGAGGTGTCGGGCGGCGGACCGCAATTGCGTCTTGAACGGGTTGGGCGGGATGTCTCTCGTCATGGCGGTCGCTCTATCTGTCGGGGCGTGCGTCGGCGCGGCCCGGAAGGGACCGTCAGGCAGTACGGCGACGTATGAGCTGCGAGCGAGAGATCATGAGAGCCTTGTGCGGCGTCGGGAGGGTTGGCGTCAAGCCGGCCGGCGGGCAAACAAACCGGCGCGGTGGCCGGGGCTGGTGTCGTCGACGGGGTGGGGTGGATCAGGCGGCCTGCGCCGACAGCCGCAGGACCTCGGCCCGGTCGCCCGCCGCGACCTCGGTGTCGAGGTACGCCATGGCGGCAGCCGCGCCACGCTCGGCAAGCCGGATCCTGTAGATGACCGACTGGAAGGACTTCCTGTCTTCGAAGTCGAGCGCGGCGATGGTTTCGGCGGCGGAACGGTACGTCATGGTCTCTCCCTCGCTTCTCAAGCTGCGCGCCGGATTCTGCGGACGTCGTAGCGGAGCTCGCCCACTTTCTCCTCGAGCGTCTCGAGGTGCGCCTCCAATGCGAGCATGTATGCGGCGACGGCCGGGGTGCAGCCGAGGCCGTTTGCCCTTCGGACGGCGATGTCATGCGTATGGTCGGTCATTGTCTCTCTCCCTCGTTGCGGACCCGGTCCCCCGCGTGCCCCAAGAGAAGCGTTGGGCGCCGGCGGGATGGCGTCAGATTCGAGGGGGATCGGCGGCAGAGATCAGGCTGCCTCTCCCGGCGACGCGTACCCACGGCCATAGCGATCGAGGAAGACGTTCGGCTGCTGCATCGCGCGGCACCAGCAACGCCACAGGAAGCCCCTGCGTCCTCGCCGTGCTGGCCGAAGCGGAGTTCCTCCCGGAAGCGGCGTCGATGGGCGGCCGAAAGGCGACGTCGAGAGCACGGTTGATGGCGGCCTCCGCCGCCGGGCCGTCGTCCGGTCGCGGCCATTCGTGGATCGGGCCAAAGCCGATCTCAAGCAGGGCGTAGAGGTGGTCGGAGTTGGGGTCGTCGATGGTGTCCTCCTGGTGTTGGTGGACCAGCACGGGGCGCCGAGGCGCGGGCGCGAAACCGCCGGCGGAGGGCGGGATGGCGACCTCGAATCTTGCGGGATGGGCCGTCACGGTGAACGCGGCCGCCGAGGTCTACCAGTTCGGCCCCCTCTGCGAGGGGAATCGTGGGACCCACCCCACCGGGCGCCGACCGGCAGGGGCGCTAACCCGTAGGCCTTCACTCCCCGGGTGGCGACACTTCGGCGGAGCGAAATCACGGCGGGCACCGCGACGCGCGGGGTGCCTGATCGCAACAGGCGTGACCTGACCGGTCACGCGCCTCGACCCACAAAAGGGGAAGCAGATGAACAAGACCTTCGCGAGGGCGCTGGGCATTGGACGACTGTCCGTGGTCCGCTTGAAGATCGTGGCAGTGAACCCGAAGCGGCAGCAGGCCCCGCAACTTGGAATCAGGCCCAGCGGGGGCTCGTAAACTATTTTGGCTGTGACCTGTACGTGACCTGAGAAGCCATCGCGCTGACCGCAAGGTCACACCTGCGGCCCCCAAGTGCCTGCTATATCAAGAAAATTTGGTGGGTGATGTAGGGTTCGAACCTACGACCCGCTGATTAAGAGTCAGCTGCTCTACCAACTGAGCTAATCACCCACGACGCCGGTGGCGTTCGGTAGCGGCTACATAAGCGGTGGCGCGGTTCCTGTCCACCCGTTCGCCGGCATTTTTTGCACTGCGATGGCAGTTATTTCGCCGGTTTCCGGCGTAACCGTGCCGACGCCCGGCGTGACGGCCCTTCCGCGGGTCAGGACCAGGCAAAAAGCCGGGTCAACGTGGCGGGCAGACGTTCCGGTTCGATACGACGAATGCCACCGGATCCGGGCGCCACGGCCTGTGATTCTGGTTTCCCCCCCGGTGCTGCTGCGGGCGCCGGGCGCGTGTCGGCCTCGTCGGGACCGGGCTCGATATCGAGGAAGCGGATGCCGGCGAACATGGCGCGGCGATAGACCAGTCGCGCCGGGCGCTCGTCGCGCTCCTCGCCGATGCGAATCTGGAATTCCTTGGGCAGGTGCGCCGCTTCGTCGATGGTCAGAAGCGCGCCCGTGGAGGAAATGTTGCGTACGATGCAGTCGAAGGTGGAGAAGCCCCCGTTGAAGATAACTTTCGCACGCTTGAGCGTGCGCATGCGCGGGGCGACGCGGCGTTCCGAATCGTCCGGCTCGTGATCAGGAAGCGCGGCCATATCAGCCTCCGTGCCAAAGCAGTTGTCCCCGATTGTCGCAGCGACTCCTTTGCAATTCCTGAACCGGTCAGGGTGAAATTGCGCTTAAATGCAGAACGCCGGCGGGACAGGCCCGCCGGCGCTCACTGGCAGCCGAATGGCTGGTTCAGACGATCAGTTGCGATCCTTGTCAACGAGCGCGTTGGATTTGATCCACGGCATCATGCCGCGCAGCTTCTCGCCGACTTCCTCGATCTGGTGCTTGTCGTTGAGGCGGCGGATGCCCTTGAAGCGCGCGCCACCGGCCCGGTACTCCTGCATCCAGTCCGAGGTGAACTTGCCGGTCTGGATGTCGGCCAGAACCCGCTTCATCTCGGCCTTGGTCTCGGCGGTGATGATGCGCGGCCCCGAGACGTACTCGCCCCACTCGGCGGTGTTGGAGATCGAGTAGTTCATGTTGGCGATGCCGCCCTCATAGATGAGGTCGACGATCAGCTTCACTTCATGCAGGCACTCGAAATAGGCCATTTCCGGCGCATAGCCGGCTTCCACCAGCGTCTCGAAGCCGGCGCGGATCAGCTCGACCAGGCCGCCGCACAGGACGACCTGCTCGCCGAACAGGTCGGTCTCGCACTCTTCCTTGAAGTTGGTCTCGATGATGCCCGAGCGACCGCCGCCGACGCCGCAGGCGTAGGACAGTGCCAGATCGAGCGCGTTGCCCGACGGGTCCTGGTGCACGGCCACGAGGCACGGCACGCCGCCACCCTTCTGGTATTCGCCGCGCACGGTGTGGCCCGGGCCCTTCGCGCGATCATCACGACGTCGACGGTCGCCTTCGGCTCGATCAGGCCGAAATGCACGTTCAGACCGTGGGCGAAGGCGATGGCCGCGCCGTCGCGGATGTTCGGGGCGATCTCGTCGCGGTAGATGTCGGCCTGCAGTTCGTCCGGGGTCGCCATCATCATCAGGTCGGCCCAGCCGGCCGCTTCGGAGACGGTCATGACCTTGAAGCCATCGGCCTCGGCCTTCTTAGCGGTCGCCGAACCGGCGCGCAGCGCGACGGCGACGTCGTTGGCGCCGGAATCCTTCAGGTTCAGTGCATGGGCACGGCCCTGGCTGCCGTAACCGATGATCGCGACCTTGCGGGACTTGATGAGGTTGAGATCGGCATCCCGATCGTAATAGACGCGCATGCTGTATCCTCCTTTGGATGCTGTGGTTGTTGTCGTGAATTCAGGCCGTGACCGGCCTCTCCTCGTCCACTCCGTAAAGAGCGAAGAACTGTGTGGTGGCGCGCTCCGCGTCGCGGGCGACAGCCGCCTTGTCGAGCGTCAGCCGGTCGCCGAGCAGCAGCCGGATCTGCACGTCACGCACGACGAGGCCAAAGAAGCTGCGAAAGGCGTCGTCGGCGTCCTCGAAGCGCACCAGTCCGGCATTGCGGCCGGCCTCCAGCGCTGGCTTCAGCCGCCGGGCCATGGCGAACGGCCCGTTATGCAGGACGATGGCGCCGAGATCGGCGGTCTTGGAGCCCGCCTCGGCAACGGCCAGCCGGTTGAGTGCCACCGAGGTCGGGCCGCTCAGGACAGTCAGCCAGTCCCGGGCGAACTGGGTCAGATGTGCGGCCAGGCGCTCGCGGGACGCAGCCTCCGCCCCCACCGGCGCACCGCGAACCTTCGACGCCTGCCACTGCACCGTCGCGGTCAGCAGCCCGTCGCGGTCACCGAACCACTTGTACAGCGTTTCCTTGGAGCAGCTTGCCGCCCGGGCGACCGCTGTCATCGTCAGGGGACGACGGGCCTCGACGAGGAGACGGAGGGCAGCATCCAGCACGTCGCCCTGGCGCGCCGTCATGGTTTCCACTGCCATCGCTTCTGCTGCCGACACGCCGCCTCCCAGTCGGCCCACACCAGCCGTACCGTACGTTACGGTACGGTGTTTAGAGGCTCGGACGCCGTGGCGCAAGCGGGAATCTGATCCCTCGCCGCTTCGCTTCGTCAGCGGTCCCGGAGAGCCCTCAGCCCTGGCCGCAGGCGGCCCGGAACCGCCGCACGGTCGCCTCCATGCCAAATTCCAGCGCGTCGGCGGTCAGGCCATGGCCGATGGAGACTTCGGCAAGGTCGGGAATGCGGGCAACGAGCGCAGGCAGGTTGGCGACCGTCAGATCATGACCTGCATTGACGCCCAGCCCTGCGGCCAGCGCGGCGTCCGCCGTTGCGCCGAGGCGCTCGATCTCGGCCTTTGCCGCGTCCGGATCGGAATGGGTTCCGCCATAGGGACCAGTATAGAGTTCGATCCGGTCGCAGCCCGTCGCCGCCGCGGCCGGGACCCCCGACGGATCGGCATCCGCGAACAGTGATACCCGCGCCCCGCCCGCCTTGAGCCGCGCGACGACCGGCTTCAGCAAAGCACCTTCGCCTGCGAAGTCCCAGCCATGGTCCGAGGTCGGCTGCGAGGGATCGTCGGGCACCAGCGTCACCTGCTCGGGGCTGACGGTCTCGACCAGCGCGAGGAAGTCCTCGGTCGGATAGCCTTCGATGTTGAATTCGGCAGCAGGGAACTCCGAGTCGATCAGCTCGCGCAAATCCGGCAGATCGGAAAAGCGGATATGCCGCTGGTCCGGCCGCGGATGCACCGTGAGCCCGTGGGCCCCGGCCCGCAATGCGATGCGACCGAGATCTACGACGCTCGGCCAGGGCAGGTCACGGCGATTGCGCAGCATTGCGACGGCGTTCAGATTGACGGAGAGAGCGGTCGACATTCGGCCTCGCGAGCGGGTTTCTGCGGCGTAACTGTGCGATCCACACCGCCCGGTCAACGGCCGCCGAGAAAAGCTCCCGATCCGCTGCGCGCGCCGGATCGCATGTTGAAAGGCTTGTGTGAGCGCTAGTCTGTTGCCGGCACAGCTATTGCCCGGGTTCTGCCGGGGCGGGTACCGAGGGAGAGACAGCATGCGTGGTTCGAACTTCATACCGATCGTTGCGGCCGGCGTCGTGGGCATCGCGATCGGCTGGGCGGTTGCCCCCGACAATGGCGATCTGCGCGAGGATCTGGCCGCCCGGATGGACGGAATGGCCGGTCAGATGCAGTCGGAAATCCAGAAGCTGCAGACCAGCGTGTCCGAACTGAGCCAGCAAGCCGCGGCCCCCGCCGATGACGCAGTGGCCCAGACCCGCCAGGCGGTCGCGGACCTCGGCACCCGGCTGGATCAGCTCGGCAGCGATCTCCAGGCCCGCACCGATACACTTGGACAATCCCTGCAGACCAGCGCAAGCGAGGCCCGCGACGCGGCCTCAGCCAAGCTGGACGAGCTCGCCGCATCCGTCGAGGGCGTGAAGAGCGATCTCGCGGCGGCGATGTCCGCCCCTGCCGAGGATCAGGCGAACGCAGATGCCGGCGATGCTGCAACCCTCGCCGGCAACATCGGCAATACCGGTGCGATCCTGCTGCCCGGACAATCGGCGATCTTCGCCGGCCAGACGGTGCAGCTTGTCGCGATCGACGCCGAAGCCGGCACCGCCACATTGGCGGTGGCGGGCGGCGAGGAGCAGGAGGTCACGTCGGGCGATGCCATTGATGCCGGCAACAACTGTCAGGTGACGCTGGCAGGCGTTGCTGCGGGGGCCGCCTATCTCGGCTCCGAAAACTGCACGGGTGCCGTCAGTTCGGGGGCGACCAGCAGGCTGCGGCAACAGCACCGGCGGCAGACGCAGGAGCCGACGCCCCGCAGGCCCAGGCTTCTGAAACAGCGCAGGTGCCCGCCGGGGGCGAAGCCCCCTCCGGCGACCAGGAGGCCAGCATGTAACCGCAGAAGAACAGGCCGAGGTCGCCGCACAATCGCCAACCGAAGCGCAAGCGGCGCAGCCCGCGGCGGCGCCGACCGATGGCAGCGCAGATGTCCAGGCCGTTCCCGTCGGCGGCACGGCCAGTTCGGCGACACCCGGATCTTCGTCTCCTCCATCGGCGAGAACGATGCAACACTCTTCGCGTTGGCGGCGGCGGTCGTGAAACAGTTGCCGTCGGCTCGGCCCTCGATGC
>Ga0064013_1087_pt1 | contig 10678 bp, 10 predicted proteins | sample CrowatWCoCulture_FD_61583 | JGI IMG/M metagenome (GOLD analysis project Ga0064013, IMG submission 61583) | Marine cyanobacteria communities from the University of California, Santa Cruz, USA, analyzing cyanobacterial DNA methylation -... | ecosystem: Host-associated > Microbial > Bacteria >...
TACGCCTTCTCCACCATCATGACCCGCACCGACATCGACACCGACAAGGCCCAGAGCTTCGTCAACGGTCTCGAAAAGGCACTGGCGATGATCCAGGCCTCGCCCGCCGATGCGGTCGCGGTCGCCCAGAAGGAGTTCCCCAATCTCGACGCCAAGGTGGTCGAGGCCGCCGTCAAGCGGATGATCACCGACGGCGTCTACGCTCCCAGCGTCGACATTACCGACGAGGCGATGACCACCAGCCTCGGCGTCCAGATCGCTCTCGGCAATCTCGACTCCCAGCCGGACTTCGCCAATTTCATCGACCGGCAGTTCATCGACAAGGCGATCGTCGACTGAGCGAGCGCATCATCGATGCCGCGGGGCGCCCAGCGTCCCGCGGCGGCGCATTCGAGGGGATCTGACCATGGCAAACATCACCGCCACCGCGGCCGGCATCGGCACTGCGGGCGACACGACGCTCGGCCCCGTCGGGGTCGCCTACGAAATGGCCGTCAGCAGCAATCCGGCCCTGCGCGCCTTCGCCCATCTGCCCGACATCGCGCCGCAGGTCGGCTCCGGCGGCCCGCTCGCCGGTATCGCCGTCGGCGTCAAGGACATCATCGACACCGCCGACATGCCCACCGGCTACGGCTCGCGCATCGATCCGGCGCATGTTCCGGCCGCCGACGCCTGGATCGTCGCGCGCATCCGCGAGCTGGGCGGCACGGTCCTCGGCAAGACGGTCACGACGGAGTTTGCCTGGCGCAGCCCCGGCGCGACGGTCAATCCGCACAATTCGCGCCACACGCCCGGCGGCTCGTCGAGCGGCTCGGCCGCTGCCGTTGCCGCCGGCATCGTGCCTCTGGCGCTCGGCACCCAGACCATCGGCTCGGTGATCCGCCCGGCCGCCTATTGCGGCGTCGTCGGCTACAAGCCGAGCTATGGCTCGATCCCGCGCACCGGCGTCCATCCGCTATCCTGGTCGCTCGACCATGTCGGCCTGTTCGCCCGCGACGTCGCCACCATCGCCAGGGCCTATGGGCTGTTCGCCGCCGCCGACCCGTCCGATCCGCATGGCGACCTGCCGGTCGGTACCGCACCGGAGCCAGGCAGCGCGACTGTCGCCGCCGAACGGCCCCGGATTGCCGTCATCGAGCCGCCGGCCTGGGATCGGGTCGATCCGCATCAGCGTGCCCTGCGCGACCGGGCGGCGGCAGCGCTGACGGCCGCCGGCGCGACGCTCGAGCCGGTGGCGCTGGACGCGCTCTACGCCCAGACCCTCGACGACATCATGACCGTTCTGCGGGTCGAGGGCCGACATATCTACGAGGAGCGCGTCGAGCGCTTCCCCGATCGCACCAGCGACCATCTGAAGGCGCTCGTTGCCGACGGCGCGGGCATTTCCGCCAAGGCCTATGTGGCCGCGCTGGAGAGCCAGAAGCATCTGCGCCGCGCAATGGCCGGCCACTTTGCCGGCTACGATGCGATCCTCACCGTGCCCGCAACCGGCGAAGCGCCGGGAGGGGCTCGACAACACCGGCGATCCCGCACTTTGCGCGCCCTGGACCTTCATCGGCGCCCCGGCGATCAGCCTGCCCGCGGGCTTCGGGCCCAACGGCCTGCCGCTCGGCATCCAGCTCGTCGCGCCCTGGAGCCAGGACCAGCAACTTCTGAGCGTCGCCGCCTTCGCCGAAGCGACCTTGGCGACGATGGGCTGATCAACGCATTGGACGGCCGTCTTCGCTTTGGAGGCGGCCCTCCGGGTCAGACGATCAAGTGTCCTTCTTGCGGAACGTCGTGCAGGCAGTGGGCATCATCTCGTCGCCATGGCCGGTCTCGACCAGCCAGTCCAGTGCGCCGCGCACGCCTTCGGCGACCTTGCGGACGTCCCCGTCTCCTCGACGAGCTGGCTGTAATAGGTCAGGTCCTTGCGCGCGTTCGAATTGGAAAAGCGCATCGGGGTGACGTCGCCGTCGAGGATGTAGGGGGCGGTGCGGTCGAGGCCGGCGCCGTAGCCGCCGCCGCGGCGCAGGCAGTCCACCAGCACTTCCGGCGCGATGTCGTTCTCGGCGGCGCAGGCCGCCGCCTCGGCGATCAGCGTGACGCTGCCCAGCGAGACGAAATTGTGCAGGAGCTTCAGCGTCTGGCCCCGGCCGATGCCGCCGGCATGGAAGCGGTTCTCCGAGAACGCCTCGAACAGCGGCGTCAGCGCCTCGACCGTCGCCGCGTCACCGCCGATCAACAGGTTCAGACGGCCTTCTTCAGCCTCCTTCGGCGTGCGGGTCATCGCCGCGTCGACGAAATCGCAGCCGACCGCCTTCACCGCTTCGGCGGCCTTCATGGTGGCGCTGGGAATGCCGGTCGAGCAATCGACCACGATGGTGCCCGGACGCAGCGCGGCGGTGACGCTGTCCGGCCCGAGCAGCAGCGCCTCGATCTGCGGGCTGCCCGTGACGCACAGGATCAGGACGTCGCACGCTGCCGCCAGCGCCGAGGCGTCATCGAAGCGCTTTGCCCCATCCGCGTCGAGGTCGTCGCTCGGCTGGTTGCCGGGATGGTCGAGATAGGCGAGCGGCCAACCCTTCTTCTGGATGTTGCGGGCAATGCCGTGGCCCATCATCCCGACGCCGATCACGCCGACCGTCTGCTTCGTCATGCACTTGTCCTCTTGTCCGGAAGGGTCAGGCCATCGCCCGCAGGATGGCGTCGGTCATCTCGCTGCAGCGCGCGCGTCCGCCGAGATCAGTCGGTACGAAGTCGCCCGCCTCCAGTGTCCGGTCGACCGCCGCCTCGACGCGTCCAGCCGCCGTGGCGAGCGAAGCGTCGTCGTGCTTGTCCGCCAGCCAACGCAGCATCATCGCGCCCGACAGGATCGCCGCCACGGGGCTTGCCAGATCCTGGCCGGCAATGTCCGGCGCCGAGCCGTGGGCGCCCTGGAACAGGCCGTGGCTGTCGCCGATCTCGCCCGAGGGCGAGATGCCCATGCCGCCGACGGTGGCGGCGCCGAGATCGGAGATGATGTCGCCGAACATGTTCTCGGCGACGATCACGTCGTAGAAATCCGGTCGCTTCAGGAGATGGACGGTGATCGCGTCGGCATAGGCGTAGTCGATCTCGACATCGGGATAGTCGCCATGCACTTCGTCGCAGATCCCGCGGAAGAAAGCGTAGCTGCGCAGGATGTTGGCCTTGTCGCAGACCGTGACGCGGCGCCTGCCGTCGCGCAGCGCACCCTTGCGCTGGCGGGCCAGTTCGAAGGCGAAGCGGGCAACGCGCTCGGTGCCCTTGCGGGTGATGACGAGACTGTCGGAGGCCATCTCGCCGCGCAGCACCACCCCAGCGCCGCGGCTGGCATAGAGCCCCTCGGTGTTCTCGCGCACGATGACATAGTCGATACCGCCGCCCTCATAGGCGCGCAGCGGCGAGGCGACACCCTTCAGGAGCTTGATCGGCCGCACATTGGCGTAGAGATCGAGCGCAAAGCGCAGCTTCAGATGCAGTTCGTTGCCGACCTCGGTGCCGTCCGGATAGACGACGCCCGGCAGGCCGGCGGCGCCGTGCAGGATCGCGTGATGCGTCCGGCAGGCCTCGGCGGTCTCGGCGGGCAGCACTTCGCCGGTCGCCACATGCGAGCCGGCGCCGCCTTCCAGCATGACGAAGTCGAGAATACCCGCGCCGCAGGCTTCCGTCAGCACCCGCATGGCGCCCTGCGTCACCTCGGGGCCGATCCCGTCGCCCTCGATGGTCGCGATGCGGTACGGCGTCACTGCACTCATGCGGAAGTCCCTGGTCTGACTGGAAGAATTACGCCGGTCGGCCGGCTTACAGATGCGCCGCCGGCCACAGCGAGATCGCCGGCACGAAGGTGATCAGGAGAAGCGCGCCGAACACCACGAGCACCGGCACGATCAGCGAGCGGAACATGCTCTGCACCGGGATGCGGGCCACGGCGGCGGCGGCGAAGAGGTTCACGCCGAGCGGTGGCGTCACCATGCCGAGCGCCAGATTGACGATGACGATGATGCCGAAATGGACCGGATCGACGCCGAAGCCGATGGCGATGGGCGTGAGGATCGGCGCCAGGACGAGGATCGCCGCCGAGGTTTCCACGAACATGCCCACCAGAAGCAGCAGCACGTTGACGAAGAGCAGGAAGCCCACCGCTCCGCCGAAGGTCGCTTCCGCCCAGCTGCCGATGACGTTGGGCAGGCCCGACAGGCTGACGAGGAAGGAGAACAGCCCGGCGGTGGCGATGATCAGCATGATCGCGCCGGTCGCCACGGCCGATGCCCGGAAGATCCGCGGCAGGTCGGAGAAACTCATTTCCCGGTAGACGAACAGGCCGACGACCAGCGCATAGACCGCAGAGACGGCCGCTGCCTCGGTCGGCGTGAAGATGCCGCCATAGATGCCGCCGAGAATGATCACCGGCAGCATCAGCGCCCAAAAGGCGTCGATGGTGCTCTTGACGATGGGGAGTGCATCGTCGCCGTCTTCCTTGCCGATGCCCTTCAGCCGGCACCAGACCTGGGTCATCACGATGAGCGCGCCGGCGATGAGCACGCCCGGCCCGATGCCGGCGATGAACAGCTTGGTCACCGAGGTCTCGGTGGAGACGCCGAAGATGATCATCGGCACCGAGGGCGGAATGATCACGCCGAGTTCGGCCGAGGTCGCCTGGATCGTCGCGGCCATGGGCAGCGGATATTTGTGTCGCGCCATGGCCGGCACGAGGATCGCGCCGATGGCGAAGGTCGTGGCGACGGAGGAGCCGGAGATCGCGGCGAAGATCATGCAGGTGACGACGCAGGTCGAGGCCAGCCCGCCCTGCACGCCGCCCACCAGCGACTTGGCGAAATCCACCAGCCGGCGCGAGACGCCGCCATGAGTCATCAGATTGCCGGCCAGGATGAAGAACGGCACCGCCAGAAGCGGGAAGCTGTCGATGGAGGTGAAGATCTTCTGCGGCACCACCAGCAGCGGCAGCGGCGAGAAGAAGGCAACGCCGACGATCGCGGCGAGACCGATGGCGACGGCGACCGGGATCGACAGCGAGAAGAAGACCAGAAGGGCGGCGACGAGGGCGGCGTTCATTCGAAGGACTCCCGGTCGCGCTGGACGTCGTGCTCGGCCCGTGACGGCTCGATCGGACGCAGGAATTCGAGGATCGCGCCCGGGATCGCCAGCACTGCGCCGACCGGGATCGCGGCATAGAGCCAGGAGATCGGGATGTTGAGCATTGCCACCTGCTGGGTCGAGACGCGGATCGTCATCAAGACGCCGAACCAGGTCAGCACCCCGAGAAAGGCGAGGATGCAGAGAAGCACAATGAAGGAGACGCTGCGCTGCATGCGGTCGGGCAGGACGCTGCGCACGAATTCCAAGGGGATCATCGCGCTCAGCCGGAAGCCGGCGCCGGCGACGAGAAACACCATCCAGATCACCACGCCGCGGGCCAGCACCTCCGACCACGCCGCCGCATCGCCGAGAACGAAGCGCGTCACCACCTGCCAGAACACCAGCGCCGTCGCCAGCGCCAGCAGGAGGGCGGAGAGATTATGGGTAAGAACGGTCAGCTTCTCGGCGGCGGTCAGGACGGCCTTGCGCATGGACGGCACCTTCGAGAGCTGGAGAGCGAGGTGCGCGGCCTCCATCGAAGCCACGCGCGGGCGGTGGCCGCGAACCGGAGCCGGGCGGCGCTGGGTCAGGCACCGCGAGGCCGGACGGTCCGGCCCCGCGATTCGTTGAGTGGCTTACTTCTGGGCGTCGCGGATCCGCTGGATCATGGCCTCGCCATATTCCTTGCCGTAGCGATCATAGGTCGGCTGGACGGCATCCTGGAACGCCTTCTTGTCGACATCCTCGATCACTTCCATGCCGTTCTCGCGCATGGTGGCGACGCCGTTCTTCTCGGTCTCGGCAACGACCGCACGGGTCGCCTCGACGCCGGCCTTGGCGGCTTCGCGGATCCAGCCCTGCTCTTCCTCGGAGAGCTGGTCCCAGTGGATCTTCGACATGGTGATGACCGCCGGCGAATAGACGTGGCCGGTCAGCGTCACGTATTTCTGCATGTCCCACATATTGTTGGAGACGATGATCGGGATCGGGTTTTCCTGACCGTCGATCGTGCCCTGCTGTAGCGAGGTCAGCACCTCGGTCCAGCTCATCGGGGTCGGCGATGCGCCGAGTTCCTTGAAGGCGTCGATATGGACCTGGTTTTCCATGGTCCGCAGCTTCAGACCCGCCACGTCCGCAGGCGTCTGCACCGGCTTCACCGAATTGGTGATGTGGCGGAAGCCGTTCTCCGACCAGGCAAGGCCGATCATGCCCTTGTCCTCGAACTTGGCCAGGAGCTCATCGCCGATCTCGCCGTCGAGAATCTCGTGCGCGCTGGCGTAGTCGTTGAACAGGAACGGGAAGTCGAGCGCGTAGATTTCCGGGACGAAGCTGCCGACCGGACCGGTCGAGGTCATCGCCAGCTCGATCGTGCCGATCTGCTCGCCTTCCAGGAGCTCGCGCTCGCCGCCCAGCGAACCGCCAGCCTTGACGTTGATGGTGATCTCGCCTTCGGAGAGCTCGTTCATCTTCTCGGCGAAGGCCTTGGCGCCCTGGCCGTAGTGACCGTCCGGCGGCGTGACGATGGCGAAGTTCATTTCCTTGGCCGAAAGCGACGTCGCGGTCAGGGCGCTGGTCGCCAGAAGGGCGCCGGCGAGAATGCCTCTCATGGTCATGCGTATTCCTCCCATTCGGTTCGGACCGTCTTGGTTGAAAGTTGCCCGCATCCTCCGGCGTCGGCAACCTCAAATCCGATGATGTTTACACCAGATATCCGATACGATATTCGTATGAGACTGAATGGCATTGGTCAAGGACGGGCTGTGGCCGACCGCAACACCGCCTTTCGCGGAGATCGCATGGGGGACTGGACCGCATCCGCGGACGACCTGATCGTGCAGGGTCCGTCGCTCGGCGACGCTGTCTACGAGCGGCTGGTCGACGATTTGATCGCCCTGAAGATTCCGCCTGGCGAACGCCTTTCCGTCGACAAGCTGGCCCGCCGCTTTGGCGTCTCCCAGACCCCGACCCGCGCCGCTCTGATCCGGCTGGAGGCCGAGGGTCTCGTCGTCAAGAAGCATCTGACCGGGTACTCGGTCGCGCCGCTGCCCTCCGTTGCCCGGCTGGAGAGCATTTTCGAGATGCGCGCTCTGGTTGAGCCGCGCAGTGCGGCACGCGCCGCCGAACATGCCACGCCTGGCCAACTTGCCGTACTGAAGGAGATCGCCGCCGAGATGCAGTCGTTGTCGCGCGAGGACATCGACGCCCATTGCGCCCGGCTCGTGGTTCTCGACAGCCGCTTCCACACCGCCATCGCCGAGGCCTGCGGCAACGACCTCATCGCCGAGACGCTGGGGCGGCTGTTCACCCAGATGCACATCTTCCGGCTGCGCTATCACGCCAATGTCGGCCACGCCGTCATCGAGGAGCATGTCGGGATCCTCGAGGCGATCATCGACCGCGACCCGCCGCGGGCCGAAGCCGCCATGCTCGCCCATCTCGAAGCCGCCCGCGAGCGGCTCGAACCACACGTCCGACACGCCGTCTGAACGACACCGGCCGCCGGCGGATCGTCCCGGCGCGCCACCGCGCCGCATGCGCGGACATTTTCCTGGGAGGAACATTACATGACAATCCAATCCGGCCTCTGGTTCGATCCGACGAAGCTGCTGATCGGCGGCCAATGGCGCTCCGGCGCCGGCGGCCGGACCATCGCCGTCGAGAACCCCTCGACCGGCGAGAACATCGGACAGATCGCCGAGGGTACGGCCGCCGATGTCGAGGCGGCGGTCGCGGCGGCGGAAGCGGCGCTCGACGGCGAATGGGGCGCGATGACCGCGACCGAGCGCGGCCGCATCCTGGTCCGCCTGTCCCGCCTCGTCGCTGAACGCGCCGAGACGCTGGCGCATCTGGAATCGAGCGATGTCGGCAAGCCGCTCGGCCAGGCCCGCAACGACGCCGTGGCCCTCGCCCGCTATTTCGAGTTCTACGGCGGCGCCGCCGACAAGATCACCGGCGAGACCATCCCCTATCAGTCCGGTACGACAGTCCTGACCCTGCGCGAGCCGCACGGCGTGACGGCCCACATCATTCCCTGGAACTACCCCATGCAGATCATGGGCCGCTCGGTCGGCGCGGCGCTCGCCATGGGCAATGCCTGCGTTCTGAAGCCGGCCGAGGACGCCTCGCTCAGCGCCCTCGCCGTCGCGGCGCTGGCCGAGGAAGCGGGTCTGCCCGCGGGCGTCCTCAACATCGTCACCGGCTACGGCCACGAAGTGGGCGCGGCGCTGTCAGCGCATCCGCGCGTCCACCACGTTTCCTTCACCGGCTCGGTCGGCACCGGCCGGCGCATCCAGGCCGCGGCCAGCGAGAACGTCATCCCGGTGACGCTGGAGCTCGGCGGCAAGTCACCGCACATCGTCTTCGACGATTGCGATCTCGACGCGGCCCTGCCGACCCTCGTCGGGGCCTGCATCCAGGCCGCCGGCCAGACCTGCTCGGCCGCCTCGCGCGTGCTCGTGCAGCGCAGTATCTATGACGAGGTGAAGCGCCGTATGGCCGAGGTCTATGCCGGGCTCGTCGTCGGCCCCGCATCCGCCGACCACGATCTCGGGCCGCTGGTCTCGGGCAAGCAGAAGGCGATCGTCGCGGGCTATATCGCGCAGGGCAAGGCCGAGCTCACGGTTGCCGGCGAGGGCACGATCCACGCCGACGCGCCGGCGGACGGCCATTACGTCGCGCCAATCCTCTTCGCCGACGTCGATCCCGACCACAGGCTCGCCCAGGAAGAGATCTTCGGCCCGGTTCAGGTGCTGATCCCGTTCGAGGACGAGGCCGACGCCATCCGCATCGCCAACGGCACCGATTACGGCCTCGTCGCCGGCGTATGGACGGAAAACGGCGCCCGGCAGATGCGGCTTGCCCGCAAGCTGCATGTCGGGCAGGTCTTCATCAACAATTACGGAGCCGGCGGCGGCGTCGAACTGCCCTTTGGCGGCGTCGGCAAGTCCGGCCACGGCCGCGAGAAGGGCTTCGAGGCCCTCTACGGCTTCTCCCGCCTGAAGACCATCTCGATCAAGCACGGCTAGGCGGGCAGAAGGACGGTATCGCGGAACGCATGACGCGCCCCGCGATACCGCTTCCCCCTCGAACCTGTCTCCCTTACCCGTCTGCCGTCAGTGGCTGATCATCCACGGCCGCTTGGCGGGAAAGGTCTTGGCGCCGGTCGGCATGGTCAGCGTCGCGCCGGCTTTTGCCCGGCCGCCGGGGGCCGCGCAGCAGGAGCAGCCGGCGCCGTGCTTCTTGCCGCCCGAGCGCGGCGCGTTGGCGCTGCGTTCGTTGGTGGCGAAGGCCGTGCGGCGGCCCGTATCCATCGTTGACAGCCGCGGTGCCGAGAGGATGACCCGGCGGGCGCTGTCGCCGCAGGACGGGCAGTCGCAGGGCTCACCAGCCTGCGCCATCGGGCGCAGGCTGGTGAAGGTGCCGCAATCGGCACAATCATAGTCGTAGAAGGGCATCGCCTTACAGGTCCTGCGCGATGGGCATGTCGATCGAGCCATCGAGGAACTTCGTCGGCCCGTCATTGCCCGGCATGATGTCGAACTCGAAGATGTCCGTCGGCAGCCAAAGGGTGGCGCAGGCATTCGGCACGTCGACGACGCCCGAGATGTGGCCCTGGACGGGCGCCGTACCGAGGATCGAATAGGCCTGGCGCCGGAATAGCCGAACTTCTTCAGATATTCGATGGCGTTGAGGCAGGCCTGGCGATAGGCGATATGGACGTCGAGATAATGCTGCTTGCCGGCCTCGTCGACGGAGATGCCCTCGAAGATGAGATAGTCGTCGTATTTCGGCGTGATCGGCGAAGGCCGGAAGATCGGGTTCTTGACCCCGTATTTCTTCATGCCGCCCTTGATCAGGCTGACCTTGATGTGCAGCCAGCCGGCCATCTCGATGGCGCCGCAGAAGGTGATCTCGCCGTCGCCCTGGCTGAAGTGGAGATCGCCCATGGAAAGCCCCGCCCCGTCGACATAGACCGGGAAATAGACCTTTGAGCCGCGCGACAGATCCTTGATGTCGCAATTGCCGCCATGCTCGCGCGGCGGCACGGTGCGCGCGCCTTCGGCTGCCGCCTTGGCCTTGGCCTCGCCCGTCAGCTTGCCCATATGGGCCGACTGGGTGTTCGGCAGGGCCGCCAAAGTCGGCACCCGGTCCGGATCGGTGTCGAACAGCGCCTTCTCGCGGGTGTTCCAGTCGTCCAGCATCGCCCGGTCCGGCAGGCAGCCGATCAGGCCCGGATGGATGAGACCGGCATAGCGCACGCCCGGCACGTGGCGCGACTTGGTGAACATGCCCTCGAAATCCCAGATCGACTTCTGGGCCAGCGGGTAGTGCTCGGTCAGGAAACCGCCGCCATTCTGCTTGGAGAAGAAGCCGTTGAAGCCCCACAGGCTCTCCTCGAAGGCACCGATGTCGAGGATGTCGACGACGAGGAGATCGCCGGGCTCGGCGCCCTTCACCCCGATCGGGCCGGACAGGTAATGCACCTGCTCGAGCTCGACGTCGCGCACATCGGAAGCGTCGTCGTCGTTCTTGATCTGGCCACCGGTCCAGTCGTGGTCTCGACCTTGAAGTCGTCGCC
>Ga0064013_1088_pt1 | contig 10354 bp, 8 predicted proteins | sample CrowatWCoCulture_FD_61583 | JGI IMG/M metagenome (GOLD analysis project Ga0064013, IMG submission 61583) | Marine cyanobacteria communities from the University of California, Santa Cruz, USA, analyzing cyanobacterial DNA methylation -... | ecosystem: Host-associated > Microbial > Bacteria >...
CTTGGCCGTCTGCGTCGCTTCCTCGATCTCCGCCGAGGTCGCCTGGCCGGCAGCGCGGCATTCCTCGACCAGCGCGGTCTGGTATTCCGGCGGCAGGCCGTCGAACCATTGCGAGCTGACGACCTGGAAATTGGTCAGGAGGATATGCTTGGTCTCATTGGCGTGGTCGACGACCTCGTTGAGATTGGCGGCGGTGATGTTGGGATAGACGAGCTCGGCCCCGTCGATCGCCCGCTGCTGCAGGCCGGGATAGACGTCGCCGAAATTCATCGCCACCGGCTCGGCGCCCAGCGCGCGGATCGATTCCTGCCAGATCGGGGCCGGCGGGGTGCGGATGCGCTGGCCGCTCAGATCCTCCGGCGTGCGCACCGGCGCATTGGTGTAGAAATTGCGGAAACCCTGCACCCAGTCGAAGCACACAACCTTCAGCCCGTGCTGTTCGGCAAGCTCCGCCTGCCATTCCTGCATGGTGGGCGAATCCGCCAGCTTGAAGGATTCCTCCAGCGAGCCGACGAAATAGGGACCGTTGACCACCGCGATGCCCGGGACATAGGTGCCGAGCCGCGCGGCGTCGGTGTTCTGGCCGATATTGGCGCCCTGGCGGATCTGCTCGATGATATCTTCCTCGACGCCGAGCTGGGCGCTGTGGAAGACCTGGATCGTCAGCCCGCCATCGGTGCGCTCCTTCACCCGCTCCGCCCAGGCCTCGAAGCCCTTGTGGAACGGCTCGTTGGGGCCGAGCACATGGTTGAAGCGCAGCTCGAAACTGTCCTGCGCGAATACCGCCCCTTGCGCGAAGAGGCCGAGGCCCACCGCGAGAGACAGCGTCTTCAGATGCCTTGCCAGCACGCTCATTGTCGATCCTCCCTGTTGCGATCTCGTGGTCAGCTTGCGCCCGCCTGAGCGGGCGGCGTCGAGCCGGACCCGGTTGTTGCCGGCATCTCCAGCCCGTACCGGTCCGCCAGGGACCGGAACTCTGTCATCGTCGCCGGGTCCACCGGCGCGCCATAGGCGGTGCGCCGCTCCGCCTCGGCCCATTCGCGGTCGCCCGGCGCCATGACCTCACCGCCACGCGCGGTCGCGCTGGCGCGCAGTTCGCCAACGTAACGGCGCATGCCGCGATCGAAGACCTCCCGGTCGACGAAAGCATCGGTGCGCACCGCCATGACGAAGGCGCCGAGGCCGCGCGGGGTCGAAAGGTCCGGCCCGCCCATCGGCAGGAGGTCGAAGCTCAACCCCATGCCGCTGAGGACGGCGCTGAAGATCTCGACCAGACCGGCAAGCCCGGCGCCCTTGAAGCCGAAGGCCGCTCCCAGCGGCGCCAGCATCTCGACCGCCGCAGGATCCGCCGTGTCCCTGCCCTCCGCATCCGAGGCCACCGCCTCCGGCAGGTCCACGCCGAGGCTCTCGTAGAGTTTGACGCGGTTGTAGGGAATCGCGCTGGTGGCCATGTCGAGCAGCCAGGGCGCCCCGTCCGGATTGGGAATGGCGCAGGCGATCGGATTGGTGCCGTGGAAGCGGCGCGCCCCGCCATGCAGCCGCACGAAGGCGTCGGAATTGCACATGACGATGCCGATGGCCCCGCGCTCGGCCGCCGCCAGCGCATAGGCGCCGGCCGGGCCAAAATGCGAGGATTTGCGGATCGCCACGGCGCCGATGCCCTGCCCGCCGGCGATCTCGACCGCCCGGTCCATGGCGCTGTAGGTGGCCAGCGCGCCATGGGCGTCGTCGGCGTCGAGCGTGGCGACCGCGCCGCCCTTCGACGAGAAGGCAAGCGTCGGCCGCGGGTTGATGCGCCCCTCGCGCAGCACCGTTGCATAATGCGGCAGAAGCCGGACGCCATGGCTGTCGACGCCGCAGCGCGACCCGTGGATCATCGCCCGCGTCGCCGCCTCGGCCGTCGCATCGTCGGCGCCGACTGCCGACAGGGCGGCCGTGCAGAAGCGGGCAAGCTCGTCGAGCCCGATGCGGGCGCCGTGGCGGCCGGTCTGGTCGCTGACCGCGCTCACAGCGTCTGCCCGCCGTCGACGACCAGGATCTGGCCGGTGGTGAAGGCCGCATCGTCGGCGGCAAAATACAGCGCTGCGGCCGCCATTTCGGAGACCTCGCCCAGGCGCCCGATCGGCTGGCGCTCCGCAAATTCGCGGCGCATCGCTTCGGGATCGGCGCTGGCCGCGATGCGGGATTCGAGCGATGGCGAGGCCGTGGTGCCGGGGCACAGCGCATTGACGCGCACGCCGGTGCGGATGACGTCCCGCGCGACCTGCTTGGTCAGGCCGATCACCGCGGCCTTGCTGGCACCGTAGGCGGCGCGGTTGGCGACGCCGGTAATGCTAGAAGCGACCGAGGCGACATTGATGATCGAGCCGCGCCCGCGGGCGATCATCCCCGGCAATGCGGCGCGGATGGTGCGGAAACAGGAGGTGGCGTTCTGCTCCAGGCTCTTCGCCCAATCCTCCTCGGTGCAGTCGAGAATGCTGCCGTTGTGAACCCAGCCGGCGCAATTCACCAGAATGTCCAGATCACCCGCAGCGACGATCGCCGCCTGCACGGCGTCCCGATCGGTGACGTCGAGACCGACCGGCGTGATCGACGGCGCCAGACGCGGCAGATCGTCCATCTTGGCGAGGGTGCGGCTGGCGGCCACGACAGCCGCACCCTCCTCGGCGAACAGGAGCGCGATGGCGCGGCCCATCCCCTGGCCGGCCCCCGTCACGAAAGCTCGCCGCCCTTCGAGCCGTCCGCTCATTCCCGTTCCTCCCTGCCACGAGCCCCGCTCGATGTCGTATGTCTACACTATACATATCAACAGCGGCGAGAAAAGGGGGGAGAGCGCCGGCGGATAGCCGGGCGATCGCAAGCGTTCATGAAGCAGGGAGCGCGACGATCGCGTTCCGGGCCGGCATCCGGTTTGACGCCATCGGCGACATTCGAAACACTTTGGCACCGGCCGAATCCACCGGGTTGCGAGGAGACACGATGCCTGACGGGCGCACCGAGAGGGTCCAGGACATCGACGCGGAGAGCGTCTCCGGCGTCACGCCGCGCCTCTATGAGCGTGCGACGCAGCTTATCGCCGAGCAGATCCGCGACGGCACCCTGCCCGCGTCGGGACATCTCACGGAATCGCTGCTGGCCGAGCGGCTGGGCATAAGCCGCGCGCCCGTGCGCCGCGCCCTGGCGGAACTGGAGCAGCAGGGCCTGGTCAAACGCGTGAAGGGCAAGGGCTATGCCGTCGTTGCCGGCAGCGCGCAGGGGAAAACGGCCCCGTTGCCCGGGGATCGGGCATCGCCGGCCCATGACGGCAGCCCGCTGCAATCCTCGCCGAGCTGGGAGCGGATCTATGGCGAGGTCGAGGACCAGGTGATCGCCCGGATCTCCTTCGCCAGCTGGCGGGTCAACGAGGCCCGACTCGCTCGCCACTACGGGGTCAGCCGCACCGTGGCGCGCGACGTGGTCGGCCGCCTGCAGCAACGCGGCGTGCTGCGCAAGGACGACCGCGGCCGCTGGTACGCGCCGGCGCTGACGCCCGACCATATCGCCGAACTCTACGAATTGCGCTCGATTCTCGAGCCGATCGCCCTGACCAAGGCGGCGCCCCACGCGCCGGCGTCCTTGCTGACGCAGATGCGGACACGGCTCGAAGAGGCGATGGCGGCGGGGGATGTCACCGGCGCGACGCTCGATGCGCTGGAGAAGGACCTCCATGTCACGCTGCTCGATTTGTCGGGCACCTATGCGCTGATGCAGGCGATCACCCTGCCTCAGTCGCTGCTGATCGCCCACCGGTTCCTTTACCGCTGGACGCCGCGGCTGTTCGACGCCGAACCGTTTCTGCCCGAGCATGTGGCGGTGATCGACCATCTTCTCGCAGGCGAAACGGACAACGCCGCGAAGGCCTTGGCCGACCATCTCATCATCTCGGGCGATCGCGCGATTTCCCGCGTCGATCTCATCCGCCGCGAGTTCGATGTCGAGGATCTGTCCTATCTGGAACGGCTGCCGACGGATTGATGCCGGCCGGGACACCATGCCGGCGTCTCGGTTTCGCGGCTCGCGTCAGGTCTAGCGGCGAGGAATGCCGCCGAGACGCAATCCGCCTCAACTGCCGTGGTGCAGGGCTCGCTCGACCGGTGCGCTGACCGTGGTGACGAGACCCGGCCGGTTTCCGGCCTCCTCCAGCGTGCCTTCGATCTGGTCGACCATCGCGCGCATCATCTTCGAGCCGAAGCCCTGATGGTCGCGCGACTTGCCGGCGCCCCGATCCGAGACGGCCAGCCGGAACCGGCCGAGATGCTGGTCGAGGCGGATCGCCAGCGGACCGGCCTTGCCGTCATAGGCGTATTTCTGCGTGTTGATCACCAGTTCGGTCATGATCAGCCCGACATGGACGGCTCGGTCGGCCGCGATCTGGACCGGCGCGAGATCGAGCCGCGCCCGTTCCGCCCAGGCCCCGTCCATCGACGAGGCGAGATCCGTCCACAGGTCGCGGATGTAGCGTGAGAGATCGACGATCTCGACGCTTTCGCCCGAATAGAGCCGGCGGTGGACGAGCGCGACCGCGTTCAGCCGGCGCTGAGCTTCCGACAACTGGCTCTTCGTTGCCGCGTCATCGAGGTCGCGCGCCTGCATGCGCAGGAAGGCGGCGACCAGCTGCAGGCTGTTCTGGACGCGGTGGTTCACCTCCCGCAGCAGGAACCCCTTCTGCTGCAGAAGCAGCTGATTCTCGCGTACCGTCTCGAGGAGATCGCGGTTCAGCTCCTTCAGCCGGATGGCCTGCCGGCGCTCGCGCAGCAGCCGGCCGACGCGGCTGGCCGATTCCACCTCGGCGATCGACCAGGGCCGCGACCGGCCGCGGACCGTGTCGCTCCACGTCTCGAAGGACGACCGCGGCGTCAGCACGGCATTCGGATCGGTCGAGGCGCCCTTGTGGGGATTGCCGGCCCATTCGACGGTCTCGATCTTCTCGGCGCGCAGCCAGATCAGGCAGATCGGCGTTTCCGTCGACAGCGAGACCGCAAGGAGACCGCTGGCCAGCGACTGGAACGCCTCGGCTTCGGGCCAATGCAGCGCCAGCCGGTCGGTGAGGAACGGAAACGGCGCCGCCTTGTCCTTTACCCAGTCACCGATCTTGCGGAGGTCCACCTCGTCCGGGCAGCGACCGAAGGTGGCGATCTGGGTGCCGGACAGGACGGCCAGGCCGTCGGCCCCCAGCATCCGGCAGAGCTCCGAGCCGGCCCCCTCCACGAAGCTGTCGAAGCTGGATTCGGGGTCGTACAGCGCCAGGGCGGTATCTTCGCTTGCCCGGATCCGGACCCGCTCGCGGGTCAGTTCCGCCTCGTCCTTGGTGGCAATCTGCTGGGACAGCGTATGGGCGAGGATGCGGCAGGCCGTGCGGTCCGACAGCGAGATGGTCTTCGCCTCGTCGTGATGGCAGGCCACCAGCCCCCACAGATGTCCGTCCATGACGATGGAGATCGAGGCCGAGGCCCCGACGGCCATGTTCTGCAGGTAGCGGATATGGATCGGCGAGACGCTGCGCAGCCCGACATCGGACAGATCGACCTCCGAAAGCCCCGGCTCGGCGGCCCGGATCGGCGCCGGTTCGTAGCAGACATCGGGAATCACCCGGATCCGGTTGCGGATATAGAGGGCCGGGCCTGCTTCGGAATGTCCGTCGCCGGGAACTGGTGATTGAGGAAGGAGACGAGATGCGAGGCCCGGTCCTCGGCCACCACCGAGCCGGCCCCGTCCTCGTGAAAGCGATAGATCATCACCCGGTCGTAACCGGTGATCGCGCGGAACTGCTGGACCGCGGCTTCGCACAAATCGACAAGATCATGGGTCCGGGCCAGCGCCGTACCAGCCTCCTCGATCCGGGTGAAGATGCGCGCGGCGCTCGCGCCCGCGCGTTCCGCGTCTTCCAGCTCGATCAGCAGATGCTCGCCGGTGCGGTGCGCGACACCGTCCAGCGAATTGACGAGCCCGATCACCGGATCGAGCACCGCGGAGGTCTCGTCCTCGATCCCCAGGGCAATTTCCACGGCCGCGCTGCCGATGAGATTGGCCAGCGGACGCCCGAGCCATTGCGGCGCGAGCCGGCCCTCGATGTCGCCCGCCCCCGCCACGACGTCCAGCGTGCCCCGGTCGGCGACCAGCAGCATGCCGTGTGGCTGGATGGAGCCGGGAATATGGATCGGTTCGCGGTCGCAAAGCGTCAGCTCGTCTTTGGAGACCGCGCGCAGGGAGTCTTGCAGACTGGCGGGGATATCTGCTTTCACCTGTGGCCTCCTGTCGACGTCGGACGGGAATGTGTCACGAGCGACGGATCACTGCATGCCACCACCGAACGGGACGTTTTCCGAACGCCTGCGAACGGAAACTTCGTCACTGCATCTGCGGGTCGACACCGCCTTCAGTGCCTTCGACCTCTCAACACGGTCCGGTTATGGCGGTTTCCTGCGAGCCCATGCAAGGGCACTGCCCGCCGTCGAGGCGATCGCCGCCGCCGGCATTTCGGTAGCCGCGACCTGTTCACGCAGCGATCTGGCGGTCGCCGATCTGCAGGAACTCGGCATCGACATTCCGCCATCGGCACCCTTCGACGGCCCGTGTCGCCGGTCGCAGCGCGCGGCATCCACTATGTTCTGGAGGGCTCCCGGCTCGGCGGCGCGGTGCTGCAACGCGTGTGCCGGCCGCCTATCCGCGTCGCCTGCTCTCGGCGCGCCACGAGCGAGGCGGCTGGCGAAGCGTGCTCGCAAATCTCGATCGCTGGGGCGAAAGCCAGGACGAGACCACAATCGCCAGCGCGATTGCAGCCGCGGCCGCCTGTTTCACCCTGTTCGAACGATCCGCCCTCGCCGAGGCCGGCTAGCCGACCCGCCTTACTCGGCAGCCTGGCGCGCCGGCGAACAAACACCCGCCTCTGCATCATGCGGCCGCGGCCGGGCCTTGCGCCGCAGTTCTATCTCCTGCGCCCGCTTCTTGGTCAGTTCGCGGTGGGCCTGGTCGCGGCCCGAGACGTATTGCTTCGGCCAGGGCTGGTTGCGGGTGTCGTACCAGGCGGCCGCTTCGCGGGTGAAATACGGGTTCCACATATGCGGGCGGCCGAGTGCGACGATGTCGGCGCGGCGGGTGTGCAGGATGGTGTTCACCTGCGCCGCCTCGGTGATGGCGCCGACGGCCATCACCGCCATCTTCGGCACGTTGCGGATCGCCTCGGCGAACTGCACCTGGAACATCCGGCCGTAGACCGGCGCCTGATCGGCCACGGTCTGGCCGGCCGACACGTCGATCAGGTCGCAACCGGCAGCGGCAAAAGCCTCCGAGATCGCGAAGACGTCCGCCTCGCTGATCCCGCCCTCGGCCCAATCGGTCGCCGACAAGCGCACCGACATCGGCTTGTGCGCCGGCCAGGCCGCCCGCATCGCGGAGAAGACCTCCAGCGGGTAGCGCAGCCGATTTTCCACCGAGCCGCCATAGGCGTCGTCGCGATGGTTGGTCAGCGGCGACAGGAAGGAGGCCAGCAGATAGCCGTGGGCGCAGTGCAGCTCCAGCATGTCGAAGCCGGCCCGGTCGGCCCGCTCCGTCGCCTGGACGAAATCCGCGGTGATCCGGTCCATCTCCGCCCGGTCCAGCGGCTTGGGCACCTGGCTGATGCCCTCGTGATAGGGCAGCGGCGAGGCCGAGACAATCGGCCAGTTCGCCGCCTTCTCCGCCAGCGGCATGTCCATCTTCTCCCAGCCGAGTTGGGTCGACCCCTTGCGCCCGGCATGACCGAGCTGCAGCACCATCTTCGATGTCGAATTGGCGTGAACGAAGTCGACGATCCGCTTCCACTGCGTTTCCTGCGCGTCGGTCCACAGGCCCGTGCAGCCGGCGTGATCCGCGCATCGGCCGAGGGGCAGGTCATCTCGGTGAAGATCAGGCCGGCCCCGCCCAGCGCATGGGAGGTGTAGTGGACGAAGTGCCAGTCGGTCGGGTTGCCGTCGGCATCGGCCGAATATTGCGCCATTGGCGACATGGCGACCCGGTTCTCGATCGTCATCTCGCGCAGCCTGAACCGCGTGAACATCGGCGTCGGCCGGCTCTTGCGATAATCCTCGCCGGTCTCGCGATAGACCCGCTCGTAGAAGGCCGTGTCGACGGCTTCGACGAAGCCGGGATCGCGCACGATCAGATTGTCGTAGGTGATCGCCTTGGCCCGGCACATCACCACCATGGCGAACTGCTCGGGCTCCATGTCCCAGGAGCGGTTCATGTGCTCGAACCAGGCCAGCGACACGTCGGCATTGTGCTGAGTGATCTGGCAGGGCGTGCGCCGCTCGTCCTCATAGGCCGCGAAGGCGGTCGGAACGCTGGACGGGCCATGCGCGACCACCGCGTCGGACAGCGAGATGGCGCATTCCATGGCGAGCTTGGTGCCCGAGCCGATGGAATAATGCGCCGAGGCCTTGGCATCGCCGAGAAGCACGATGTTGTCGTGGGACCAGCGATTGCAGAAGATGCGCGGAAACTGCCGCCAGTTCGACCGGTTCAATAGGAGCGGATGGCCCTGCAGTTCCTCGGCATAGAGCGCTTCCAGCACCGCCTTCGACGCCGCCTCGTCCATGCCATCGAAGCCGTGGCCGCGCCAGCAGGCGTCGTCCATCTCGAAGATCCAGGTCGAGCGGCCCGCCTCGTACTGGTAGGTGTGGGCACAGATAATTCCGTGTTCGGTCTGCCGGAAAAAGTAGTTGAACTCGTCCATGGGGCGGGTCGAGCCCATCCAGCAGAAGCGGTTGGACTTGATCGCCACATCCGGTTCGAAGGTCGCGCGGAAATGCTCGCGGATACGCGAATTCACGCCGTCCGACGCGACGATCACGTCGGAATCGGCAAAACGCGTGGCGATCTCCTCCGGCGGCACCGACACGCCGAAATGCAGGCCGATCCCCTCCTCCCGGCAGCGCTGCTGCAGGATGGCAAGAAGCTTCATCCGCGAGATGCCGGCGAAGCCGTTCCCGGCGCAGCGCATCTCGCGCCCGTCCTTGTGGATGGCGACGTCGTCCCAATAGGCGAATTCATGGCGGATGCGATCGAAGGACGGCCGGTCGCGCGACAGGAACTCGTGCAGCGTCTCGTCGGAGAAGACGACACCGAAGCCGAACGTGTCCTCGGCCTGGTTCTGCTCGTAGATGTCGATCGACCAGTCGGGCCGCTGCTTCTTGGTGAGCAGCGCGAAATAGAGGCCGCCGGGGCCGCCGCCGATTACGGTGATGCGCATCGCTGCTCTCCTGTAGGCGGGACAGACACCCCGCGACCAGATATTTTAGAGTTAAACTATCGCCGTGGAGCGGGGCATGGGTCAAGGCGTCGCGGCCAGATTCTCGGCGACGTTGCCCTTGCCGCAGCGCATTCACAACTGCCGCACTGCAACATATTTAGGCACGCCCAAAAAATCGGCCACTCCGGTTGCGAGGCACTATTTTATGTGTAAACTAATTTTCGGATCGGGGCGCAGAGGCGCCGCGCCGCATGCCGAACAAGGGGCACGGACCGCCGAGGCGGGGCCGGATCTGCCGCAGAAACTTTGCATGGAGATGCAGGAATGACAATGATCCGCACCGTCGCTCTCGGCCTTCTGGCGGCCACCGCCCTGACCGGCAGCGCGCTCGCGCAGGACGCCGCCGACAACAAGCTCAAGGTCGGCCTGATGTTCACCCTGTCCGGCCGGCCGCGGTACTCGGCGAGCAGGGTCGCGACGGCTTCATGCTGGCGGTCGAGGCGATGGGCGGCAAGCTCGGCGGCCTCGAGACCGAAATCACCACCGTCGACGACGAGCTGAAGCCCGACATCGCCGCCAACAAGGCCCGCGAACTGGTCGAGCGCGACGATGCCGACTTCGTCGTCGGACCGATCTTCTCCAACATCCTGATGGCCATCGCCAAGCCGGTCACCGACGGCGGCGCCTTCCTGATCAGCCCGAATGCCGGCACCTCGAACTTCGCCGGCGCCGAGTGCAACGCCAACCTGTTCGTCTCGTCCTACCAGAATGACCAGGTCCACGAGGTGCTCGGCAAATATGCCGAAGACACCGGCTACAAGCGGCTCTTCCTGCTGGCGCCGAACTATCAGGCGGGCAAGGATTCGCTTGCCGGCTTCAAGCGTTCCTACAAGGCGAGGTGGTCAACGAGATCTACACCCCGCTCGGCCAGCTCGACTTCTCCGCCGAACTCGCGCAGATCGCCGCCGAGCAGCCCGATGCGGTCTTCACCTTCATGCCCGGCGGCATGGGCGTGAACCTCGTCAAGCAGTACCGCCAGGCCGGCCTCGACAACATTCCGTTCCTCTCCTCCGCTTCACCGTCGACGAG
>Ga0064013_1089_pt1 | contig 10341 bp, 10 predicted proteins | sample CrowatWCoCulture_FD_61583 | JGI IMG/M metagenome (GOLD analysis project Ga0064013, IMG submission 61583) | Marine cyanobacteria communities from the University of California, Santa Cruz, USA, analyzing cyanobacterial DNA methylation -... | ecosystem: Host-associated > Microbial > Bacteria >...
AGATGGACGTCACCAGCGAGGAGGCGGTGAATTCCGGCGTCGATGCGGTGGCGCGTCGCTTCGGCCGGATCGACACCATGGTCTCCAACGCCGGCATCCAGATCGTTCATCCGATCGAGGATTTCCCCTATGCCGACTTCCGCAAGCTGCTGGCCATCCATCTCGACGGGTCGTTCCTTTTGACCAAGGCCTGCGTGAAGCACATGTATCCGCAGAAGTCGGGCTCGCTGATCTATATGGGCTCGGTCCACAGCCACGAGGCGTCGGCGCTGAAATCAGCCTATGTCGCGGCCAAGCACGGCATTCTCGGCCTGTCCCGGGTGATGGGCCAAGGAGGGCGCCAAACACGGCGTGCGCGCCAACACGATCTGCCCCGGCTTCGTGAAGACGCCGCTGGTCGAGAAGCAGATCCCGGAACAGGCCGCCAGCCTCAACATCTCCGAGAAGGAAGTGGTTGACCGAATCATGCTGGGCGCCACGGTCGACCAGGAATTCACCACCATGGAGGACGTCGCCGACATCGCGGTGTTCCTGGCCGGTTTCCGCTCCAATGCGCTGACCGGCCAGTCGATCGTCCCGAGCCACGGCTGGCACATGGCCTGAACCGGTCCCGATCCTATCTCCCGTCGCGGGTCATCCGCCATGGAAGGGACAGCATCATGGAAATCATCAGCATCCAGCCGATCGTGGCATTGATCGCGGGGGTTCTCATCCTCGTCATCCCGCGGCTTTTGAACATCATCGTGGCGCTCTATCTGATCTTCATCGGTCTGACCGGGCTGTTCCCGGACGCGATCGCCCGGCTGGTCGGCTGACATGCAGGCGCAACGCAAACGCGTGCTGATCCTCGGCGGCGGCGCCGGCGGGCTGGAACTGGCGGCGGAACTCGCCGCCGACAAGAGCTGCGCCGTGACGCTCGTCGATGCGGTCAGTACCCATCTGTGGAAGCCGCGGCTGCATGAATTCGCCGCCGGTACGGTGAATTCGACCCTCGCCGAGATCAGCTTCTACATGCTGGCCAAGATGCGCGGCTTCCGCTTCGAGCAGGGCCGGGTGGAGGCGATCGACCGGGCGGCGAAGACGGTGCGGCTCGGCGACATGCACGATCAGGACGGCCGGCTCCTGACCCCGGCGCGCAACCTCTCCTACGATGTCTGCGTCGTCGCGCTGGGCGGCGTCACCACCGATTTCGGCACCGAGGGCGTCGCCGAACACGCCATCCGGCTCGACACCAAGACCGATGCCGACGAATTCCGCGAGTTGTTCATCGCGGCAATGATCGCGGCGCGGGCGGGCGCCGATCCGGCGCGGATCGTCATCATCGGCTCCGGCGCGACCGGCACCGAGCTTGCCGCCCATCTGCGCCTGTCCGAACAAGCCTTCTTCGAACCGGAGGACGAGCATGCGCGCCGCAAGCTGCTCGACCTGACGATCCTGGAGGCGGCGCCCGAACTGATGCCGGGCGCCAATGGCGAGCTGCGAACCGGTGTCGCCGACCGGTTGCAGGCGCTCGACGTCACGGTCGAGACCGGCGCCAAGGTCGCGGCGGTCACGGCCAGCGAGGTCCGGTCCGCCGACGGCAAGAGCTGGCCCGCCGACATCGCCGTCTGGGCGGCCGGGCTGGTCGGCCATCCCTGCCTGAAGGGGCTGGCCGACTTCGAGATGGACCGCAAGGGCCGCATCATCGTCGACGACCGGCTGCGCACCACCGTCGATCCGGCGATCTACGTTCTGGGCGACGCGGCCAGCCATACGCCCGCCGGCGCCGCGATGCCGCTGCCGCCGACGGCGCAATGCGCCAGCCAGCAGGCCAACTATCTGGCCTCGGCGATCCCGAAGGCACTGGCCGGCGAGACGCCGGGGCCCTTTGTCTTCCGCGACAAGGGCAAGCTGGTATCGTTGGGCCGCGCCGGTTCGGTGGGCCTGATCGGCTTTGCCCGCAAGGACGATTTCTACGTCGCCGGCCAGTTCGCCACCGCCGCCTATCACGCCCTGCAGCGCCAGCATCAATGGGCGGTGCTGGGGGCCGCTGCGGGGCACGGTGGCGATCGTCGCCGACGTCATCAGCCCGGCGCGCGGGCCCGCATTGAAGCTGCACGGCTAAAGCCGTCGCCCGTCGCTCTCCTTGGCGGCGGGCGGCGCGCCGACCCCTTGCGGATCGACGCGAAATGTCGATGTTAGTCCGTCGCACGCCCCAGGCGTCGGATCATTTCCACAAGCCATGCCCCGTGAGAAGGAACCAACAATGACCCATCCCGTCATTGCGGACGGCAATGTCGCCGTCGTCACCGGTGGCGCGTCCGGCATCGGCCTTGCCGCTGCCAAGCGCTTCGCCGCCGCCGGCATGACCGTTTGCCTGGTCGACCGGATCGAGGAACGGCTCGCTGCCGCCAAGGAGGCGGTCGCCGCGCAAAGCCCGGCCGGCACGGTTCTGACGTCGAATACCGATGTCGGCGACCGCGCCGCGGTCGAGGCGCTGGCCAAGAACCTCTTCGGCCGCTTCGGCACGATCCACCTGCTGTTCGACAATGCCGGCATCCAGCCGGGCAGCGGCATCTTCGGGCCCCAGGCCAACTGGGACGCGGTGCTGCGGGTCAATCTGCATGGCGCCATCCAGGTTGCCCAGATCTTCGGCGAGCGCATGGTCGCCGGCGGCGAGCTCGGACTGATCGTTGTCAGTGGCTCCAAGCAGGGCATTACCACGCCGCCGGGAGACCCGGCCTACAACGTCTCCAAGGCCGGACTGAAGGCCTTCACCGAGGCGCTGCAGCACGATCTGCGCAACCGCGAGGGCTGCCGGGTCGAGGCGCGGCTGATGATCCCGGGCTTCGTCTTCACCCCGTTGACGCGCGGCGAGCGGGTCGAGAAGCCCGACGGCGCCTGGACGCCGGAACAGACCGCCGATTTCATGCTGGAGAAGCTCGGCACCGAGGATTTCTACATCCTCTGCCCGGATGGCGAGGTGACCCGCGAGATGGACGAAAAGCGCATCGCCTGGGCGGCGGGCGACATCGTCGAGAACCGGCCGCCACTGTCGCGCTGGCACAGTGACTGGGCCGAGAAGTTCAAGGCCTGGGCCGCGGGCCGCTAAGGCTCCGGTTCACTCGCGGTTGCGGGCGAGGGCGAGCAGGCGATCGACGGCGATCACCCGCTCGAGCTCGTCCGCGATCGCATCCAGGGCGGCTTCGACACCCGCCCGGTAGCCGGTGTCGGCGGCGTCGAGGCCGAAGCGGGCGAGGAAGCTGCGGCGCCAGCCATCGGCGCCGAACAGCCCGTGCAGATAGGTGCCGAAGACCCGTCCGTCGGGCGATGTCGCCCCGTCCGGAGCCCCGTCTATGAGGCAGACCGGCCGGGCGCAGTCGGGGCCGGCGGTGCGGCCGAGGTGGATCTCGTAGCCGTCGAGCGGCGCGCCGTCGGGCGCGGTGACCCGCGCCTCCCGCACGGTCTTTTCCGGCTCCATGACCGTTTCGACATCCAGGAGTCCAAGCCCCTCCGCCTCGTGCACCGGCCCCTCGATGCCATGCGGATCGCGCACCATGCGGCCGAGCATCTGGTAGCCGCCGCACAGGCCGACGACATGGCCGCCGCGGGCGTGATGGGCCGCGAGATCCCGGTCCCAGCCATTCGCCCGGAAGGCGGCCAGATCGCCGATGGTTGATTTCGAGCCCGGAATCAGTACCAGCGCCGCATGGTCTGGCAGCCGGTCGCCGGGCCGCACGAAGACGACTTCGACATCCGGCTCGGCTTTCAGGGGGTCCAGATCGTCGAAATTGGCGATCCGCCCGAGCAGCGGCACGGCGACGGTGAGCTTCCGCCCGGCGCCTGGCGCCGATAACCGTTCCAGCGCGACCGAATCCTCGGCCGGCAGCTTCGCCGCGGCGGCCAGATGCGGCACGACGCCGAGGCTCGGCCAGCCGGTGAATTCGGTGATGGCGGCGAGCCCGTCATCGAACAGCGAGACGTCGCCGCGAAACTTGTTGATCAGATAGCCGGCGATCTGCCGACGGTCGGCTTCGGGCAGGATGGCGAGGGTCCCGACCAGCGAGGCGATGACGCCGCCGCGATCGATGTCGCCGACGAGGATCACCGGCACGTCGGCGGCGGTGGCAAAGCCCATGTTTGCGATGTCGTTGGCGCGCAGATTGATCTCGGCCGGCGACCCGGCGCCTTCCACGAGGACGAGGTCGGCATCGGAGGAAAGCCGCGCGAAGCTGTCGAGCACCGTGTCGAGAAAGCCGGCCTTCAGTCGCTGGTAGTCGCGGCCCTTCGCCTCGCCGGCGACCCGGCCCCGCAGGACGATCTGGCTTCCGGTCTCCGATTGCGGCTTCAGGAGCACCGGGTTCATGTCCACCGTCGGCGGCGTGCCACAGGCCAGGGCCTGCAGCCATTGCCCGCGGCCGATCTCGCCGAAGCCGCCGGTCTCCGGAATCAGCGCCACGGCGGCATTGTTCGACATGTTCTGCGGCTTGAACGGGCGCACCGAAATGCCGCGCCGGGCAAACAGCCGGCAGAGGCCGGCGACCAGCACGGTCTTGCCGACATCCGATCCGGTGCCCTGGAGCATGATGGCGGGGGTCCGGGGCATGCGGCAGATCCTTGGCGGGGCGGGCAGGCGGCTGGAACGGTTGCGGCGTCTTTGCCCCGCAATAGCATTGCTGCGACCACCGACCCAAGCGCCGTTGCCGGGCCCTACGGCCGGGCTCGCGAACACTTCGTTTGACGGCGGGGCGGCTTGCGGTCTAGGCCATGGCTTGAACTGACGGTGCCCGCGTGACGGGCTGAAATCATTCCGGTGCGGCCGACCCAAGCAGGGGGCCAAGACGGAGCTGTCGGACCGAACCGCAGACCGGCTCCGGCCGCCGCGGCTCCTCCGGCTTCGAGATGAGAGGAACGGGGGCGATGAAGGCTTTGATGCTGTGCGGCCATGGCAGCCGCGACCAGGGCGCCATGATCGAGTTCGGCGGCCTCGCCGAGAAGCTGCGCACAAGGCTGCCCGACTGGTCGGTCGAGCATGGCTATCTGGAATTTGCCAAGCCGGTCATCCGCGACGGCCTCGACAAGCTGAAGGCATCCGGCGCCGAGACGGTGCTGGCGCTGCCGGGCATGCTGTTTGCCGCCGGTCATGCCAAGAACGACATTCCGTCCGTCCTCAACACCTATGCCGCGGCCAATGGCCTGCGCATCGAATATGGCCGCGAGCTCGGCGTCGACCTGAAGATGATCCGCGCCGCGGGCGAGCGCATCAAGGAATGCCTGCGCGCCGATGGCTGGCAGGATGGCGAGCCGCTACACGACACCATGCTGGTGGTGGTCGGCCGCGGCGCCTCGGATCCCGACGCCAATTCCAATGTCGCCAAGGTCATGCGGATGCTGTGGGAGGGCCTCGGCTTCGGCTGGGGCGAGACGGTCTATTCGGGCGTCACCTTCCCGCTGGTCGAGCCGGGCCTCGAACATGCCAGCCGCCTCGGCTACAGCCGCATCGTCGTCTTCCCGTATTTCCTGTTCACCGGCGTCCTGGTGCGGCGGATCTACGACCAGACCGACATCGTCGCCGCCGCCCATCCCGAGATCCGCTTCCTGAAGGCGCCCTATCTCGGCGCCCATGATCTGGTGGTGGAGACCTTCGTCGACCGCCTTGGCGAGATCCTCGAGGGCACCAACAACATGAACTGCCAGATGTGCAAGTACCGCGAGCAGGTGCTGGGCTTCGAGGCGGAAGTGGGCCTGGCGCAGGAAAGCCATCACCATCACGTCGAGGGCGTCGGCTCGTCGGCCGACTGCACGCTCTGCGACACGGTCTGCACCGGGGCCTGCCGGACCGCCGCCGCGGCTTCGGGGGCAGGGCATGCCCACGGCCACGATCATGGGCATGACCATAAAACAGCCGCCGATCACGGGCACGGCCATGGGCATGACCATTCCCACGCCGATTCCCACGGCCACCATCACCACGCGGCGCACGATCATGCTCACGGGCACGGTCACGGCCATTCGCATGGTCATGGCGGTGCCGACCACCATCACCACCCCTATCCCCATGCCGACCACCCGCTCGGCCCCCGCTCCATGCGCAAGGGCTGACGGAGTGCCGCACTCCAGCTTCACGAGGATCGGATGACGCCGCTGTTCGACCGCTACGCGATCGTCGACTGGTCCGCATCGAACACGCCGACCACCGGCAAGGATTCCATCTGGATCGCCTTTGCCGAGCGCGAGGGTGCCGAGACGCGGCTCCTGGAAACCGCCAATCCGTCGACCCGCTCGGCGGCGATGGCGATGCTGCGGCAGTTCTTCCGGGACTCGCTGGCCGAGAACAAGCGCGTCTTCGCCGGTTTCGACTTCCCCTTCGGCTATCCCGCCGGGGCCGCCGCGGCGATCGCCGGCACACCGGACTGGCGCGCTTTGTGGCATTTCCTTGCCGAGGCGATGCAGGACCGCGACGACAATTTCTCCAACCGCTTCGAGGTCACCGGCAGGCTGAACCGCGAGGCGCTGGCCTTCGCGCCGATGTACTGGGGGCGGCCGATGCACCAGGAGGTGCCGGGCCTGCCGGTCGCGCGGCCCGAGCCCTATCCGGCGGCGCTGCCCGAAAAGCGCCTCGCCGAGCAGCGCACCGCCAAGGCTCAGCCGGTCTGGAAACTCGCTTTCGCCGGCAGCGTCGGCAGCCAGGCGATCACCGGCATTGCCCGGCTCGAGCATCTGCGCCGCGATCCCGAATTTGCCGAGCACGTGTCGGTCTGGCCCTTCGAGACGCGCTTTGCCGACGATCTCGGCGCGCCGATCGTGCTCGCCGAGATCTATCCGAGCCTCGCGGCGATCGAGAAGGGCGAGAAGTCCTGTCTCGACGAGGCGCAGGTGGAAGGGCTGGCCGACATCTTCGCCCGCTTCGATGCCGAGGGCCGCTTCGGCGAGCTTCTGGCCGCGCCGACCGATCTGTCCGAGGCCGAGCGCAGCAGCGTCCTGATCGAGGAAGGCTGGATCGCCGGGCTTGGCCACCGGCTGGCCGAAACGGCGGCCGAAGAGCCGGATGCCTATGTCGCGCCGGGTTCGCGGCTCAACTATCTGCGCGATCCCGCCGCGATCTATGCGGAGAGCTTCCGGCAGATCCGCGCCGAGACCGACCTGTCGAACCTGCCGGAGAACGCCCACGATCTGGCCATCCGGCTGATCCATGCCTGCGGCATGCCCGACATCGTCTCCGACCTCGTCCTGTCGGAGGACGCGATCGAGGCCGGACGCGCGGCGCTCGACCGGGGCGCGCCGATCCTCTGCGACGCCGAGATGGTGTCCCACGGCATCATCTCCTCGCGCCTGCGCCAGCAGAACAAGATCGTTTGCCGGCTCAACGACCCGCGCACGCGCCGCATCGCCGAACGCGAGAGCACGACCCGGTCGGCGGCGCAGGTCGATCTGTGGAACGACGTCATGGACGGTGCCATCGTCGCCATCGGCAACGCGCCGACGGCGCTGTTCCGCCTCCTGGAGCGCATCGACGAGGGCGCGGCGCGGCCGGCGCTGATTGTCGGCCTGCCGGTCGGCTTTGTCGGCGCGGCCGAATCCAAGGCCGAGCTGGTGCGCGATCCGCGTGGCATTCCCTTCGTGACCCTAACCGGCCGGCGCGGCGGCAGCGCCATGGCGGCCGCGGCGGTCAACGCGCTGGCACAGGGGCTCGAATAGGCCATGACCGACGCGGCCCAGCCCTGGCTGACGGTGGTGGGGATCGGCGATGGCGGGCTCGACTCGCTGTCGTCGGAAGCGCTGGACGCGCTGCGTGCCGCCGAGACGATCTTCGGCGGCGAGCGCCATCTGGCGATGCTGGACGATTTCAGCGCCCAGCAGATCGCCTGGGAAAAGCCCTTCGGCGATTCCATGATCGCGCTGCAGGCCTGCGCCGGTTCGCCGACCGTGGTGCTGGCGACCGGTGATCCGATGTGGTTCGGCGTCGGCGCAACGCTGACGCGGCATGTCGACCCGGCCGAAATGCGGGTGCTGCCGTCGCCCTCGGCCTTCCAGCTGACGGCCGCCGCCCTCTGCTGGCCGCTGGCCGACTGCCGGTGCCTGACGGTGCACGGACGCCCGCTCGAAGCGGTGTCGCGGCATCTGACGCCGGGCGGCCGGCTGCTGATCTATTCGTCGGACGGCAGCTCGCCGCAGGCTCTCGCGCGACTGCTTACCGGCCGCGGATACGGACCCAGCCGGATTATCGTCTGCGAGCATCTGGGCGGCACCCGCGAGCGCATCCGCGCGACGGGCGCGGCCGATTTCGACATCGAGGGCATCGCCGACCTCAACACCGTCGCGGTGGAATGCGTCGCCGGCCGGGCCGCCGAGCCGCGGCCGCTGGTGCCGGGGCTTGCCGACGACGCCTTCGTCAATGACGGCAAGATGACCAAGCGGGTCCTGCGCGGCCTTGCCATTTCGGCATTGCAGCCGCTGCCGGGCCATCTCCTGTGGGATGTCGGTGCCGGCTCGGGCTCGATTTCGGTGGAATGGCTGCGCACGGCGCCGGGCATGGCAGCAATCGCCATCGAACCGGTGGCGGAGCGTCTGGCCATGATTCGCGAGAATGCGGACGCGCTGGGCGTGCCCGAGCTTCGCATCGTCGAGGGGGTCGCTCCGGACGCCTACACCGATCTGCCGGCCCCGGACGCGATCTTCATCGGCGGCGGTCTGACCGACGGCGTGTTCGATGCGGCCTGGGAGGCGCTGAAGCCCGGCGGGCGGATGGTCGCCCACGCGGTCACGCTGGAATCCGAAGCAATCCTCCTCGACCTGCATGCGCGGCTCGGCGGCGAGCTGATGCGCATCCAGGTCGACCGGGCCGAAAAGGTCGGGCCGTATCGCGGCTTCCGGCCGGCTATGCCCGTGATCCACTGGCATGTGACCAAGAGCGACCGCCCGTGAGAGCGCCCGGCACCCTTTACGGGCTGGGCGTCGGGCCGGGTGATCCCGAACTTCTGACGCTGAAGGCGCTGCGCATCCTGAAGGCCGTGCCGGTGATCGCCTATCCCGCGCCGGACCACGGCACGAGCTTTGCCCGCGCCATCGTCGACGGCTATCTGACCGGCGCGCAGGAAGAGATCGCCATCGTCGTGCCGATGCGCACCGAGCGCTTTCCCGCCGCCGCGATCTACGACGAGGCCGCGGCAAGGATCGGCGACCGGCTGGTCGCCGGCCAGGACGTGGCGGTGTTCTGCGAGGGTGATCCGTTCTTCTACGGCTCCTTCATGTATCTGTTCGAGCGCCTGTCGGGCCGCTTTCCGGTGGAGATCGTGCCCGGCGTCTCCTCGGTGATGGCCGCCACAGCCGCGTCGCGCCGCCCGCTGGCCGCCCGCAACGACATCCTGACGGTGATCCCCGGGCCCTCGACGACGACGCCCTGCGCCAACGGATCGAAGCGTCCGACGCCTTTGCCATCATGAAGCTCGGGCGGCATTTCGGCCGCGTGAAGGCGCTGCTCGGTGCGATGAAGCTGACTGACGCCTGCGCTTATTGCGAGCGCGTGACCCTGCCCGAGGAGCGCATCATGCCGCTGGCCGACGTGACGGGCGACGCCCCCTATTTCTCGATGATCCTCGGCTATCGCGGTGCCGAGCCCGGCATTCGGGACGCGGTGATCCAGCGCCGGGAGACCGCACGATGACAAACCCGGCCATCATCATCCTGTCCGACGCCGCTCGGCCCCTGGCGGATCGGCTGGCGACACGTCTCGGCGGCGAGATCCACGGCGCCGCAAGCCGCTGCCGCGATGCGCCCGTTCGCTTTGAGGCCGCCGGTCCGCATCTGCAGGCGCTGTTCCGGGAGGGTCGGCCGATCGTTGCGTTGATGGCCGCGGGCGCGCTGATCCGCATCCTCGCGCCGCTGCTGTCGGACAAAACCGCGGAGCCGCCTGTCGTCGCTGTCGCCGAAGACGGCTCGGCCGCCGTGCCGCTGCTCGGCGGTCATCACGGCGCCAACGATCTGGCCCGGGCGATTGCGGCCGAACTCGGCGGCGTTGCGGCCGTCACCACCGCCGGCGATCTGCGCTTCGGCGTCGCGCTCGATGCGCCGCCAGCCGGCTGGCGGCTGGACAACCCGCAGGACGCCAAGCCCGCCATGGCGGCGCTCCTCGCCGGTGCCCATGCCAGGCTGGAGGGCGAAGCCGCGTCTGCCGCCGACTGGCTGACCGCCTCGCGGCTTCCCTTCGCCGCGGATGGCGCAGTGCGCCTGCGCGCCAGCATGGACGCAGGGAAGCGAACGCCGGCGAACTGCTCTACCGGCCGCAGAGCCTCGTTCTCGGCATCGGCAGCGAGCGCCATGCGCCGGCCGAGGAGGCGATCGCACTGGCCGAGGCGACGCTTG
>Ga0064013_1090_pt1 | contig 10060 bp, 10 predicted proteins | sample CrowatWCoCulture_FD_61583 | JGI IMG/M metagenome (GOLD analysis project Ga0064013, IMG submission 61583) | Marine cyanobacteria communities from the University of California, Santa Cruz, USA, analyzing cyanobacterial DNA methylation -... | ecosystem: Host-associated > Microbial > Bacteria >...
TTCCGCAGATACGGATGTCGCTGTCGGCCTGTCCCTCGAGGCTGCGGATCAGGCTTTCCGCGCCGCGGCCACCGCCGACGATGATGGCGCGACGCTCCATGCGGCCATTGCGCAGCCAGCGGCGGATCTTGGCGCGCAGCGCCAGGCGCCCGATCGACAGGAACACGACGCCGCCGACGAACCAGCTGCCCATCCAGAACCGGGAATAGGCCGCGTCGTTGAACAGGAAGAACAGGCCGACTGTGAGGAGGCAAAGTGTCAGGCCCCAGGCGATGGCGATCCGCCAGAGCTGGGTGGCCCGTCCCTTCAGGACCGAAATCTCGTAGCCGTCCGCCAGATTGATCGCGAGAACGCCGAGCGCCGCGCCGACCAGCGACAGGACGACGTAGGATTCCAACAGATGCGTCGAAACGCCGACATAGCCGACGAAGAGAGCCAGCCCGATCAGCGTCAGCAGCACGAACTCGACACCGCGCCAGATGCCCGACAGCATCCGCGGGGTGATGAAATCGTCCTTGTACTGGGCTGCCGCCCTTGCGGCGAAGGCGTTCAGCTCCACCGGTTCCTCGGGTTCGGGAAAGCTGACCACCGTATCGTCGTCTAAGGGCAGACCGTAGTCGATCTTGGACATGCGGGGTCGGCTCCCATTCCGCTGCGATTCGGGCCGCGACCGGCGAGGGCGGCGGCGGGCGCGCCCGGCTCGCCGGTTCGCGCAACGTTTCTTCGGCCGTGCAGAATGGTGGCAAAGGGCTAAGATATGCTTGAGCCCGATCGGACAATTGGCGGCGAGGGGCGGGGACGCAATACCTGATCCCGCTTCTCGCAACGAAACCGGGAACCCGGCTTCGCATGTGTTACCGGCAGCCGCCGGCAAGCGGCCGCACGTCGTCCGGCTCAAGCGGCGGCGACGCGAACGGCCGTATCAGAACCAGCGCTCCCGGACATAGACCGTGTCGCCGGGCAGGATCGGATCGGAGACCAGCACCCGACCGGTCAGGATTCGCTTGCCGACCTGGCGGGTGATGTCCACCGTCCCCTGCTCGGCACGCGGGCTGAAGCCGCCGGCGACCGCGATCGCCTTCTGGACGGTCATGCCGGGGAAGTAGGCGTACTGGCCGCCGGTCGCGACTTCACCCATGATGAAGAACGGCCGGTAGGTCTCGACCTGCACGGTGACGTCCGGGTCGTTCAGATATCCATTGCGCAGACGGTCCGCGATATCGCCCTCGATCTGCGTGGTCGTGCGGCCCCGGGCCGGCACAGCGCCGACCAGCGGGAAGGCGACATAACCGGCCTTGTCCACCGGATAGGCGCCAGTCAGGCCGGCCTGTTCGAACACGGTGACACGTAGGATGTCGCCGCTGTCCAGCCGGTAGGACTGGTTGAGCATGGCGTGGAACGCGGGCGACACGGGCTTGTACGAAGCGCAACCCGCAAGGAGGCTCATCGTGATCGCAAGAATCAAGGCCAGTCTCGGCTTCATGGTTCGGCTTCCCGTGGCATCCGGTCGAAAAGGCATCGCACCGTCATGAGCTGTTGATAGACGATTAGGGTTAATCGACCGTAAAACGCCGGTGCCGCTGATCGACATGTGCCCGCGCGACGGGGCGGCGCTTAACGGCGCGGTTACCCGCCGATGGCAGGCTGGGTTTCGAACTCACCGATCCGGAGTGCGCATGCCGTCCTGCTTCGAACACGCCCCGCCCCAGCTGCATGCGGCCGCCACCGCGCTGTCAGTTCGCCGGCCCCTGCCGCGAACGGGGGGCCGGCGCTGATGGCTGCCGGCATGCAGGCGCTGGGCACGTCACTCGGCGGTTTCATCGCACGCCAGCGCGGAACGCGCTTCCCCAGATTGGTCGTCTCGCAAGGCGGCGCAGGCGAGGTCGAACAGCCACCGTCCCCGATTGCGGGCGTTTTCCTTCACACGGACGGACCACGCAACGAGATGGTGACTTCGCGCGACCTCGTGCTCGCCCTGCATCAGAGTGCGATCGGCCGGGTGGTGATGCTGGCCGCGGATGCAGGGGCGGGTGCGCTCGGCAGTGTCGAGCTCGGCCGCGCCCTCACGCGCGCCGGTCTGTCCTGCATCGTCGTCGACCTGTCGGGCGACGAGCGGATCGCGGCAGCGATGGGTGTGGGGCCAAACGGTCCGGGTCTGTCAGCCTTTGCGGACGGCCGCGCGACCCTTGCCGACGTCATCCACCGCGACGGCCGCAGTCACTGCCATGTCGTGCCGTCGACTGGTGGCCGGACGACGCCGGATTCGCCGGATGCGGCGCTGGTTCTGGCCGCCTGCACCGAGGCCTACGACTGCACGCTCGTCGCGCTCGATCGCAACGAACTGGCCTGCCTGCCGGCGCTGCTCGACGCCGAGACGGCCATCGTCGTGAGCGGGGAAGCGACACGAACCGGAAGCCTGGGGCCGATCGGTGACGCACTGCAGGCACTGGGCGTCGACGACCTTCTGTACATGCAATGTGCCGAAGCCCGGACCGCCGCGCCCACCCCGGCGGAGTGACGGGGCGGGCGTCTCAGCTACGCGGCGCGCGTTCCATCCAGGCGATGATGAACATCGCCGGGACGACCCAGAGAATGCCGGTGAAGAAGAAATATGCCAGATGCACCCAGCCGCTGGCCGTCGGAAGATAGACGGTCGCCACCGCGGTCGCGATGACGGCGTAGACGATGACGAGGACGATTAGCACGACCGCGCCGATGAGCTTTCTTGTTCTGACCGGCATGATCCGCCTCTCTTGTTCGCGCGTTTGCGGCGACGGGCAGGGCGTCTGCCCGACTTGCCATCGGTCGACCGTCGCCGTGGCTCGACCTCTAGGCCGGCCGGGCCGCCAATGCCAGCCTTGACCCTGCGACTTTCGCGCGCTTGATCGCCTGCCGCTTTCGGTGCACATGGCACGCGACATGACGACGATCTCCCATTCCGCCGCGGCCCCGTGGCCCGATCTCCCCGTCTGCGCGACCGCGCCGCGATCCGCTGGTGGCTCTATGTCACCGCGCTCCTGATCTTCGCGCTGGTGCTCGTCGGCGGTGCCACCCGGCTGACCGAGTCCGGCCTGTCGATTACCGAATGGAAGCCGATCCACGGCATCGTCCCACCGCTTTCGGCGGCCGAGTGGGACGAGGAATTCGAGCTCTACAAGCGCATTCCGCAATATCAGCAGCTCAACCTCGGCATGAGCCTCGACGAGTTCAAGACGATCTTCTGGTGGGAGTGGGCGCATCGCTTCCTGGCCCGCGCGATCGGCTTCGTCTTCGCGATCCCGCTGGCCTTCTTCTGGCTGACCGGTCGCATCGAGCCGTTCCTGAAACCCCGTCTCGTTGGCATTCTCGCCCTCGGCGGCCTGCAAGGCGCGGTTGGCTGGTGGATGGTCGCCTCGGGCCTGACCGAGCGCACCGATGTCAGCCAGTACCGGCTGGCGACGCATCTGACGATCGCCTGCGTGATCTTCGCGGCGATCATCTGGGTGGCGCGTGGGCTGGCGCCGAAACGCTTCGACATGCCGCCGTCGCGCGGCTCGGCTGGTGTTGCAGCGTTCATTGCGCTGCTGGCGCTCGCGCAGATCTACATGGGCGGGCTGGTCGCCGGCCTGAATGCCGGCCTGACCTTCAACACCTGGCCGCTGATGGACGGCGCCCTGATCCCCGGCGGCCTGTTCGTCATGGACCCGGCCTGGCGGAACTTCTTCGAGAACGTCATGACGGTGCAGTTCATGCACCGGATCGGCGCCTATGTGCTGTTCGTGGTGGTCGCGATCCACGCGATCGCGTCGTTGCTGCAGGCGGCAGGCAGCGTCCATACAAAGCGCGCAATCGGGCTCTTCGCCGCCGTCCTCGTGCAGGCGCTGATCGGCATCATGACCCTGCTTCTGGCCGTGCCCATCGACTGGGCGCTGGCCCATCAGGCCGGCGGCGTCCTCGTTCTGGCGCTCGCGGTCGTCCATGCCCGCGCGCTGAAAGGCGAATATCCCGAGCCGGTGCCCGTCGCGTAAGCCACTCCTCCCGCGCCGCCTTCGTCGTTCCGTTAACCCGGGGCTGCGATGATCCCCGCCTTCGGGGCAAGGGCCAGGACGCGGATGAGTGTGATCACGGGTGAGGGAGGACGGCAGGCGGTCTCCAAGGCCGAACTCGTCAGTGCCCTGAGCTACGCGCTGGACCTTACCGAAGGCCAGCCCGACGGCCACGGCCTGCGCTGTTGCTGGATCGGCATGAATGTCGGCCGGGCCATCGGCCTGTCCGAGCCGGAGATGGCCGACCTTTATTACACGCTGCTCCTCAAGGACATCGGCTGCAGCTCCAACGCGGCGCGCATCTGCCAGCTCTTCCTGACCGACGACATCGCCTTCAAGCGCGACATCAAGATCGTCAGCGACAGCCTTCCACACGTGCTGCATTTCGTCCTCAAGCATACCGGTTTGAAGGCCAGCCTCGCCGAGCGATTCCGCGCCATGGTGGTCGCGCTGGCCAAGGGCGACATGATCTCACGCGAGCTCATCGAGACGCGCTGCCACCGCGGCGCCGACATCGTCCGCCAGATGCGGTTTCCCGAGACCGTGGCCGCCGGCATCCTCGATCTCGACGAACACTGGAACGGCAAGGGCCAACCCCAGGGGCTGAAGGGCAAGGCGATCACCCTGTTCGGTCGCATCGCCCTGCTCGCCAGGTGGTCGACGTCTTCCACACCAGCGCCGACGCGGACTTCGCCCTCCGCGAAGTGACGGCGCGCAGCGGCAGCTGGTTCGACCCGACCCTGATCAACGCCTTCACGACGGTGGCCGCCGACCCGGCCTTCTGGACGACGCTCAGGGCTCCCGACCTCGCCGCGACGGTGATCGGCCTTGCCCCCGACAACAATGCCGAGCTCGCCGACGAGGAGTTCCTCGACAGCCTCGCCGAGGCCTTCGCGCAGGTCGTCGATTCCAAGAGCCCCTATACGGCGGGCCACAGCGAGCGGGTGGCGCTGTTCACCGATCTGATCGCCGAGAATCTGGGCCTGAGCGACCAGCGCCGGCGTTTCCTGAAACGCGTCGCGCTGCTCCACGACATCGGCAAGCTCAGCGTCTCCAACCAGATCCTCGACAAGCCGGGCAAGCTGGATTCCGACGAATGGGCGGTGATCAAGGGCCATCCCGGCTTCAGCGAGGCGATCCTGTCGCGCATCAGCATCTTTGCCGATTTGGCGCGGATCGCCGGTGCCCATCACGAGCGGCTGGATGGTCGGGGATATCCGAACGGACTGGCGGGTGACCAGATCTGCCTCGACACCCGCATCATCACCACGGCCGACATCTTCGACGCGCTGACCGCCGAGCGCCCCTATCGCGCGGCGATGCCGGTTTCGAAAGCGCTGGCGATCATGCGGGCCGATGTGGGAACGGCGATCGACGGGCACTGCTTTGCAGCCCTGGAAGCGGCCCTCGAGAGCTTCGACCGCGCCGCCGCCTGACGCCGCGCGGTCGCAGGCCTCAGCTCAGGGGAACAGCGGCAGCTGGGCGATGCCGGTGGTTTCCTCGAGGCCATAGGCGACGTTGAAGTTCTGGATGGCCTGGCCGGCCGAACCCTTCACCAGATTGTCGAGCGTCGAGATGACGATGGCCCGGCCGGGGATGCGGTCGGGCACGACGTTGATCACCACATAGTTCGAGCCGCGGACCATCTGCGTCTGAGGCAGGACGTCTTCGTCCGGAATCGTGATGAACGGGTCGTCCCGATAGGTCTCGATCAGGTGCTGGCGCAGATCCGCGGCGGTCTTGCCGGCGGCCAGCCGCACATAGCTGGTGCAGAGCTCGCCGCGGCTCATCGGAATGAGATGCGGGGTGAAGTTGACCCTCAGATCGTCGATACCGGCGGCCTTTCCGATCTCCTGCTCGATTTCGGCCGAATGCCGGTGCTTGCCGACCGCATAGGGCGACAGGCCTTCGCCGGCTTCGCAGAACAGGGTGTTCTCCTTCAGCCCGCGCCCGGCGCCCGAGACGCCGGACTTGGCGTCGATGACGATGTCGGTGGCGTCGATCAGCGATGCGCTGGTCAGCGGCACCAGCGACAGGAGCGCGGCCGTCGGATAGCAGCCGGGGCAGGCGATCAGCCGCGCGTCGCGGATGGCCTCGCGGTTGAGCTCGGTCAGGCCGTAGACGGCCTCGCCCTGCAACTCGGTCGCGACATGGTCGAGCCCGTACCATTCCTTGTAGGCGGCAGGGTCCCGCAGCCGAAAATCGGCCGACATGTCGATGATCTTCGTCTGCGGATAGGTCTCGAAGATCTCCTTGGTGATCGCCTGCGTCGTGCCGTGCGGCAGCCCGCAGAACACCGCGTCGACCTCGCTCCAGGGGGCTTCCTCGATGGTCACCAGATCCGGCAGCTCGATATGGGACAGGTGGCGGAAGACCTGCCGCATGGGCTTGCTGGCGTGGCTGTTCGCCGTGAGGACGGCGATTTCCATGTTCGGGTGGCGGGCGGCGAGACGGACGAGATCCGCGCCGGTATAGCCGCTGGCTCCGAGCACACCAATCCTGATCTTGTCGGCCATCGCCATCTCCTCGCATGGTTTTCGGGCCCGCAGCGACCTCGCGCGGTGCCCCTGTCATTGCCGGGGTTTATCGAAATCTGGCGCGACGTCCAGACCGGGGCGTCGCGCCGGAGCCGATGTCAGGCCTGCAGGGCGGCCTTCACGGCCGCCACGATGCGGTCCTGCGTCGCCTCGTCCAGATAGGCGTGCATCGGCAGGCTGATCACGTCGCGGGACAGGGCGTCGGAGACCGGCAGTTCGCCGCCCGTCACCGGGAAGTGGCGATAGGCGGTCTGCCGGTGCAGGGGCTTGGGATAATAGATCGCCGTCGGCACGCCGGCCTCGCGCAGGCTGGCGGCAAAGGCGTTGCGGTCGGTGCCCTCGGGCAGGCGGATCGTATATTGCGCCCAGGTCGAGACGGCGTCGCGCAGGAGCGTCTGCGGCGTCACGATCCCGGCGAGCATCTCCGAATAGCGGGCGGCGACGCGGCCGCGCGCGGCGATCTCGTCCGGGAAGATCGCCAGCTTCTCCATCAGAATGGCGGCCTGAAGGGTGTCCATGCGGCCATTCATGCCGATGCGGACATTGTCGTACTTGTCCTCGACATTCTGGCCGTGCACGCGCAGCGACGCCATGATCTCGTTGAGTTCGGCATCGTCGGTCTGGACCGCGCCGCCATCGCCGTAGCAGCCCAGCGGCTTGGCCGGGAAGAAGCTGGTCGACACGACATGCGACCACTTGCTGGACAATTCGCCGTCGATGGTGCCGCCATAGCCTTGGCTGCGTCGGAGATGAGCTTCAGCCCGTGCGCGTCGGCAATGCGGCGCAGCGCCGGATAGTCCGCCGGCTGGCCGAACAGGTCGACGGCGATGATCGCCCGCGGCGTCAGCCCGTCCTTGCCGGCGACCTCGGCGATCGCTGCTTCCAGATGCGCCGGGTCCATGTTGAAGGTGTCGGCATCGACATCGACGAAATACGGCGTCGCGCCGAGCCAGGCCACGACTTCCGCGGTCGAGGCGAAGGTGAAGCTCGGGCAGAACACCACGTCGCCCGGCTTGATGCCCCAGGCCATCAGCGGCAGCGCCAGCGCGTCGGTGCCCGAGGCGCAGGACAGGGTGTAGGGCATCTGGCCGAATGCGCCGAGCGCCGCCTCGAGCTCGCGGATTTCCGGGCCCATGACGAAGGCGCCATGGTCCAGCACGGTCGCGATGCGGTGATCCACCTTGTGGCGGATCCGGTCACGCTGGGTGGCGAGGTCGATGAAGGGGATGTTCTGGGTCATGGGGCTCGTCTGGGTCGGGTGGATCGCCGCCGCAAAGGCGCGATGCCGTGGTGATCGAAAAGCCGGCGTCCGGCTACTCAAGATTCGTATCAGTCGCTTACGGAGCGTCGTTTCAACGGGTTAGGCTCTTGTCCTGAATCAGGATGGCAGCGTGTTGAATCACTTTGTCAGCGCGCCGGGCCGCATCATCCCGCCTGCTTCTGCGCCAGCAGGCCGAGCACATACATCGCGACCGTTGCGCCGGCGATCGCCGTCATGTCGCTATGGTCATAAGGCGGCGAGACTTCGACAACATCCGCGCCGACCAGTCGAAGATCGCCGAGCCGGCGCAGCACCGCCAGCATCTTGGCGCTCGACGGGCCGCCTGCGACCGGCGTGCCGGTGCCCGGCGCGAACGCGACGTCGAGGCAGTCGATGTCGAAGCTGAGATAGGTCGGCGTGCCGCCGGCGCGCGACAGGATCGCCTCGGCGATGGCCGCGCTGGTCATCTCCTCCACCGCCTCGCCGTCGAGGATCGCCAGGCCGCAATCCTCCGGCGCGTGGGTGCGGATGCCGATCTGGATCGAGGTCGCCGGATCGATCAGGCCCGCATCCACGGCCGCCTTGACGAAGGAGCCGTGGTCGACCCGGGGCTGGCCGTCACCGCCGGTGGCGACGGGCCAGGTGTCCTGATGGGCGTCGAACTGCACCAGCGACAGCTTGCCGTGCTGCGCCACATGCGCCTGCAGCAGCGGGAAGGTGATCGAATGGTCGCCGCCCAGCGTCATCAGGAAGCCGGTCCGGGCGATCAGGGCCGCCGCCTCGGCGCGGATGGTCTCGTGCGCGGTCTCGGGCAGCCGGTAGTCGAGCAGGCAGTCGCCGTAATCGACGACGCTCAGGGTCTCGAAGAGATCCGTGTTGAAGGGAAACTGCGGATCATTGTCGAAGATCGCCGAGGCGCGGCGCAGCGCCTGCGGGCCGAAGCGCGTGCCCGGACGGTTGGAGACCGAAGCGTCGAAGGGGATGCCCCAGACCGTCACGTCGGTGCCGTCGACCGCCTTGGTCTGGCGCCGCCGCATGAAGGAGAGGGCGCCGGCATAGGTCGGGTCGCCCGCCGCGCCGTGGGCGCTGTCGGCGGTGAAGGCATGGTCGATGGACGTGCTGGGCATGGTCACTTCCGCCAGGGAGCGTCGGGGAGGCGGCGGGCCGGAGGTGGCCAGGGCCGGGCGCAGCTCCGATGCGCCAGACCAGCCTGTCGGGCCCACATAAGCAAAAAGCCGCCGGGCGACCACCCGGCGGCTTCGAACTTCGCGGGAGAAAGGGCGGCGGCAGACGCCGCCGCGCCGATCAGCGCTTGGAGAACTGGAAGGACCGGCGGGCCTTCGCCTTGCCGTACTTCTTGCGCTCGACCGTACGCGAGTCGCGCGTCAGGAAGCCGCCCTTCTTGAGAACCGCGCGCAGGCCCGGCTCGTAATAGGTCAGCGCCTTGGAAATGCCGTGGCGAACCGCACCGGCCTGGCCGGACAGACCACCGCCGGCCACCGTGGCGACGACGTCGAACTGGCCGTCACGGGCCGCGGCGACGATCGGCTGACGCAGCACCATCTGCAGCACCGGACGGGCAAAATAGGCCGTGAAGTCGCGGTCGTTGACGGTGATCTTGCCGGTACCCGGCTTCACCCAGACGCGGGCAACCGCATCCTTGCGCTTGCCGGTGGCATAGGCGCGACCGTACTGGTCGAGCTTCTGCACATGCACCGGGGCTTCCGGCTGTGCGGTGACTTCGGCCGTGCCGAGTTCTTCGAGCGAAGAGAGCTGGGACATTATGCGGCCCTCGAGTTCTTGGAGTTCATGGCCCGGACGTCGAGCGTCTCGGGGGACTGCGCCTCATGCGGGTGCTCGGCACCGGCGTAGACGCGGAGGTTCTTGAGCTGGCGACGGCCGAGCGGGCCGCGCGGCAGCATGCGCTCGATGGCCTTCTCGACGACGCGCTCCGGGAAGCGGCCCTCGAGGATGTGGCGCGCCTTGCGCTCCTTGATGCCGCCGGCATAACCGGTGTGCCAGTAGTACGTCTTGTTCTCGTACTTCTTGCCGGTCAGGACGATCTTGTCCGCATTGATGATGATGATGTTGTCGCCATCATCGACATGCGGCGTGAAGGTCGGCTTGTGCTTGCCGCGGAGGCGAAGCGCGACGATGGAAGCGAGGCGGCCGACGACGAGCCCTTCGGCGTCGATCAGGATCCACTTCTTCTCCACCGTCTCGGTCTTCTGCGAGAA
>Ga0064013_1092_pt1 | contig 10018 bp, 10 predicted proteins | sample CrowatWCoCulture_FD_61583 | JGI IMG/M metagenome (GOLD analysis project Ga0064013, IMG submission 61583) | Marine cyanobacteria communities from the University of California, Santa Cruz, USA, analyzing cyanobacterial DNA methylation -... | ecosystem: Host-associated > Microbial > Bacteria >...
TGCGGAAAGACGACGAGCTGGGCACCGGCACGGGCCGCCTCGCCGCGGGCTGCCTGTGCCTTCGCGAGATTGCCGGCGATGTCGCCAGGGATCGGCGCGATCTGGGCAATGGCGAGCCGCAGCCGTCCGTTGAGATTGTCGCCGTCCGGCATCGTCAGCCTGTTCCTGTTGTCGCCGCGCTTCGCCTTGCGGGATGGCGTTGCCGCCCCTTAACAAGGCGGCCGGCCGCATGCGACCCCACCGGGCATGCGAGCGCTCCGGCCCGTTCCTGAAGCGATGCGGACCGCACTGCTGCGACACCGTGGGATGCGAGAACGCACGAAGCCACTTTTTTGCGCCTCAAAACTCTGCAACAAGCGCCGCCAGACTGGAACGCGGCGAAACGGTCGGCGGCTGCACGCCGTTTTCGCCGCGATGTTCGGAGCCCACGTGTACGAAATCCTGCGCCTCATTTCCGAATTCGGACCGATCATCGTCCTTGCCGGGACGTTCTTCGAAGGCGAGGTTTTTGCGATCATCGGCGGGTTTCTGGCCTATCGCGGCACCTATCCGTTCCAGATGATGATCGCGCTGGCCTTCGTCGGCTCCTTCATCGGCGACTTCGCCGTGTTCCTCTTTGCACGCTATTCGTCGAATCACCGCTGGGTGGCGCGCTGGCGCAGCCGCAAGAAATTCGCCAAGGCGCTGCAGCTGGTCGAGCGCTACCAGCGTTCTTCGTCATCGTGAACCGCTACATCTACGGCCTGCGCATGCCGGGGCTGATCGCACTTGGCCTGTCGCGCATCTCGATCGCCCGCTTCGCGATCCTCAATCTGATCGGCGCGGCGCTCTGGGCCGGCATCTTCACCAGCGTCGGCTACGTCTTCGGCTATTCCATCGGCTCGGTCTTCGCGCGTCTGGAAGTCATGGAGCGCGGTCTCGGCATCACGCTGGCGGTCATCGCCGTCGCACTGACCCTGTGGTTCGCCTGGCGGCAATGGGGACCGGCCCTCATCAGCCGGGTGCGCAATGGCCGCGGCCCGGACGACGACCAGCGCCGGCTGCCTTCCAAACTCGCCCGGATCAAATCCCGATCGCAGCCTCTCCGCGGTCCAGGATCAGAGGAATGATCAGGTCCTCCTCGTCGGCGAGATGCCGCACGAGGCGGTCGAGCAGCCGGCCGCTCGCCTCGGCATAGGCGTCGCCCGCATAGCGCGCTGCATCCGGCGGCACCGCCCCGCCGCCCGTCTCCTCGACCAAGAACCGGTTCGCCGTTTCGGCCACCGCCATCAGGTCCGCGTGGATCACCTCGTGGTCGTTCTCCAGTAGCTCGAAGCCCGGCGCCAGCCTGGATTCGGCGCGCACGAAAACCGGGAAATAGTGGTGGTCCTCGATCTGGTGATGCTCTTCGAGCTGGGTCAGGAAGAATTGCAGCCGCGGCGCGAACCAGCGGCGGAACGGATCCAGCGCCACTTCACCCTCGCGGTGCTGCGACAGCGCCTCCTGCATGGCCGCGCCCAGTTCGCGGAACATGTCATGCCGTTGGAGCCAGAACCGGGCCGTCGCGCCGAGATTGGCATGATCGGTCCATGTCTCCCGCGGGTATTTCCGCAGGAGGTCGGTCAGATCGGCCGGCAGGCCGGTGCGGGTGTCGAGGTCGAAACTCTGCTTCATCGATGCTGAACCTGCGTGCTCATTCCCATGTCCGCCGTCAGCGGAACGCAAAGGCGTCCATGGACAGGACGCCGAAATCGCGGCTGGCATGCAGCCATTCGCCCTTTGCGCCCGGCCCCGCCCCCCCAGCGCCACATGCAGCGGCATGAGGTGTTCGTCGGTCGGATGGTTCTTCTCGGCGAAGGGCGCCTGCCGGCGATAGTCGGCCAGCGCCGCGCGGTCGCCGGCAACGAGCCGGTCGCCCATCCAGTCGACGAATTGCGTCACCCAGTCGGGCGTCGCATCGATCCTTATGCCCTGCCTGATCCGGTCAAAGGCTTCCGGCAGATTGTGGGTGAAGGACCCCGAGCCGATCACCAGCACGTCTTCCCCCCGCAGATCCGAGAGCGCCGCGCCGAGGCCCAGATGATAGGCGGCGTCGCGCGTCGGATCGACCGACACCTGCACAACGGGGATGTCGGCGTCCGGATAGGCCAGCAGGAGCGGCACCCAAGTGCCGTGGTCGAAGCCACGCCCGGCGACGGCTTCTGCCACGAACCCCGCATCGCCGAGCCCGGCGACGATCTCCTGCGCCAGTTCGGGATCGCCCGGCGCCGGATAGCGCATCTGGAACAGCCGCGGGTCGAAATTGCCGAAATCGTGGATCGTCTCCGGCGCCGCATCACAGGTGACGCCGACACGGCCTTCACGCTCGAAATGCGCGCTGGCGACGACGATCGCGCGCGGAACCGGCAGATCGGTGGCGAGCTTCCGCAGGAAGGCGGCGGCCTGCGTATCGGCGACGGCGGTATCGGGCGCGCCGTGGGAAAGGAAGAGCGTCGGCATCGCGGACATGTCGGGAACTCCGTTCGTATCCCAGACTAACCCGTCATGGCCGCGGCGGCAGGCCCGCATATCTCGACAGACCGTCCACCCCTCAAACGAAACCGGGCGCATCGCTGCGCCCGGTTCCCATCATATCCTGTGCGCCCGCCGTTGCGGGACGGCGCGAGGGGCTCGAGCCTCAGCCGGCGGCGACCTTGCGGGCCGCGTCCTCGGCATGGTCCTTCTTGACCAGCTCCGCGACGAGGAAGGCCAGTTCCAGCGCCTGGTTGGCGTTGAGGCGCGGATCGCAATGGGTGTGGTAGCGATCCGACAGATCCTCGGCCAAGACCGGGCGCGCTCCGCCGGTGCACTCGGTCACGTCCTTGCCGGTCATCTCGATATGGATGCCGCCCGCATGGGTGCCTTCCGCCCGGTGGACGTCGAAGAAGGTCTGCACCTCCGACAGGATCCGGTCGAAGGGCCGGGTCTTGTAGTCGTTCAGCGTGATCGTGTTGCCATGCATCGGATCGCAGGACCACACGACCTTGCGCCCTTCCCGCTCGACGGCGCGGACGAGCTTGGGCAGATGCGCCTCGACCTTCTCGTGGCCGAAGCGGGTGATCAGCGTCAGCCGGCCGGCCTTGTTGTCCGGGTTCAGCTTATCGATCAGGCGCAGCAGCGCATCCGGCTCCATGGACGGGCCGCATTTGAGACCGATCGGGTTCTTGATACCGCGGCAGAACTCGACATGGGCATGGTCTTCCTGCCGGGTGCGATCGCCGATCCAGATCATGTGGCCCGAGGTCGCGTACCAGTCGCCGGAGGTCGAATCGACCCGGGTCATGGCCTCTTCATAGCCAAGCAGCAGCGCTTCATGGCTGGTGAAGAAATCCGTCTCGCGCAGCGAGGGATGGCTCTCCGCGTCGATGCCGATCGCCCGCATGAAGTTCATCGTCTCGGAAATGCGGTCGGCCAGCGCCCGGTAGCGCTCCGCCTCGGGGCTGCCGCCGACGAAGCCGAGCATCCACTGATGGACGTTGTCGAGATTGGCGTAGCCACCCTGCGCGAAGGCACGCAGCAGGTTCAGCGTCGCCGCCGACTGCCGGTAGGCCATCTCCTGGCGCTCCGGGTTCGGGATGCGCGAGGCCTCGTCGAACTCGATGCCGTTGATGATGTCGCCGCGATAGGACGGCAGCGTCTTGCCGTCGCGGGTCTCGTTGTTGGACGAGCGCGGCTTGGCGAACTGACCGGCAATGCGGCCGACCTTCACCACCGGCTGCGAGGCCGCGAAGGTCAGGACGACGGCCATCTGCAGGAAGGCGCGGAAGAAGTCGCGGATGTTGTCTGCGCCGTGCTCGGCGAAGCTCTCGGCGCAGTCGCCGCCCTGCAGCAGGAATCCGCGGCCTTCTGCGACTTCGGCCAGCGAACGGGTCAGCTTGCGCGCCTCACCCGCAAAAACGAGCGGCGGATAGGTCGCCAGACGCTTCTCGGTGTCGGCGAGCGCCGCCGGATCCGGATAGTCCGGTACCTGCTCGATCGGCATGTTGCGCCAGCTCGACGGGGTCCAGTCCTTCGCCATCACATCACTCCTGACCGGTGCGCGCCGGCCGTTCTTCTCGTTGTTCGCTTTGCGAAATTGCGGCAGTGGACGTCACGATCTGACAATCCGCTCCGGCCGGGGCCGCGTTTAAGCATGTCCGGCCGAAATTGTCATCCTTCTCGGGTTCCGCCACGTCAGATGGCCGGATCCGGATCGATCAGCCGGGCCCCACGTGCGGCGACCAGCCGGTCAAAGAGCTCGGGTTCCCCGGGCTCCAGCGTCACGGGTCGCGGATAGCGCGGGGCCGCGCGGTCGCGCAGAACCCGGGTCTCGAAGCCTTCGGTCTCGTCGATGAAACGGCGCAGGCCGTCGTCGCCATAAAGGGTCCGGAACCCCTGCATCACCGCATCGAGATAGCTCTGCAGGATCGCGGCCTGCAGGTCGCCGGCATCGGCCGCGCCCCGATGCGCCTCGTAGATATAGATCGGAATGTCGGCGACGGGCGGCCCGTCCACCGTCAGCCGCGACAGGTCGACGATCCGGCGGGCATAGCCGGCCTCGCGCTCGTCCACCGACGGCAGATGGTCGGCGAGATCGTAGACAACGACGCCATCGATGGCATGGGTGTCGTTCGGCTTGACCGACAGGAGCGCCATCTCGGCGGCGGCGTCACGCGGCAGCCAGAACCGCTGCCAGCCGGCTACGCTGGCGCGGCGGATGCCGAGGAACTTGGTGCGCAGCGTCCGCCGGTTGACCAGCGAGCCATAGCCGAAATAGGCGACGACCCGCCCTTCGGCGGCCAGCCGCGGCAGGTCCGGGTGATCGTCGTGAATATCCATGGCGCGGCTCTAACGGAATGGGCGCGCAGATCAAGAGTGGCGGCGCCCTCGTCGCGGCTGCGTGACCGACTGCACGGTGTGTCCCCTCGCGATTTAGCCGTTGACGTAAACGGAAGACTCGACACATTGGCAGCATGGATATCGACGCAACTGCTCCCGCCACTGCCTGCCCCGTTGCCGGGCGCGACCTCACCCTGACGACGGCCGATAGCGTAACGCTGCCGGCGACGCTGTTTTACGCCGAGCCGGCCGGCGACGGTCCGGCTGTGCTGATCTCGGCGGCTGCGGCGGTCGAGCGCCGCTTCTATCGCGGCTTCGCCCAGCATCTGGTTGACCAGGGCGCTAGCGCCGTTCTCACCTATGATTATCGCGGCATCGGCGCTTCGGCCCGCGATCGGCGCGCCGGCGAATATCGCATGCAGCATTGGGGCACGCAGGACTTTCCGGCTGCCCTCGCCGCGCTGGAAGCGGCCGCAGGTGAAGGCCGGTCGTCGGAATTGGCCATTCCTTCGGCGGGCTCGCCATCGGCCTCAGCGGCCTGTCGGCGCGGTTCGACCGCTATGTGATGGTCGCCTCGCTCAACGGCTGGTACGGGCGCACCCGCGAGCCCCTGTCGGTGTTCGCCCGGATGAACCTTCTGGGCGTGCCGATGTCGCGGTTGACCGGTCGCATTCCCGGTTCGATCGGCTTCGGCACGGCGCTGGCCGGCCCGGTCTTTCGCGACTGGGCGCGCTGGTGCCGCCGACGCGATTTCTTCTTCGGTGATCCGGCCGTGCCGGAAGCCGCGCGCTTCGCCGATGTCCGGCTGCCATTGCTGTCGGTGGGGATCGGGGACGATCCGTGGGGCACGCCGGCCGCCGTTGGGGCGCTGCTTCAGCGCTTCGAGAATGCCGAGCTGTCGGAGATCTGGCTCTCGCCGCGCGACGCCGGCGGCCCGATCGGCCACAACGGCTTCTTCCGGCGCGACATGCGGGCAAGCCTCTGGGCGGTCGTGACCGACTACCTCATGACCGGCGTAGAGCCGATCCGGCTCCCCTCGCCGGCCTGATGAGTCCGCCTCAGCCGGTGATCCTCTCGCCGCCGCGGACCCGGTAGCTCGGCTCGTACATGGTCACCAGTTCCTCGGCGGCCGTCGGATGCACCGCCATGGTCGCGTCGAACTGGTCCTTGGTCACGCCTGCCTTCAGCGCGATGCCGAGCGCCTGGCTGAGTTCGCCGGCATCGGCCCCGAGAATGTGGGCACCGACGACCTTGCGGGACGCCGCGTCGACGATCAGCTTCATCATCATCTTGCCGCTGCGGCCCGACAGCGTGTTCTTCATCGGGCGGAACGCGGTCCTGTAGATCTCGATCTCGTCGTAGGTCTTGCAGGCCTCGGCCTCGGTGATCCCGACCGTGCCGATCTCGGGCTGCGAGAACACCGCTGTCGGGATCGTCGCATAGTCCGGCTTCGTCGGATTGTTCCGAAACGCCGTCTCGACGAAGCACATGGCCTCGTGGATCGCTACCGGGGTCAGCTGCACCCGGTGGGTGACGTCGCCCAGGGCCCAGATGTTCTCGACGCTGGTGCGCGAATAATCATCGACGACGATGCCGCCGCGGGAATCGAGCTCGATGCCGGCCGCCTCGCAGCCGAGATTCTCGGTGTTCGCCTTGCGCCCGATGGCCAGCATCACCTGGTCGACCACCCGCACCTCGCCGCTGTCGCAGCGCGCCTCCATGCGGCCGTCGTCGAGCTGCTTCACCTCCACGAGGGTATCCTGGCAGATGACGTTGAGCCCCTTGTCGACCATCGCCTGGTGCAGCTCGTGGCGCAGATCGTCGTCGAAGCCGTTGAGGATTTCCTTGCCGCGATAGACCAGCGTCGTCTCGACATCGAGTCCGTGGAAGATGTTGGCGAATTCCACCGCGATATAGCCGCCGCCCAGGATCAGGATCGACTTCGGCAGCTCCGTCAGATGGAAGGCTTCCTCGGAGGTAATGCAATGCTCGGCGCCAGGCAGGCCCGGATGAGGGTTCGGCCGGCCGCCCACGGCGATGAGGATCTGGTCGGCGGTGACGACGCGATCGTCGGCCAGAAGCCGGATCTCGTGCTGGCCCTCGAGCACGGCGCGGCTGTTGAAAATCTCCGCCCCGGTCTTGGCGACATTGGTCGCATAGAGGCTTTCCAGCCGCTCGATCTCGCGATCCTTGTTGGCCATCAGGGTCGGCCAGTCGAAGGAGCGTTCGCCGAAGGACCAGCCATAGCCGGCGGCATCCTCGTGCGCCTCGGAAAATTGCGAGGCATAAACGAACAGCTTTTTCGGCACGCAGCCGCGGATCACGCAGGTGCCGCCGAAGCGGTATTCTTCGGCGATCGCGACGCGCTTGCCGAGCATCGCTGCCCGCCGCGCTGCGCGGACACCGCCGGAACCGCCACCAATGACGAAGAGATCGTAGTCGTAGCTGCTGCCGCTCACGCTGGCGCTCCCAATCCTGTCGCCGCCCCCTGCGCCGTCCTCAGCACGGCCGGGCGCGCGGCGCATCGTCGTCTGTCGCCACCGATCACGGAGGCCACCGCATCACCTACCGTCGGCCGAGACCGGCCGGCAGGACAGGCAGCCGCTTGCGGCCGCCCGTCGAACGCCCCTACTGAGCGGCGTCGGCCGGCGTCATGGGCTCGATCGGAGCCTGCGCCTCGCCGGTCAGCGGCGCATCGCCGGCCGTACCGTACAGTTCGTTCATGCCCTGGAAGGCACTCTGGCGCAGATCACGGACGATGCCGTTGCTCCAGACCTGGGCGGCGGCCATCATCTCGCGGGTTGCGAGCGGCCCCTGCGCGAGGAGTTTCTTGCCGGCTTCGGTCTCGTAGAATTCCGCAATGGCCCGCAGCTCTTCCTCAGTGAACAGCTTGGCGTAGACGCGGGCAACCTCGGCTTCCAACGCAGACCGGCGCGAGGCGAGCGCCAGCGCCCGCTCGTCCACCATCTCGGAAATCTGCACTTCCATGTCCGGGTTGTTCGGGATCAGTTCCGACTTCGTCTGCGTTGCCGCATTCATCAGGATGTTGTCGAACTGGTCCGTCGCGTCGATGGCCGTGATGGCGTCGCGCGCTGCGGCCAGGTGGGAATCGCTGAATTCCTGGGCGAAGGCATTGGCCGGCAGCACCAGAAGCAGCGTGGCGACGGCGGCCATGCGGCCCCGGCGTATCACTCGATGAAACATCGTCAACGTCTGTCTCCGTTCGGTTCGGTCCGACGCTCGGTCGGCATTTGGCGCTTGAGTATTGGAACTGGCGGCATGCTGGCAAGGGAAAGCGGATCGCATCCGCCGGGGTTGTCCGCAGCTGATCAGGATTCCAGCGTCTCCAGACCATTTTCCCCGGCGAGGATCACCGTGTCCGTCATGCCGAGGAACAGCCCGTGCTCGACCACGCCGGGGACCGCGAACAGCGCCTGCGACAAGGCTTCTGGATCGCCAATGCGGCCAAAAGATGCGTCGAGAATCAGGTGTCCGTTATCGGTGATGAAGGGCTCGTCGCCGCTGCGACGTAGGATCATGTCGCCCTCGAGCCCGAGCCGGGCCGCCGCCTTGCGGATGGCCAGATAGGTGGCAATCATGCCGAAGCCGTTGATCTCGATCGGTAGCGGAAAGGCGCCGAGCGTCTCGACCTTCTTGGAGGCGTCGGCGATCACCAGGAAGCGCTCGGATGCCGCGGCAACGATTTTCTCGCGCAGGAGCGCCCCGCCACCGCCCTTGATCAGACGCAGCGAACCGTCGATCTCGTCGGCGCCGTCGATGGTGAGATCGAGCTCCGGCACGGTCTCCAGCGTCTCGGTCGGCACGCCCAGCTCGGCGCAGAGTGCCTCGGTCCGGTTCGAGGTCGTCACCCCGACGATCTTCATGCCGTCGCGAACCCGCTCGGCGAGCACCCGCACGAAGGCTTCGGCGGTCGAGCCGGTGCCGATACCGAGGCGCATGCCGTCCTCGACATGGGCCAGCGCGGCCTCGCCGGCCATGGTCTTCAGTGTCGCCGAATCCGTCATGGGCGTTCAGTCCTCCCGTTGCGCCTTCAAAGCGTCTAGACGGTCCGGCCGGGACTGTCGATGTCACGCCCCGGCCGCCTCCCCGCCAGGCTTGACCTTGCGGACGGGGATTGCGAAGCAAACGCCGATCCGCGGCGTTAGCGCCGGTTCCCGTCACCCGCAAGGACAGATCATGACCGGCATCGCCGTCTTCGACCTCGACGGCACGCTCGTCGACACCGCCCCCGATCTCGCCGCGAGCCTCAACCATTGCCTCGCCGCCGCGGACATGGCGCCGATGCCGCTCGACGTCGTGCGCCCGCATGCCGGCCATGGCGCCAAGGTGATGCTGCGCGAGGCCTATCGCCGCGACGGCCGCGACCTCGACGACGCTGAGATGCGCGATCAGGTGACCCGCTTCATCGCCTATTATCAGGACCATATCGCCGACCAGTCGAGGTTGTTTCCGGGCGTCCTCGAATCGATGGACCGGCTGGAAGCCGCCGGCATGCGGCTGGCGGTGTGCACCAACAAATACGAGCGACTGGCCGGACTGCTTCTGGACGCGCTGGCCGTTGCCGATCGCTTCGCCGCGATCTGCGGCGCCGATACGTTTGCCCGGCGCAAGCCCGACCCGCTGCACCTCCACGAGACGATCGCGCTGGCCGGCGGGCGGTCCGAGCTGTCGGTGATGGTCGGCGACACGGTGACCGACATCGACACCGCCGTCGCGGCGGGCGTTCCCTCGGTGCTGGTGGATTTCGGCTATGCGCCGGACGCGGCGGCAAGAGCCCGCGCCAGCGTCGTCATCGAGGATTATGCCAGCCTCGATATCGGCCTCGTGGAACGGCTCGTCGCCGATATGGGCGAAGTGACACGAACGAAGCCGTGAATGGCGGTTGACGCGCCCCCCGAAGCGGCACTATATCGCGGCGTCCCCGACGCGGCTGACCGCGCCGGCTGGGGCGCGTAGCTCAGCGGGAGAGCACCTCGTTCACACCGAGGGGGTCACAGGTTCAATCCCTGTCGCGCCCACCATTTTTTGCAGTGACCTGATCCCAGTTCGATGAACACCGCCTTCGGCGTGCACGCGACTCCGCGATGGGCACTTTCGGTCGCAACGCGATCGGGTTCCGACGGCAACTTGCCGTGGTGTCTGACGCCGTCCGGTCTGCAGG
>Ga0064013_1093_pt1 | contig 9871 bp, 10 predicted proteins | sample CrowatWCoCulture_FD_61583 | JGI IMG/M metagenome (GOLD analysis project Ga0064013, IMG submission 61583) | Marine cyanobacteria communities from the University of California, Santa Cruz, USA, analyzing cyanobacterial DNA methylation -... | ecosystem: Host-associated > Microbial > Bacteria >...
GATCAACGCGGCCATTTTCGGCCTCGTCGAGTCACGGTCCGGGAGCCGGACGGCGATGTCCCGCGGCATCATCGCCAGCACCGCGTCGATGGTCGTCAGCCGCGTGGGATCGAGCGTCACAGCCAGCGCCGACGATGGCAAGACGGTCAGAAAGTCGCCGGCGACGCGCTGGTCGACGCAGCGATCCTCGGTGATGGCACCGGTGTAGCGTAGCGTCACCTTGATGAAGCCGTTCTCGACACTGCCCGCATCGACAGCCTGCCTGATGGTGAAGCTCTCCGCCTCGCTGTCCAGGCCGCGGGTCGCCACGACCCGGTCGTCGATCAGGATCTGCAGTGTGCGCCGACTGGCGAAGGCGCTCTGAGATCGCAGGTCCAGCCGAAACGTCATGTCCGTCGCGGCGTCCTTGATCACCGGAAAGAACAATTCGCGCTCGCCGTTCAGTCCGGAGAACTGGAATCCGTCGGCAAAGCCGATCTCGCCGATTTCGATCACGCGACGAAGAGTCGGTCCGATCGCGGCGAAGCCCGCTCGGAGGTCCGAATTGACCGCAGTCTTCGACTCGAGGGTCTGCGCCTGCGCGGATCCCGTCAGCGCCGCTGTAGCGGCCATCGAGATTGCGGCGGCGAACATTCTGCTGGCAAGCATCATCAAAGGGTCTCGTTCTCCTCGTTCCGGATGGCCGCGAGGCTTTGCAGGCCCTCTGCGATCCGGTGCCGCTCCGCTTCAGTCAGGCTGCGTTTTGACTCGTGGGCCGGCGCGATCAGAGCTTCGAGGCGCTTTGCCTCGGCGCCGATCCGGGCAAAGCCAAGAGTCGGCGCGTTGCCGGCCATCGCATGAAAGGCGATGCGCAGGTGCGCGACGGCGTCGGCATCGACGGCGGCCGCGGGCAGCGTCTCCTGCAGTTGCTGCAACTGCCCCTCGAGCCGGGCATGGAACCGACGGGCAAGCAGCAGGATCCGGTCGTGAAAGTCCTCTGCAGCCATGATGCAGTAGATACCCCGCCTGCGACCGCAATTGTTCTGTGAGCGGCTGCGCGCGGAAGCATCCAGCCTGCCCTATGCCGGCTCACCGATAGAATTCAGGCTGCGATCCGCACCCGAACCCGAATGTCCTGAGGGACCTATCGGGTCTCGGTGTATCGGCAATTCCATAGATCTTGGGATTGACCTGCGAGAACTGGCGCGTGCGCGCTCGTGTCCCGGCGGGGCGGCAAGCCGGCCCGGCGGGCTGCCAGCGATCGCTTGCCCAGACCGCAGGGCACCAAGCGTCGCGGCAAGGGCTTGCAATCCCTGATCAGGCTCGAAGCGCTGGAGCCGGCCGCAGGTCCGGGACGACCCGTTCGTTCACGTAATCTTGAAGCCCATCGACGGCTGGCGGTCGCCGGCGTGAGCCGGACTCAGACCACCATGTTCCTCGGCGTTCCGGCCCAGCCGGCTTCGACATTGCCGATCAACTGGTCGGCCAGACCCTGCACGGCCTCGCAACTGGCCCAGGCGACATGGGGCGTCAGGATGACATTCGGCCGTCGGGCAATCCGATGCATCACATGGTCGGCGCCGGGCGGTTCCGTCGTGACCACGTCGAAGCCGGCACCGGCAATGCGGTTCGACTCCAGCGCCCGTTCCAGCGCAGCCTCGTCGACAAGCCCGCCACGGGCAGTGTTGATCAGGAGCGGGCGGCGCTCCATCAGCGCGAATTCGGCATCGGAGATCAGGTTGCGCGTCGTGGCCAGCAGCGGACAGTGGACGGTGATCACGTCGCTTACGCGCATCACCTCCTCGAACGGCGTATAGAGCGGTCCCATGCCCTCGACGCCCTTGTAGGTCGAGAACAGGACGCGCATGCCGAAGGCCTCGCCCAGCTTCGCCACCGACTTGCCGAGCGCGCCGTCGCCGACGATGCCGAGCGTCGCCCCGGCGAGATCCGCGATTGGATGGTCGAAATAGCAGAACTGGCCGGATTCCTCCCAGCGGCCGTCGATCACCGACTGCCGATACGGTACGAGGCTGCGACGCAGCGCCAGGATCAGCGCGAAGGTGTGTTCGGGCACCGTGTTGCGGGCGTAGTCGCGGATGTTGCTGACGGTCACACCAGCGGCGCGGCAGGCGGCAATGTCGATGGCATCGTAACCGGTGGCGGCGACGGCAATCAGCTTGAGCCGCCGTGCTGCGGCCAGAGCCGACGCATCCAGCCTCACCTTGTTGGTGATGACAATGTCGGCGTCGGCGATCCGGTCGGCCACCTCGTGCGGCGCCGTGTTGAGATGGGTGACGAGAACATGGGGAAAGCTCGGCTCCCGCAGGACGGTTCCCGGCGACAGGGTCTCGCGGTCGAGAAAGACGATCCGAGCCTTGTCCATCAGGCCTGCTCCGCGATGGCGAGCGGCGCCAGGGCGAACTTGCCGGCAATGGCGTTGAGGTCGGCAACGACGTTGTCCGGCAGCGCGATGCCTTCGGCGCTGTTGGCCTGCGACCGCTCCATCTCGACCTCGCCGGGCATCTTGATCTCCGCGAAGCCTTCGGCGGTTGCGCTGTCCTTCAGCTCAAGGACGAGATCGCGCACCCGGCGGCATAGCCGGCGGAGGCGTGGGTTCGGGACACGTCGATCAGCAGCATGAAATGACCGATATCCTGCGGCGTCTCGAAATCGCTGTAGAGATTGCCGAGCGAGCCGGCGAAGCGGCCGCCCGACAGGACGCCGCACAGCACCTCGACCATGATCGCCAGGGCCGAGCCCTTCGGGCCGGACAGCGGCAGGACAACGCCTCGTTCGGCGGCACGACCGTCGCGCGTCGGCTTGCCATCGGCATCCAGCGCCCAGCCCTCGGGGATCGATTCGCCACGCTTGGCCGCCTCGACGACCTTGCCACGCGCGACCACTGAGGTCGCCATGTCCATCATGATCGGCGTGCCGCCGTCCACCGGCGTGCCGAAGGTCACCGGATTGGTGCCGATCACCGCCTGCCGGCCCCCAAAGACCGCCATGGAGGGCGGCGCATTGGTCATCGCCAGCGCGATGCACCCGGCTGCCACCGCCTTCTCGACGTAGAAGGAGCCCGAACCATTGTGGTTGCTGCGCGAGACGGCGGCGACGCAGACGCCCTGCTCCTTCGCCGTGGCGATGGCGGCCGTAACCGCAGCATCGCTGACCACCGGGCCCGGCCCGTTGTCGCCATCGACCTGCAGGAAGGCCGGCGCCGGCCGTTCGAAGCGAATGTCGGGCTTGGCGTTGACGGCGCCGGCCGCGATCCGTTCGGCATAGATCGGAATGCGGGTCAGCCCGTGCGAGCCATGACCGCGCAGATCGGCATGGATCAGAACGTCGGTGACCAGGGCGGCATGGTCCGGGCTGAGCCCGCTTGCCTCGAAGACGGTGTTGGAGAACTGCCGCAGCGTCGAAAGGGGAAAGCGGGTCATCGGGTCGACCTTTCGTCGTCGGTGCCGTTCATCTGATCGTAGAGGAGCCCCAGCGCAGCGCTGTCGAGCTTGGCGAAGCCGCTGTTGCAGGCGGCGACCAGCAACTGATGGGCGAGGCCCGTCGCCGGCTGGGATCGCCTGTAGTGGGCCCCGACGGCCGCCGCGATGCCGAGGTCCTTGCGCATCAGCTCGGCCCGGAAGCCGGGCTCCAGATTGCCCTCGATGTAGCGCAGGGCGTGGCTTCGAGGACACCGCTGCGCGCCGCCCCCGAAGACAGCACCTCGCGCATCACCTTCGGATCGACGCCCGCGGCGCGGGCGAGCGCCACCGCCTCGAAGGCGCCCATCATGTTGACCGCCACCATCAGCTGATTGCAGGCCTTCACCGCCTGTCCGGCGCCGAGCGGGCCGACATGGTGGATGTTGGTGCCCATGGCGTCGAGAACCGGACGGGCCCGTGCGAAGTCGGCGTCGCCGCCGCCGCACATGATCGTCAGCTTGCCGTCCTCGGCGCCCTTGCGACCACCGCTCACCGGCGCATCGACCAGTGCCGCGCCGACCGTCGCCAGGGCTGCTGCCATTTCCTCGGCTTCGAAAGGCGCGATGGTCGAGCAATCGACGAGCAGGCCACCTTCCCACTGCGCTGCAGCAAGTCCGGTATCGCCGGATACCGTCTGGCGCAGTGCAGCCGCGTCGGGGACGCAAGTGACGATCAGTGTGGTGCGGCTGGCGACCTCGGCGGGGCTGTCGACGATTTCGGCGCCGAGTGCCCGGAACGCCTCCGCCTTTTCGGTCGACGAGGTCGTCGCCACCAGTTTGAAGCCGGCCTTGAGAACGTTCTTCGCCATACCGGCGCCCATCACCCCGAGCCCGATAAATCCGATGGTGTCCGTCATGGGTTCTGTGTCCTTTCGACTGGCTGCGCCCTGGCCTGCCGCCGGCTGCGGTAGGCGGCGAGGACGAACAGGCCGATCGCCGCCGCGCCGAGGGTCAGCGAGACGGGATTGGTCAGGAACGGCTCGAACGATCCCTGGGATCGGGTGAGCGCCTGCCGGAGTGCCTGTTCAAAGGGCGGCGTGATGATGAAGGTGATGAGAAGCGGTGCGACGGGAATGGCCGTCCGGTTGAAGACGAAGCCGAGAATGCCCGCGCCCAGCATCACGTAGATGTCCATGACGTTGTTGCGCGTGACATAGCTGCCGGCCACGCACACCAGGGCGACGCAGGGCATCAGATAGATCTTCGGAATGCGCAGCGTCATCGCCAGCGGCCGCACGGCGAAATAGCCGATCCCGACCATCAGGAGCGTGGCGAACAGCAGCGCGAAATAGATCGTGTAAACGATGTCCGGCGACGTGATGAAGATCAGCGGCCCCGGCGTCACCCCCTGCAGCACCAGTGCGCCGAGAAGGATCGCGGTCACCGCGTCGCCCGGCACGCCCAGCGCCAGGGTGGGGATGAAGGTCGCGCCGACAACGGCATTGTTGGCGCTTTCGGAGACGGCCACGCCGCGCGGATCGCCCTTGCCGAACGTGTCGTGCTTGTTGAACGACCGCTTGGCGTCGGCATAGGACATGAAGGAGGCGATGGTTGCGCCGATGCCCGGCATGATGCCGATGGCCGACCCGATCGCCGAGGCGCGGGTCATGGGCACCAGCATGCCCTTGAACTCGGCCCAGCTCAGCCGGTTGGCAGCCGCGTTCTCGTCGCCGAGATCGAACTTGCGGTCGCTCTGGGAGAAGCGACGCGTCGCCTCCTCGAGGATTTCCGCCACGGCGAACAGGCCGACGAGCAATGGCACATAGGTCAGGCCGTCCATCAGGGCGGTCGAGCCGAAGGTGAAGCGCGGCGTGCCGAGCATCGGGTCCGTGCCGACAGTCGCCAGCAGCATGCCGATGGCACCGGACAGGAGGCCCTTCATCAGCGACGTGCCGGACAGGATGCCGATGATGAGGAAGGTGAAGAACAGAAGCGAGGCGATCTCGACCGGCCCGAAGCGGAGGGCGAAATTCGCCAGCTGCGGAGCAAGCAGCACCAACAGGATGATACTGAAGATCGCCCCGAAGGCCGACGCGATCAGCGAGATCCGCAGCGCCTTGGTCGCCAGGCCCTGCTGGGCCATCGGATAGCCGTCGAATATGGTGGCGGCTGACGCCGGCGTGCCCGGGGCGTTGAGCAGGATCGCCGAGATCGAGCCGCCGAAGATGCCGGCGCCGTAGAGTCCGATCAGCGTCACCAGCGCCTGGTCGGTCGGCATGAAGATGGTCAGCGGCACGGCCAGCGCCACCGCGATATTCACCGAAAGGCCGGGAATGGCGCCGATGACAAGCCCGACCGCCACCGAGATGAACAGGGTGAGCAGCGTGACCGGCTCCATCAAGCCCCAGAAGGCCTGCAACAACGGGTCCATTTAAGCCCCTTCGGGTCGTTGGATTAGAACCAGATGCCGGACGGCAGCGGGATCAGGAAGAGCTTGCGCAGCACCTGATCGACCAGCACCGGAACGACGATCGTCAACACCAGGGCAATGGGCCAGCTGGCCGCCCGGTAGACGATGAACACCACCGCCAGGAACAGCACCGACGCGGCGAGAAAGCCGATCGACAGCATGGCAACGGCATAGACCACCAGCATGGCGGTGAAGATCACGCCTGGCACAAGCCCACGCGTGAAGGGACTGCCACCGCCGTCGGCCGCCACCGGCCCACTCGTGACGAAGACGCCAAGGCCGAGAAGCAGCGTCATTACCCCGGCGAAGTTCGGTAGGGCCGTAGGCCCCACCGAGTAGAAATCGCCGGTTCCCATCGCTGCGGCGCTGGCCCCGACTTCCGGGACGAGAACCGCCAGGAAGTAGATGGAGGCCAGGCAGCAGACGAGGGCGACAACCCGCGTGGCTGTCATTGCGCGGTCTTCGGCGTGTCGCCCATGGCGTTGGCGATCGAATCCGACATGTCGCGCATCGCCTTCTCGAAATCGGCGCCGTTCAGATAGCCCGGCGTGATGTTGCCGCGCTCGGCCAGCGTCTTGAAGGTCTCGGATTCAATGGCCTTGGTGAAGCGGTCCTGCAGATATTCGGCGACCTCGTCGGGAATGCCTGCGGGAGCCACCAGGCCCTTCATGTTCTCCAGGTCGACGTCATAGCCGGCCTCAGTCAGCGACGGCACGTCGGGCAGCTGCTCGGCCCGGTCCGAGGTCGTGGCGATGGCATTGACATTACCGGCCTCGACCTGCGCCGCGGCGTCGCCCGGTGTGATGATCGCCATGTCGACATGGCCGCCGAGCAGTGCCGCAAGGGCCGGCGCGCCGCCCTGATAAGGCACGTGCTGGATCTGGATGCCGGCTTCTTTCTCGAACACCAGGAAGGCCGAATGCAGGATACCGGCAGGGCCGGACGAGGCGTAGGCGAGCTTGCCGGGATCCGCCTTGGCGGCCTCGACCACGGCCTCGACGCTGTCGAGCTCGCTGCCCTTCTTGGTGACGATCACCATGTGCTCGCGATTCACCCGCAGGATGCCGCGGAAATCGTCGAGGCTGTAGGAAATCTCGCGATGGTTGGGCACCGAGGTGCTCTCGCTGCCGCCGGCGACGAGCAGCGTGTAGCCGTCGGGCTCGGCCTTGGCGACGGTCTCGGCCGCGAGGGTGCCGGATGCGCCCGGACGGTTCACGACCACCAGCGGTACGGGAAAGAATTCCTGCGCGGCCGAGGCGATCAGGCGCGCGGTCTGGTCAGTGCCGCCGCCCGGCGCGAAGCCGACAATGATCTCGATCGGCTGCTCCGGCTTCCATTCCGCGCTGGCCGGCGACGCCACCGCGGCGGCGGCGACAAGGCCCATGGTGACGGCAATGGTTTTCACGAATTTCATTTTGTCCTCCCTCTTTCGTTGATCGTTTCGTCGACGGGGCACCGAACGGCGCCCCATCCCTCCTCAGACGCCCTCGCAGCCCTTGGCTTTGAGAATTTCATCCACCCAGGCGCGATCCCATCCGGCCCCTGCGATGGCGGCCTGGATTCCGGCCTCCTTGTCCAGCTGCGCCCGTGACGCCGCCAAAACGCTCTCCGCCTCTTCGCGCGGAATGCAAACCACCCCGTCGAGATCGCCGATGATGATGTCGCCCGGCGCAATCACCATGCCGTCCAGGGAGATCGGCACGTTCACCTCGCCCGGGCCGTCCTTGTAGGGCCCCCGATGGCTCACGCCAGCGCCGTAGATCGGATAGTCGTCGACGGCGATGACGTCCATGTCACGCACCGCGCCATTGACGACAAAGCCGACGACGCCGCGCGAACGGGCATGGCTGACGATCAGTTCGCCGATCAGCGCATTGGTCAGGTCGCCGCCCGCATCGACGACGATCACGTCGCCGGGCTGGGCCATGTCGGCTGCCTTGTGAATCATCAGATTGTCGCCGGGTCGCGTCTTCACGGTGAGCGCCGTGCCCGCCAGCGTGCCGCCCTTGTGCATCGGGCGTACCGTTGGCCCCGCCGCGACCATGCGGTTCAGATTGTCACTGATGATTGCGGACGGAATCTTCGCAAACGCCTCCACCAGCGATCGGTCACTGCGAATGTGTCCGTCCAGAACACGAAATCCTGCTGCCACCCGGTCTCCCCCTCTGCGGCTCCTGATCATGCCGAACTTGACCGAGGCCGGTCATTCCGTCCAATACATTGTTGGCACTTCAATGATATCGAACAGGCATCAATCATGATCGAGACCCGCCTGTTACGATCCTTCGTCTGCGTTGCCGAAGAACTGCATTTCGGTCGCGCCGCCCGTCGCCTCCACATCGCGCAGCCGGCGCTTACCCGTCAGATCCAGCAACTCGAGGAGCGGCTGGAGGCGACCCTGCTCAACCGCAATCAGCGTACGGTCACCCTGACGCCGGCCGGTCGGATGTTCCAGGAACGCTGCTATCGCCTTCTGTCGGATCTCGAACAGGCGACCAAGGAGGTCAGGCGCGTCGAGGCGGGGCAGGAAGGCCGCCTGTCGGTCGGTTTCATCCATTCCTCGACCTATGGCGTCACACCCGTTGTCCTGCGCCGGTTCCGCCTGGCATTTCCGCGGGTCGATCTCGAACTCTTCGAGATGACGATCCACGAACAGCTGGCGGCGCTGCGCGACGGCCAGATCGATGTCGGCATCCTGCGCCCGCCGATTTCCGACCCCAGCCTGCGTTCCCGGCCATTGCGCGAGGAACGCTTCGTGGTTGCCCTGCCGCACGACCATCCGCTCGCCGATACGGACAGGCTGCATTTGCGAGACCTGTCCGAGGACAGCTTTATCCTGTTCACCCAGCGCAAGAGCCCGCTCTTCTACGCGCGTATCATCGGCATGTGCGAAAGGGCCGGCTTCGTGCCACGGGTCGAACAATATGCGACCCAGATCCATACGATGATCGGACTGGTCAGTGCCGGGATGGGCGCGGCGATCGTCCCGGAAGTTGCCCGCAGCCTCAACATTCCCGGCGTGGCATATGTGGAGATCGCCGATACCCCGCCCACGGTGCAGGTCTGCCTTGGCTGGCGGAACAACGATACGTCGCCAATCCTGGCGGCCTTCTGCGATCATGCGGAAGCGAGTGCCGGTCTGGCCGGTGATACCGGACGGGAGAGTTCGGCCTGATCCGCCGACTGTCGGCGGCGGGCGGCGGCGCAGCCGGTCGACACCGCCCGTCGGGAATGGACCGGCCGGCAGCATGGGTGTAGCATGGCACGAGAGCGGCGGTTTCAGGCCGGCAAACGCTCCGGCCCGGCCGTTTCGCTTCATTCGACCACTTCTGAAAGGAGTTGGACGATGACGACCGCACCCGGCATCCTGCATTCCTCCGAGACCGAGCCCATCACGATCCAGCCGATCGCGGTAGGTGACCTGACCGCTGCCCTGTGGGCCGGCCTCGCCGATTTCATGGCCCGGCCCACCCATTACGCCTTTCTGTGCCTCGTCTATCCGCTGATGGGGCTGGTCATCGGCGTCTGGGCGGCGGACCAGGACATCCTGCCACTGATCTTCCCGCTGGTCGCCGGCTTCGCGTTGCTCGGTCCTGTCGCTGCGGTGCCGCTCTACGAGATCAGCCGGCGGCGCGAGCAGGGACACGACGTCGGCTGGGCCGATGCGCTGGAGGTCCTGCGCTCGCCGGCGTTCCCCTCTGTCCTCGGCCTTGCCTGCCTGCTGCTCCTGATCTTCGCAGCCTGGCTCTATGCCGCCCAGTCCCTCTACATCTGGCTTTACGGAAGTCTCTTCCTGCCCATGTCGTTTGGGGCGTTTCTCGGCGAGATCCTGACCACGCCGCGCGGCTGGACGCTGATCGGCGTCGGCAATCTGATCGGCCTCGTCTTCGCGCTGCTCACGCTGGCAATCAGCGTCGTGTCGTTCCCGCTGCTTCTCGACCGCCATGTCGGAGTCGCCGAGGCGATGGCGACGTCGGTACGCGTGACATGGCGAGCCCCGGACC